>ERZ1066124.207-NODE-207-length-53977-cov-12.123159_pt1 | contig 53977 bp, 55 predicted proteins | sample MGYA00382771_ERZ1066124 | MGnify/ENA primary metagenome ERZ1066124 (study PRJEB33369, sample SAMEA5778354) | biofilm metagenome | biome: Industrial cooling water; feature: Water cooling tower basin; material: Biofilm | place: United Arab Emirates | collected... | reverse complement strand
GATGGCCTCGGCATGCTCGCGCAGCCGGCGGCGGTAGGCGATCTCCACGAGCTCCACGCCCGCGGCCGCGATGATCCGGTTGCGCAGCGCGCGGCCCTTCGGCCCCTTCGACTGGCCGTAGGTCGCGTTCCGCGCCGAGGCGGGCGATACGCCGTTCTCGCGGCACCAGGCCTCGATCCCCTCGCCGCGCGCCCGGAACGCGCCCACGACCGCGTCGTGCAGGATCGCGCCCGGCTGGTAGTCGTGACTTTCTTTCGACATATTGCCTCGCAATCACTCGGGTGAGTGTGTGACGCAGGATAGGTAGATAATTTTCTACCGTCAAGCGGAAAGGTCGAAAATTGTCTACCTTGGCGGATCGATTGAAGGAGGAGCGGCAGCGGCTCGGCCTGAGCCAGCCGGCCTTTGCCGCCATAGGCGAGACGGGGAAGCACTCGCAGATCAACTACGAGGCGGGTCGCACGGCGCCCGACACCGACTACCTCGCGAAGATCGCGGAGGCCGGGGCCGACATCGTCTACATCCTGACCGGCCAGCGCGACCCGAACCCGATGCCGGCTGCGGCGCGGGTGTCAGCCGCACCGGCGAGGGATGACGAGGGCGACGCCACCGATGCCCTGCCGCCGCGCATGGCCGAGGACTTCGCCCTGATCCCGCGCTTCCGGGTTAACCTCTCCGCGGGACCCGGCCTCCTCCCGGCCGAGGAGGAGGGCGGCGACCACCTAGCCTTCTCGCGCGCCTGGCTGCGCCGCACCGGCGTCGATCCTCGGCGCGCGGGCCTCGTCCGCGTCCAGGGCGACAGCATGCAGCCCGCCATCCCCGACGGCGCGCTCGTCCTCGTCGACATGGCCGCGACGGCGGTGCGCGCCGAGGGCGTCTTCGCCTTCAGCCGCGACGGCGACGCCTTCGTGAAGCGCATCGTCCCCGTTAACAAGACCCGCGACGGCCGCCCGAGCTCGATCGTGATCCTGTCGGACAACCCCCTGCACCCGCCCGACGTGGTGGTCGGCGAGGACCTCAATTCGATCCGGATTGTCGGACAGGTGCGGTGCGTGATATTCGATCTTTAATAGAGCCATGTTAATGATCCGTTTTATCAGAAATGGCCGATATCGTTCTGGGGTGAATGATGTACAAATGTCAGGAATGCGGCACACGGGCCGGCATCTTCGATCTTTATGAAGGCCGGTGCCTTCAATGTCGTGCTAAGGCGGGCGCAATTAAGCATTCGCCGCTCGAAACTGCCGCGCTTGCCGCGGAAGTCGATGCCGCCCAAGCTGCCGCCGCCATGGCACGGATCATCCTGACAACCGAAGTGTCCCACGACCTCCCGATCGTCGAGCGACTTGAGATCATCTCCGCAGAGTGTGTCATGGGTACAGGCATTCTGACCGACCTCGGGTCGGCGGTTCGCGACATCGTCGGGGGACGCAATGCGAAGTTGCAGGACACCCTGCGAACCGCCCGCCGGCACGTACTCGAGGAGCTGCGCCGTGAGGCTTACGACTTGGGCGCCGATGCCGTCGTCGCCGTCGATCTCGACTACTCTGAGATCTCTGGTCACAACAAGAGCATGCTATTCCTGGTGGCGACAGGGACCGCCGTGAAACTGCGGTCGCGGGAATGACCGGCTCCCACTTGCATGTTTGCTTTGACTGTTGCGCGACCGCGAAGCAGCTAACCGGCTGTTTCGCCGACGAATTTCCCCAACATGCAAGTGGAGCATCAACATGCAAGTGCCTCTTGCATGTTCCGCGCCCTCGCCACACAGCCCATCGTCCGCCCAAACCACCCATTTTCACCCATTTTACAGGGAGTTAACCCTGCCGTGGCGAGGCGCGCCGATCACATCCGCCGGCGCCGCATGGCCCGCCAAACCCCCGTTTTCGGCCCATAACGCGTGACACCAGGTTCTGCAGGCCGGACACCGCCCACACCCACCCAACCCCGCGCGGCATCACGCTTTTTCACCCCTTATCACCTGGTCCCACCTCTTCCCGCTTCCCTGCAGAATTCAGTGTCAACGCACAGCGACTGGATCTGAGCGGCCGACACGAATCGTTTTGCGTCGCTGGGGGGGTGGGGCATAGTTGAGGCGTCAATCAACAAAAACACCGACCGGGAGACCACAGATGAACGACGACCTTTCGCGGCTGATCGCGCAGATCGACGCCGCGCGGATGGGCCGCCGCGCCTTCCTGAACCGCACCGCGGCCTTCGGGCTCTCGGCCGCGCTCGGCACCTCGCTGATGGCGCAGGACGCCCGGGCGCAGGAGCCGAGGAAGGGCGGCGTCCTCAGGATGGGGATCGGCGGCGGCGAGACGACCGACACGCTGGACCCGGCGCTGGCCGACAGCCCGGTGCCCTTCAACGTGGTGCGCCAGTGGGGCGACACGCTGGTCAACGTGACGCCCGACGGCCAGATCGAGCCGCGCCTCGCGGAGTCGGTCGAGGGCAATGCCGACGGCACGGTCTGGACCTTCGGAATCCGGCAGGGCGTCAAGTTCCACGACGGCAGCGACATGACCGTGGACGACGTCGTCGCCACGATGAAGCGGCACTCGGACGAGAACGCGAAGTCGGGCGCGCTGGGCATCATGCAGGGGATCAGCGACATCAGGGCCGACGGCACGAACGTCGTCTTCACGCTGGCCACGGGCAACGCGGACCTGCCGTTCCTGCTGTCGGACTACCACCTCGTGATCCAGCCGAAGGGCGGCGTCGACGCGCCCGCCGCCGCGATCGGCACCGGCACCTACCGGCTGACCAGCGCCGAGGCGGGGGTCCGCTACGCCTTCGAAAAGAACCCGAACGACTGGGACGCGACGCGCGGCCATTACGACGGGGTGGAGATCCTCGTCATCAACGACAACACCGCGCGGACCTCGGCGCTGCAGTCGGGGCAGGTGCAGATCGTCAACCGGGTGGATCCGAAGGTGGCGACGCTGCTGGGCCGGACGCCGGGGGTGGTCGTGCACAACGTCTCGGGCCGCGGGCACTACGTCTTCATCATGCACACCGACACCGCGCCCTTCGACAACAAGGACCTGCGGCTTGCGCTGAAGTATGCGATCAACCGGCAGGAGATGGTCGACAAGATCCTCGACGGGTTCGGCGGCCTCGGGAACGACACGCCGATCAACGCGGCCTATCCCCTGTTCACGCCGATCGAGCAGCGCGAATACGACGCGGCCCGGGCCGCCGAGCACTACAAGGCCTCGGGGCACGACGGCAGCCCGATCGTGCTGCTCGTCGCCGACACGGCCTTCCCCGGCGCGGTGGACGCGGCGGCGCTGTTCCAGCAGTCGGCGCAGGCGGCGGGGATCCCGCTGGAGATCCAGCGCGTGCCCGACGACGGCTACTGGTCGGACGTCTGGAACGTGAAGCCCTTCTGCGCGAGCTACTGGGGCGGGCGGCCGGTGCAGGACCAGATGTATTCGACCGCCTATCTGTCCACGGCCGACTGGAACGACACCAAGTTCCGCCGCCCCGACGTCGACGCGCTCATCCTCGAGGCGCGGGCCGAGACGGACGCGGCGAAGCGCACCGATCTCTACGACCGGATCGGGCGCATCGTGCACGAGGATGGCGGGACCATCTGCCCGATGTTCAACGACTTCATCGACGCCGCGTCCGACACCATCGCGGGCTGGGTGCAGGATCCGAACTACGAGATGATGGGGGGCTGGGCCTCGGCAAAGACCTGGATGGCGTGAGGCCCGCCCGGTGCATCCGGTCGTGACGCTCGTGGCCCGGCGCGTGGCGCTGGGCCTGATCCTGCTCTGGGCGGCCTCGGTGCTGATCTTCGTCGGCACCACCATCCTGCCCGGCGACGTGGCGCAGGCGATCCTGGGCCAGTCCGCGACCCCGGTGAGCCTTGCCAACCTGCGCGAGGAGCTGGGGCTGAACGAGCCCGCGCTCACGCGCTATCTCGACTGGATGGGCGGGGTGCTGCGGGGCGACCTCGGCACCGCGCTGACCAACGGCGAGGACATCGCGACCGCGATGGGCCGCCGGCTGGGGAACACGCTGCTGCTCGCGGGCGTCGCCGCGGCGATCGCGGTGCCGCTTGCGCTCCTTCTCGGGATCGTCGCGGTGCGCTTCCGCAACCGCTGGCCCGACCGCGCCATCTCCACCGTGACGCTGGCCGCGATCTCGGTGCCGGAGTTCCTGCTGGGCTACCTCGTGATCTACGTCCTCGCGGTCCAGTGGCGGGTGTTCCCCTCGCTCGCCGCCGTCTACGACGGCATGGGCTGGGCCGAGACGCTGAACGCGATCGCCCTGCCGGTGATCGTGCTCGTGCTGGCGGTGCTGGGGCACATGATGCGGATGACGCGCGCGGCGATCCTGAACGTGATGCAGGCCCCCTACATCGAGACGGCCGAGCTGAAGGGGCTGCGCCCCATCGCCGTCATCGCGCGGCACGCCTTCCCCAATGCGGTGGCCCCGGTGGTGAACGTGGTCACGATCAACCTCGCCTTCCTCGTGGTGGGCGTCGTGGTGGTGGAGGTGGTCTTCGTCTATCCCGGCATGGGGCAGTACCTCGTGGACCATGTGTCCAAGCGCGACGTGCCGGTGGTGCAGGCCAGCGGGCTCGTGTTCGCGGCCGTCTACATCGGGCTGAACCTCGTCGCCGACGTCGTCTCGATCCTCGCCAACCCGCGCCTGCGGCACCCGCGATGAGGAGGATGCCGCCGTCCGCGCTGGTCGGGCTCGTGCTGACCGGCACCTACTTCGCGGCAGCGCTCCTCGCCCCGTGGATCGCGCCCTACGGCATGGCCGAGATCGTGGGCGATTCGTGGGAGCCGTGGTCGGCCACCTCCTGGCTCGGGACCGACAGCATCGGGCGCGACCTGCTCAGCCGCATGATCTGGGGCGGGCAGACCACGATCCTCGTCGCCGCCGCCGCCACGGCGCTGTCCTTCACGCTGGGCTCGATCCTCGGGTTCACGGCCGCCGTGCAGGGGGGCTGGGTCGACCAGGCGCTGTCGCGCGGGGTGGACCTGATGATGGCGATCCCCTCGCTCATCACGGCGCTGGTGGTGCTGTCGGTGATGCCCGTGACGATCCCGGTGCTGATCGTGGTCATGGGGGTGCTCGACGCGACGCGGGTGTTCCGCCTGTCGCGCGCCGTCGCCGCCGACATCGCGGCGATGGACTACGTGGAGGCCGCCCGCCTGCGCGGCGAGCGGCAGGGCTGGATCGTCTTCCGCGAGATCCTGCCCAACGCGCTGTCGCCGCTGGTGGCCGAGCTGGGGCTGCGGTTCATCTTCGCGGTGCTGTTCATCTCCACGCTGTCGTTCCTGGGGCTGGGGGTGCAGCCGCCGCTGGCGGACTGGGGCGGCATCGTCAAGGAGAACCGCGAGGGGATCGTCTACGGCATCCCGGCGGCGCTGGTTCCGGCGGTCGCCATCGCGACGCTGGCCATTTCCGTGAACCTCGTGGCCGACTGGGTGCTGAACCGCACCGCGAGCCTGAAGGGGGGCCGCGGTGCCTGATCCCGTCCTTGCCATCGACAACCTCCGCATCGAGGCCACGACCCATCCGCCGGGCGAGGCGCCGCGGACCGCGGTCCTGGTCGACGGCGTGTCGCTCACGCTCGAACGCGGGCGGGTGCTGGGGCTGATCGGCGAGTCGGGGGCGGGCAAGTCCACGATCGGGCTCGCGGCCATGGCCTACGGGCGCGGCGGGGTGCGGCTGACGGGCGGGTCGATCCGGCTCGACGGGCAGGAGATCCGCCTGGCCGCGCCCGGTGCGCTGCGCGCCCTGCGCGGCCGGCGCGTGACCTATGTGGCGCAGTCGGCGGCGGCGGCCTTCAACCCCGCCAAGCGCCTGATGGACCAGGTGGTGGAGACCTGCCTGACGCATGGCCTCGCCGACCGCGCGACGGCCGAGGCGCGGGCCGTCGACCTGTTCGGCAGGCTGGGCCTGCCCGACCCCGGGACGATCGGGCGGCGCTACCCGCACCAGGTGTCGGGCGGGCAGCTCCAGCGCGTGATGACGGCGATGGCGCTCTGCCCCGGGCCGGACCTCGTGGTGTTCGACGAGCCGACGACCGCGCTCGACGTGACCACGCAGATCGACGTCCTCGCCGCGATCAAGGGGGCGATCCGGGGCACGGGGGTGGCCGCGCTCTACATCACGCACGACCTCGCGGTGGTGGCGCAGGTGGCCGACCGGATCATGGTGCTGCGCGGCGGCCGCATGGTCGAGGAGGGCGAGACGGGCCGGATCATCCACGCCCCGCGCGAGGACTACACGCGCGCGCTGGTCTCGGTGCGGTCGATCGACCACGCGGAGAAGGCGGAGGCCCCGCCCGTGCTGTCCGTGCGGGGCGTCGCCGCGCGCTATCGCGGCGTGCCCCTCGACGTGCTGGCGGACGTGACGCTCGACCTGCCGGCCGGACAGACGCTGGCGGTGGTCGGGGAAAGCGGGTCGGGGAAGTCCACGCTCGCGCGCGTCGTCACGGGCCTGCTTCCGCCGACGCGGGGCCGGATCGCCTTCGCGGGCCGCCCCCTCAGCCCCGACCTCGCGGGCCGGTCGAAGGACGACCTGCGCGAGGTCCAGATGATCTACCAGATGGCCGACGTCGCGATGAACCCGCGCCAGACCGTTGCCACCATCATCGGCCGCCCGCTCGAGTTCTACTTCGGCCTGAAGGGCGAGGCCAGGGCCGCGCGCGTGCGCGAACTGCTCGACCAGATCGAGATGGGGCAGGGCTTCGCCGACCGTTACCCGGCGGAGCTGTCGGGCGGGCAGAAGCAGCGCGTCTGCATCGCCCGCGCGCTGGCCGCCGACCCAAGGCTCATCCTCTGCGACGAGCCGACCAGCGCGCTCGATCCGCTTGTGGCCGACGGGATCCTGAAGCTGCTCCTGAAGCTGCAGGCCGAGAAGGGCGTGGCCTATCTGTTCATCACGCACGACCTGGCCACCGTGCGCGCCATCGCCGACCGGATCGCGGTCATGCACCGCGGACGCATCGTGCGCTACGGCACGAAATCCGACGTGCTGTCGCCGCCCTTCGACGCCTACACCGACCGGCTGCTGTCGTCGGTTCCCGCGATGCGGCAGGGCTGGCTGGAGGAGGTGACCGCCGGGCGGCGGCCGGAGGCCGGGGGGCGCTAGGCCGCGGGGTCCCGCGGACCGCGCGGGTGGCCGTGCCGGCGCGGTCCGGCGGTCACGGCGCCTGTGCCAGCCGGCGGACCGCATCCGCGATCCGGGCGAAGGCGTCGCGGGCGCGCGGCACCGTGTGGCGCGCGCGCAGGTAGCCGTGGACGAGGCCCCGCTCCAGGTGCCAGTCGGCCTGCCCCCCGGCGGCGCGGATGCGCGCGGCGTAGTCGCGCCCGTCATCGGCCAGCGGGTCGCATTCGGCCGAGAAGATGACCGTGGGCGGCAGGCCGTCGAAGCGGGCGTCGTGCAGGGGATGCGCGGACGGATCGTCCCCGGGCACCGGCCCCGCGTGGCGGAGGCGGGCATAGACGGCGACGTCGCCCGCGGTCAGCAGCGGCGCGCGGGCATGGACGACCGCGCTGCCCCTGCCGGGATCGCCGCCGAGGCCCGGGTAGACCAGCACCTGCCCGCGCAGGCGCGCGTCGCCGCGCAGCGCATGGGCGACCGCCGCGGCAAGCGACCCGCCCGCGCTGTCGCCCGCAAGGACCAGCGGCCCCGCGAGCGCCCGCGCGACCGCGAGGCCGTCGTCGACGGCGGCGGGGTGGGGATGCTCGGGGGCGAGGCGGTAGTCGGGACAGACGACCGCGAGCCCGGTGCGCGCGCAAAGCTCGGCGCAGATGTCGTCGTGGCTCTCGAGCCCGCCGACCACGAAGCCCCCGCCGTGGAAGTAGAGGACGGTGGTGCCCGACGCGGCTCCGTAGGCCCGAACCGGCACGCCCCCCGACGCGGCATCGCGCGTGGCCACGCCCGGCGGCCTGCCGGCATGGAACGCCCGGGCCATCGCGTCGTAGGCGGCGCGCTGCGCGGCCAGGTCCGCCCCCGCGGGCGCGGCGAAGGCCTCGGTCCGCCGGATGAAGGCCCAGGTCGCGGCGTCGATCAGGCGGGCGTAGTCGGGGCGGGTCGGGTCGTCGGGCACGCGCGGGTCTCCGTTCGGGTCAGGGTGGACCCCGCGGGGCCGGCGGGCAAGACCGGCAATCGTGTCCGATCCGTGACGAATGAGGCCCGCGCGCCCTTATTGCTGCCATCTTGCGCGGGTATCGCCGGGACCGGGGCGCGGGTCCCCGAGGGGGCAGCGTGCAACTCGATCGGATGCCGGAACCGGAGGCGAGGCGGGCGGGCCGCGGCCTGCGCGCTGTCCTTCTCGGCCGGGACGGGCCCGCGGCGGCCGAGACGGCGCAGCGGCTGTCCGGCCTCGGCTGCGGGGTGGAGCGCTTCGACGAAACCTTCGCGGCGCTGGGCGCTGTGTTGGACGACCCCGCAGGCTGCGCGCTGTTCGTGATGCTGTGCGACGGCTTGGGCGAGATGGAGGCGGGCCTGCGGGCCTACCGGCTGCTTTCCACCGCGCGCGAGCGCTTGCCCGTGATCCTCTGCGGGTCGGATTGCCCGGCGCCGGATCTGCCCGGGTCGCGCGACGCGCCCGCGCGCCTGGGCACGCCGCTGTCGGCGGCGACGCTGCGCCTCGGGTTCGAGCACGCGCTGCGCGACCGCCTGGCCTGGGCGGCCGCCTGAACGCGAAGGGGCGGGCCCGAAGACCCGCCCCCGCTGTTCCGTGCGACGCCCGTGGTCAGGCGAGCGAGAGGTTCGTGGCCGATTCGCGGCCGTCGCGGCCGGCTTCGATGTCGAAGGTGACCGCCTGGCCGTCAGCCAGCGACCGGATGCCCGCACGCTCCAGCGCGGTGATGTGCACGAACACGTCCTTCTTCCCGCCTTCGGGGGCAATGAAACCGAACCCCTTGGTGGCGTTGAACCATTTCACGGTGCCCTTGGCCATCGTGATGTCTCCTCTGGTTTCCGCCCGCAGGATGCGGCGGCGTGGCACCGTCAGCGCAAGATCGATAGCTGTGGCCCGGAAACGGAAGACAGTGGTCGATAGAGATAACGTCGCGGGGGGAAGAATAGTCGTTCCGGCGGCGTCTTGCAATGGGCCGGACGTCGCCTTTCGCCGGGGCCGGCGGAACACCGCCCCTCGTCACCGGCGCAGGCCCGGCCTATCTTCGCCCGATGACGCCGCAGCCCCCCGTTCCCCTGTCCGCCGACCAGGCCGCGGCCCTGGCCCGCGTGGCCGAGCAGCTGCGCGCGGTCGGGATCGACCTCGGCACCGGGTCGACCGCCCCGCTGCCCGAGGGCCGGTCTTCGGTCATGGCGGTGGTGGGCAAGGCCGGATCGGGCAAGACGCTGCTTCTGGGACAGCTTTACCGCGCGCTGACGGCCGCGGGGGTCGAGGTGGTCTCGGGCGACTACGAGCCGAAGCGCAAGAAGGAACGCCGGACGCTCGCGATCCTCGCGCCGACCAACAAGGCGGCCTCGGTCCTGCGGCTGCGGGGGGTGCCGGCGACGACGATCCACCGCATCCTCTATTCGCCGGTCTACGACCCCGAATACGAGAAGCTGGCCGAATGGCTGGCCGGCAGCGGCGGCCGCCCGGTGGTGGAGGGGATGACGGACCTGGCACTCGACCGCGCGCATGCCTTCTACGGGCAGGTCGCCTCGATCCCCGGGGCTCTGGCGGCGGCGGGGCTGCGGGGGTCGGACTTCATCAAGGGCTGGAAGCGGCGCGAGGAGCCGCTCGACGTGGGCTTCGTCGACGAATCCTCGATGCTCGACGAGACGCAGTTCGAGGACCTTCAGGCGATCTTCCCGACGCTGGTGCTGTTCGGCGACCCGGCGCAGCTGGCCCCGGTGGGCCAGTCGGGCGAGATGGTCTTCGACCGCATCCCCAGGGCGCGCCGCCTCGCGCTGGAGCGCATCCACCGCCAGGCCGAGGGGAACCCGATCCTCGACCTCGCGCATGCGCTGGCCGACCCCGACCTCGCCTTCGGGGACTTCGAGCGGATGGTGGAGCGCGCGGCCGCGCGCGACGACCGGGTGGTGCTGGCGGGGCGCGTGGACAGCGACCTGATGGCGCGCAGCCCGGTGCTGGTGTGGCGCAACGCGACGCGCATCCGGCTGATCGCCGCCTTCCGCGCGGCGCACGAGGCGCCCGACCACGCGCTGCTGCCGGGCGAGCCGCTGATCTGCGACGGGATCGAGCTGCCGGCGCGGCACCGCAGGAAGCGCATCGACCTCGAGGCGCGGGGGCTGATCAAGGGCGCGCAGGTCATCTACCTCGGTCCCGGCAACCGCGACGGCTTCGCCCGCCTGCATGTCGTGGGGGCCGAGGATCCGCAGCTTTCGGCCGCCTCGATCATCCGCATCGAGAAGCCGGACGAGGCGGAGCCGTTCATCCCCTCGGCCGCGAAGATGGGGGCCACCTTCCTGCACGGGGCGGCGGTCACGATCCACAAGGCGCAGGGCTCGCAGTGGGACGCGGTGCAGGTCTTCGCGCCCGACCTCTACGCCGCATCGCAGGCGGGGCGGACGGAGGCCGGGGTGCCGCTGTGGAAGCGGCTGGCCTACGTCGCGGTCACCCGGGCGCAGACGCGGCTGCACTGGGTGGTGCGGAACCGCCTCGCGCGGCCCACGGCGCCTCTGGGCGTGGAGGATCTGGCCCGCGCGCCCGTCCCCATCGCGCTCGAGATGCAGGTGGGGGACTTTCCCGGCTGACCGTTGCGGGCTAGGCTGCGCCGGGCTTCAAGGACCGTCCCATGATCTGCGTCTTCGTTCAGTTCCGCTGCGCCCCGGGCCGCACCTACGAGGTCGCGGACGCGATCTACGACCGCGAGGTGGTGAGCGAGCTTTACTCGACCAGCGGCGAATACGACCTTCTCGCCAAGGTCTACCTGCCCGACGACGCCGACGTCGGGCGCTGGCTGTCGGACCGGCTGTTCGACATCCCCGGCATCGTGCGCACCCTGACGACGATGACGTTCAAGGCGTTCTAGCGCAGCCAGCGGTCGCGGTCGGTCCCCGCCGCCTCGGCGACGCTCGAAAAGCCGTCGCGCGCCAGAAGCGCGTCCAGCCCGCGCGCGATGCGGGGGATCAGCGACAGCCCCTCGTAGACCATCGCGGTGTAAAGCTGCACCGCCGAGGCCCCGGCGCGGATCTTGGCATAGGCCTGCTCGGCCGACCCCACGCCCCCCACGCCGACGATGGGCAGGCGGCCCCGGGTCAGCGCCGACAGCCGCGCGAGGACGCGGGTCGACCGGTCGAACAGCGGCGCGCCCGACAGGCCGCCCGGTGCGGCGTGCGGCGCCGACAGGCCGTCGCGCGCGAGCGTGGTGTTGGTGGCGATCAGGCCGTCGATGCCCGAGGCCAGCGCCACCTCGGCCAGATCGGCAAGCTCGGCCTCCGACAGGTCGGGCGACAGCTTCAGGAACACCGGCACCGGGCGGGGCAGGGCCGCGCGGGCCGCCATCACGCGCGCCAGCAGCGCCGTCAGCGCCGCGCGCCCCTGAAGGTCGCGCAGCCGTTCGGTGTTGGGGCTGCTGACGTTGATGGTGGCGAAGTCGACGTGCGGCCCGCAATGCGCGAGCACCGCCGCGAAATCGGCAGCCCGGTCCGTGCTGTCCTTGTTGGCCCCGAGGTTCAGCCCCACGGGGATGCCGCGCGGCCGGGCGGCGAGCCGCGCGCGGATCGGGTCCATCCCCTCGTTGTTGAACCCGAAGCGGTTGATCGCGGCGCGGTCGGCCGACAGCCGGTGCAGGCGCGGACGGGGATTGCCGTCCTGCGGCAGCGGCGTCGCAGCCCCGACCTCGAGAAAGCCGAAGCCGCTGCGCATCAGCGCCGCAAGCGCGACCGCGTTCTTGTCGTAGCCCGCCGCGAGCCCCACGGGATTCGGCAGAGCGACGCCCGCAAGCGTCGCCGCGAGCCGGTCCGACGTGACCGGGCCGCCGCGCGGCCCGAGCCCCCGGCGCAGCGCCGCGAGCGACAGGCCGTGCGCGGTCTCGGGGTCGAGCCGGTGGAGCAGCGCCAGCGCCGCGCGTTCGGCAAGGCTCACCAGAGGCCCTCGGGGAAGATGTGGCCGCTGACGCCCAGGGGCAGCGACTTGTCCCAGACCACGTCGGCGCGGGTCAGCGGGCGGTAGAGGTGCGGGAAGAGCTGGCCGCCCCGCGACGGCTCCCACCGCAGGGCGGGCCCCAGGGCCGCGTCGTCCAGCGCCACGAGCACGAGGTCGCTTTCGGTCGCGAAGTGGCGCGCGGCCGTCTCGGCCACCTGCGCCGCGGTCGAGAGATGGATGTAGCCGTCCGCGCGATCGACGGGCGCGCCGGCCGTCATGCCCGCGGCGTGGAAGGCGTCCCATTCCGGGCGGCGGAGGATCTTGTAGACCAGCATGGCGTCTCCCATGCACCGAGGTCCGGGTCCGGTCAATGGCGGCGGGCTTGCCCGGCCGGCCCCGCGGCCCCATCTTCCCGGCGCGACCCTTCGGGAAAGGCCGGGCCATGTGCGGGCGCTTCGTCATCACCCACGCCAACGACGCACTCGCGCGGCTGTTCGGCGCGCAGCCCGACAACGATCTGCCGCCGGTGCCGAACTTCAACGTCTGTCCCACGAATTCGGTGGCCGCCGTCAGCGCCGACGGGGGCGCGCGGCGGCTGCGGACCATGCGCTGGGGGTTCATCCCGTCGTGGTACAAGACCCCGTCCGACGGCCCCCTCATCATCAACGCGCGGTCCGAGACGGTGGCCCAGAAGCCCGCCTTCCGCGAGGCGGTGCGCACGCGGCGCTGCCTGATCCCCGCCTCGGGCTTCTACGAATGGTCCGAGGGGCCGGAGGGCGAGCGTCTGCCGTGGTTCTTCCGCCGTGCGGACGGCGCGCCCATCGCCTTCGCGGGCCTCTGGCAGCGGTGGGAGCGCGACGGCGAGGGTCGTGACACCTGCGCGATCGTGTCGACCGCCGCGGGGCCGGGCATGGCGGGCCTTCACGTCCGCGAGCCGGTGATCCTCGAGGCCCCCGACTGGCCGCTGTGGCTCGGCGAGGCGGGGCACGGGGCGGCCCCCCTGATGAAGGCGAGCGCGCCGGGCGTCCTCGCGCCGCCCTACCGGGTGGACCCGGCCGTCAACTCCAACCGCGCGCGGGGCGAGGCGCTGATTGAACCCCTGGCGGCCTGAACCGGGCGGCCGGAGGCGGTTGCGGGGGCGGGGCGGGGGCTGTATACTGAAGCCTGCGCGGGCGTTGTGTAATGGTAAGACCTTAGCCTTCCAAGCTAAAGACGCGGGTTCGATTCCCGCCGCCCGCTCCATCCCGCTGCCTGCCGCCTCGGCCGCCGCCGGACGTCGCGCGGTCAGCCCTCCGCCGCGTCGGGGTCCATCCACATCGGCTCCCAGGTGTGGCCGTCGGGGTCGGCGAAGGTGCGGTTGTACAGGAAGCCCATGTCCCGCGCCGGGGTCGGCTCCGTCCCCCCCGCCGCCAGCGCGGCGGCGGTGATCGCGTCGACCGCGTCGCGGCTCTCGCACGACAGGGCATAGAGCGCGCCGATCTGTCGGGTGGCGTCGGCCAGCGGCATCCGGGTGAAGGTGCGGAAGAAGGGCCGGGCCAGCGCCATGACGTGGATGTGCTCGGCGACGACGATGCAGACGGCCTCGTCGTTCGAGAACCGTTCGTTGATGGAAAACCCGAGCGCGGCGTAGAAGGCGCGCGACCGCGCGACGTCGGCGACCGGCAGGTTGACGAAGATCATCCGCGCCATGGCGTTGCCTCCCTCCGTTCCGGCGCGGCCGGGGCCCCGGTCCTCGGGCGGGCGGTCACAGGTTCCCGGCCTGCGGCATTCCCAGCACGTGATAGCCGCCGTCGACGTGCACGATCTCGCCCGTGGTCAGCGCGCCGTAGTCGCTCGCCAGCCAGACGGCGGTGCCGCCCACCGCCTCCAGCGTCCCGTTCTTTCGCAGCGGGGCGTTCGCCTCGGTGTGGCGGAAGGTCTGGCGCGCGCCGCCGATCGCGGCGCCGGCCAGCGTCTTCATCGGGCCGGGGCTGATCGCGTTCACGCGGATCCCCTGCGGGCCGAGGTCGTTCGCGAGATAGCGCACCGAGGACTCCAGCGCGGCCTTCGCCACGCCCATCACGTTGTAGTTCGGGACCACCCGGTTCGACCCGCCGAAGGTGAGCGTCAGCAGCGTGCCCCCCTGCGGCATGAGCGGGGCCGCCCGCCGCGCCACGTCGATGAACGAGAAGCACGAGATGTCGAGCGAGGTGCGGAAGTTCGCGCGGCTCGTGTTGATGAAGCGGCCCGTGAGTTCCGTCCTGTCCGAGAAGGCGATGGCATGGACCACGATGTCGAGGGTGCCCCAGCGGCCCCCCAGCGCGTCGAAGGCGGCGGCAACGCTGGCCTCGTCGGACACGTCGGCATCCACGAGGAAGTCCGATCCGACCGACTCCGCCAGGGGACGCACGCGGCTGCCGAAGGCCTCGCCCTGGTGGCTGAAGGCGAGGCTCGCGCCCTCGGCCGCCATGGCCGCGGCGATGCCCCATGCGATCGACCGCTCGTTGGCGACGCCCATGATCAGGGCCCGCTTGCCCGCCAGCAATCCTGCCATGCCGCGCCCCCCTTAGTCCCGGTGCCGGCTCAGGACGAGGCAGGCGTTGGTGCCGCCGAAGCCGAAGCTGTTCGAGAGCACGCTGTCGATCTCCACCCCCTCGCGCAGCGTCGTCACGATCTCGGACGGATCGAGCGCCGGGTCGAGCGTCGTCACGTTGGCGCTGGCGGCGATGAAGCCCCTGTTCATCATGATGACGGAGTAGATCGCCTCCCACACGCCCGCGCCGCCGAGGCAATGGCCGGTCAGCGACTTCGTCGACGCGATGGGGGGCGTCGACCCCTGCCCGAAGACGCGGCGGATCGCCTGCACCTCGGTCACGTCGCCGACCTGGGTGCTGGTGCCGTGGCTGTTGATGTAGCCGATGCGGCGGCCCTGGGGCAGGGTGGACAGCGCCAGCCGCATCGCCCGCTCGCCCCCCTCGCCCGAGGGGGCCACCATGTCGTGCCCGTCCGACGTGGCGCCGTAGCCCGTCACCTCGGCATGGATCGTGGCCCCCCGGGCCTTCGCGTGCTCCAGCTCCTCCAGCACCACGAGGCCGCCGCCCCCCGCGATCACGAAGCCGTCTCGCGCGGCGTCGTAGGTGCGGCTGGCGGTGTGGGGGGCGTCGTTGTATTTCGACGACATCGCCCCCATCGCGTCGAAGAGGCAGGACAGCGTCCAGTCGAGCTCCTCGCCGCCGCCGGCGAAGACGATGTCCTGCTTGCCCATCTGGATCAGCTCCGCCCCGTTGCCGATGCAGTGCGCGCTGGTCGAGCAGGCCGAGGTGATCGAGTAGTTCACCCCCTTGATGCGGAAGGGCGTGGCGAGGCAGGCCGAGACCGTCGAGGACATGCCCTTGGTCACGCCGAAGGGGCCGATCCGCTTCGGCGCGCCCTGCTCGCGCACGATGTTGTGGGCGCGGAAGAAGTTCTTGGTCGACGGCCCGCCGGAGCCGACGATGATCCCCGTCCGCTCGTTGGAGACGTCGGCCTCCGCGAGGCCCGCGTCGGCGATGGCCTCCTTCATGGCGATGTAGGTGTAGGCGGCCCCGTCCCCCATGAAGCGCAGGTCGCGCTTGTCGATGAGGTCCTCGACCGCGATCTGCGGCATCCCGTGGACCTGGCAGCGGAACCCGTGCTCGGCGTAGTCGGGCGCGAAGACGATCCCCGACCGCCCCGCGCGCAAGGACGCCTCCACCTCCGGGACGCTGTTGCCGATGGAGGAGACGATGCCCATCCCGGTGATGACGACGCGACGCATGGATGGCCTCCCTTGGCTTGCAGCCTGTTTAGGGTAGGGGGCAGGGGCGGGCAAGGGTGGGGCTGGGATGCGGCCCGCCATCAGCGCCAGACGCGAGACGCTCAGCGCTTCGCAGTGTTTCGTGCAATGATCGCCAGAAGGCCGATGACGACCCCGGCCGACAGCGCCGCGAACGCGATGCCGGCATTGCGGCTGATCCAGTCTGCCTTGTCAGGAAGCCCGTCAAGATACGGCTCGCCGGCGACGGCTGCCACATAAGCGACGTAGGCAAGTCCCAAGGAACCGTAGGCTGCGAAAAGCCACGCCAGTACTATGGCGATCTTGATCCTGGGGTCTCCGTTGCCGTGAAGATCGCTCAAGCCCCGCTCAGCGCCACCTTCATGTCCGTGACCTGGTAGATCACCTCGCCGTCCGCCTCCACGCGGCCGTCGGCCACGCCCATCGTCAGCCGCCGCGTCTGGATCGCCTTGGTGAAGTCCACGAAGTAGGTCAGGCGCTTGCGGTCCGGCCGCACCATGCCGGTCAGCTTCACCTCGCCCACGCCCAGCGCGTAGCCGCGGCCCTGCCAGCCGCGCCAGCCGAGGTTGAACCCGGTGAGCTGCCAGAGCCCGTCGAGCCCGAGGCAGCCGGGCATGATCGGGTTGCCGGGGAAGTGGCAGTCGAAGAACCACAGGTCGGGGCGGATGTCGAACTCGGCGACCACGTGCCCCTTGCCGTGCGCGCCGCCGTCGCCCGAGATGCCGGTGATGCGGTCCATCATCAGCATGGGGGGCAGGGGAAGCTGCGCGTTGCCCGGCCCGAACAGCTCGCCCCGCGCGCAGGCCAGAAGCGCCTCGCGGTCGAAGCTCGTCGGAAATCCGGCCATCGACGTCGCCCCCCCTGCGGCAAGCCGCGCCCCAAAGCTCCCGCCCCTGTAACACCCGCGGCGAACGGGAGGCAAGGGCGGCACCGGCGGCCGGCCGGGGCGTGGCGTCTTTTGCGTTGAAGGGCGCGGGAGCGCGCCTTATATTGCCGCGCATGAAGACGGCAGGCGACGGCACGGCATCCTCGACCCGCGATTTCTGCGCGGGCTGGCTCGCGCGGGGCGGGCTGCGGCCGACGCGGCAGCGTCTGGCGCTGGCGGGCCTTCTGGTCGGGGACGGGCACGACCGCCACGTCACCGCCGAAAGCCTGCACGCGGCCTGCGGCGCGGCGGGGGAGAAGGTCAGCCTCGCCACGATCTACAACACGCTGCGGGCCTTCTGCGACGCGGGCCTCATGCAGGAGGTGGTGGTCGACGGGGCCAAGAGCTACTTCGACACCCGGATGGACGACCATCCGCATTTCTTCTGGGAAGACCACGGCACCCTGACCGACGCCCCTGCCGAGGAGACGGTGATCGCCCGGCTTCCCGAGCCGCCGGCCGGCACGCGCATCGCGAAGGTCGACGTGGTGATCCGCCTGCGCCGGACCTGACCGCGCGTCAGAACCACTGGCCGGGCTCCATCAGGCCCAGGTCCATCAGCTGCTGCGACCGCCACCGGAACGGGACGGAGTTCCGCCAGCGGAAGGTGTCGATCGCATAGCGCGATCCGGGGTTGGTGCGCAGCGCCTTGGCCGTGCGGAACGAGCAGACCGCGGCCGTCAGGTTGTGGTGCCAGGGGCAGGCGTAGGTGTTCATCTCCTCGTCCGACAGCGTCAGGTCGGGGCGCAGCCGGACGCCGGGCCGCGCGCGGAACAGCCCGATCCGGTCGATCCGGCGTCGGGCGGGGGCCACGTGCTCCTCGAACCGCCAGCGCAGGCCGCCGAAGAAGTCGAGCTGCCGCTCGCGCGGGTGGCCGGTCGCGGGGTCGATGCGGGCCAGCGCGTAGTAGCCCGTCCGGTCGAGATGCGCGCGGTCGAGCGACACGGCATCGGGATGCGCCGCGAGGTCGTCGGCGTAGAGGTCGACCACGTAGGTCAGCATCGCCTCGCGCCGCTCCTCGGCGTGGAAGGCCAGCATCTCGCCCACGCGGCGCGTCTCGCAGAAGGGGTGGAACAGGTATTCGGCGTTCCAGCACCAGTGGATCCAGCGGCCGGGGGCGGCGTCGATCAGCGCGTTGACCGCGCGGGGCATCGCGTTCTCGGCGTGGACGTCGAACGGGACCCGGTCGAGCCGGGCCGCCACCCCGGGCGCGTCGAGGTCGGCGGGCAGCGGAAGGCCCGGCGGGGACAGCAGGATCACCCGGCGGAAGCCGGCGCGCAGCGCATGGCGGACGGTCGAGGCGATCTCGGCCCCGTCCTCGGCCATCACGAGGCAGAGGGGCCCGGGGCCGAGCGTCCGGGCGGCGCGGTCGAGGAAGGCGGTCAGGCCGTCGGACGGCATCGGCGCGTGGGCATCCCTGGTGTTGCCGCCGCACGAAAGGGCATCGGCCCGCGCGATGCAAGGCCCGCCGCCCCCGCGCCCTTTCGCGGGCCGCCCGTCTGGCGTAGAAGGCGCAGGCGGAACGGGGCGGGCAGGGCGATGGACGGCGAGGCGAAGGCGGCGGCGGGGCGGCGGGTCTTCATCAAGACCTACGGCTGCCAGATGAACGCGCACGACAGCGACCGGATGCGCGACGCGCTGGCGGCCGAGGGCTATGCCGAGGCCGGGGCGGCCGAGGACGCCGACCTCGTGATCGTCAACACCTGCCACATCCGCGAGAAGGCGTCGGAGAAGCTCTACTCGGACCTCGGGCGCCTGCGCGCGCTGAAGGCCGCGCGGCCGGGGATGCGGATCGGGGTCGCGGGCTGCGTGGCGCAGGCCGAGGGGCCCGAGATCCTGCGGCGCGCGCCGGTCGTGGATCTCGTGGTGGGGCCGCAGGCCTATCACCGCCTGCCCGCGATGCTGCGCGGCGAGGGGCCGGCGCTCGACACCGACTTCCCCGCCGAGGACAAGTTCGACCACCTGCCCGAACGGCGCGGGGCCGCCGGACCCGCCGCCTTCCTGACGGTGCAGGAGGGCTGCGACAAGTTCTGCGCCTTCTGCGTCGTGCCCTACACGCGCGGCGCCGAGGTCAGCCGCCCGCCTGCCCGCATCCTGGCCGAGGCCCGCGGCCTCGTCGCGCGCGGGGTGCGCGAGATCACGCTTCTGGGCCAGAACGTGAACGCCTGGCGCGCCCGCGACGGCGGCGGGGATTGGGGCCTCGCGCGGCTCCTGCGGGCGCTGGCCGGGGTGCCGGGCCTCGACCGGCTGCGCTACACGACGAGCCATCCGAACGACATGGGCGACGACCTGATCGCCGCGCACGGCGACCTCGGGGCGCTCATGCCCTGCCTGCACCTGCCGGTGCAGTCGGGCAGCGACCGCATCCTGAAGGCGATGAACCGCAGGCACACGGCCGCCGACTACCTGCGGCTGGCGGACCGGCTGCGCGCCGCGCGGCCCGACCTGCTGCTGACTTCGGACTTCATCGTGGGCTTCCCCGGCGAGACCGACGCCGACTTCGACGCGACCCTGGCGCTCGTGGACCGCGTGGGCTTCGGGATGGCCTATTCGTTCCGCTACTCCGCCCGCCCGGGAACCCCGGCGGCGGAGCGTCCCGAGGTGCCCGCCGCGGTCGCGGAGGCCCGGCTTCAGGCGCTTCAGGCGCGTCTGACCCGGCAGCAGCACGCGGCGCAGGACGCCATGGTCGGGCACACGGTGCGCGTTCTCTACGAGAAGCCGGGCCGCCTGCCCGGGCAGATGGCGGGCAAGTCCGAGCACCAGATGGCGGTCCACGTCGAGGATCCGGCGGGGCGGGTGGGCGACCTGGTGGCGGCGCGCGTCGTGGCGGCGTCGTCGAACTCGCTGGCGGCCGTGCGCCTCTAGGGGCGCCCCGGGGCGCGGATGCCGCTTTACTTCCGCAAGGGCAACGGCACACTCGGCGGCGTAAGCGGTGCGGGGGTTGCGTGTCGGGGCGGAGGGTTCTGGCGTGGTGCGTTGCGGCCGTCGTCGCCCTGGCGGCCGTCCGGCCTTCGGTCGCGCAGGGCCCCGAGGTGGCCGGCCGCATCGAGTGGGGGCTCTGGATCGACGACGACGGTTGCATGCACTGGTGGGCCGACGGCGGGACCGAGGGCTACATGCTCGACCGCGTGAACCCCCGGACCGGCAAGCCCGTCTGCCTGCGGCGCGAGGCCTGCCTGTCGCGCGGCACCGGCCGGCTGTTCGAGGGCGATACCGCCGCCCTGACCGCGCAGGGCCGCGACGAGCTGACCCGCTTCTTCCGGGCGACCGGCGCCTACGGCTACATCGTCCAGGTGCACACCGACGACTCGGGGTCCGAGGCCGCGAACCGCCGCCTTTCGGCCGACCGCGCCCGGGCGGTCGCCGACCTCGCCAAGGCCGCCGGCGCGGTGGTGGAGCGGCAGGGCGGCTACGGCGGGGCCTATCCCCGCGCGTCGAACGCGACCGCGGCGGGTCGCGAGGCCAACCGCCGGGTCGAGATCCTGTGCTACCGGTGGTGAGGGGCACGCGACGCCTCCGGCCCGCGGCCTGGCTGCTGGCCCTGGGCTTCGGCATCGCCGCCTGCGCCGAAGGGCGCGCGCGCTACGCGCCGGGGCCGGACACGGTGATCGCCACGGCGCGCGACTCGGGGCGCGACGCCGGCACCCTGCCCAACGGCGGCGGGGGCATCGCCTACGACCCCGACGGCTGCCAGGGCTGGATCATCGACGACGGGGTGGAGGGCTATGCGGGCCGCCGCTTCGATCCCGCCACCGGCCTTCCCGTCTGCGACGGCCGCTATCCGCCGGGCACGGTGCTGCGCGGCTACCAGGCGCCCGGCGCCGGCATCCGCGCCTACGTCCCGGCCGTGGGCCGGGTCGCGGACGAATGACGGGCCTGCGTCGCCCGGCGGCAACGGTCCCCGCCTCTCGCGCCCCCGGCCGGAACCCCGCCGGTCGCGAAAGGTTCATGCTCCATGGCCCCGCAGCGGCTTGCCAAAGAGCGGCAATGGTCCCAGCGTGCATCCAGGGCCTATGGAAGGAGCGACCTTTGGGCATCACCGCGCTGACCGCCCCGACCCGGATCGAGGACGCAACGGAGACGACGCTCGAATTCCCCGACAACCGGCTTCTGATCGACCTCTGCGGCGAGTATGACCGCAACCTCGCGCAGGTCGAGCATGGGATAGGGGTCAACATCCTGCGGCGCGGGAACCGCCTTTCGGTCATCGGCGAGAGGGGCGCGCGGGAACAGGCGGCAGCGGTGCTGCGGTCGCTCTACGCCCGGCTCGAGGCGGGGCGCGGCGTGGTCGCGGGCGACGTCGACGGCGCGATCCGGCTGGGCCGCCCCGCGCCGGGCCCGTCGGCCGAGGGCGAGCAGATCGAGATGTTCTCGGGTGCGCGCTACGCGCTCCAGACCCGCAAGCGCCCGATCGAGCCGCGGACCGAGGCGCAGAAGGCCTACGTCGCGAACCTCTTCGACAACGAGCTCGGCTTCGGCATCGGCCCGGCGGGGACGGGGAAGACCTACCTCGCCGTGGCCGTGGGCGTGACGCTGTTCATCGCCGGCGCGGTCGAGAAGATCATCCTGTCGCGCCCGGCGGTCGAGGCGGGCGAGCGCCTGGGCTTCCTGCCCGGCGACATGAAGGAGAAGATCGACCCCTACATGCAGCCGCTCTATGACGCGCTGAACGACTTCCTGCCGCAGAAGCAGCTTCAGAAGATGATGGAGGAGAAGCGGATCGAGATCGCGCCCCTCGCCTTCATGCGCGGCCGCACGCTCTCCAACGCCTTCGTCGTGCTCGACGAGGCGCAGAACGCGACGACGATGCAGATGAAGATGTTCCTCACGCGGCTGGGCGAGGGCAGCCGGATGGTCATCACCGGCGACCGCACGCAGGTGGACCTGCCGCGGGGCGTTCCCTCCGGCCTGCGCGACGCCGAGCGCATCCTCGCGGGCGTGAAGGGCGTCAGCTTCAACTACTTCACGTCGAAGGACGTCGTGCGCCACCCGCTGGTGGCGCGGATCATCGAGGCCTACGAGGCCGACGAGGGGGCGCCGGGTGCCGCAGGCTGATGCCGCCGAACCGCTGGTCGACACCGTGGTGGAGGACGCGCGGTGGGACGGCCTCGGGCTCGGGCGGCTCGCGGACCGCGCGGTGGCGGCCACCCTCGCCGGGCTGCGGCTGCCGGTGCAGGGGCTGTCGGTCTGCGTCATGGGCTGCGACGACGCGCGGATCGCCGCGCTGAACGCGGACTTCCGGGGCCGGCCCGCGCCCACGAACGTGCTCAGCTGGCCCGCGCACGACCGTCCGCGCGCGGGCCCGGGCCAGCCACCGGAACCGCCGGAGGCGGGGACGGACGACGATCCCGAACCGCTGGGCGACATCGCGCTCGCCTTCGACACCTGCGCGGCCGAGGCGGCGGCCCAGGGCAAGGCGCTGCCCGATCATGTCACGCACCTCATCGTGCACGGCACGCTGCACCTTCTGGGCTACGACCACGGCGACGACGCGGACGCGGCGCTGATGGAGGCCGCCGAGACGCGGATTCTCGCGGGCCTCGGGGTTGCGGACCCCTACTGACGGGCGATATTGCATCGGGCCGCCCCCGTCCGGGGGACGGCCATCGCGGTGAAGGACAGATGGGCAGTCGGAACGACGATACGCCGCCGGCGGGCGCGGGCCTCGGGGCCGAGCCCGCCGACCCCCCCGAACAGGGACGCAGCCTCTTCGAGCGGATCTTCGGCCCGCGCGCCCCGGCCGAGGCCGCCGACGCCACGGTCGAGCCCGCCGCCGCGCAGCGCGCGGGCGAGACGCCCGGCCCGGCGCTTCCCGGCCTTGCCAACCTGCGCCGCCTGCGGGTGGACGACGTGGCCATCCCCAAGGTGGAGATCGTGGCCGTGCCGCTCGACATCGGGCGGGACGAGCTGGTCGCGGTCTTCCGCGAGCACGGCTTCAGCCGCCTGCCCGTCTACAAGGGGACGATGGACCATCCGCAGGGCCTCGTGCTGCTGAAGGACCTCGCGCTGCAGCACGGGTTCGGGGCGGGGGGGCGGTTCAGCCTGCGGCGGATGCTGCGGCCCATCCTCTACGCGCCGCCCTCGATGCCGGTGGGCATCCTCCTGCAGAAGATGCAGAAGGACCGGGTCCACATGGCGCTCGTCATCGACGAGTACGGCGGGGTCGACGGCCTCGTGACCATCGAGGACCTGATCGAGACGGTCATCGGCGAGATCGAGGACGAGCACGACGAGGCCGACGCCGCGCAGTGGAAGGAAGAGCGTGCGGGCGTCTGGCTGGTCCAGTCCACCGCCCCGCTCGATGCCTTCGAGGCGGCGATCGGCCTGCGGCTGCGACAAGGCGACGAGGACGAGGAGATTGACACGCTGGGCGGGCTGGTGTTCCTGCGGACCGGGCGGGTGCCCGCGCGGGGCGAGATCGTGGTGCACGAATCCGGGGCCGAGTTCGAGGTGGTCGACGCCGATCCGCGCCGCCTGAAGCGGCTTCGCGTGCGTCTGCCCGGCGCCGCCCCCGCGCCGGCCCGCCGGGTCGGGGACGAGGTGGCGGAGGCCGAGGCGGCGATGCGGGGGCGGGCGGAATAGGATGGCGCGCTTTGCCCGCCCGGCGTGGCGGGATCTTCTGCTGGTCGCGGCCCTGGGCGCGGTCGCCGCGACCGGGCTGGCCCCGACCCAGGCCTGGTACCTGTCGCTTCCCGCCTTCGCGGTGATCCTTTGGCGCATCGCCCGGGCGCCCGGAGCGGGCGCTGCCGCCTGGACCGGGTGGGCTGCGGGGGCGGGCTGGTTCGCGCTCGCGCTGTCGTGGATCGTCGAGCCCTTCCTCATCGAGCCCGAGGTCTACGGCTGGATGGCCCCCTTCGCGCTGGTGCTGATGGCGGGCGGCCTCGCGCTGTTCTGGGCGGCCGGGGCGGGCCTCGGGCACCGGCTTGCGCGGGAGCCCGCGGCGCGCGTGGTGGCGGTGGCGCTGGCGCTGACCGTGACCGAGATGCTGCGCGGGATCGTCCTGACCGGGTTCCCCTGGGCCATGCCGGGGCATGTCTGGGCGGCGACGCCCGTGGCGCAGGGCGCGGCGCTGCTCGGGGGGGGCGGGCTGACGGCGCTGGCGCTGCTGCTCGCGGCGGCGCCCGCGGCGCTCGGCTGGCGCGGCGGGGTCGCGGCGGTGGCGGCGCTGGGCCTTGCCTGGTGGGGGGGGCAGGCGCGGCTCGACCGGCCGATGCCCCCCGACCGCGACGTGACGGTCCGCCTCGTCCAGCCCGCCGCCGACCAGCGCATCAAGTGGAACCCCGACGAGGCCGAGCGCCTGTTCGGGCTGCAGCTGTCGATGACGGCCGAGGCACCCCGTCCCGACGTCGCGATCTGGCCCGAGACGGCGGTGCCCTATCTCTTCGAGGAGGGGGGCCGGGTTCCGCTGGACATGGCCGCCGCCGCGCGCGGCGCGGTCGTGATCGCCGGCGTCCAGCGGCTGGAGGGCGATCGCGCCTTCAACAGCCTCGTCGCGCTCGACCCGGCCGGTGCGGTCGCGGCGCGGTACGACAAGCATCACCTCGTGCCCTTCGGCGAATACGTGCCCTTCGGCGACCTCGCCTGGCGCTGGTTCGGCCTGCGGGGCTTCGCGGCGCAGCTCGGGTCGGGCTTCTCGGCGGGACCGGGGCCGGCAATCCTCGACCTCGGCCCGCGGCTGGGCCGGGTGCTGCCCATGATCTGCTACGAGGCGATCTTCTCCTGGGCCGCGCGGGTGCCGGGGCAACGGCCGGACTGGCTGCTGCAGATCACCAACGACGCCTGGTTCGGAACCTGGCAGGGACCGTTCCAGCATTTCGACCAGGCGCGGCTCCGGGCGATCGAGCAGGGGCTGCCGCTCGTGCGCGTGGCCAACACCGGGGTCACCGCGATGATCGACGCGCGGGGGCAGGTCGTGGCCGACCTTCCCTTCGGCGAGCCGGGCTTCCTGGACGCGGCGCTGCCCGGGGCGCTCGCGGCCACGCCCTACGCGCGCTGGGGCGACGCCCCGCTGTGGGCGCTGTTGCTGGCGGGGCTCGGCGCGGTCGTGGCGGCGGGGCGCGGCAAGCGCGCCGCTTGACGGCCCCCGCCGGCCGGCGTAGCGCGTGCCACCTGGCGTCACAACGGCTTCCTGGCGTGGCGCGTCAACCCCATCGGAGCACGTTCCCATGTCCCGCTCGTCCTACGTCTTCACCTCGGAGTCGGTCTCCGAGGGCCACCCCGACAAGGTCTGCGACCGCATCTCGGATGCGATCCTCGACGCCTTCCTCGCCGAGGAGCCGACCGCGCGCGTCGCCTGCGAGACCTTCGCCACGACGAACCGCGTGGTCGTGGGGGGCGAGGTGGGGCTGACCGATCCGGCGCGGCTGCGCGACATGCAGGGCCGCGTGGCGGACATCGTGCGCGCCTGCGTGCGGGACATCGGCTACGAGCAGGACAAGTTCCACTGGCGGACCTGCGAGGTGACGAACCTTCTGCATTCGCAGTCGGCGCACATCGCGCAGGGGGTCGACCGCGACGGCGCGGGCGACCAGGGGATCATGTTCGGCTATGCGACCGACGAGACGCCCGCGATGATGCCGGCCCCGATCCAGTATGCCCACGCGATCCTGCGCCGGCTCGCCGAGGTGCGGAAGTCGGGGGCGGAGCCGACGCTGCGGCCCGACGCGAAGTCGCAGATCTCGCTGCGCTACGAGGATGGGCGGCCGGTGGAAGTCACCTCGCTCGTGCTGTCCACCCAGCACGCGCACGAATCGCAATCCTCCGCCGACATCCGCGCCATCGTGGAGCCGCACGTCCGCGCCGTGCTGCCCGAGGGCTGGCTGACGGACCGCACCGAATGGTGGGTGAACCCCACGGGCACCTTCGTGATCGGCGGGCCCGACGGCGACGCGGGGCTGACGGGCCGCAAGATCATCGTCGACACCTACGGGGGGGCCGCCCCGCATGGCGGCGGCGCCTTCAGCGGCAAGGATCCGACGAAGGTCGACCGCTCGGCCGCCTACGCCGCGCGGTACCTGGCGAAGAACGTGGTCGCGGCGGGCCTCGCGCGGCGCTGCGTGATCCAGGTGAGCTACGCGATCGGCGTGGCGAAGCCGCTGTCGATCTACGTCGACACCCATGGCACGGGGATCGTTCCCGATGCCCGGATCGAGCAGGCGGTGGCCGAGGTGATGGACCTCACCCCGCGCGGGATCCGCACGCATCTGGGGCTGAACCGCCCGATCTACGCGCGCACGGCTGCCTACGGCCACTTCGGCCGCGCACCCGAGGCGGACGGCGGCTTCTCGTGGGAACGGACGGACCTGACCGGGGCGCTGAAGGCCGCCGTCTGAGGGGGGCGCATGTCCGATACCGGGCCGGAGCGGCGCAACTTCTACGGCCGCGTCCACGGCAAGACGCTGCGCGCAAGCCAGAAGGCCTATCTGGCCGAGGATCTCGCCGCGCTGACGCTGCCCGGGGTCACGCGCGAGGCGAACCCCGGCCGCGTCCCGCTCGACGTGGAGGCGCTGGCGGGCGGGCGGCCCCTGTGGCTGGAGGTGGGCTTCGGCGGGGGCGAGCATCTGGTGCACATGGCGCAGGCCAACCCGCAGGCGATGCTGATCGGCTGCGAGCCCTTCGTGAACGGCATCGCGATGCTCTTGGGCAAGATCCGGCAGGCGGGGGTCGCCAACGTGGCGATCCATCCCGGCGACGTGCGCGACCTGTTCGACGTGCTGCCCCCCGGCTGCCTGTCGCGCGTGTTCCTCAACTATCCCGACCCCTGGCCCAAGGCGCGCCACCACCGCCGCCGGTTCGTGACGCCGGGCTACCTCGATCCGCTCGCCCGCGCCTGCGCGCCGGGCGCCGAGTTCCGCGTGGCGACCGACATCCCCGACTACGTCCGCCAGACGCTGGAGGAGGTGCCGAAGGCGGGCTTCGACCTGATCGCGCAGGGTGCCGAGCCTTGGGACGACTGGCTGCCCACGCGCTACGAGCGGAAGGCGCTGCGCGAGGGGCGCAGCCCCCGTTACCTCGCCTTCCGCCGGGCGGCGTAGACCGCGCGCGGCGGCTGCGCTATCACCGCCCGGCATCAAGGAGCCGCCATGTCCGCCCACGCCGCACCCCAGCCGATGACCGCCCGCGCCTCGGGCCCGCTGACCGGGGTGGCGGCGGTGCCGGGCGACAAGTCGATCAGCCACCGCGCGCTGATCCTGGGCGCGATGGCGGTGGGCGAGACGCGGGTGACGGGCCTTCTGGAGGGGCAGGACGTGCTCGACACGGCGTCCGCGATGCGCGCCTTCGGGGCGGAGGTGACGCGGCACGGCCCCGGCGAGTGGTCGGTGCACGGCGTGGGCGTGGGGGGCTTTGCCGAGCCCGAGGGCGTGATCGACTGCGGCAACTCCGGCACCGGGGTCCGGCTGATCATGGGCTGCATGGCGACGACCGCGATGACCGCGACCTTCACCGGCGACGCATCCCTGCGCAGGCGCCCGATGGGCCGCGTGACCGAGCCGCTGTCGCTGTTCGGCGCGCGGGCCTGGGGGCGGCGCGGCGGGCGGCTGCCGATGACGGTGACGGGGGCCGCCGACCCGGTCCCCGTGCGCTACGCGCTGCCCGTGCCCTCCGCGCAGGTGAAGTCGGCGGTGCTTCTCGCGGGCCTCAACGCGCCCGGCGAGACGGCTGTGATCGAGCGGGAGCCGACGCGCGACCATTCCGAGCGGATGCTCGCGGGCTTCGGCGCGCAGGTGCGCGTCGAGGACGGGCCGGAGGGGCGCGTCATCACCCTGACCGGCCGGCCCGAGCTTCGCCCCCAGCGGGTCGCCGTGCCGCGCGACCCGTCGAGCGCGGCCTTCCCGGTCTGCGCGGCGCTGGTGGTGCCGGGGTCCGAGATCACCGTGCCCGGCGTCAGCCGCAACCCCACGCGCGACGGGCTTTACCGCACGCTGCTGGAGATGGGGGCCGCCATCGCCTTCGAGAACCCGCGCGACGAGGGCGGCGAGCCGGTCGCGGACCTGCGCGTGCGCTTCTCGCCCGACCTGCGCGGCGTGACGGTGCCCGCGGACCGCGCGGCCTCGATGATCGACGAGTTCCCGGTCCTGTCGGTCGTCGCCGCCTTCGCGGAGGGCAGCACCGTGATGCGCGGCGTCACGGAGCTGCGCGTGAAGGAAAGCGACCGCATCGACGCGATGGCCCGGGGCCTGCGCGCCTGCGGGGTGCGGGTGGAGGAGACGCCCGACACCATGACGGTTCACGGCATGGGCGCCGGGGGCGTGCCGGGCGGGGCCACCTGCGCGGTGCATCTCGACCACCGCATCGCCATGAGCTTCCTGGTGCTGGGGATGGCCGCGAAGGCCCCCGTGGGGGTCGACGACGCCTCGCCCATCGCGACCTCGTTCCCGACGTTCGGGGGGCTGATGCGGGGCCTCGGCGCCGCGCTGGACGCCGGCGTGCCGTGACCTTCACCGTCGCCATCGACGGCCCCGCCGCGGCGGGGAAGGGGACGATCGCGCGGGCGCTGGCCGAGCGGTTCGGCTTCGCGCATCTCGACACCGGGCTGCTCTACCGGGCGGTGGCGGCGAGGGGGGGCGATCCGGTCGCGGCGGCGCGGGGGCTGACGGCCGGGGATCTCGCCCATCCCGGCCTCCGCAGCCTCGCGATGGGGCAGGCCGCGAGCCGCGTCGCCGTCATCCCCGAGGTCCGCGCGGCGCTGGTCGACTTCCAGCGCGCCTTCGCGCGGCGGCCGGGGGGCGCGGTGCTCGACGGGCGCGACATCGGGACGGCGATCTGCCCCGAGGCCGAGGTGAAGCTCTACGTCACCGCGAGCGACACGGTGCGCGCGCACCGCCGCTGGCTGGAGCTGGGCGGGGACGAGTCCGAGGTTCTGGCGCAGGTGCGCGAGCGCGACGCGCGCGACGCGAACCGTGCCGCGGCGCCCATGGCGGTGGCGGCCGACGCGCTGGTGCTCGACACGAGCGCGATGACGGTGGACGAGGCGGTCGCGCGCGCGGTGGCGCGCGTCGCGGCGCGGCTGGACGGCCGTGCCGGCTGAGGGGGCGGCGCGGCTCGTGTTCCACGTGCCGGGCCAGTACCTCGGCGCGCCGCGCTACCTCGCGCTTTTCGACCGGCTCGACCGGGCGTTCCGGCCGCGCGGCGCCGCGATCGAGTGGCGCGACCGGCGCGACGGGCCGCGCGACGACGCCCCGGGCGCCGCGGCGCATTACGACGACGGCGACCTCCACATCCTCGACATGGGCCGCGTGCGGGGGCCGGGCATCCTGAACGCGGGCGTGGCCTACATCGCGCCGTGGTGGCACCTCGACCCGGCGGGGGTGCAGGGGGACAGCGGCATCGGCGCGCTGGACTACGACCCGCGCGCCGTGGGCTACGCCGCCGCGAGGCCCTTCTTCGAGGCGATGCGCGCCGAGTTCGTGACCCCGCGCCGGTCGCGGCGCGACCAGACGGAGGCGGTGACGCCCTTCCGCGACGGCGCCGTCGCCGTCTTCCTGCAGGGGCGGACCCCCGCCCGGCTGGGCCAGGCGCATTGCACGGCCGTGGAGATGCTGCGGGCGGTGGCGTGCGGCGCGGGCGGGCGCGAGGTGATCGCGAAGCCCCATCCCCTCGCCGCCGAGGCCGACGCCGAGACGATCGCCGCCGTCCGGGCCGAGGGGCTGGCGGTCACCGCGACGACGGCCAACGTCCACGACATCCTCGCGGCCTGCGCCTGCACCGTGTCGTTCAACTCCGCCGTCGCGATGGAGGGCTTCCTGCACCGCAAGCCCGCGATCCTGTTCGGCCGGTCCGACTTCCACCACATCTGCGAGACGGTGCGCGACCCGGCCGACTTCCCCGCCGCGCTCGCGCGGACGCTGGCCCGCCCGCCGGGGGGCTACGCGCAGTACCTGAAGTGGTATCTGGGGCGGCATTGCCTCAACCTGCGGGGGCCGCGCTTCGCCGAACGGGTACAGGCGGTCTTCGACGCGGCGGGGTTCCCGGCCGCGCGCCTCGGCCTCTCGGCGGGCTAGGGACGGGCGGCCGCGCCGCCGCTTGCCCTGCCGGTGCGAAGCGTCTATAGGCCGCGCATCCGGCCGCACCCCCCGAAGGGCGCCGGCGGATGCAGACCGGCGGAGCCAACCGCCCGGCCAGTCACCACACGAAAAGGAACACGAACGGCATGTGCGCTAAAGCATCCATGGAAGAATTCGAGGCCCTGCTGGCCGACAGCCTCTCGATCGACACGCCCCAGGAAGGCTCGGTCGTCAAGGGCCGCGTCATCGCCATCGAGGCGGGGCAGGCGATCATCGACGTCGGCTACAAGATGGAGGGCCGCGTCGACCTCAAGGAATTCGCAGGCCCCGGCGAGTCGCCCGACATCAGCGTCGGCGACGAGGTCGAGGTCTTCCTCGACCGCGTGGAGAACGCCCGCGGCGAGGCGTCGATCAGCCGCGACAAGGCCAAGCGCGAGGAAGCCTGGGACCGCCTCGAGAAGGCCTACGCGTCGGAGGCGCGCGTGGACGGCGCGATCTTCGGCCGCGTCAAGGGCGGCTTCACGGTCGACCTGGGCGGCGCAGTCGCGTTCCTGCCCGGCAGCCAGGTCGACGTGCGCCCGGTGCGCGACGCGGGCCCCCTGATGGGCCTCAAGCAGCCCTTCCAGATCCTGAAGATGGACCGCCGCCGCGGCAACATCGTCGTGTCGCGCCGCGCCATCCTCGAGGAGAGCCGCGCCGAGCAGCGCGCCGAGGTGATCGGCAACCTGTCCGAGGGGCAGGCGATCGACGGCGTGGTGAAGAACATCACCGAATACGGCGCCTTCGTGGATCTCGGCGGCGTCGACGGCCTGCTGCACGTGACCGACATGGCCTGGCGCCGGGTCAACCACCCGTCCGAGATCCTGTCGATCGGCGAGACCGTGCGCGTGCAGGTCATCAAGATCAACAAGGAGACGCACCGCATCAGCCTCGGGATGAAGCAGCTCCAGTCCGACCCCTGGGACTCGGTGGAGCGGATGTATCCGATCGGCAGCGTCCACAAGGGCCGCGTCACCAACATCACCGACTACGGTGCCTTCGTGGAGCTGGAGGCGGGGGTCGAGGGCCTCGTGCACGTCTCCGAGATGTCGTGGACGAAGAAGAACGTCCACCCCGGCAAGATCGTGTCCACCTCGCAGGAGGTCGAGGTCATGGTGCTGGAGATCGACAGCGCCAAGCGCCGCGTCAGCCTCGGTCTGAAGCAGACCCAGCGCAACCCCTGGGAGGTCTTCGCCGAGACGCACCCGGTCGGCAGCCAGATCGAGGGCGAGGTCAAGAACATCACCGAGTTCGGTCTGTTCGTCGGCCTCGACAACGACATCGACGGGATGGTGCACCTGTCGGACCTGTCGTGGGACCAGCGCGGCGAGGACGCGATCCAGAACTACCGCAAGGGCGACACCGTCAAGGCGCAGGTCACCGAGGTCGACGTCGAGAAGGAGCGGATCAGCCTCTCGGTCAAGGCGCTGGGCGACGACACCTTCACCGACGCGGTCGACGGCGTGAAGCGCGGCTCGATCATCACCACCACCGTCACCGCGGTGGAGGATGGCGGGATCGAGGTCGACTACAACGGCATGAAGTCCTTCATCCGCCGCAGCGACCTCGCCCGCGACCGCGCCGACCAGCGCCCCGAGCGCTTCCAGGTGGGCGACCACGTGGACGCGCGCGTGACCAACGTCGACAGCAAGACCCGGCGGCTCGGCCTGTCGATCAAGGCGCGCGAGATCGCCGAGGAGAAGGAGGCGGTCGAGCAGTACGGCTCGTCCGACTCGGGCGCCTCGCTGGGCGACATCCTGGGGGCGGCGCTCAAGGTCGGCGACCGGACCTGACGGCACCGGCGAGCCCGGCGCGAAGGCCCCGCCCCCGAGGCGGGGCCTTTCCGCCTCGGCGGGGCGGGGCCTGACCTGCAGACGGGGCTTTCGTGTTTGCCCGGCGGGAAATAATGCCTATAGTCCCAAGGCGGTAGCGACGGAGCGGCATCCGGTCCGCCGGCAGTCGCGAGGGGGGCGTCGATGATCCGGTCGGAACTGATCCAGAAGATCGCGGAGGAGAACCCGCATCTGACGCAGCGCCATGTGGAGCGGATCGTCAACACCGTCTTCGAGGAGATCATCGCCGCGCTGGCCAAGGGCGACCGGGTCGAGCTGCGCGGCTTCGGGGCCTTCTCGGTCAAGGCGCGCGACGCGCGGGTGGGGCGGAACCCCCGCACCGGCGAGGCGGTGAAGGTCGAGGACAAGAAGGTGCCCTTCTTCAAGACCGGCAAGCTTCTGCGCGACCGGCTGAACGCCAGGTGATCCGGCCCGGCCGGCGGCCACCCATCCGCGAAAGGGGTCCGCGATGATCCGCTTCCTTCGGTTCCTGCTCGTGGCCGCGCTCGCGCTGGCGCTGGTCACCGTGGCGCTGGCCAACCGCGACCCGGTCTCGCTGCGGCTGCTGTCGGACGACCTCGCCGCCTTCGCGGGCCGCAACTGGTCGGCGCAGGTGCCGCTGTTCCTCGTCTTCCTCGCGGGGGCGGCCGGGGGGCTTCTGGTCGGCTTCGTGTGGGAATGGGCGCGCGAGCACAAGCACCGCGCCACCGGGCGGTCCCGCGCGCGCGAGATCGCCCGGCTGGAGCGCGAGCTGGCCGAGCTGCGCGGCGCGAAGGGGGGGCCGCAGGACGACGTGCTGGCGCTGATCGACCGTCGCAAGGCCGGCTGAGCGATGGGCGTGACCCGCGTCAAGATCTGCGGGCTGACGCGGCCCGCCGACGTGGCGGCCGCGGTCGCGGCGGGCGCGGCCTACGTGGGGTTCGTGTTCTTCCCGAAGTCGCCCCGCCACCTCGCGCCCGGCGCGGCGCGGGCGCTTGCGCTCGCCGTGCCGACGGGTATCGCCAAGGTGGGGCTGGTGGTGGACGCGGACGACGCGGCGCTCGATGCGCTGGCCGATGCGGTGCCGCTCGACATGCTGCAGCTTCACGGGCGCGAATCGCCCGAGCGCGTGGCCACGGTTCGCGCGCGCTACGGATTGCCGGTGATGAAGGCGGTCGGGGTGGCGACCGAGGCCGACCTGCCGGCCCTGCGCGACTACGGTCTGGTGGCGGACCAGCTCCTCGTCGATGCCAGGCCCGCCCCGGGGGCCGACCTGCCCGGCGGCAACGGCGTGGCCTTCGACTGGCGGCTGGTCGCCCGGCGCCGCTGGCTGCGCCCGTGGATGCTCGCGGGGGGGCTCACGGCCGGCAACGTGGCCGAGGCGGTGCGGCTGACGGGTGCCGCCCAGGTCGACGTGTCCTCGGGCGTCGAATCCGCGCCGGGGGTGAAGGATCCCGCGCGCATCGCGGCCTTCGTCGCGGCCGCCCGCGGCGATGAGGCCGTTCCCAACGGCGCGGCGCCGGGCTAGTCAGGACCATCCAGCAGGGAAAGCGCCATGCCCGACGACCGCATCAACAGCTACCGCACCGGCCCCGACGAGCAGGGCCGCTTCGGCCTCTTCGGCGGGCGCTTCGTCAGCGAGACGCTGATGCCGCTGATCCTCGACCTCGAGGCGCGGTACGAGCACGCCAAGACCGATCCGGCCTTCTGGGCCGAGATGGACCACCTGTGGACGCATTACGTGGGCCGGCCCTCGCCGCTCTACCTCGCGGAGCGGCTGACCGCGCACCTCGGCGGTGCCAGGGTCTACATGAAGCGCGACGAGCTCAATCACACCGGCGCGCACAAGATCAACAACGTGCTGGGCCAGATCATCCTCGCCCGCCGGATGGGCAAGACGCGGATCATCGCCGAGACGGGGGCGGGGCAGCACGGGGTGGCGACGGCCACGGTCTGCGCGAAGTTCGGGCTGAAGTGCGTGGTCTACATGGGCGCGCACGACGTGGAACGGCAGGCCCCGAACGTCTTCCGCATGAAGCTGCTGGGGGCCGAGGTGGTGCCCGTCACCTCGGGGCGCGGAACGCTGAAGGACGCGATGAACGACGCGCTGCGCGACTGGGTGACGAACGTGCGCGACACGTTCTACTGCATCGGCACGGTGGCCGGGCCCCACCCCTATCCGGCGATGGTGCGCGACTTCCAGTCGATCATCGGGCGCGAGGTCCGCTGGCAGCTCGCCGAGGCCGAGGGCGAGGGGCGGCTTCCCGACACGCTGGTCGCCGCGATCGGCGGCGGGTCGAACGCGATGGGGCTGTTCCACCCGTTCCTCGACGACCCCTCGGTCGCGATCGTCGGGGTGGAGGCCGGGGGCAAGGGCGTGGACGACCGGATGCAGCACTGCGCATCCCTCACCGGCGGCCGGCCCGGCGTGCTGCACGGGAACCGCACCTACCTGCTGCAGGACGGCGACGGGCAGATCCTCGAGGGCTTCTCGATCAGCGCGGGGCTCGACTATCCCGGGATCGGGCCGGAGCACGCCTGGCTCCACGACACGGGGCGGGCACGGTATGTCAGCATCACCGACGCCGAGGCGCTGGAGGCGTTCCAGCTCTGCTGCGCGCTCGAAGGCATCATCCCCGCGCTGGAGCCGAGCCACGCGCTTGCCCAGGTGATGAAGATCGCGCCGGGCCTGCCCGCCGACCACATCATCGTCATGAACATGTGCGGGCGGGGCGACAAGGACATCTTCACCGTGGCGAGGCACCTCGGCTTCGACATGAAGGTCTGATCCGGGACGGCGCGCGGTCAGGGCACCACCGCCAGCAGAAGGAAGACCGCGAAGACCACGAGGTGCACGGCCCCCTGCAGGACGGTCGTGCGCCCCGTCCCGAGCGTCAGGCTGGCCACGTAGAGCGTCAGCGCGAGAAGGACGATCTTCTCGTCGGTCAGCCCCAGGATCAGCGGCCGCCCGGTCACGACCGAGACGACCGCGACTGCGGGCACGGTCAGCCCGATGCTGGCCACCGCCGACCCGAGCGCGAGGTTCATCGAGCTTTGCAGCCGGTTGGCCAGCGCCGCCTTGACCGCGGCCATCCCCTCGGGCAGCAGGACCACCCCGGCGATCGCGACGCCCACGACCGCGTTGGGCAGGCCCGCCGCCGCCACCGCCCGGCCCAGCGGCGCGGACAGAAGCTTGGCCAGAAGCACCACCGCCGTCAGCGAGATGACGAGCAGCACGGCGCTGGCCGCCACGACCGGCGCGCGGGGGCGGTTCGACAGCGGCACCGCCGCCCCCTCGGGCAGCACCGCCACGTCGAGGAAGTAGTCGCGGTGCCGGATTGTCTGGACGAAGATGAAGGTCATGTAGAGCAGCAGCGACGCGCCCCCGATCACCACGAGCTGCGCGGTCGCGAAGGTCGGCCCGCGCGTCGCGTCGGTGTAGTTGGGCAGCACCAGCGTCACGACCGCCAGCGTCCCCAGCACCGCGAGCGCGGCGGCGGCGGCGTTGACGCGGACCGCCTGCTCGCGGTGCCGCCGGCCGCCCAGCACGAGGCAGAGCCCGACGATCCCGTTGAGCACGATCATGACGGCGGCGAAGACCGTGTCGCGCGCCACGGTCTCGCTTCCCGGCGTCGCCGACAGCAGGATCGACACGATCAGCGCCACCTCGATCACCGTGACGGCGACCGCGAGGATGATCGACCCGAAGGGCTCGCCCACGCGGAGCGCGAGAACCTCGGCGTGGTGGACGGCCGCGAAGACCGCACCGCCCAGAAGCCCCGCCGCCGCGACCAGCACCGGCACCGCGGCGGCGGGCAGCAGGCCCAGCGCCTGGGCGGCCAGCAGGCCGCAGGCCGCAAGCGGCAGCAGGGCCGCCCAGGGCGGCAGCTTCTGTCCGACCGCGGCTGAGGACACGGCGCACCTTTCCGGCAGGGGCCGCGTCACCCTGCGGGCAGGGCGGGGGGGTGTCAATCGGCCGGCGGGCCTAGCCTGCGTCGAGCGCGTGGGCGCGCAGCACGTCGAGGGGCACGATCCCCAGCGTTGCGCGGTGGGTCGCCGCGAGGTTCACCCGCGGGGCGGCCCCCTCCTCGCAGGCCTGGAGGAACCGGCCGGCGCAGAGGCACCAGCGGTCGCCCGCCTTCAGCCCGGGAAACCCGTACTCGGGCCGCGGGGTCGACAGGTCGTTGCCGAGATACTTCGACAGCGCGAGAAACTCGTCGGTCATCACCGCGCAGACCGTGTGCAGGCCCCGGTCCGCCGGCCCGGTGTCGCAGCAGCCGTTGCGGAAGAACCCGGTCAGGGGCCGTGCGGAGCACGGCTCCAGCGCGGTGCCGAGCACATTGATCGGGGCGAGGCGGTCATCGGCGGGCATGGCGGGCTCCTTCAGCGGAAACGGTCGACGAGCCGCGCGAGCGGACCGCGCGCATCCGGTTCCGGCGCAGGTTCCGGCGCGGGGGGGGCCGCGGCGGGCCGGGCCTTGGCGTCGGTCCTCTGCGGCACGGTGCGGAGCGCCACGGCGTTCAGGAACCGCGCGTCGTCGCCCTGCGCCAGCGCCGGCGCGCCGTCGGCGATCCCGCGCAGCAGGTCGTCGAGCCAGACCGCGTCGGCCCTCGCGAAGTCCGACAGCACGTAGCCCGCCACCGCGTCCTTGTGGCCGGGGTGGCCGATCCCGATCCGCACGCGCGCGTAGCCCTCGCCGAGGTGCTGGTGGATCGACCGCAGGCCGTTGTGCCCCGCATGCCCGCCCCCGTGCTTCACGCGCACCCGGCCCGGGGCGAGGTCGAGCTCGTCGTGGAAGACGGTGACGGCGGCGAGGGGAAGCTTCCAGAACCGCAGCGCCTCGCCCACCGAACGGCCGGAGTCGTTCATGAAGGTCTCGGGCTTGAGGAGGAGCACCTTTCCGTCGCCGAGGCGCCCCTCGGCCACGCGGCCCTGGAAGCCGCGCCTCCACGGGGCGAAGCCGTGGCCGGCGGCGATCCGGTCGAGCGCCATGACGCCCACGTTGTGCCGGTTGCCCGCATACTGCGCGCCCGGATTGCCGAGGCCCACCCAGAGTCTCACGCCCGCCTCCTGTCCACGGAGGCCATCATAGCGCGGCGGGCGCAAATGGAAACGCGGGACGGCCGTGCCATCCCGCGTTCCGCAAGGTCCGGTGACGAAGGCCTAGTCGGCCTCCGCCTCGCCCTCGTTGTCCGACGACCGCAGGCCCGAGGGGGCCGAGATGTTGCCGATCACGAAGTTCCGGTCGATCGTGGGCGTCGCCCCTTCGGGCAGGGTCACGTCGTTGATGTGGATCACGTCGCCGATGTTCCGCCCGGTCAGATCGACCGTGATGTGGTCGGGGATCTCGCCCGCCGTCACCTCCAGCTCGACCTCGGGGCGCACCACGGTCAGCGTGCCGCCGCGCTTCAGCCCGGGGGCCTTGTCGTGGTTCTCGAAGGTGACGTGGATGAACAGCTTCACGCGGCTCGTGCGGCGCAGCCGCAGGAAGTCGACGTGCGTGGGCGTGTCGCGCACGACGTCGCGCTGCACCCCCCGGCAGATCACGCGCACGTCGTCGTGCCCCGCGACCTTCAGGTTGAACAGCGTCTGCAGGAAGCGGCCCGCCTTCAGCCGCTTCGTCAGCGCGTTGTAGTCGATGCTGATCGCGAGCGGATCGGTTCCGCCGCCGTAGACGATGCCGGGTACGTTGCCCTCACGACGAGCTTGACGAGCGGCCCCCTTGCCTGTCCCCGTCCGCACCTCGGCCACAAGATCGGGGATCTCGCCAGCCATTGGTCTCTCCATTGCAAAGCCCGCCGCCCTCCAAGGGTGTGCGGCGCGACGGGGGTCTCCTAGCGGGGAATCGCGGGCTTGGAAAGCCGCAAACGCGCGCCGCCGCCCGCGCGGCCTTGGGTCGGCCCGCAAGACGGTGTATGGGGTCCGGCCGGCGCCCTTTCCACCGGCCGGAGACGACGATGACCATCGACGAGACAAACGCGGGCGACGTGGCCGTGATCGGCGGAAGCTTTGCGGGACTGACGGCGGCGCTCTACCTCGCGCGGTCGCGGCGGAGGGTCATGCTGTTCGATCTCGGCGAGACGCGCAACCGCGCCGCGGCCGACGCGCACGGCTTCCTCGGGCAGGACGGGCGCGCCCCGGACGCGATCCGCCGGGCCGGGCTGGCCGACGTGCTCGCCTACCCGACGGTGACGCATCTCGCCGACCGCGTCACCGCCATCCGGGCCGACGGCGGGGGCTTCCGGCTTTCGACCGCCGCCTCGGGCGACTTCGCGGCGCGCCAGGTGGTGCTCGCCTACGGGATGCGCGACGTGCTGCCGCCCGTTCCGGGCCTCGACGCGTGCTGGGGCCGCACCGTGATCCAGTGCCCCTACTGCCATGGCTACGAGCTCGCGGACCGGCCCACCGGCGTTCTGATGACCGAGCCGGGATCGGTCGACCACGCCCTGATGCTGGTCCAGTGGACGCGCGACATCCTCCTGTTCGCCAACGGCCACGCGGTGTCCGGGCGGGACCGGGCGGACCTCGCGGCGAAGGGCATCGGGGTTGTCGACGGGGTCGTGGCGCGCGTCGAACACGAGGGCCGCGCGCTCACCGCCGTCGTTCTGGAGGACGGCCGGCGCGTCGCGCGCGAGGTGCTGTACCTCGTGACCTGGTCCGAGCCGGCCTCGGACCTCGCGGCGCAGCTGGGCTGCGCCATGACGGACGATCCGGGCGGCCCCTTCGTCACGGTGGACGAGTGGCAGGCGACCTCGGTCCGCGGCGTCTTCGCGGCGGGCGACCTCGCGCGCCCGGTCTACGGGGCGGTCGCGGCCGCGGCGGCGGGCGCGCAGGCCGCGCATGGCTGCAACCATGTCCTCGTCGCGCGGACCTGAGGGGCGGCGGGACGAGGGGTCGGACGGGGTCGCGTCCACGAACGGAGCCATCATGTCGGCCATGGCCACCCTGCGGACCGCCCGGCCGGCGCTGGCCGCGTTCTGGACGATGGGCGTCCTGTGGGGCACGTTCGCGGCCGTCCTGCCGGACCTGAAGACGCAACTCGGCGTGGACGAGGCCGGCTTGGGGCTGCTGCTGTTCACGACGCCGCTCGCCGCGACGGCGGCGATGCTGCTGGCGCCGTGGATCGGGGCGCGGCTTGGCCGCGTCGCGCTGCCGGTGGCGACGCTGCTGATGGCCGCGACCTTCATGCTGCCGGGGCAGGCCGTGCTTCCCGCGCTGTTCGTGACCGCCATGCTCGCCTGCGGGGCGGGGACGGGGCTGACCGACGTGCTGATGAACGCGCGGGTGACGACGCTGGAGGCGCGGCACGCGCGGCACCTGATGAACCTGTGCCACGCGGCCTATTCCTTCGGCTACGCGGCGGGGGCGGTCGCCACCGGCCTCCTGCGCGACATGGGCTGGGGGCCGGCCTGGGTCATGGGGACGATGGCGCTTCTCGCCGCCGCCTTCGCCCTGATGACGGGCGAGCGCGACGGCACCATCGAGGGGCTGGTGCGCCCGAGGGACGGCCCGCGCATCCCCCTCGGGCCCGTTCCCGTGTTCGGGGGCGCCATCGTCCTGATCGCCTTCCTCACCGAGAACGCGGCCGAGAACTGGTCGGCGCTCCACATCGAGAAGACGCTGGGCGGATCGGCCGCGCAGGGCGCGATGGGGCCCGCGGCGCTGGCGCTGACGATGGGCCTCGCACGGCTTGCGGGACAGGGGCTGATCGCCCGCGTCTCGCCCCTGCGGCTGCTGGGCGGGGGCTGCGTCATCGCGGCGCTGGGCGCCATGACGGCCGCCCTGGCCGCCTCGCCCGCGATGGCCTACGCGGGGTTCGTCGTGATGGGCATCGGGGCCTCGGTGATCGCGCCCACCGCCTTCACGCAGGTGGGCCGGCTGGCCCATCCCGACCTGCGCGCGCTGGCGGTCGCGCGGGCGACGCTGCTGGGCTATTTCGGCTATTTCTTCGGGCCGCCGGCGCTCGGCTTCGTCGCCGCCGGCTTCGGGCTGCGGATGGCCTTCACCATCGCGGCCGTGCTCCTGCTGTCGGTGCTGGTGCTGGCACCCCTGATGCTGCGGGCGCGGGCCTAGGCGGCCCAGTCCCCCTCGAACCCCTTCGGCACCAGGAGGTTGTGCCGGCCGAGCGCCCTGACGTCGCGCTCGCCGCAGAGCGCCATGCTGATGTCCAGCTCCTTCGCGATCACCTCCAGCGCCCGGGTCACGCCGGCCTCGCCGCGCGCGCCCAGCCCGTAGATGTAGCTGCGCCCGATCATCGTGCCGTGGGCACCCAGAGCCAGCGCCTTCAGCACGTCCTGGCCCGACCGGATCCCGCTGTCGAGCCAGACCTCGGTGCGGTCGCCCGCGGCCTTCAGGATCGACGGCAGCATCCGGATCGAGGACAGCGCGCCGTCGAGCTGCCGCCCGCCGTGGTTCGACACGATGATCGCGTCCGCCCCGAAATCCGCCGCGCGGGCCGCGTCGTCGGGGTCGAGGATGCCCTTCAGGATCAGCGTGCCGCCCCAGGCGTCCTTGATCGCCTGCACCTTGCCCCAGTCGAGCTGGGGGTCGAACTGCTCGGCCGTCCACGACATGAGCGACCGCAGGTCGCCCACCCCCTTCGCGTGGCCCACGATGTTGCCGAAGCTGCGCCGGCGCGTGCCCAGCATCTGCGCGCACCACATCGGTTTGGTGGCGAGGTTCGCGAGGTTCCTCAGCGTCAGGCGCGGGGGCGCGGTCAGGTCGTTCTTCAGGTCCTTGTGCCGCTGCCCGAGGATCTGGAGATCGAGCGTCAGCACGAGGGCCGAGCAGCGCGCGCGCTTCGCGCGCTCGATCATGGCGGCGACGAAGTCCCGGTCGCGCATGACGTAGAGCTGGAACCAGAAGGGCGCGGGGGAGGCGGCGGCCACATCCTCGATCGAGCAGATCGACATGGTGGACAGCGTGTAGGGCACGCCGAAGCGCGCCGCCGCCCGAGCCGCCTTGATCTCGCCGTCGGCGCACTGCATCCCGGTCATCCCCACGGGGGCGAGCGCCACCGGCATCGCGACGGGCTGGCCGATCATGGTGGAGGCGAGGCTGCGCCCCGACATGTCCACGGCCACCTTCTGCCGCAGCCGGATCTGCGCGAAGTCCGAGGTGTTCTCGCGGAAGGTCTGCTCGGTGTAGCTGCCGCTCTCGCAGTAGTCGAAGAACATCCGCGGCACGCGGCGGCGGTGTTCGCGCCTGAGGTCGTCGATGGCGGTGATGACGGGCGGCATGGGGTTCCCCGGGAACGGCCCGTCCGTGGTAGCAACCCGCGCGCGCGCCCGCAATCGGCCGTCAGGCCGAATGCGCCCCGGCCGCAAGGGCCGCGACGCGGGCCAGCACATCGGCCACGGGCATTCCCGAGCCGATGTCCCTCACGATCGCCGAGCCCACCACGCAGCCGTCTGCGACGCTGGCGATCCCCCGCGCCTGCTCGGGCGTGGTGATGCCGAAGCCCACGACCACCGGCAGCGCGGTCGCGGCCTTGATCCGGGCCACCTCGGGCGCCACCTGCGCGGGGTCCGCCGCCGCCGCCCCGGTGATCCCGGTGATCGAGACGTAGTAGACGAACCCGCTGGTGTTGCGCAGCACGGCCGGAAGGCGGCCTGCGTCGGTGGTGGGCGTGGCGAGGCGGATGAAGTCCAGCCCGGCGGCCTGCGCGGGGATGCAAAGCTCCCCGTCCTCCTCGGGCGGAAGGTCGACGACGATCAGCCCGTCGATGCCGGCCGCGCGCGCCTCGGCGAGGAACCGGCCGACCCCGCGCGAATGGATCGGGTTGTAGTAGCCCATCAGCACGATCGGGGTCGTCCGGTCGCGTTCGCGGAAGGCGCGCGCCATCCCCAGCGTCCGGTCGAGGGTCATGCCCCCCTCCAGCGCGCGCTGGCCCGCGCGCTGGATCGTCGGGCCGTCGGCCATGGGGTCGGTGAAGGGCATTCCCAGTTCGATCACGTCGACGCCCGCGGCCGGCAGCCCGTCCATCACCGCCTGCGAGACGGCCTCGTCGGGGTCGCCCGCCATGATGTAGGCGACGAAGGCGCGGCGGCCCTGCGCTGCCAGGCGGGCGAAGGTCGCGTCGATGCGGGTCGGCTCGGGCATGGGGCCTCCTCGGGCGGGTCGCCCGCAGCAGTGCCCAAAGCCGCGCGCGAACGCAAGAAGCCGCTCGTCAGGCGGCCGGGGCCACCTGGTCCAGCGGCGTGCCGGGCGTGGAGACGATCCACTGGACCCCGAACCGGTCCTGCACCATGCCGAAGCCCGCCGCCCAGAAGGTGCGGCCATAGGGGGTCAGCACCGTGCCGCCCTCGGCCAGGCGGTCGAAGACAGCCTCGCCCGAGGCCACGTCGTCCACCCGGTGCATCACCGCGAAGGCGGAGGCGGGCCGTGCCTCGGCCGCCGGACCCGAGACCCCGTGCGCGAGGTCCGAGCCCTGCAGGATCATCGTCCCGACCTTCAGCTGCGCATACATCACGCGGCCCGCGTCGCGGTCGGGGTCGGCGCCCGTCCCCTCGCCCGGGCCCTGCGGCGCCTCGTGGAACCGCATGACGTCGGCGGGTTCCGCGCCGAAGACCGCGGCATAGAAGTCCATCGCCTCGGCGCAGGTGCCGTCGAAGAAGAGATAGGGGGTCATGGCGTCGTCTCCGTTGCGCGGCATCGCCTTGCGCGGGCCGGGGCGCGGCCCTAGAAGCGGCGCGGTCGATGCGGGCGGGGTGTGGTCATGGGCTTCCGAATGGGGATCGTGGGGCTGCCGAACGTCGGCAAGTCGACGCTGTTCAACGCGCTGACCCGCACGGCGGCTGCACAGGCCGCGAACTTTCCCTTCTGCACGATCGAGCCCAACGTCGGCGAGGTCGCCGTGCCCGACGCGCGGCTCGAGACGCTGGCGGCGATCGCCCGGTCGCGGCAGGTGATCCCGGCGCGGATGACCTTCGTCGACATCGCGGGCCTCGTGCGCGGCGCCTCGAAGGGGGAGGGGCTGGGGAACCAGTTCCTCGCCAACATCCGCGAGTGCGACGCCATCGCGCATGTCCTGCGCTGCTTCGAGGACGGCGACATCACGCATGTGGAGGGCCGCGTGGACCCCGTGGCCGACGCCGGGACGATCGAGACCGAGCTGATGCTCGCGGACCTCGAAAGCATCGAGAAGCGCCGCGCGAACCTCGCGCGCAGGCTGAAGGGCGCCGACAAGGAGGCCGCCGACCAGGACCGCCTGCTGGCGGCCGCGCAGACGGCGCTGGACGCGGGCCGCCCCGCCCGCACCGTCACGGTGGCCGAGGACGACCGGCGCGCCTGGCGGATGCTGCAGCTTCTGACCGCGAAGCCCGTCCTCTACGTCTGCAACGTCGAGGAGGCGGCCGCGGCCGAGGGGAACGCCCGGTCCGCCCGCGTGGCCGAGATGGCCCGCGACCAGGGCGCCGCGAGCGTCGTCATCTCCGCCCGGATCGAGGAGGAGATCAGCCAGCTTCCCCCCGAAGAAGCGCGCGAGTTCCTGGCGACGATGGGCCTGCACGAGGCGGGCCTCGACCGCCTGATCCGCGCGGGCTACGCGCTGCTGGGCCTGCAGACCTATTTCACCGTCGGCCCCAAGGAGGCGCGCGCCTGGACGATCCCGAAGGGCACGCTCGCCCCCCAGGCCGCGGGCGTCATCCACGGCGACTTCGAGCGCGGCTTCATCCGCGCCGAGACGGTGGCCTACGACGACTACGTCGCGGGCAACGGCGAGGCGGGCGCGAAGGAGGCCGGCCGCTTCCGCGTCGAGGGCAGGACCTACGAGGTCAGGGACGGCGACGTCCTGCATTTCCTCTTCAGCGGCTGAGGCTGGCGCCGGGCGGCGCCGCTGGCTAGGCTGGCCGCGATGAAGCGCGGCGACGTCTCCTTCTGGTATGCGGACATGGGCGGGGTGCCCGTGCTGCGGCCCCCGCTCGGGGGCGACGCGCAGGCGGACGTCTGCATCGTCGGGGCGGGCTACACGGGGCTCTGGGCCGCCTGGTACCTGAAGACGGCCGATCCCACGCTCGACGTGCTGGTGGTCGAGCGCGCGTTCGCGGGCTTCGGCGCCTCGGGGCGGAACGGGGGCTGGCTGACGGGCGGCTTCGCCTGGAACCACGAGCGCTATGCGGCGACGAGCGACCGCCAGGCGGTGCGCGCGATGGTGGCGGCCATGAACGGCACGGTGGACGAGGTGATCCGCGTGGCGGAGGCCGAGGGGATCGAGGCCGACATCCTGCGCACCGACGAACTGATGGTCGCGGTCAACCCCGCGCAGCACGCGCGGATGCTGGCCGAGGTCGCGCACCGCCGCGCCTGGGGCGAGGAGGAGCGGGTCACGGCCCTGGGCCGCGAAGAGACGCTGGCGCGCGTGGCCATGCCCGGCGCCCTGGGCGCGATGCGGGTCGCGGGCGTCGCTCGGGTGCAGCCGGCGAAGCTGGTGCGCGGGCTGGCGCAGGCGGTGGAACGGCTGGGCGTGCGGATCGCCGAGGGGACCGCCGTGACGGCCATCGAACCCCGCCGCGTGACCACCGACCGGGGGACAGTGCGCGCGCGGATCGTGCTGCGCGCGACCGAGGGCTTCTCGGCCGACCTGCCGGGGCTGCGGCGCGACTGGCTGCCGCTCAATTCGGCGCAGATCGCGACGCCGCCGCTTCCGGCCGAGGTCTGGGACCGGATCGGCTGGACGGGGCACGAGATCCTGGGCGACTTCGCCCACGCCTACGCCTACTGCCAGCGCACGCGCGAGGGGCGGATCACGCTCGGCGGGCGGGGCACGCCCTACCGCTGGGGCTCGCGCACCGACACCGGGGGCGCGCCCACGGCGCGGACGGTCGACCTCCTCGCGGCGAAGCTGCGCCAGTTGTTCCCCGAGGCCGCGCGCTTCGGGATCGACCACGCCTGGTGCGGCGTGCTCGGCGTGCCGCGCGACTGGTGCGCGAGCGTGGGGTTCGACGCGCGGACGGGGCTCGGCCACGCGGGGGGCTACGTGGGCGTGGGGGTCAGCACCTCGAACCTCGCGGGACGGACGCTCGCGGACCTGGCGCTGGGCCGCGACACCGCGCTGGCCCGGCTTCCCTGGGTCAACCGCCACGTCCGGCGGTGGGAGCCGGAGCCCCTGCGCTGGCTGGGCGTCACCGGGATGTACACCGCCCTGCGCGCCGCCGACCGCGCCGAGGCGCGGCCGGGGGCCGGCCCGTCGCGCCTCGCGGCGTGGGGCAACCGGCTGACGGGGCGCTGAGGCCCGCGCCCTAGGGGCGCGACGCGAGGTCGAGCAGCCCGTCGTAGAGCGCGGTCGCCAGCGGGTCGGCGTCGGGCGGGTCCTCGTGCAGGCGGAAGGTGGTGCAGGTCAGCTTGCCGCGCCCCAGCCGCTTGTCGAACAGGAAGGCCGCGGGCTTGTGGACCCAGCCCACCACGACGCCGGCGTGGACGCGGCCGTGGAACTCCCACGGGCGGAACCCGAGCAGGACCTGGTGCGGCACGACGCGGCTGAACGACAGGTCGAACATCGGCCCGCCGGGGACATGCGCGAAGGCCCCGTCGCGCCGCAGCCACGAGAAGTTGCCGACCCAGTCGCCCCGCCAGATCGACTTGTGGCGGTTGACCATGTAGTAGCCCGGGAAGGTGAAGTACGATCCCGAGACCATGCCGCCGTGGCTGTCCTCGATGTGCATCGACATCGGGCCGTCGCGCGGGGGCGTGTCGTCGCGCAGGCGGCCCGATCCGCGCTGGACCGGGCGCACCGAGTAGAGGTTGCCCGGGATCCCCTCGGCCCGCCGGCTGGACCGCCAGGGTTCCGGGGCCATGTCGGTGCCGTCGTCGGCCCAGCGGGCCCGGTCGGGCACGAGCGGGTCGTCGGACAGCACCTGCAGGACGCGCGCCCCGCCGTTGATCGCGTTGATCCGCAGGGCGTCGAGGCCCTGCGTGACGAAGACCTCGGCGTCGATCTCGCGCACCAGCTCGTGCCCGATGTTGACCAGCCGCTGCGCCAGCGCCTCGCTGTCGGTGCAGAAGCGGAACACGCGGGACGGCTCGGGGCGCGCGGCGAAGACCGAGACCTGCTCGTCGTTCCGCGAAAGAACCGTGCCGTCGGGCGCGGTCACGGTGAAGACGGCCTTCCCGACGCCCGTGGCCGCATCCGCGGGCACGGGCACCTGCACCGGCGCATGGGCCACGCGCATCGGGCCCGTCGCGGGCAGCGCCGCCGATCCCGCCTGCCCCGCGAAGGACCAGTCGAGCCGCGCGCCCTCGGGCAGGGCGGCGCCGCCGGTCGCGACCCTGAGGTCGAAGGCGAGCGTCGCCCCCGCGCGCGCCGCGTGGTGCGGCAGGCCGGGCGCGATCACCACGTCGGCGTTCACGTCCGGCAGGGCCCTGGCGAAGACGCGCGGGTTGCGCGCCATGTCCATCAGGCCGTTGCCCTCCCAGTGCACGTCCGTGAATTCGGTGATCACGTAGCCCGCGATGGGCGCATGCGTGCGGATCACCTCGATCTCGTATTTGAGGTTCAGGTACTGGTGCCACTGCACCGCGTCGATGAAGGCATCGAAGGTGCCGAACACCTTCTGGAGCCCGAGCTCTGCGAACCGCTGCGCGCTGCCCGCGGGAAGCGCGGTGGTGTCGGCCCACATCGCGCCATAGGCCATCCACCACGGCTCCCGGCCGTGCTCGTCGTGCAGGAGCTTCGGGTTGGGCAGGCCCCACATCCCGAACTCCGACAGGATCAGCGGCTCGGAACGGGTCCACTCGGCGCCCGGACCCTGGAAGAAGGTCCAGTCGGCCGCCCCCGCGAACTCGGCGCAGAGCGCGTGCCATTCCTCGCGCCGCTCGGTCACGGCGCGGTAGAAGTGGAAGTCGTTGATGTCGGTCTTGACGTGGATGTTCGGGAAGCAGGCCGAGTTGTCGACGACGAGCCGCAGCGGATCCTCGGCGCGCAGCCAGTCCACCATCTCGGACAGCCAGTGGCGCTGGTCGGCCATCTCGCGCAGGCGGGTGCCCCAGTCCTCGTTGATGAGGGTCCAGATGACGATCGAGGGGTGGTTGCGGTCGCGCGCGAGGATGCCCTCCATCGTGGCGCGCAGCCGCCGGGCCGAGGCGTCGTTGAAGGTCTCGATGTTGGGAATCTCGGTCCAGACCAGCAGGCCGAGGCGGTCGGCCACCTCGTAGTAGCGCGGGTCCGGCACCTTGATGTGGCAGCGCAGCAGGTTCAGGCCCATCGCCTTGGCCTTGCGCGCCTGATCCTCCAGCAGCTCCAGCGAGGGGGGCGTGCCGAAGCCGTCGGGATAGTAGTCCTGGTCGAGCGCGCCGCGCATGTAGAAGGGCTTGCCGTTGAGGAACAGGCAGCCCTCCCTCGCCTCGATCAGGCGGAAGCCGAAGCTCTCGACCCGCCGGTCGAGCTCGCCGCCGGCGTCCTGCAGCGTCAGGTGGAGCCGGTAGAGGTTGGGCGCGTCGGGCGACCAGGCCGCGATGTCGGCCAGCCGGACCGTCGTCGCGAGGTGGTCGCCGCGCACCTCGGCCACCGAGCTGTGGACGACCCGCCCCGAGGGTTCGGCCACCTCGATCCGCAGCCCCCCCGCCACGAAGCCCGAGAAGCGCGCCGCGATGTCGAGCCGCCCGTCGGGCCAGTGCGGGTCGAGCCGCAGCCCCGCGAGGTGCAGCGCCGGGCGCGCCTCGAGCCGGACCGACTGCCAGATGCCGCCCTGCGGCCCGTACCAGCTCTGCTTGCCGTGCGGGTACTCGGCGAAGCCGGGCGCGCCCAGCGCGGGGTCGCCCTGCGCGTCGGGCAGGGTCGCCACCACCTCCAGCGTGTTCTCGGCCCGCAGCAGCGCCGGGGGGATCACCACCTCGAACGGCAGGTAGGCCCCCTCGTGCCGGCCGATCTCGATCCCGTTGACCGAGATCACGGCGGTCTCGCTGACCGCCCCGAAGCAGAGCGCGATCTCGCGGGCGGAGCTGGTCCACTCGTCGGGCAGGCGGAAGGTCCGCCGGTAGGTCACGCGGCCGAACTGCACCTCGAGGTCGGGAAAGCACGCCTGCCAGGGCGCGGGAACCCGCGCCACGCGCCAGTCGCCGTCGGCCTCGTGCCGGAAGTCCCACAGCCCGTCGAGCGGGACGACATCGCGCAGCGAAAGCGCCGCGGGCGGATGGGCGGGCGACAGATCGTTCATGACCGGGTCCTTGGGGCGTGCGCCCGCCGCGCGCCGGCGGGGCGTTCGGGGTTCGGGAAGGGGGCTCGCGAAACGGCGACTCAATCGTCCTGAACGGGAAGGGCGTATGTCGTGCAAAAGGCGGCCTGTCCATGCCCGGGCGGTTCACATTCGATGACCGTGGCAGGAACGCAAGCGGGGGCCGGCCCCCGCGGGGCCGGCCGGGGCGGCCGCTCAGCGGTTGCGGCGCAGGATCTGCTCCACCGACGCCTGCATCGCGGCCAGCGCGTCCGCGGGTTCGGTCCCGGTCAGCCATATGGCGTTGAAGTCGGTGAACATCGCGTTGAAGATCGCGCGCTGGTTCTGCGCGGGCGGCAGCGCGCGCGCCCTCGTCGCGGTCTCGGCGTATTCGGTCCGGTGCGGCAGGGACGCGAACTCCGGCGAGTCGATCACCGACTGGCGCACCGACAGGTGCCCCGTGCGCGACCACTGGAAGCTGTTGTCGTTGAGGAACTTGATGAAGGCCACGGCGGCCGCGGTCTCCTCGGGCGACCGGCTCGGGTCGGCGGGGATCACCCACATGTGGCTGTCGGCCCAGACGGCGGGGGTGCCGAAGAGCGTGGGCAGGTTGGCCACGCGGTAGTTCTTCAGCGCGGCCTCGCCGCTTCTCGCCTGCGTGTCGTAGCTGTCGACGACCCAGGTTCCGTTCATGATGATTCCGGCCTCGCCGTTCAGGAAGGCCTGCTCGGCCCCGGCGTAGTCGAGCGCGGGGTTCACCAGCCCCTCGTCGTACATGGCCTTGACGAGGTCCGCCGCCGTCAGCCCCTCGGGGGTGTCGATGCTCGCGGTCTTGCCGTCGGCCGACAGCACGTCGACGCCCTGCTGCCACATCAGCGACTGCCAGAAACGGACCATCATCCCCTCGGCGGCCTGCGACTCCGAGGCGAGGTAGAACTTGCCGGTGCGCTCCTTGAACTGCCTGCCCTGCGCGATCAGCTCCTCGGGGCTGGTGGGCAGGATCGGCGTGCCGTCGGGGTTCACCAGCCCGGCCTCCGCCATCAGGTCCATGTTCACGTGCCACAGCAGCGCGTGGAGGTCGTAGGGCAGGGCGTAGACCTCGCCCCCGCTCGTCGCGTTGGCCAGCGCGGCCGGCACGAAGTCGGCGGTGTCGATCCCCGCCTCGGCGAAGACCGGGCCCAGCGGCATCAGCAGCCCGCGCTCGGCGAAGTTCGGCAGCACGGACCCGTGCATGACCGCCACGTCGGGGATGCTGCCGGTGGAATAGGTCGCGGTCAGCAGGTCGTAGTAGGCGCCCCAGTCGACGATCTGCGTCGCGACGGTGGCGCCCAGCGTGTTCTCGGCCGCGAACTGGTTCGCGAGCGCGGTGATGATCCCGCATTCGCCGTTGGCCTCGGCCGCCGTGTTGACGCTGCCGTACTCGGCCTGGCATTCGCCGAAGAAGCGGAAGAACGAGATCTCCACCGCCTGCGCCGCCCCGGCGCCCGCCGTGAGGGTCAGCGCGCCGGCGAGTGCCAGCCTGCTGAGTAGCCTGTCGTGCTGCATCTCATCCTCCTCGATTGATGCGTCCGTCCGAAGCGGCGAGGGAAGCCCCGCCGGTGGTTCACTTGCCCGGCCCCATCGCGACCCCCGCCACGATGAAGCGCTGGAACACGAGGAACAGCAGAACGATCGGCAGGCTCGCGAAGACCGCCGAGGCCATGACCGCGCCCAGCCCCTCCGAGAAGGCGAAGTTCGACTGGATCGAGGCGAGGCCCACGGTGACCGTGTACCTGTCGGCCTGCGTCGCCGACACGAGCGGCCAGAGATAGTCGTTCCAGGCGTAGATGAAGGTGAAGAGCCCCAGCGTCGTCAGCGCGGGCACCGACAGGGGCAGCATGACCTTCAGGAAGATCGTGAGGCGCGAGGCGTGGTCGAGCGCCGCCGCCTCCTCCAGCTCCTTCGGGACGGCGCGGAAGAACTGCGTCATCAGGAACACCCCGATGGGCACGGCAAGGCGCGGCAGCACCAGCGCCGTGTAGGTGTTGTGCAGGCCCAGCGTGGACATGATGGTGTGGAGCGGGATGAACACCGCCTGCTCGGGCACCATCAGGCCCGCCAGCACGAGCACGAACAGGGTGCGCCGGAACGGGAAATCCAGCCGCGCGAAGGCATAGCCCGCGAGCGACGACAGGATCAGCACCAGCGCCGTCATCGACACCGCGACGATCAGGCTGTGCATGAGCCAGGTCGGCACCGTCGCGCGCTCGACGATGCCGGCGTAGTTCTCCAGGGTGAAGGGCGCGGGGATCAGCCCGGCCGTGGACCGCATCAGCACCGCGTTGGGCTTGAGCGACATGGCGACGACCCAGACGATCGGGATCAGCCACAGGACGGCGAAGGCGGTCGTCGCGCCGAGGATCAGCCGGTCGGACAGGCGGCCGGGGCCGCGGCCGGCGGCCATCACGCATCCCCCCGGCGGCCGAGCCAGAGCTGGAGCATCGAGAACCCGAGCATCAGCACGAACAGCGCCATGGCGACGGCCGAGGCATAGCCCACGAGCCAGTCGCGGAAGCCCGTGTTGTAGATGTACTGCACCAGCGTCAGCGTGCTGTTCGCGGGCCCCCCCTGGGTCATCAGCTGCGCCTGTCCGAAGATCTGGAACTGGCCCACGATCTGCAGGACCAGCACCAGCAGGACCGTCGGCCGGATCGCGGGCAGGGTGATCCGCGACAGCACGGTCCGGCGCGAGGCGTGGTCGAGTTCGGCCGCCTCGTAGAGCTCGGCCGGGATCTGGCCCAGCGCCGCGAGGAAGAGCGCCATCGGCAGCCCCACGCCCCACCACAGCGTCGTCAGCGCGATCGCGGGCATCGCCCAGGTGCGGCTGCCGAGGAAGTTGACCGGCTCCGCGCCGACCGCGCGGAACAGGGGCACCAGCAGCCCGTTGTCGGGCGACAGCACCATCTGCCAGACGAGCGTGACGACGGTGACCGAGAAGACGCTCGACAGGAAGAAGACCGACCGCAGCACCCCGCGCCAGCGCCCCGGCCCCTGCAGCGCCAGCGCGAGCGCCAGCGCGAGCACCGTCATCGCGGGCACCGTCATCGCGACGAAGGCCAGCGTGTTGCGCACCGCCATCCAGAACAGCCGGTCGGTCCAGAGATCCCGGTAGTTGAGCAGGCCGATCCATTCGCGGCGGGTGCCGACGAGCTCCCAGTCGTGCAGGCTGATCCAGAAGCCCTTGAACAGCGGGTAGACGAGGAAGCCCGCGTAGAGGACGAGGAACGGGGCGAGGAAGGCCAGCGCGACAAGCGCGTCCCGCCGCGGCGCCGCCGCGCCCGACCGCGCGGCCCGATGCGCTGCGGCGGGAGCCGCGGTCATTCCGCGGCCCTCATCCCCGCCGCGGGGCCGGGGGCGCCGTGCAGCGTCACCGCGCGTTCCGCGGCGTCGAAGACGTGGCGCATGCCTCCGTCCGAGGCGGTCAGCCGGACGGTCTCGCCGACCTTCGGCGCCGCGCGGCCGCGCAGTTCGGACACGACGGGCGTGCCGTCGCCCAGCGTGCAGTAGACGAGCTGGACGCTGCCGAGCTGCTCGACGAGGTCGACGCGGCCCGAAAGGGGGCCGCCGGCGGTCAGGTCCAGCGTCTCGGGCCGAAGGCCCAGCGTCACCGGATCGCCGTCCCTGACCGATCCGGGCTTGACCCGCACCGCAAGGTCGCCCCCGGCCGCGCAGGCCACGCGCGCATCCGTGCCGTCGACCGCCGCCACGCGGCCCGCCAGCATGTTGATCCTGGGGCTTCCGAGGAACCCCGCCACGAACAGGTTCGCCGGGCGCTCGTAAAGATCAAGCGGCGCGCCCACCTGCTCGATCCGCCCGTCGCGCAGCACGACGATGCGGTCGGCCATCGTCATCGCCTCGGTCTGGTCGTGGGTCACGTAGATCATCGTCGCCCCGAGCGCGATGTGAAGCCGCGCGATCTCGGTCCGCATCTGGACGCGCAGCGCCGCGTCGAGGTTCGACAGCGGCTCGTCGAACAGGAACACCTTCGGGTCGCGCACGATCGCGCGGCCGATGGCCACGCGCTGCCGCTGGCCGCCGGACAGGGCCGCGGGCTTGCGCGCGAGGTAGGGGCCGAGCTGGAGGATGCCGGCCGCGCGGGCCACGCGCGCCTCGATCTCGTCGCGCGGCATCCTCAGGTTGCGCAGGCCGAAGGCCATGTTGTCGCGCACCGTCATGTGCGGGTAGAGCGCGTAGTTCTGGAAGACCATCGCCACGCCCCGGTCGCGCGCGGCGACGTCGTTCATCCGGGCGCCGCCGATCAGGACCTCGCCGCCCGACAGCGCCTCGAGCCCCGCGATCATCCGCAGCAGCGTCGACTTCCCGCAGCCCGACGGGCCGACGAAGACCACGAACTCGCCGTCCGCGACGTCGAGCGACACGTCCCGGATGACGCCGACCGGGCCGTAGGCCTTGACGACCCCCCGCAGGGTCACGTCGGACATGCCATCCCTCCCGTCAGGCGTGCGCCGTTTAGTTATATTGATCCCGAGCATAACTAAACGTATCCTGCCGATCAAGCGGCCGTGCTTGCCGCGGTGCCTGTTTCGTGCTGACTGCGAGGCAGGCGAGAAGCGGGCCGCGAAGCCCGCGCCACGACGGACGGACAGGGTGACGCGCAAGCCGACGATGAGCGATGTCGCGGTTGCCTGCGGGGTATCGCAGGCGACGGTTTCGCTCGTGCTGAACAATGCGCCGGGCACGCGGATCAGCCCCGCCACGCGCGAGGCCGTGCGGCGCATGGCGCGCGAGCTGGGCTACCGGTCCAGCCGCCGCGCCGTGGACCGCCGCCCGGTGATCGCCCTTCTCATCAACGACGTGACCTGCTCGCCCCATGTCGCGGGCCTGATCGACGGCGTGACCGACGCCGCGGCCGATCTGGGCTACCTTCTGGCGGTCATGCCCACGGGCGGGGACGAGGGGATGGAGCGGGCGGCCCTCGGCCATCTGGCGACGCTGCCGGTGGCGGGGGTCGTCTACGCGCGGCTCATCACCCAGGCGGTGGAGCCGCCCGCCGGGCTGGCCGACCGGCCCACGGTCCTGCTGAACTGCTACGCGCAGGGCGACGTCCTGCCGTCGGTCGTGCCGGGCGATCTCGCGGCGGGGCTGACCGCCACGCTCGCCCTGCTCGACGCGGGCCACCGCCGGGTCGCCTTCATCGGCGGCGAGGACGCGATCGAGGCCTCGCGCGAGCGGCTGCGCGGCTACCGCAGGGCGCTGGCGATGCGCGACGTGCCGGCCGACCCCGCGCTGATCGCGAAGGCGGGCTGGACCATCGCGGGCGGGCACCACGCGATGCGAAGGCTTCTGGCGCTGCCCGATCCGCCGACGGCCGTCTTCTGCTTCTGCGACCGGACGGCGATGGGCGTCTACGCCGCGGCGCAGGCCGCGGGGCTTTCCATCCCGCGCGACCTGTCGGTCGTGGGCTTCGACAACGAGGCCTACACCGCCGACATGCTTCCGCCCCTGACCACGATGGAGCTTCCCCACGCCGACATGGCGCGGCACGCGGTCGAGATCCTGGCGACGCTGATCGGCGTGCCCCGCGCGCGGCCGCGCCACCTGCGGATGAAGTTCGACTGTCCCATGATCGTCCGGGGATCGGTCGCCCGGCCGAAGGCGCGAGGGGCCGGGATGCGGCTGGCGGACGAGGCCGCTGGTGCTGCGAGAGAGGATTGAACTCTCGACCTCACCCTTACCAAGAAGCGGGCCGCCAGTTTCCCCGGGTATCCGCAGGGCTCCGCGCGTAGCATAAAGCCGTTTACTTACAGGAACTTGGGCGCTATAGTCGGCTCCGGTGGTATAGGCCCGTAAAGCCGAATAGCCCACAATTCCGTTACCCCGCCGTTACCCCGGAGCGTGCCATGAAGAAGAAGCTGACCGAGATTGCCGTCCAGAAGCTGAACCCCGAGGCGGGCAAGCGGCTTGAGGTTTTCGACACGCTGACCCCGGGCCTTGCCCTGCGCATCACCGAGGGCGGCAAGAAAAGCTGGTCGGTGATGTATCGTGTCGCGGGCCGGGGCGACGGCGGCAACCGGGGCGCGCTGCGCCGGATGACCCTCGGGGCATATCCCTTGATCGACCTGAAAGCGGCGCGCGAGAAGGCGGCGGCGGCGCTTGAGCTTGCCGACCGGGGCGACGACCCCAGCGACAAGCGGCGCGACGACCTTGAGGA
>ERZ1066124.205-NODE-205-length-54160-cov-25.622697_pt1 | contig 54160 bp, 50 predicted proteins | sample MGYA00382771_ERZ1066124 | MGnify/ENA primary metagenome ERZ1066124 (study PRJEB33369, sample SAMEA5778354) | biofilm metagenome | biome: Industrial cooling water; feature: Water cooling tower basin; material: Biofilm | place: United Arab Emirates | collected... | reverse complement strand
GTCCACAAGTTAAATCAAAAGCCATTTCAACTGCTGACTGTGTGAAAACTTGTCCAGTATCCTCTGTATGCTGCTGGTACAATTCTGTAACCTCAGCTATATTAAAATCCCTCATTGTTAACGAACGGTCTTTGATATTAAAAGGACTTGCTGTATTTAACCTATTGCTACCACCAGAAGCCACTTTATAATCTCGCACATCCCGCATACCAATCAATCCTATAGATGAAGGAAAGTTTTTAGGACGATTGATATAACCATCGCGCAATTGTCGCAAAATAGAAATCAAGACTTCGTTCTCTAAAGAATCTATTTCATCAATAAATAATACTATCGGTCGTGGACAACTTTGCGCCCAAATTCTAAGATTGGCTCGAATTCTCTGTCCAGGTGAACCTTCTACCCAATTAGGAGGGTGCAAGTCGGATGGTAATTGGTCTATTATGTTATCATGCCATGTTGCTAAAATTGCTAATTCGGCGGCACCGATGTCACTATTAAAAGCATTTCCCACTTCTACCGATAGAGTAACTACACAGTATTGTCCTTTCTCTGTTATCTCTTCGGCTAGCGCTAGCATTGCTGTTGTTTTACCAGTTTGTCGCGGAGCATGAATTACTGTTAGGACTGCGTTGCCTAATCAACCGCTCTAGGGAAGGCAACCTTACAGTCGGCGATGACATGTAGTGATCGTCCTTGTTACAGGGACCTGAGATGTTGAACCAACGAGCCATGACAAAGCCAGCATTCTGCACGACAATGCTTTACAGTGTAGCGCAAATTGTGAATTTACTACAGTTGTGCCAACCAATCGTCCAAATCAGCCAAGGTTGCAAAATCTAATAAAGCCTCGCTGAGGTTTTCGAGTACTGGGAGCAGCAGCGTGGAAAGACGTGAACGTATCTCAACAGACAATTCTTGTTTTAGTCGGTGCCTTAAAAGACGGATAATAAGCGACTAACTGTTTTGAGTAAAACACGATGCATACATACCACAAAGAAAAATGTCACCAATAGCGACAAAAATAAAACGGCGCCACCAGCAAATTAAGTATATTTTTTAGTACAGTAAATGATACAAAGATGAGCCAGCTTTGTTTAAGGTTCCAACTTTAATGAAGCAGTGCCTAAGCTTGAATGGCGCCAATCTGCTTAGTAAGTATTTTGTGAGAACATAAGTATTACTGCTGTTCGGCGCCAAAATAGTGTGCTACATCAGAATTAAACTAAGATATTGATATTCAAATTTGACGGGAATTATTTGGCATTTTTGGATGAAGCGCTGCTAAAGTACCTGTTTTTGCTTTACTGAACGGCGCCTGTTGCTGTAAAATATTGGTAATTTTTATCATTAAGTAGTGAATTTCTTAGAAAAATTACCATGACTATTAATATTACATCTAATGAGTGGTCAAATTTGCTTGATAAAAATAAACAGTATGAGACTATAGACCCAAAAAATGCTCATGTAGAAGTTCTTTGCAAATTTCCAGAAGAATTAGGTAGTGGATATGTTTTATGTAAAGAAATCAACTACGGTTTAGAGCTAGAAATTCAAAATTACCAGTTATATACACCGATTAAGCTAGATACTGGGACTACATATGACCACCCAATACAAATGACTTTTTATATTTCTGGTAATCAGTTAAATAATAGTCCAAAATATGAAGATTTATATCGCTCTTCTGAAAATTCGTTCTGTGGTTGCGGTACGTCGTTTAATCAGGTTAATACATTTTTTACAGAAGAACCTATTTATACCATTGATATTCATATTGAACCAGAATTATTTAAAAATTTTGCAGGGATAAAAGAAGATGTAATTCCATCACTGGCTCCATTAGTACTAATGCTTTATCATCTCCTGATTCTATTTCTTTTTTGAATTGCTGCATCATCTTTTGCCTACCATGTGATGCTTTTTGCTGTTTTAATAATTCCTTAAAGTCTTTTGATTTCCCTGCCATGTTATTTACTCCCTGATTAGCATTAATATTGAATATTATGCTGCATGGCGCCGTTAAAAAGGTTAAGTATTGTAAAACAGTTCTTGATTTAATCCCCCCTAGCCCCCCTTAATAAGGGGGGAATAAGAAGGAGGGTCAAAGCCTGTCTCAATAATATAAAAATAACCTCTTAAAGCCCCCCTTATTAAGGGGGGTTGGGGGGATCAAAAGATGGGATTATTTAAGCAGCTTTTAAGGCTGTGCTAGGAAAATGTTGCTTTAATATTTCTAGCCAGCGCGCGATACGTTCATCAGTTTTATCGCTCTCGTTCACTTCGTCAATAGGTAGTCCAATAAATTTGTCGTTGCGTACAGCGGCAGAATACTCATAAGTATAACCGTCTAACGGAAACTCACCAACTAAAGTGGCGCCTAATTTTTTGAAGTGGTCGTACAGAGTACCCAAAGCACTAACAAACTGTTCACCGTGAGTTACACAATCTCCTGCACCAAATAGTGCAATTGTTTTACCTGTAAAATCGGGTTTTTCGAGTGACATATCAAATATAGGGTCGCGCCAATCGTTTTGCACTTCCCCAGAACCCCAAGTAGAACAACCAAAAAGTAAATAATCGTACTCAAGCATTTGGTCTACGCTGGTAAAGTCTTCTTCCATGCTGTAGATATCACAAAGCTCCTCACCGAAATGTTCGTGTAGTTTCGTGGCTACTGATTGAGTGATACCAGAAGTACTGCCGTAAAAAATTGCCATCTTTGCCATAATCAAATCTCAGGTTAGAGTTTAACAACACTCTGTAAGGTATTGTTACTTAATGAATATTTATTGCAATAAAATCATAATATTTAGGTTTACAATTTAAAAAAGTTTAAATATTACAAGCCATATTTTCAAGAATTAATAACTTGTTACAGCACGGCGCCCACCCAAAGTTTGACGTGATAAATTAAGTGTTTTGGCTGTAGGCGCCTATATTTAGGCTGTTTTACTATAATCACAGTAGTATTTTCACTCATATATTTGTTTTAGTTAGTATAATTGAATTAAAAATTTTTTGTTGTATAAATATTGCTATTTAATTGCAATAAGCTTAAAATTTGTTTATTCCATTACACCCTAAGAGTGCGACGGATATAACGGGTCTAACAAGAAATTCACAAGTTGTAATCGTTATATACGTTGTAAGCTTTCTAAAAAGTTAGTATATCTATGTATTCACCAGACTCTCTTAAATCGGAACTCAACGCGAAAGGATGGCGTTTTACCGCTCAACGCGAAGTAATTTTACAACTTTTTCTGGAGCAGAGACAAGGTAATCACTTAAGTGCGGAGGATGTTTACGAGTTGCTTGGTCAGCGTGAAGACAGAATAAGTCTATCTACGATTTATCGTACTTTGAAGTTAATGACTCGGATGGGAATTTTAAGGGAGTTAGAGTTAGCGGAAACGCACAAGCACTATGAACTCAGTACAAATGCTCAAAGTCGCCACCATCATTCTGTTTGCGCTCAATGTGGCATGACTGTAGAGTTTGAGAATGGCTCTATCGTTAAACAAGCATTGAAACAAGTTGAGAAAGCTGGATTAGAATTGATTGATTGTCAGTTAACTATTTACACTATTTGCCCAGAAGCAAAACGACGGGGATGGCCTGCAATGTTGCCAAGTGACTGGGTATGTTCTCGTGCGTTAGCTGCCAAGATTATGCACGGTAAAAACGGTACAAACACGATTAACTAATTCGGCGCCAAATTATTGTCAGCAAAAATACCATATATCCTATCAAATATATACTTTAGCTTCTTTTGTCCTGATGTCATCGGTTCCTTGATACCAAAAAAACTTGAACAATTAACACCAGAATACATCCACATTCGCGCAAAGTCATCATATCCAACGGCATCAATACCGATGAAGTATGGTTTCTCGTAATCTGGGTGTATGTAAAAACGTATGTGTATAAGAATAGTACTGCACTGGCACTGGATACTTCTTCCTGGAAAGTGTATCGCGATGTGTATCGAATCCAGGTAACTTTTCCTTAATGTATACGATTCTTCCATACTCGGCGCCAAATCAATTCGTGTTTCAGGGAATTCGAGCTTGAGTAGGTTCGCTACTATACCTACCTTGGAAGTAAATTCTGGGCTATCTAAATGCTGCACTGCAACTCATTAAATGATATTTTATCTCAATTAGTTTAACACACCTTTCAGTATACTCATATCACGCTTCGATACAACCAGGTGATGAATCCTCGTAGGTTGGTGTCCGGGAAAAGACCCAACACAACTCATACAGACTAAGCACTTTGTCACTCCCCCCTGACAATTATTGAAAAATTATATTGATAACTCTTGATTTTAATGATAATCTTATCGTAAGTTATATATAAGCTCTTCTAATCTAGCTACCAAGTTTCGATTACTTTAACTTTTAGCTGTAAGAAAATTTGCTCATGACACACAAGAATTTGATGCTGCAGCGTTATTTAGGGATTTTAGTAGCTTTGCTGCTAGCTATTTTGGGTTTGACCGGCAGTATATTAGTTTTCTATAAAGGAATAGACGGTATTTTTTATCCAGCAACTATTAATACGGGTGAACCAATTCCTTTGGAGCGAGTTGCAGGTGTAGTCAAGCAGAATTACCCAGACAGCAAATTGTTATCTATTTCTTTAAAAAGTCAACCTATCGACGTTGTTGTTCGTTCAGATAAAGATAAATCAAACCAGTTTACAGATGTATATGTAAATCCTTATACCGCTCAAATTGTCTCTGCAACTAGAAGTAATGCGAGTATTAGAGGAGTGATTAATCAAATTCACACTAGTTTCCTTGCTGGAGAACCGGGTCATATATTTGTTGGTATTTGCGGGTTACTATTGATAGCGCGCGCAATTGGTGGATTAATCATTTTTCCTGGTTGGAAAAAGTTATCTACAGGTTTTAAAATTCGTTGGAAGGCGCCTTCGCATTTAATTACTTATGACTTCCATAAAATAATTGGTATTACTGCCGTAGTGTTTTTGATTATGTCGGGTATAACTGGCGCCATATTAGTCTTCGATAAACAAGCAAGAGTTTTAGGATATGCCTTTTCTGCTATTAGGCAACCAGTAGAACTTGTTTCTGTAGTTCAAAAAGATACTCAAATACCGACTTTAGATGATTTCTTAAATACAGCAGAAACAGTATTACCTGGAGGAGAGACTACTTTTATTTATCCTGCCATTGACTCGAAGGCGCCTGTGCGGATACGTAAAAAGTTATCTAAAGACGTTAATCCTAATGGTAGCAGTTACATATATTTAAATCAATATAGCGGTGAAGTACTGGAAGTAAAGAATATTAAATATGCACCTGGGGTGGAAAAATTTTTAGCTTGGATGTATCCAATTCATACTGGTGAATTTTTTGGGGCGCCAATGCGATTCATATATATAATCTTAGGACTGGCGCCTGTCGTGTTGTTTATTACGGGGTTTGTAATTTTTTGGAGTAAAACCCACGGCGCAATGGCTAGAAAAGCTTAGAATATATGATACTAGGTGAAATGCCTTGATTGGCGCCAGCAGTTCTCAATTTATACCTATGTTTACAAGGCTGTTAATATAGTTCTAGAAGTGGATTATATATATGTTAGTTATGAAGCGCAAAAAACCTTACTTGAATCACTTTTCTACTATGTAAACATTGACTTGGTGTAATACCATGCTTTTGCTTGAAAGCTACAGCAAAGTGTCCTAAGTGAGAATACCCAACCAAGTTCGCAACTTCGGCAACAGTACCATTATTTTAGGGTTTTTATTCTCAAATTATCACCCAAAGTGTTAGTTCAAAGCATTATCAACGATAATCATTGTAAAATCATTGGCTATTGGTTAAACTAAGATTTAGTTTTCTACTTTATAAATATAAATGCTTACGCAAACCTTATCCCGCATCAAACTTACCCCTATCGCTCACTGGAATTCTTTCGAGCAGTTTCGGACAGCTGGCGCCAATGCTCTTACTAATATTACACCAGGAACAGTGGGTACACTCCATAGTAAAACTGGTCAGTATCGCATCCTTACAGAAGCTGATTTCCAACATCTTTTAGGTATAGCTGCTGATGCGGAACGTCTTCAACAGGGTTTAAGTGTGGTGATGAGAGCAGTACGGGTTGTGCAAAATCATCCCCAGGATTCAGATACTTTAGCTTTATTAGCAGAAACAGTGGCAATGTTGAGCATGACCAACGTTTTACCAACGACATCTCTCTTACCTCTGGCGCCGGAAGATATCAGCGTTGACCCTGAAGATGAAGTGATTCTTTCTCCCGAACAGATTCAACGCCCATTCGGTTAAGTGCATGTCTGATTTACCTAATGACTTATCTACTTTGGACTGTTATCGCTGAGAATTGTTATATTTATTGCATTTAATCAGAATTAATTGCAAGAATTTTACCAGAAGTTGAGTTATAAATAAATCAAGCGGGAGTGGGCGCCTTACGTTGGTGGCGCCGTAGTCATCACGGTCATTGTTAGATGCGTATAAGGAGTTAGCTGTAATCAATATCAATACACATATACTTGATTATCCTTAAAAGTGCCGAAACATCATAAATTACAAACGCTCTGCCCTTTAACCAAAATCATTATTAATATAAAATTACTAATTAAATAGACCTTAGAGAAAGCAAATTTTACAAGAAACGTTTGTTTTATTAACGAATAACTAATTCAAGACTTTTTGTATCGCTGCTTAGGACTGCGGGGTTTGTCGGGGTATTGCATTTGAACCAATCCGGCTTTGAGGGCGGGTAATAGATAGTTTTTGCGGAAAGTGGGTTTGTGGGAGAGCCTGAGCCGTGCCATTAGCTCTTGGACGCTCCAATATTGGTCGTCCATGATGTTTAGGAGCTGTTGGACTTGGTCGCTAACTTGGTCGCTAACTTGGTCGCTAACTTGGTCGGTGCTGTTCTGGATGAGGGTATCGTGAATGATGTCGAGCATAAACTCGATGAAGGGTGTGATGTCGGCGGCGCGGTCGGCATCCTCTAGAACTTGGTAGTAACGGTTTTGTTGGTCTTTAATGAGGCTTTCGATGGGGAGAAGGTAGAACAGAGAGTTCCACTGTCCGAGGATGAGGGTTGAAAAGAGACGACCCATGCGACCGTTGCCGTCGATGAAGGGGTGGATAAATTCGAGTTCGTAGTGGAAGACGCTGCTTTTGATGAGGGCGTGATCTTTTGAGGCTTTGAGCCAGTCGAGGAGGTCAGCCATAAGATGAGGAACTCGTTTAGCCGGGGGAGCGACATGGACGATTTGTTCGCCTTTATGGATGCCAACTTGACTTTTACGAAATTTTCCGGCTTCGGTAAGGATGTCGCTCATAAGGAGGTAATGAGCTTGGAGAAAGTCTTGGATGGAAGTTGGGTTCCAGGTGGGGAGGGCTTCGTAGGCGCGGATAGCTCCTTGGACTTCGGCAATTTCGCGCGGGGAACCGAGAACTCGTTTGCCTTCAACAATGGCGGTAATTTGGTCGAGGGAGAGGCTGTTGCCTTCGATGGCGAGAGTACTTTGAATAGTACGGATGCGATTTTGTTTGCGAAGTTGGGGGGAGGGCTGTCCGAAGGGGCTACTTAGTCGCCCCAGTTGTTCGGCTATCGCGCTTATTTGATTGATGATGCGAGCGCTAATGCTAAAGGGCGGTTGATAAGACATTGAGACAAGGTGACACCTGTTTGTTGTTATACTATTTTACCATTATGTCAATCGGGGGCAGGGGAGCAGGGGAGCAGGGGAAGGTACGGAAAATCAAGTTATTGGGAACCCCACTACCAGAAATAAGAGTATGTCCTCCCCCAACCTGCCCATAGTTATCTGTTACTATTCCTGTAGCTAAGGCGCCGAATTGGAGGGGGTGGTGACAAGCAGGAACTTTAATCGACATATCATGGTCATATTTTCTGTCATAAATACATAACCAAAATTCAGGATACACTTCAATATTTAACTGACAACCTGTACCAAGTTGTTTGGACATTTGGTAAAAATCTTCAAAAGGTTCCAGAACTCGGTTACACGAACTATTTTGTTCGCTTTGAAACAAATCGTCGTGTTCCTCAAGGGTTAAGGTTACTGTCATTGCTGAAAATTGTTATATTTATTGTATTTAATAATAATTAATTGCAATAATTTTACCATAAGTCGAGTTATAAATAAATCAAGCGGGAGTGGGCGCCTTGTGTTGGTGGCGCCGTAAAGAGGGGATTTTCAACATAAATTACTTGCTAGAGCTTTTGAGCGATGAGGCTAGTGGTCTGTGTCATTAGCTTTATGTATTGAGTAGATACTTTTCCAGGTCATCGAGGATGAGATTAATGGCAAAAATGTTTGCATGGTGCCAATATCGTCCTCGTTGCCGTACTCGCATTCGGCGCCCGATATCCATCCTGCTCTCCCGTCACCACCAACTCAATCGGGTCATCTTGCCGCGCGGCAGGTTCTTCTTGCAGCGCCTCAGTTGCAGGCTTTTCAGTAGTAATAGGCGCCTCTGGTTGTGGTTGTGTCGCAGTTGCCGCAGGTGCTACCCCAAAAACTAAAGCAGCATCATCATCATCAAACAACTCAACCGTTGGCTGACTTGTCTCACCGACCACCGTCACCCGCACAGTATTTGCATCAACATTCGTAACTGTTATCTCAGTAATACCTGCGAGCGGTTTTTCCGAACGAAATGTAAAAGCTTCACCTGAAGGTAAACGCAACTGCCCACCAGAAATATCTGCAACAAAATTATTACCTGCACTACGATTTGTAACTTGCAGTTGCTGCCCTTGAGTAGTCTGTAGAATTACCTCCACACCTTTATCAGTGGGATTTGCCTTGACTCCAGTAATTGGTACAATACCCCCCTGGTTCCCCCCTTCCACAGACGGAACGTTCGTGGGATTAGTTGGTGTCGGCGCCTGTACTAATATTTGAGCGCTAGTTGCAGGGAGTTTGATTTGATTCAGTTGAGGAATTTTAGAATTTATTCCATGTTGTATTTTTGGAGATGTAATATATATGGTGCTAATTCAAAAAATCCATACATTTGTATTTCTCAATACGTTATTTTCGATGATTTGTTGCAGCGCGCGTTGTAGAGACCGGGTTAATACCAACCAGAGAATTTAAATTACCAATATACGGAATGGCGCCATATCGACCTTTGATATAATCACTCTCAAATGACGCATCATTACGGACTTTATACTCAGCCAACGAGTATAAATCTGTTGCACCATACTTATTTTTCTCTGTAAACCAAATTTGGTCTCTCCGAAATAGCTTGTTACTAAGTAAATTTGTATCGTGAGTCATGAAAATTAATTGAGCATTATTTGGATTTGTTTGGTTAGAGTTAAATAAGTTAACAATGGCACAACTAATCAAAGGATGAAGTCTAGCATCCAGTTCATCAAAAACAAGGACTTTCCCAAATTTAAGGGTATCTACAAGAAGACCAGCTAGTGCAAAGACTTTTTGCGTTCCTTCAGATTCTTGTTTCTCAATATCAAATTTTTCTGTAGAAATATAGTTTCCATCATTATCAAACTTTTTATGTATCGTGTTTATCGATGTATGACTACTCTCTATTTTTGCAATGTTTTTACTCAAATCGCTCTGTATGCCGTTAAACAGAGAATCTGTATCTAATTGTATTTGCTCAACTCTTACATCACTAACGCCTAAATCAAGCTTTTTAATAAGTTGAATAATCTCATCTCTATTTCTATCTTCAATCATGCATCTGATTGTATATGCAAGATGCGCTGTATCGTCTAAGCCAGTGATAATATTTAATTGTTCTGTTAACCAGTATAAAATTCTTTCGGCTATTTTAATATTAAACTGTGCTGATACAGATAAAAAAAGTGCGTTATCTCTTGTATAACGTTGAATTCCATCAGCATTATACGTCTTAGAACTACTAATTTTGTTACCTTCACGCTCAAAAAGCTTGCTTTCTCTCAACTTAGGTACATAAAATAACCATTCAGAAACAACTTTATCTTGAGTTGCTTCAAACCCATATCTATATCTTTGACCATCTAATATAAAGACAATTTCAAAAAAAGATGGCTCTTTCTCGGTTTCTATACTAAGTCTAAAACGCTCTACATTTATTTTTTCTGTGCTTTGAGTTTCTTTGAAGGAGTTAATCATGAACCACTTCATGAAACTTAAAGCTTTGGCTAAATTACTTTTACCACTAGCATTGGCGCCGTATATTGCAGCACTCTTGAGTAAAATTAGGTCAGTATCAACTGTAAAAACATTGTTTTCATCAAGATTCTTGTCTTTTGCCACAAGGTTTGCTGCCACCATGCTAAAGGTGACTTTTTCCTTGAATGACCTGTAGTTGCCGACGCTAAACTCGATGAGCATTTTGGGGCAAGTATAGTTTATTTAATAAATTTGTGATTTTTTCACAAATCTATCCTTTAAATATAACACGATTGTTATTCGACTCTCCTCTGTGTTCTCTGCGCCTCTGTGGTAATTATATTTACTGAAAATAGGGGCAATAGTGTTGGGTTCTGCAAAGCCTCCACCCAACCTACAATCAAGGGGTTGGTGAGATTCTGGGTTACGGTTTGTTTTGTATCAATTTTTAATTGACATTAAATTGCATTAATGGTTGAATAATTAAACTATCTATCATAATTTATTAAGTTACCTCAAAGGAGGTTGTAAGTTGCAGTTACCAGCTACACTGCGGAAATTTTTAATGGGAAAATATCTTTCTCATCGGTTCGGCGCCGAGTCTGCTCAAGTTGTGGTGGCAACTGTGCTTCTTTGTGTGGCACTGGTTTTGGTGATGGGCGCCTATGGTTCAGGAAAATCTACATTATTAAAGTTAATGAGTCGGTTGCTGTTACCGATGGAGGGGACAGTATTTTTAGATGGGAAAGGAATTCATAATCAATCACCTTTATTAGTTGCACAGAAATTAGCATTATTACCACAGGAGCAAACAGTCCCTTCAGGTTTGACGGTGTGGCAACTTGTAGCATTGGGACGTGCGCCGCATCAACCTTGGTGGCAGTGGCAGTTGAAGTTATAAAAACACCCGTCGGTTTGCAAGTTTGTCCGCTATCTCCATGTGCATAAAGCTTTGGTGCATCTTCTCTTCTCTTCTCTTTCTTCGTGTCCTTTGTGTCTACCCTGCGGGAAATCCTCCGGATTATGTGGTTTATCTCTTTAACGATTTAATTTTTTAGTGTGAGTTGAAGTTATGAATTTACGTCTTATTCTCATTGGCTTAGTTTTCTTACCTTTTTGGGTTGTTCCCGCAGCACTTGCAGAATCTCAATCTGAAGATGAAATTCCGCGACTTAGTGATGTCAATTTACCATCTACAAAAGCAGAGTTACTAACGCAGCAACCAGAAAAATGTCCTCCCAAAAATACAACAAAACCAGAAGATATACCTAAAGAGTGTAAAGAAGAAGAAAAAGATGAAGCTGATATTGAAATTACAGTGACGGGAACGCGAACACCTCGTTCTGTGGAAGAGTCACCAGGAACTATCACTGTAATAGATGAAGATGATATCAACGAAAGATTAATCCAAAATTTGGATGATTTAATTCGTTATGAACCTGGTGTTTCAACCAGTGGAGACCCACGTCGTTACGGTTTTCAAGACTTTAATATTCGTGGTATTGATGGAAATCGGGTTTTACTTCAAATTGATGGTGTTCGTTTACCTGATTCATTTAGATTTGGTAGTACACAATTAGGTAGAGATTATGTAGACCCAGAATCTTTTAAACGAGTCGAAATTATTCGCGGTTCTGCTTCTACTCTTTATGGTAGCGATGCGATTGGTGGTGTTGTCACTTTTTTAACAAAAGACCCTGCAGATTATCTCAAAGAATCAGGAGATGATGCTTTTTTTAGCAATAAGTTTGCTTATGATAGTGTCAATAGGGGAATTGCCAACACTGCAACCGTAGCAGGAAGGTTAGGTGATGTTGAAGGGTTACTAAGTTACACTCGACGTGATGGTTATGAACCACAAGTTAATAGTAACGCCACACCCAACCCTCAAGTCACGGACTCGAATAACTGGTTAGGGAAATTAGTATTTAACCTGGGAGAGTTTCATCAACTCAAATTTACAGGTGAGTTCTTTAACCGCACTAGTGATACTAATGTTTTATCTTCTATTGGCATTGCGAATAACGCGCGCACCGATAGTTTACGCTCGACAGATGAAAGTCAACGCGATAGATATAGTCTCAACTACGAATATAATAACCCTGATGGAAAAGGTTTTTTCCAAGTTTTACGCAGTCAAATTTACTATCAAGACTCCCGAAGTAACGAAGAATCTAACGAAATACGTCGTACAGGCGCCCCACTTGCTACAGGAATTGCTAACAGGCGCCGTTTTCGTTCTTCCACATACCAAAATAATACCTTTGGTGGCGATATTCAACTAGAAAGTAACTTTTTTACAGGTGATATTAGTCACAGGCTAGTATATGGTACTGAAATCTCAAGTACCAGAACATCTCGCTTGCGTGATGGCTTTCAAGAGAATATCGCGGCACCGGGGAATGTTGGTTTTATTACTAAACAAGTGGGTCCAGACTTATTCCCAGCAAAAGATATTGCCGACACTGATAGTAGCCGTTTTGGTATTTACTTACAAAACGAAATCACTTGGGGAAATCTTTCATTAATTCCTGGCATTCGTTATGATTCCTATAGTCTGAATCCTGACCCAGACGATATATATAGAAGAAGCTCTAATAATTTCCCAACTACAAAATTCTCAGATTCAGCGATTTCACCCAAACTTGGCTTAGTTTATAATATCACTCCCGAAATTACAGGCTTTGCTCAATATGCTAGAGGTTTTCGGGCCCCGACTGCAGAAGATATCAACCCAGGTTTTATCAACCCAGGTATATATCGTGCAATTCCTAACCCAGATTTAAAGGCAGAAAGCAGCGATAATTTTGAATTAGGCATTCGTGCTTCTTTCCCCGCTGGCAAATTTAGTCTTAGCGGCTTTTATAATACCTATAATAACTTTATCGACACCTTCGGTAGAGTTACTCCTACACCAGGATTAGCCGTTGGTTCATTCCAAACAGTCAACCGTGGAGAAGTACGCATATACGGTGTAGAAGCAAAAGGTGAAGTACCATTAGGTTCTGGTTTGAGTTTGATTGCAAGTACAAGTTACAGTGTTGGTGATGACTTAGAAAGTAACCGACCTTTGGCTTCTATTGACCCCTTTAAATTGGTCGCTGGACTACGATATCGGGCGCCAGAAAACCGTTGGGGAACAGAATTAATTACTACATATGCAGGTAGTCCAAGAGTACCAAAAACTCAAGATGTTCCCAACCCCTTTGTACCTGATAGCTATTTCACCCTTGATTTAATTGGTTATTACAATATCAACGAAAATGCTACATTCAATATTGGTGTATTTAACTTATTGAATGAACAGTATTGGCGCCGGGGTGATGTTCGTGGTCTGAGCGCTACTAACCCAATTATTGATTTATTCGCTCAACCAGGTATTAACGTTACAGCTAGTGTAAGTGTGAGATTTTGATCCCCCCTAACCCCTCTTAATAAGGGGGGAACAAGAAAGGGAGTTTTAAGCCATAATTAACAGAGGAATTTATCCTATTCTTAGCCCCCCTTATTAAGGGGGGTTGGGGGGATTAAATGATTACTACTAACACAACTATAAAATTATGAAACACCGTTTGATACTATCTATTATTGGCATCTTATTAACTCTAAATATAGCTGCCTGCCAAAACACAACTACTCCGCAAGCTAAAGAAACAACGGCGCCAACCCAAACACCAGTCACATCAGCAAAAAGAGTAGTAGCTCTCACTTCCCTATCTGCCGATATTATTTATCAGTTAGATAAATCTAAATTGGTAGGAATAACAGGAAGTAGCTTGCTGAATAAAAACCCCAATTTTAAAGACATCACGCGCGTGAGCGAGGGACAAACGCCACCTAACCTAGAGAAAATTGTAGCACTCAAACCAGATTTAGTAATTGGAGCAGAAGGATTTTCTAATCAGACTATAGAAAAAGTAAAACAACTAGGAATACCAACACTTCTTACCAGAGTCAATGACTTTGAAGCATTAGAAGCACTGACAAAAAATCTTGCTCAAACTATAAACGCTGACCCTCAACCATTATTGAAGCGCTACCAAACATTTGTAGATACCAATATTAAACCTAATGCCTCTACATTAGTTTTAGCAAGCCGTCAACCAATACTATCACCTAACAAATCTAGTTGGGCAGGTAACTTACTTGAAAAATTTAATGTAAAAAATGTAACTGCTGACTTACAGGGTAAAAGTCCAATCAGGGGTTATATAACCTTATCTCCAGAAAAGATATTAGAAACCAATCCAAATACTATCATTCTCGTCACCCCTCCCCAAGGCGGTTCACAACAATCTATTTTGGAATCATTTAAGCAAGAATCTTTTTGGGGCAAACTAGAAGCCACAAAAAATAATCGAGTTTACGTATTTGACTATTATGGCTTTGTCAATGCAGGTACTATAGATGCAATTGAAAAAGCCTGCAAACAATTAAAAGATGTATTGTCTTGAGCTAGTTTTAATGAGATAATTTCCTATAGGATTCTTTTTTGACTTTTGAACATAACGTAAGGTGGGCAGTGCCCACCTTACGGCTACAATGATTCGCAACTAGCTCAAGCACCAACTTGATGGTATTGTAAAAAATAAAACCAGTCAAGGAGATGGTTTGAAGGCTTTACTTGTCACCAATGTACTCCTAGTTTTGTTCCTATTCTGCCCAAGAGTTGCCGCGTCAAAACTAGCAGAGGTAGAAAACTTACAACCTTTACAATCAGAATTGGGGAAGCGAGATTTAAAACTGATTGATACTCTATTTGCTATCGCTTGCAAAAACTCTTCTATTGTCAGAGAAGCAAGAAAAGCTACGGGAATCCGCGCGTTTGAAGATGTTGTCAGTGTGGAACTATCACCTTCGCGCGGACTCATAAATTATAAGGGGTCTGATGGTTCATCTTCTGAACAAGAGCAAAGTTTTTCAATCTCTGTGACACTCGACCCAATTAAACTTATCACTGCAATTGATAAAATATCTGTGTTAGATACTCGGTATCATGAGACGATGCGGCAAAAGCGTCTTGAAGTCGTCCAGCGCTACATTGCTTATCTGCAAGCACAGCAACTAAGTATAATCGCAGCCCATAAAATGCAAGAATTTAATAATGGCGCCAACGCGACTGCAAAAAAACTTCTCTCAAATTCCGAATATATCACTGTGACAACCGAAATGCTCAACACTCACTCGCGTGAAAGACTTGCATTAGAGGAACTCGCTGCCACCATCGGACTATCACCAGAACAAACACTGGTTATCTTAAAGCAGCACTAGTTAGGCGCCCATAACCGCACCATCGAGATTGTGACATTAAAGCATAACATTAGTAAATCAATCTCTATGTCAACTATAATTAACAATAATACATGATTATTTACATTGTTGACAAAAGTTGTTATAGTTCTTTACATAAATTAACATTTAACCACTTTAAACCTGGAGTACTGATCATGCAAGACGCATCAAAAGGAAAAGTATCTGTGCCAGAGAGTTACAACGCTTGGAGTTGGGGTTTTACACCTGGAGCGGAAATTTGGAACGGGCGCCTAGCTATGTTAGGTTTTTTAGCAGCAGTTCTAATTGAAGTGTCTTCTGGAAAAGGCTTTCTCCACTTCTGGGGTATTCTGTAATTCTTTAAATTTTATTATTGCTGCATAGATATTTATGGAGTGCAGCTTTTTCTAGGACATTTAAGTAAGGAAAACGATATAATTGTTACCTCTGTACTGCAATTTAGTACAGAGATTTTTATTTTTTGAGGTTATCTAGTCAAATACATAGATGACAAAGTTTAAAATGTAAGAGCCGTTAACCGCCATTTTTTTAGGATGCCAGCAAAAGATATCTACCACGAAGCCGTAAAGCAAGCATTGACCAAGGACGGCTGGAAAATTTTGGGAGAAGGTTATACTCTAGAATATGGCGGCGATAATCTTTACGCTGATATTGCAGCAGAAAAACCTATTGCAGCCGAGCGAGAGAACCAAAGGATTATTGTCGAAGTTAAAAGCTTTCTGGGACGTTCGTTTATGAACGATGAGCGAAATGGCAATAGGGCAATACATTATCTATCGCGATATTGTTGAAGCTAAAGCTTTGAATTTTTAATTGTATTTAGCAGTAACAATAGGTGTTTACAATACTGGCTTCCAAAAACAACTCGCTCGTCTTATAGTTGAACGAAATCAAGTAAATTTGTTGATTTTTGACCCTAAACAAGAGGTGTTGTTAGAATGGATAAATTAAATGCATATCGAGACTTAATAAAAAGAGTATTAAACTCATATCACGAGTTAAATATTCGAGCTAGCGATACAAAAAATGAGAGCGTGTTAGTATTTGACTCAGAACATGACCATTATTTGCTGCTTATAATGGGTTGGCAAGACTCGGAGCGTATTAAGAACGTAATGATTCATGTACATTTGAAAGGTGAAAAAATTTGGATTGAGGAAGATTGGACAGAGGATGGAGTTGCAACTGATTTATTACAAGCAGGTGTACCACACGATGATATTGTTTTGGCGTTTCATCCTCCCCATTTGCGGCAGTATACAGAGTTCGCTTCTGCTTAAAACTCGCGCGTTTCACCAAGCAGCACATTAAAATATTATTGAAAACTCTGTTTACGTACCCGACTCATGACAAAAATCTAAATATTACCCGTTTGCAGTATACGATGAATATCGGCGCCTGAAGAGGAGTAAGATTTAGCCAAGGTTTATGGAAATTATGGAAAAAATAAGAGCTTTTAATTAATAATCTTCATTTTGTGTTTCAATTGTTACTGTATCTAACTCTGCTTCTAACTGCTCGATAGTTGGTAAACTTGCTTTCAATTGTTCTGGTAAAGCATCTCGTGACTGATAAGTTGAAACTCCAATAGGTTGATTTATTGCTCGCAGTGCATATTCTGCTATTGTCTTATTTTTCGCTTTACACAAAATTATGCCTATTGTAGGTTTATCATCTGGGTGACGCAGCAAATCATCTACTACTGCAACATAAAAACTCATCTTGCCAGAAAATTCAGGTTTAAATTCTTCAACTTTCAGGTCGATTACTACATAACATCGTAATTTTAGATGATAAAATAGTAAATCAATGTAAAAGTCTTGGTCGCCAACTTCCAAATGATACTGGCTACCAACAAAAGCAAAACCTGTACCCAGATAAGCGTAGAAAATCACGAATCCTGTTTATTAAAGCGGTTTCTAGGTCACGTTCTTGTGCTTCTTTGCTTAAAGAGAGAAAATCAAAATTATAAGGGTTTTTTAATAACTGTTGTGCTAATTCTGACTGTGGTTGAGGTAAAGTTTTATCAAAGTTAGTAGTTGCCTTACCTTGACGATGGTATAATTCACTTTCTATCTGATGAACTAATACATTACGACTCCAAACGTATTGAATCGTTTGTTCAGCATACCATAAGCGCTGTTCTGGCTGCTTCACCTTTTCAATTAAAGCAATATTGTGATACCAAGTAATTTGTGCAAGAGGTGCTTGCACAATTTGTTCGTCTGGGTATGATAAAGCGAAAGCTCTCATATACTTAAGATTACGCGCGGAAAATCCTTTCATATCGGGAAAAGCTTTTCGTAAGTCAGACGCAAGTTGTTCGATGACTTTTGCACCCCACCCTTGTTGTTGCTGTCGCATCAAAATTTCATTGCCAATTTGCCAGTAAAGTAACACCAGTTCGCAGTTAACAGATAATGCTGCTCTAACTTGAGCGTTGCGAATACGCTCTTTTAGAGAGTTGAAAAAATCATCGCAACCATCTATTTGTAGTAGTTTTTCTGTCATGTAGCGACCCTGTTGATTTTTTTAATTGTAAATATGCTACTATTATTCTTTCTATCACATTCTTTGATACAAAAATTCTAAATCGTTTTTGAAAAAATCTAAGCATTCGTAGGGTGGGCAGTGCCCACCTTACGTAAAAATCGAACAGGAATTCTATAGTTACCCTAAACCATTGTAGAGACGTGCGCTGAATCGCTTCGACTGACATAAAAATTTTCCTAAAAAACTTAGGTGTACCGCGCGACGATATTGTGTTGGCGTTTCATCCTCCTCATCTGTAGCAGTATACAAAGTTCGCTTCTGCCTAAAACTCGCGCGTTCCACCAAACTGCACATTAAAATATTATTATTTACACACAAACATACTTAAGGATAATTGTATTATTAAGGTAGTGTTATCGGATAGTGGGAAATAGATGATGGATATACTCACGGCAGAAGAATATTGGCAACTACGGGAAGAAGCTATAGAAACAAATGGTAAGCGATTAGTACATCATGATGGATTTGATGAAATTAGGCAGGGTGAACATGAATTGTTTAGAGATTTAACTCATTATATTGAGCTACGTCCGGGATTTGAAATGGTGATAGGAGAAAATACATATCATTCTGACTTTAATTATTGTAGCCCTCACTATGACCAGCCTTATCCATTAATTTCTAAGTTTCATATCTCCGGAAGCTTTAGGACAATTACACCAGGAATAAAAGAAATTTCTGATGATTATATTGAGCAAGTAGGAAAAAGCTATTTATATTATTTACCGGATTTAGAAGAGATTCATCAGTATTCAACTAACGAGCATTTATTAGTTATATGTATATTTATTGATATAGATGTATTTAAAAATTTTAGTCAAGGTTTTGAATTACTACCTGCTCCACTGCAAGCATTAATTAGTAAAAATTCTCCACCCAGGTTTCATTCTACTGTTGGGGAGATAACGCCTGCGATGTTTGCAATTTTGCAGCAAATTCTCAAACCCCCCTATCAAGGGATAATGAAGCGGATGTACCTGGAAAGTAAAGTCTTAGAACTGTTAGCACTGCAATTAGATCAGTTTTTGCATCGTGAACAAGCTATTTGTAGAGTTGCGAACTTAAGACCTGTGGATATTGAGAAAGTCTATCACGCCAGAGATATTTTAATTAGTCAAGTCGAGAATCCACCATCATTGTTTGATTTAGCTGATTTAGTGGGTTTAGGCGCCCGTAAACTGCGATACTGTTTTCGAGAGGTATTCGGTACGACTGTATTTGGCTACTTACATGACTATCGTATGCAGCAAGCAAAAATCATGCTAGCAGGAACCAAGATGCAGGTTGCAGAAGTAGCGAACGCTGTTGGATATTCACATTTAGGCTATTTTGCCAAGTCTTTTAAAGACAAATTTGGAATTTCGCCAAAAGAATTTCAATTTGGGAAAAAGACACTAAAGTGACAATAATTGTATCATTAAAGTAGTGTTATCGGATAGTGGGAAATAGATAATGGAAATACTTACGGCAGAAGAATATTGCCTACTGCTGGAAGAAGCGATAGAAACAAATGGTAAGCTATTATTACATCATGATGAATTTGATGAAATTTGGCAATGTGAAAATAAATTTTCTAAAGATTTAGTTCATTATATAGAGTTACGTCCGGGATTTGCAATGTTTATATCAGAGCATACACATCATTCCGACTTAAATTATTGGAGTCCTCATCACGAACAGCCTTATCCATTAATATCTAAGTTTCATATCTCTGGAAGCTATCGGACAATTACACCAGGAATAAAAGAAATTCCTGATGATTATATTGAGCAAGTAGGAAAAAGCTATTTATTCTATTTACCTGATTTAGAAGAAATTCATCAGCTTTCAGCTAACGAATGTTATTTAGGTGTATCTATATCTATTGATATCGACATATTTAAAAATTTTACTAAAGATTTTGAATCGCTACCTGCTCCACTGCAAGCATTAATCAGTAAAAATTCTCCACCCAGGTTTCATTATACTGTTGGGGAGATTACGCCTGCGATGTTTGCGATTTTGCAGCAAATTCTCAAACCACCTTACCAGGGGATAATGAAGCGGATGTACTTGGAAAGCAAAGTCTTAGAATTGTTAGCACTGCAATTAGATCAGTTTGTGCATCGTGAACAAGCTATCTGTAGAGTTGCGAGCCTAAGACCCGTGGATATTGAGAAAGTGTATCACGCCAGAGATATTTTAATTAGTCAAGTTGAAAATCCACCATCACTGTTTGATTTAGCCGATTTAGTGGGTTTAGGCGCCCGTAAACTGCGATACTGTTTTCGAGAGGTATTTGGTACGACTGTATTTGGCTACTTACATGACTATCGTATGCAGCAAGCAAAAATCATGCTAGCAGGAACCAAGATGCAGGTTGCAGAAGTAGCGAACGCTGTTGGATATTCACATTTAGGCTATTTTGCCAAGTCTTTTAAAGACAAATTTGGAATTTCGCCAAAAGAATTTCAATTTGGGAAAAAGACACTAAAGTGATAAAAAATGGCTCTTTTATAGATAGACGAGATTTTGCAAACCTTGTAGCCTATGTTTAGTGAGCTATTTGAGAATATTTATCTATAGGTGTGAGTTTTATGCGAAAACCCTTAGCGGCTTTTGTGCGCTTGGATTGGCAATTATGGCTAATGGCTCTGATGTTGGTTGCATCTCAACCAGCTTGGGCGGATAATAAGGAATTACAATCGCAAAGGTACGGTTCAAATATAAATGATAATTACTTTCATAAATCATCTAAAAAGATTCCTCAACTAAGTGAGGTTGAACTTTTTTATAAGAGCGCTTCGGTACTTGTGCAGGCGCCGCAAGTTGTGCAAATAATGTCTGTAAGAGCAAATCCTACTTATAAAGGTGTGGAGTTAATTTTAGAGACAACTCAAGGGAATCAACTGCAAGTAGCCAATCGCAGTACAGGTAATAACTTTATAGCTGATATAACTGGCGCCCAACTCCGTAACAAAAGTGGTGATGCTTTCACGTTTACTTCTCAAAAGCCACTTGCAGGAATTACTGAGATAACGGTTACTAATATTGACGCTAATACTGTTCGGGTAACAGTAGTAGGTGAGAGTAGTCAACCAACAGTCGAGTTATTTGATGATGATGCAGGTTTGGTTTTTGGAGTGGCGCCTGCGACAACTGCTATACAACCACCACAGCAACCAGAGGCGCCGCAATCACAGAAACCAGCAATTGAAACCCCTCAAGAGAAACCTTCACAGCAGCAAGATGACCCAATTGAGTTAGTGGTGACGGGAGAACAAGATGGATACCGGGCGCCGAATGCAACAACGGCGACGCGAACGGATACACCATTGCGGGATATTCCCCAGTCGATTCAAGTGGTACCGCGACAGGTATTGGAAGACCGACAGCCCACAAACTTAGTAGATGCACTCAGGAGTGTTCCTGGTATCTCCCAAGCAAGACAAGCATCCACATCAATTTACGAAGACCCAGTAATTCGAGGCTTTGAAACTTCAGAATTCGATGTTTTGAGGAATGGAATCAGTTCTCCATACGGTACCATTTCTAATTTTGACTCCGCAACAGTCGAACGAATTGAAGTTCTTAGGGGACCAGCTTCCGTTCTATTTGGTCAAGGCTCATTGGGCGGTGTTATTAACGTAATTACAAAGCAACCCCTAAGTGAACCTCAATACTCCGTCGAATTTTCAGCAGGTAGCTTTGATTTTTATCGAGGCGCCATCGACCTAACAGGCCCGTTAACTGATAATAAAAAGCTACTCTATCGCCTAAACTTTGCTGGGAAAAACACCGGAAGTTTCGTTGATAACTTTAATAGAAGACAATTTACAGTTGCACCTGTCATTTCTTGGCAGATAGGCGATAACACAAACTTAAAACTATCCGCTGAGTACATTAATATTTCGGGTTCTTATGGACAAATGGGGCTTCCAGCTAGAGGCACTATCTTACCTAACCCCAATGGCAAAATCCCATTGAGTCGCAACTTCAGCGAATCTTTTGACAAAGATGACGTTGAGTCATTCCGAGTTGGGTATGACTTGGAACACAAATTTAATGACAATTGGCAGCTACGCAGCGTTTTCGAGGCTGCTTGGCTAGACCAGGATAGAGGAATCGTATTTCCTCGTGGTTTAGGAGAGGATAATCGAACACTTCGCAGAGGATTAGATGAAGGACCTATTAATGCTAGGCTTTTCAACTTTGACACGTATTTTGTTGGTAAATTTGCTACAGGCGGTATTCAGCATCAATTGTTAACAGGATTTAACTATAGAAGAGATGAACAAGAGAGTTTCGGTAGTAAACCAGTTCGCGCATTAGCTCCTATAGACATATTTAATCCTGTGTACAATCAACCGATAGGAGAGGTCATCTTCGACGCCACTGAGGGAAAATCGAATGCAAATACTTATGGTTTTTACATTCAGGATCAAATTACGCTACTAGACAATCTCAAATTGCTTCTGGGAGGTCGATTTGACATTGCTAATCAGCGCATTATCAATAACTACCCAACAAATGACTCTGCTCAACAAGAAGTTTTTAGCCCCAGAGTTGGAATAGTCTATCAACCAATTCCTGCAATTTCTCTGTATGCTGCCTATGGACGCTCTTTTCTACCAATTATTAATGTGTTTGAAGATAGAACAATTTCAAAACCTGAACGCGGCACACTGTATGAAGTTGGTGTCAAAGCAGACTTAAACGAGCGCATAAGTGCAACTTTAGCATTTTATGACCAAACTCGTACAAATATCCGAACCGAAGACCCGAATGATCCACTGCGCGTTATCCAGGTGGGTGAACAAAATAGCCAAGGTATTGAGTTCAACATTGCGGGTGATATTCTACCCGGTTGGAACATAGTCGCAGGTTATGCTTACACCGATGCTCGTATTGCCAAAGACAACAGCTTTCCTGTTGGTAATCGCATTAATGGGGTTCCCGAAAACAGCTTTAACCTATGGACAACTTACAGATTTTCAGAAGGTAGTTTAAAAGGATTAGGGTTTGGCTTAGGGTTATTTTACCAAGGAGAAAGGCAAGGAAATTTAGCCAATACATTTCAACTACCTAGCTACCTCCGCACGGATGCTGCTATTTTCTATGAACAAGAACGATTCCGAGCTGGACTCAATTTTAGGAATGTGTTTAATATTGAATATTACGAATCAGCTTTCAATATTAATCGTGTTTTTCCAGGCGCCCCCTTTGAAGTACAAGGAACTGTTTCCTGGAGATTTTGAGTAGTTCTTCATGAAAAAGTTACTGCATCGCCTTATATACATAATGCTCCTGGGAATCATCACATATATGCTTACTGTGGCTTGTAGCCTTAGTAACTCTGATAATCCTGAGAGCTTTGTCCAATCCGCGAATAACTGCCGCATAGTAAAGCATAGCATGGGGGAAACTTGTATTCCCCAAAATCCCAAACGTGTTGTTACTATTTTTCATGGCATTTTAGGTAATGCATTATCTCTAGGTGTAAAACCAATTGCCAGCAGTGTGCTAGATATGCAGAATCCATTTCCTGCATATTTAAAAAATCAAGTTGATGGAATAGAGCAATTGGGTTATCAATATGAACCTAATTTAGAAAGAATATTGAAACTAAAACCAGACTTGATTCTTGTTTGGGAAAATATTCAAGCAATTTACCCGCTTTTAGCGAAAATTAGCCCTACCGCAGTCGTCCCCTGGCGCGGTTCAGTCGCTTGGCGAGAACATATTGAATTTGTCGCCAAAGCTTTAGGCAAGGAAAAAGAAGTACAGCAAGGCTGGAAGCACTATTATCAGCGAGTAAATGAGCTAAAAGTAGCTTTAGGAACTCAGTATCAAGATAAAGAAATATCCGTTTTCAGTCCTACAAGCCAATGGGGGTTCTTTGTTGACGCAAAAAATTCATTTTCTGGGTCTATTCTAAATGACCTTGGACTAAAACGTCCAAAGCTACAAGATGTCAATATATCAAGCGGCTATATTACATTTACCTCAGAGGAAGAATTGGAGATAATAAACGGTGATATTATGTTTGTCACAGTTGATCGAGAAGAGGACAGAAAAGCCTTTGAGAAAATTATACAAAAACCTCTGGGGAAAAAGCTTAAAGCAGTTCAACAGGGGCATGTATATTATGTAAACGGATTACCCTGGCTTAGTTCAAACTTCCTCGCTGCTGATGTCGTCCTTGATGATATCGAAAAATATCTTGTCAATACTCCTTAAACACGAGGCAAGACGATTTTTTGAGATGAATATTAGCTAAATACAATTGCCAAGCTTTGCTTTCAGTAGCAAAAAAGTATCTATTACAAGTCAACTAGCATTAATCCGCTCATTTGCTATTACTAACCTTTATTCAAGTTAATTAAATATTTTGTCTGACTTTTACCTTCAAAAGATTCGCCTGTGAGTTTGTTATTTTTAAATTTGGTCTTGAATTTCATCATAGTTTTGCCTTTATCTTTTAATTCCAATGTCACATCTTTATTATTAACTGTATTATTAACTGTGGCTGTTAAAGTACCGTTTTGAATAACAATATCTTTCTGAGTTTTTGTATCATATCCCCAAAATTTCCAAGTTCCTAGCTTAGTGTTACCAGCTTGAGAAAGTACATCAATCTCTATAGATGTGGCAGTATCGTCTCCTTTGGGTATAATTTGCCCTTTCCAGCTACCAACAATTGAAGGTTTGCTACTGATGACTTGACTAATTTTGTTAGAATTGGCTTGTTGCCCTTGGACAATTGTCGCAGATACTTGGGAAGCGGCGCCCAAAAATCCTATTCCAGATGATACAGCAAGTAAGGTAGCAAGAGCGATAGATTTGGTTACGAGTTTCATAAGTTATTTATCCTGTTAGTTTTGGTGATTGAAAGTTGTTTTCCCTTTCTGTTAACAGGTATGTTGCCTTTCCCATGTTTATGCACTATCGAGGCGCCATAAATCGACACCTGGTTACAAAATAACCCTAAAGTGACGTAACATCAAGGTTTCAAAGATTTTCAGAGCTTCATCCACAGGCGCCGTTTATCAAAAATTGAAGCATCAAGTAACTATGGCACATCAATTAACTATAAACCAATTTAGTTCAAAAATATTATCTAAAACTTTTACGTCATTACAGACCCACGTAGAGACGCGAATCGCGTCTCTACCCGCCAATTTGTGTGAAATGAGGAGTCTGAACACCTATTCGCTCTTCTGTATCCTCGCAAGGAAGGGGTTAGGGGTTAGGTTCTTGGTTAATATTGATACTGTTAGATGCTTTGTGCCCGACTCATGACATATTAAACATGCTATCTAAAACAGTTAGCTTAAACTAGTAAAGCTTTGGTTAAGAAATTATTATTTAGAGTTTAAAATTGGACGATTTATTTAATATTAAAATTTGCTTCTTGGGCTATGTATGAAATGCGACTAATTATGTTACTTATACTTTCGTATCCTGCTAATATCTAGATATAAATATACTCAAAGCGGGGTACTACTTTACTTTTATAACAAGTTTGAATCTTGAAGATGCTACCCTACGGGAAAACTCCGTTTACGTGCCTCAGCATGACAGGGGATGCTTCGTTCCTTAGCATGACATGGGATGCTTCGTCCCTCAGCATGACAGCGGATGATTAGTGTTTCAGGATGATAGATGTTCAGATTTTACCCGTTTGCAGTGTAGTTACCTTTCTCGAATAGGAGAGCCTATGAAACGTCGTGTGCTGCGCGTCGGTGGGTTTGGTATAGGGCTAATTATTATTTTAGGTTTAGGTTGGTATTTGAATCAACCTAGATGTTTGAGGATTGCGGCTGGACGAGAGGGTGGAGATGCTCATAATTTTGCTTTGCTGATGAGAACGTTTTTACCTATATATTCTGATAATAAGGTTTGTGTAACTATAGTTGGCAGTTCTGTCGGCGCCAAAGGAGAGAAAGAAACTGATGGGACGCAAGAAAATTTGGATATGTTGGAAAGAAGGCAGGCTGATATAGTAACTGCCCAAGCTGATATTTTAATTATGAGAAATTTGCCTAGCTTGGCGCCTGTTAATGCTGGTCGTTGGACTCCATCTCCTCAAAGGCAGTTGACTCAAGCGCAACTTGTGTCTGAGTTATTTCCTGATATGTACCAGCTAGTTGTTAGAAATGATTCTGATATCAAAACTGTTTCTGATTTAGCTCAGAATAAAAGAGTTGCAATGCCTCCGCGCGAGGGTGGTCAAATTGAGTCTTTCGCGTTTCTGATGCAATATTATGGTTTAATTACAGAGAGCCAACAGCTTGTACAATTAGTAGAGTTAAAGAATAATAATATTAAAAATGCTCTTTGTAGTCAGAAACAAATTGATGCTGTATTTTATGTGCGTGCGGTAGATAATGATAAAATACGACAAATACTTACGGAATGTGGACGTTTAGTTCCAATTGACCAAGCTGCCGCAATGACGCTTAAAAATCCTTATTTAAAAGAAGCGGAAATTCCTGAAGGCGCCTATCGAGGAGGTAGTAATCCTATACCAAGCAGTGGCGCCGATAATAAGCAAAAGTTAACAACAGTCAGTACTCCAAGGTTGCTACTAGCACATAAAGATGCTGATAGAGAAAAAATTCGTACAGTTACTAAAATTCTTTATGACTATCGGCAGGAATTTATCAAAGCCATGCCATTGCTAGCTAATATGAGTCCTCCAGATAATATGAAATCTGGAATTGGCTTACCTATTCATCCAGGCGCCCAAGCATATTATGATAGAGAAAAACCTTCTTGGCTAGAGAGGTATTCAGAAAGTTTAGGTTTTATAATTACTATAGCATCAATTGGGTTGTCTGGATTTTTATGGGTAACTCAACGGTTCGAGCAAATACGTAAAAATAAAGCGGATGATTATATTCGAGAAGTTAATTCATTAATGGATGCTGAAGACTGTATTCAAGCAGTAGTCGGATATTTAGACGCAGAACAATCTAACAATACTAAACAGCTTAAAACCTTCAAAGACCTGATAATTGACAAAGCGGCAAAAATTATAATTGAAAAAAGAATTGCGGAACTCGCTAGTCAAAAAAGCTTAATATCAAATGAGTCTTTAATATCTTTCGGTAAGACTTTGCGAAAAATTATTAATGCAATTGAAAAACTTCCTGTAAATGTCTCTACCGAAATCTTTAATGATATTCCTTACAAAGCCACAGTAATTGTAGATAATTGGCAAATTGAACCTACAGATATTTGGCAGAAAATTTTGAGAGTAACTTCAGCAGATGAATTACGGAAAACAGAGAAAAATAAATTCAATCAGAAAGATTTAGATGAAGTTTTACAAAAATGTATAACCCCAGCTAACAAACGACAAATTCTACAATTAAGTGATTCTACTAAGTTTCTGCAATCTGAAATCTTAGAAATTCGCCGCGATATGAATGCTATCTTTAAGCGCGCGGTTAATGCTTTAGTAGAAGAAAGAATATCACAAGAATCATTCCAGTCATTCCGCGTAATTTGGCAAGTTGCAGCAGATGGTATTAAATAAAAGGTTAATAAACTGTTATCACATTGTTAATTTAATATAATGAAGCAAGTGCAAAACTGTAATTCATTAATTTTAAATGAGATAATACAATTAATGATAGAGAATTCCTCTGATTTTAGCTCTAAAAGCTCTTCTTTTATAAATAGACCATTATATTTAGCTGTTCCTATTGATACATATAAAACTTTTTTCAAAAAAGGTTTGTTCAAGAGGCTGTCAAAATTTATCAGGTAAAACTCTTAGTTTATGACCCAGTTAAGGAGGAAATAGTTGAATGGAAAAATTAGGTAAATATAGTTCGGCAACTACTAACATCTATTGCTGCCATAGGCTACTGTGAATCAAATGCGAATGTGGAATGTCAGTTTATATGTGACACAGAAAATGACCATTATCAACTACTAGATATTGGTTGGGAAGAATATAACCGTATTTATAATTGTTTTATCCATATTGATATCAAAGATGAAAAAATTTGGATTCAAGAAAATATGACAGAAAATGATTTAGCGTGCGCGTATTAGTTGAGATGGGTGTAAATAAGGAAGATATTATTTTAGGGTTACATCCGCCATATAAACGTCCTTATACAGGTTATGGTGTAGCATAGTATTTTATTTATAACAGTTAAAGAAATGCCAGTTCTTGCGTATTTAGGGTGCTAATTTTGTGATTAAATTCGATAACTTTCCTTTGATATCAAAGCTTACAGGTGCTTATAGTCCAAATTTAAACCTGGATACGAAATTTTAGTTAATAATGGCTGTAATATAAGTCATATAAAACTTTTAAGCTTACTAATCATTTTTTTAGCACGCTAAGTACGTAAGAGGCATTGTCGCAGACAAATCGTCGTTTTTATTATAAATTATCGACGTGCTGAAATTGAGCGTCAACGTGCCGAAGCTGAACACGAACGTGCCGAAACTGCCAAAAAAGCGCAACGAGACGCAATACCTCGACTACTTGGGTTAGGCTTAACTATTGAGCAAATAGCGACCGCTCTATCATTATCTATCGATGAAGTCAAGCCTTTTTGCGACAATTTATAATCAGCCTTTAACACATCAAAATTCCATCTGAAAACACAAACTCTTGTGGAGCGGGCAGGATGCCCGCTTCTTCTATATACAAGAAAATATAAATAAATGTAAATGTGAACCGTGGCTCACACTATATAGGCGCCCAAGCAGAAATTACAACAAATCTTATTCAATGCGTCAAAATGCTATAACAATCCCCCAACCTATACTTGTATAAAACACAGTAAGCAGTGATAATTAATCTCAATAAGCGCTTTTGCCAACGCTAACACATACTATTTCATCGCTAGCCATGACTATTACAATGATACAGACAGAGGAACAACAACTGTGGGATGAAGCAGCTGCAATGAGTACATGTAGCGTTGCGTCAGAAGATTTTGAATTTATTCACGAAATTCCAAAGCTGTTTGGTAATGGGTATATCCGATTTATTGATATTTATCCTGAAATTACTCTGAGAATTCGTGACTATGAATACTATGATGATGTAATCTTAAAAGTTCCCACTTCTAATCATCCTCTGGAATTTGGGACATTACTTTCAGGAATAATGATAGATGAATGTGGACAGTTTGGGGAAGGGTATACATTTATTTCTGGTGGTGGTATTCAGAAAAAAATGACTGGGAAAATTTTCAAATCTCAGCGCATTGTAGGTGTTGATATTCATATGCCACCCGAACTATTAAAGACTTTCTTCCCAGGAAAAGACGGAGAAGTCTCTCCAGAGTTGAAGTTGCTTGTAAAAGGTGATGACTGGCAAACATTAATTTATCCAAAAACTACAAATGCGATACAAGGGGTAGTGCAGCAAATTGTCAACTGTCCTTTACAAGGTATTATAAAGCAGATGTACTTGCAAGGTAAAGTGCTGGAACTGATGGCATTACAGTTAAGTACAATTATGGCAAATGATTGTAAGCTAGCATCTGAGTCGCAATTACAAGCCGGAACTATTGCCAAAATTCATTATGCCAAGGATATTCTACTTTCCCGCTTAGAAAATCCACCGTCATTATTAGAATTAGCACAACAAGTAAAGTTGAGCGAACGCACCTTACAAAAAGGCTTTCAATCACTGTTTGGCATTACAGTACTAAGTTACGTAATCGACAAGCGCATGGAACGAGCAGAACATTTGCTACGAGAAGGAAACCGTACAGTTACAGAAGTTGCAATGATAAGCGGGTATTCAAACATATCACATTTTTCTGCTGCCTTCAAGCGTAAATTTAGCATTACCCCTAAAGAATGTTTGTTGGGAAAAATGACTGTTTCGCGATATGAAAGTGCTTCGGAGATGTTTTAGAATGAAGAGACACAACTTCTTTATTTGTGAGTGAGGAAGGAAAGCAATTAAACCAGGCAAGTTTTAGATTGACAAATGTATTATTTACGTAGCTTAAGCGCTACTGCAAAAATTATAGCAATAAATATTGTTAATGCAGCTAAATGCTACAAAAATCCCCAAGCCTGTACTTGTATAAAACTCAGTAAGCAGTGATAATTAATCTCAATAAGCACTTTTGCCGACGCTAACACATAATATTTCATCATTAGTCATGACTATTACCCTAACACAGAAAGAAAACCTCGAGTTGTGGGATGAAGCAGCAGCAATGAGTACATATAACGTTGCGTCAGAGGATTTTGAATTTATTTGCGAAGTTCCAAAGCTGTTTGGTAGTGGGTATGCCCGGTTTATTGATGTTTATCCGGAACTTTCTCTAGAAATTCGCGACATTGAATATCATGATGATTTAATCATAAAATTTCCTACTTCTAATCATCCTGTGCAATTTGGGGGACTAGTTTCAGGAGTAATAACAGATAGCTGTGGATACTATGGGGAAGGGTATACGTTTATTTCTGGTGCCGGTGTTCAGAAAAAAATGACTTGGAAAGTTCCCAAATTTCAACGCATTGTAGCTGTTGATATTCATATGCCACCCGAACTATTAGCGACTTTTTTCCCAGGAAAAGACGGAGAAACCTCTCCAGAGTTGAAGTTACTTGTGAAGGGTGATGACTGGCAAACATTAATTTACCCCAAAACTACAAATACGATACAAGGGGTATTGCAGCAAATTGCCAACTGCCCTTTACAAGGTATTACAAAGCAAATATATTTACAAGGTAAGGTGCTGGAACTGATGGCATTACAGTTAAGTCCAATTCTGGCAAATGATAGTAAGCTTGAATCTGCGCCGCAATTACACGCTAGTACTATTGCCAAAATTCATTATGCTAAGGAGATTTTGCTTTCCCGGTTAGAAAATCCACCTTCATTATTAGAGTTAGCACAACAAGTCAAGTTAAGCGAACGCACCTTACAAAAAGGCTTTCAATCACTGTTTGGCATTACAGTATTAAGTTACGTTATCGATAAGCGCATGGAACGAGCAGAACATTTGCTACGAGAAGGAAACCGTACAGTTACAGAAGTTGCAATGATAAGCGGGTATTCAAACATATCACATTTTTCTGCTGCCTTCAAGCGTAAATTTAGCATTACCCCTAAAGAATGTTTGTTGGGTAAAATGACTGTTTCGCGATATTAATCATGTTTTTGGGTAGACACGGTTGCTTGATATCCTCTAAATTGTACACAGTTTATTAAGAATTATTATCAGTTAATAAATTTAACGAGTAGAGTGTGAGGTAATATCGTGGGAATTAAGCAACCGTTGCATCATTTCGTTTTGTGGTCGTTAATGACTGTAGCATCGTTTGTATTACCGAATTCTGTGTTGGCAGAGATTAAAACTTTTGATAAGGATACACCTACAGGTAAGCAACTAAATTCTTCTCCGAATTTGGCTGCTGATACTTTATTTAGAGTAACTGGTGTAAAGCTTAATCGTAAAGACAATAAAATAGAAGTAATTTTAGAAACATCGGCAGGACAGAAACTACAGCCAACCAGTCGCACTGAAGGGAATACTTTTATTGTAGATATTCCTAATAGTCAACTATTTCTGGCTTCTGGGAGTAAAGAATTTGTCACTAATAAACCCTTAGACGGAATTAGTACTGTCACAGTTACTCAAGTAAACAATAATACTATACAACTGAGAGTAACAGGTGAGGCAGAGTTGCCACAAGTTGAGTTGTTTGATGGAAATGAGGGTCTTATCTTTGCTGTGGCGCCTGCTAATATAACCCAAGCACCGCAACCAGAGGCGCCGCAAGCAAATGAAAAGCCAGTAACTGAGGCGCTGCAAGATAAACCAGCAGCGCAACAGGACGACCCAATTGAGTTAGTGGTGACGGGTGAGCAGGATGGGTATCGCGCACAAGAAGCAACAACAGCAACAAGAACAAATACACCATTGCGAGATATTCCCCAGTCAATTCAAGTCATCCCCCAACAGGTTATCCAAGACCAGCAAGCCACTCGTCTAGTAGAAGTATTGAAAAATGCACCTGGTGTTGTGCTAGGTGGTCGATCACCTCGCGATCCTCTCAATATCATTAACATTCGGGGATTTGATGCATCTAATGATATTCTAATCAATGGTTTGCCAGATCCTACAAGCTCAGAAATAGCGTTTGGGTCAAATATTGAGCGAGTTGAGGTTCTTAAAGGACCTGCTTCAGTTCTATTTGGTCAAGGTGGGCTTGGTGGTAGCGTTAATTTAGTAACAAAGCAGCCATTGCCTACTCCTTTCTATTCTGTGGAGGCTTCTGCTGGTAGCTACAATCTTTATCGTGGTGCGATTGATTTAACTGGTCCATTGAATGAAAGTAAAACGGTATTGTATCGCTTGAATGCTTCTGCTCAAACTAGGGAAAGCTTTATTGATTTCTATGGACACCGAGACTATTTAGTGGCGCCTTCTTTGGCATTTCAACTCGGTGATAAAACCAAGCTGACATTAGCTGCAGAGTATGCCCTTTCAGAGGGAACCTATGATTTTGGATTGCCTCCCAGAGGCACTGTTTTACCTAACCCCAATGGCAGAATTCCTCGCAACCGTTTTGTCAGCGAACCAGATTTTAACGACACCTCAAATGAGGTATTTCGTATCGGCTATGATTTTGAACATCGCTTTAGTGATGACTGGCAAGCAAGGAGCGTTTTCCGGACTTCTTTGTTTCGCCTAAGACGAGACACTGTATTTCCTTTAGCATTGCAAAACGATGGGCGTACCTTAAATAGAGGAGCAGAGGATGGTACTGAATACAATAATAATACTTATAATCTAGACAATTATATTATCGGTAACTTTGCTACGGGTAGTATCAAGCATCAGATAGTAGCAGGATTTAATCTAAGAAGAACTGATATTGACTATAAATCTAATCTCAGCTTAAATTATGCTCCCCTTGATATTTTTAACCCTGTGTATGGGCGTACTCCAACAAATCCGAGATTTGTACCACAGGCTAACAAAGATACGGTGCAGCAATTAGGTATTTACCTCCAGAATCAAATTACATTGGCAGAAAACTTAAAGTTGCTTTTGGGTGGACGCTTTGATATTGCCAATCAAAATTTTCAGGCGCCACTTACCCAAACAACTGACTTTAAGCAAACAGAGGCTTTTAGCCCCCGTGTTGGGATTGTTTACCAGCCCATTCAACCGATCTCCCTTTATGCTAGCTATAGTCGTTCGTTTAATTACTCAACATCTAGTGGATTCGCTCCCGCAGAGGCTGAACCAGAACGAGGTACACAGTACGAAATTGGTGTCAAAGCTGATATTACAGATCGATTAGCTGCAACGCTGGCATTTTATGACTTAACTCGTTCCAACCTGCCAACATCCGATCCCGATAATCCTTTCCAAAGCATTTTAGTTGGAAAACAACGAAGCCGTGGGATTGAGTTTGATATTTCTGGTGAAATCTTGCGGGGATGGAATGTCATTGCAGGTTATGCTTTCACCAATGCAGAAATCACGGAAGACAATGACTTGCCAATTGGTAATCAATTGAATAATGTGCCGAAACACGCCCTCAACCTATGGACAACCTATGAACTTCAATCTGGCAGTTTGAAAGGATTGGGCTTTGGTCTGGGAGTCTTCTACTACGGAGATCGTCAAGGTGAGTTAGGAAATACCTTTGAGTTGCCAGGTTATACACGAACGGATGCTGCTATATTCTACAAACGGGACAACTTCCGAGCTTCGCTCAATATAAGGAATTTGTTCGATGTTGATTATTTTGTCTCGGCTCAAAACCGAAATCGCGTTCTCCCAGGAGACCCACTGACAGTACAGGGTACAATTTCTTGGCAGTTTTAAGAGTTAGATGTTCATGAGAATTTCTGTAATTTGATTTTATCAAATTCTCGATTTCAAAACATTTATGAGCAGTTATCTGATGTTGCGCCTACTATTGCATTGAATAATCCTTTTCGGTGGGTAGGGAGTGCAACGGATGATGAACGGATGTAACGGATAGTTGATTCGTTTAAAGGAGGCGCCGTAAAAGAAAATTTTGTTTGTATCAAATAAATCATCCGTTACATCCGTTGTATCCGTTGCTAACCAACTCCTCAAAACTTTTGACATAGACCACTACACTAGACCCTTCGCTCCCGCGCGCTTTTAGTTTAAGTTTATCTAATAAAATCGTATTACTCCCCAATACAGGGCAGAATTTCTTGGCATTTTTGAGTAGTTGGATACCCATGAGAATTTCTTTACGTTACTTTACTTGTCTGATGTTATTGGTAGTCTTGACGTTAACATTTGTTTGGGGTCGTAGTACAAATATAGAGCATAATGTCGCAAGCACAAAGCAGCAAACGAGAGATTGCCGAGTAGTGGAACATGTGATGGGTGAGACTTGTATTCCTAATAATCCTCAAAGAGTTGTGACATTGTGGATAAGCACTTTGCGTACCACCTTGGCATTGAGTATCAAACCTGTTGCATCTACATATATTCCAGGAGAACCTTTCCCTGCTCACCTTAAAGGACAAATAGATGACTTTGAGTACATTGGCACTTTAGCAGAACCAAACTTGGAAAAGATTTTACAACTTAAGCCAGATTTAATTTTGGCTAACACTCGGTTGCAAAATATCTATCAGCTGTTATCTGACATGGCGCCTACTGTGGTGCTAAAACTACCTAGTCCACCACTCCCGTGGCAACAACACCTAGAAGATGTCGCTAAAATTCTTGATAAGGAAAAAGTTAGTGAGCAGTTGGTTGACGAATATTGGCGCCGGATTGAAAAACTAAAACTTGCTTTAGGCACCCGTCGCTCTCTTCAGGTATCAGTTGCCACAATATCCCCACCGTATGGGATATTTATATATGGACAACAGCATCCTGTTAGCGCAGTTTTAAATGATATCGGACTACAACGCCCATTATCGCAAAGAGGAGATTTCTTTACAATAGATAATATTTCCCAGGAGCGATTATCTGATATTGATGGTGATGTTATCTTCCTTTCATATAGAGGAGGAAAAGCCGCGAAGGAAGTTTTAGAGAAGCTCCAACAAAAACCTTTATGGCGCCAACTCAAAGCAGTTCAACAAAATCAAGTTTATATTGTAGATGCTGCACACTGGTATGGTTTCGATGTTTTAGCAATGAACGCTGTTATTGATGATTTATTCAAATACTTGGTGGCGCCTTGACAAACATGCTCAAAAACTTCAAATCTTCATTTTGCACCAGCCAGTTGTGGAAAATGGCGCCTGTATTTAATAAGATTCCCGACAACTTTTACGAAGTCGGGAATCTAGGTATGCGAGACAATTATAAGATTATCTATTTAACCAAGCCTCTAAATCAGAAATACTTGAGAAATCTAGAAAATCTTCTCCTAAAGCTTCAAGTTGCTCTGTTGTCAAGCCTTGGAGACGTTCAATAATTGATGAGTCGATGGCGCCGAATTTCCGATTAAGCAAGCGACTTACAAGCCGAAAAGCCTCATTTTTCTCACCTCTCTTTTCTCCTCGCTTTTCTCCTCTCTCTTCTCCTTGTTTTTCTCCTTTTTGTAATATGTCCTGATAAATTACTGATTCTTTCATGATGTCCTCACTTAATAAATTGCGAATCATTGTTTTGTCAAACTTGAGACCAGCTAATATTTGTGTATATGCAGCAGTGTCTTGTCTATCACCTCTATTTGGAATTGTAGCAATCTTCTCGACAACTTGGGACAGTAACGCTTCTGGTGAACTTGTTGCTGCTAATGGCGCCTTACCGTTGATTAATTACAATAACTTGGTCTGCGCGATTGATTAGCCATTCACGGTGTGATACTACTAAAATAGTATGTTGTTGGTTTTGAGTGTTATATAGGTGCCGCCAAAGTTGTTCTTCTGTTTGTACGTCTAATGCGCTGGAGATATCATCAAATACTAATAATTCTGGTTGACGTATTAAAGCGCGCGCTATGGCTGCACGTTGTAGTTGACCACCTGAAAGACGAACTCCTTTGTAACCGACTAGTGTTTCTAGTCCCAAGGGCATAGCAGCGATATCTTCGGTAAATACTGAGTTATATAGTGCTTTTTCGATGTTTTCTCGTGGCGCCTGCCAGCCAAGTAAAAGGTTATCTCGCAATGTTTGACTGAATAATTGAGGAATTTGTGGTACGTAAGCGCTGCGAGGAGGAGTAAAAAAGTTCGCTGGGTCATCTATTAAGCAACCGTTCCAATATATTTTACCTGCTTGTAAGGGTAATAATCCTAATAAAACTTGTAGTAGGGTAGTTTTTCCTGCTCCAATGTCTCCTGTGATTACATTTAAAGTTCCTCGTTGTATTTCAAAGCTGATATTTTCAATTCCTTGGTTGCTTCCTTGATGTAGGTAGGTCAGGTTTTCAACGGTTAATGTTTGTAGTTTGGAATAGTTTGGTTGTATTGGTTCTATTTTAGGTAAGTTTTGTCTTTTTCCCCAGATGTTATTTAGGTAAAGCGGTTGAGGTGTAACTAAAGTATCAGATAAATTAGTATTATCTTCTATTAAGTCGCTCATGCGCTCAAAAGAGACTTCTGTTTGTTTAGTTAAAGCAATAAATTCTCCAAAAAATGTGATAAAGTCAGTTATATATGCTAAATAATATACAAATAAAGCAAAGTCTCCAACTGTGAATCCAACATTGTTTTTTAGTAAGTTTGCGCTTAATAGTAATGTTATTCCTGTACCAAAGTTTACCAGGTTTTGAAAGCTAGAATTTAAGATAGCCGTAAATAATTGGTCTTTGAGCATAGTTCGGCGCCGTTGGTCATTAAGCTTTTGAAAATGATTAATTACCGATGTTTCGGCGCCTGCAACTTTTATGGCTTGTACTGAGTTAAATATTTCACCTATTAATCCTGTGACATTCTCAGTTGCCATACGACTCGCACGACGATAGCGTTTAATACGGTGTTCCATTTGTTGGATGGAAGCTACAATTCCAACTACAGGCAAAAATATCAAAATAGTCATCTGCCAATTGATGCTTGCTAAAATGATAAAGGCGATTAAAGCAAATACTCCCGCGTCAAATAGTTCAGAAGTGCTAACAACATTATCTTCAATGAGTCCAACGTCATCACGGAAGTAACTAATTAATTCTCCTAATGCTAAAGTGTTTTGAGATTGGTTTTCTCTTTTTAAAGCTAGTGCAGCAGGACGGTTGAGAATTATACGCAATAAATTATGTCGTATCAAAGCACTCATTGTGAAACGGTGTTGAGTTTTTGTGATGCGACCAATAAAAATAAATATTACTCTGCTAATTCCAGTGGCAACTAAGAAAATAACAAACGTCCAAGATGATAAGCTAAGTTGAGATTGATTTGTAAGGGTATTCAAAAATTCTCGAATAATCAATCCTGGTATAATAGGGAGTCCGGCAATAAACAGCCAAAAAAAGGCATCAATTAAATATAATCTCAAATTATAGCGAATCATCCGCCATAAAAGTTGTTTGGTATCAATTTTTTTATTTTGGTTCATCCAAGAAATGTCCTTAATAATTGAGCAAAATGAGAATGATAATTATTTTGTAACTCTTGGCGCCTGCCATATTCTAGAACTTCTCCATTTTCTAATATCAAAACTTGATTGGCTCGCTGTATAGTTTGGAGACGATGGGCTATAATTATTGCTGTACGTCCTAATAATAATTTATCGATTGCTGCTTCTAAATTCTTTTCTGTGTTAGGGTCAAGACGAGAGGAAGCTTCATCAAGAATAACTAAACTAGGATTTTTGAGAAAAACACGAGCAAAAGCAAGTAATTGTGCTTGTCCTGCAGAAAGTCCTGTACTATCTGATGCTAAGATTGTATCTAAGCCATTGGGAAGTGAAGATAACCATTTATATAAACCTAATTCTGTTAAAATATCTATAATCTCTGTATCGTCAATGGCAGGATTAAAAAAAGTTAAGTTATTACGGACTGTAGTGTGAAATAGCTGTACATTTTGGGTAACAATACCTATTCGTGTACGTAATTCTTTTGAAGATATTTGTGGACTGGGAATATTGTTTAAACGTATATAACCTGATTGCGGTTCATAAAATTTCATTAATAAGCGTGTAATTGTAGTTTTGCCGCTTCCAGTGCGTCCTAAAATTCCTAATACTTGATTTTGGGGTAAGTCAAATGATAGATTATTAAGCGCGCGCTGATTATCTGATTCATAACTAAAACAAACATTATCAAATTCTACCGATAATGCTCCAGCTTCTAATACCTGTAGATTAGTTGCCTCTTGTTTTACAGGATAGTCTAAAATTTCCTGAACACGATAAATACTAGCTTCTGCTTGTTGAAAGTTTTCTAATTCCTCACGGATTTTTTCGATTGGTTCTTGTAGTAAGTTTGTATAGTGAAATAATACATAAATTGTACCGATACTAACTGCCTTTCGGTTCCATAAATAAGCACTTATTCCTAAAGCGAGAGCATTCCCAACAGCAAATAATCCTACTGTTGTTGCCCAAAGAGTAGTATCGGCAAAACGAGCTTTATGGTAAATAGAAAGCCAAGGTTGTAAAAATTTATAAAAACGGTGGATAACAAAATTCACAGCACCATTAGCGCGGATATCTTCTAAACCTACAATATATTCACCGATAAAACCAAAAAATTCTGCACTCACTTGACGATAAGTAGTCCAAGGTATAATTGCAAGGGGTCGTAAACTTACTAGTATAATGAGTGCTATAAGGCTAAATACAGTTAAAGAGGCGCCGATACGCCAATCTTGTAAAAATAGTATGATTAAAATGCCAGTAAGTAAAATAGCATTGCCCAAAATATTAATAACTAATTGCGAAAAAAATAGTGATAAAGCATTCACATCACCATCTACCCTTTCTATTAACTCACCAGGTGTACGAGACTTAAAAAAAGAAAAATCTAAAGAAAGACAGTGAGTAACTAAGTCAGTGCGAAGCGCGTTAGTCGCAGTCCAAGCAACATTTTCGCTCAGGTAAGTTATAACTATAGAAAAAACTTGAGTTAGAATTGCAACTACAATGAAAATAACAGCAGCAAAATAAAGTGTTTGAGTAGAAACACCTGCAACAGCAGTATCTATAAAGTAACCAATGATTTGCGGATTGACTAATTGTAGAGCAATATTAGATAACAGCGCTAGAGTCAACCAAATAGCGCGCGTTTTTTGAGGAATCAGATATTTTGATAATAAATTTGTATATTTCATTTAATTAAATATTTAAATAAATCATCAATAACAGCATTTGCTGCCAACATTCCGCTACCAATCCAATAGTCAGGGACTATATAAACTTTGTTTTGTTGCACAGCTTTTAAATTTTGCCATAGCGGATTTGTTAGCAATTGTTTTAACTTTTTGTGAGCTATTTCATTTCCTTGAGACGTATTTTCAGCAGTCCAAATAAAGATAACATCGCCATCTGCCTGTTCTATTAATTCATTGCTAATAGACATTTGAATTGAATTGTTAAATAATTTTTCTGCTTCTGATGCAGTAAAGTCTTGAGATTTAGGACGAGATAATCCAGCATCTTGTAAAATTGTACCGCAGAAAGAATCACGCAAATAGAGATTAATTCTATCTGGATAAACCCGCACTACAGAAACTTTAAGTTTAGAGGGATTATTCATTTTCTGTTTCAACTCATCTAGACGATTATAATATTTATCCATCACTTGGCGCCCAACATCTTTTTTATCGAGTGCTACACTCATTTGTTCAAAAACTTCTCTCCAGTTACCGCTATGTTCAAACTCAAACAGTAAAGTTGGTGCAATTTTTGAAGTTTGAGAATAAATTTGTTGTTGATAGTCACCCCCCAAAATTAAATCGGGTTTAATTGCTACAATACTTTCTAAATTTGGCTCACCAGCTTTACCAATATTTTTTACTCCGACAAACTGTTCTTGTAAGTACGAGGTAAAATCGGATATGATGCTACCAATTGGTTTAATTCCAAGTGCAGTCGCATTTTCAAATGAAGCATCATCTATAGTTACAAGTCGTGTAAACTTTTCTGGAATACAGGTAACTCCCGCAGCATGTTCAACATTACGACAAGATGTGTTTTGATTAATACGGATAGACTCATTTCTATAACAAGCTACAGTCAGCAGCAAGCTACAAAATACCACAATTCCAAATTGTAACCAGTAAGTAAAGCTTTTCATCAGTTTTGATAGGTAGGGTAGTGGCAACGGATAAATGAACGGATGTAACAAACCTCCATCGCCCTCTGCAGCACTTATCCGTTACATCCGTTGTATCCACTGCAAATACGCACATTTTAAAACTCTACAGCAAAGGAACCAATTATCGTTAAAGGTTCACCATAATAAACACCCAAACGACTACCTTCTGAACCGATAAAGTAAGTTTTATCAAAAAGATTACGAATATTTAAAGCTGCTCTCCAATTATCACGCTTGTAGTATAATGCTGCATCTGTACGCACATAGCTAGGAAGTACATAGCTATTATCTAAGTCTCCAAAGCGGTCGCCTACAAAAAATAGTCCTAGCCCAAAACCTAATCCTTGTAAACTACCTTTTTGTAGTTCATAAGTTGTCCATAAAGAAGCTGCGTGTTCTGGAATATTTTCCCGGCGCCGTCCTTCAAGACCTGTGGTATCTTTACTCACGAATGCGTCTATATAACCATAGGATGCAATCACTTTCCAACCTGGGGTAATTTCACCAGCAATGTCAAATTCAATACCACGGCTTGTTTGTTCTCCAGTTTGAATTGAGTCATTTGGGTCAGATGAATTGGGGTCGTCAACGGTGACATTTTGTTTGCGGAGGTCATATAATGCTAAAGTGGCGCTCAAATTGCGAGTAATATCAGCTTTGACACCTACTTCAAATTGCCTTCCTGTTTCTGGTTTGAACGGTTGACTATTGCCATTACGACTGGTACTAAAACTAGGTTCAAATGAAGTTGCATAAGATGCGTAAAGCGAGATATTTTGAGATGGTTGGTAAACTATCCCTAAGCGCGGGCTAAAGTTACTATCAGACTGTGAAAATTCTTGCTTTGCTTCACCCAAGTTTCTTTCGCTGCGACTTTGCTCAAAAATATCAAATCGTCCTCCTGCAAGTAATTTTAGTTGGGGAGTAAGTTCAATTTGGTCTTGGATGTAAAAGCCATATTTATCAAGGCTATCATCGCGAAAGAAATTTAATATGGGTTGCTTGGGATATTCTAAACGCGCGTAGACTGGATTAAAAATGTTGATAGATGGATAAGGTTCAAAGTCTCCAAAAGTTCCATCTTCAGTATTTTTAGTATAATCAAATCCGAACAACAGTTTATGTTTAATAGAACCTGTCGAAAAATTACCTACCACGTTTGTTTGAACTGAATAAGCATTATCTCGACGTTCAGAAAAATAACTCAATCTACTTAGCTCACCTGTTTCCTCATCAAGAGAGTCGCGCAGAGGATAGTAACGTGCTAAATTCACAAATTGCGCGCGGAAGGAATTTCTAACTGACCATTGGTCATTAAACTTATGGTCGAGTAAATAACTAAAATTCGTTACATTAATTTCCACGTTCTGGAATGGTTCACCTAAAAACCTCTCTCGTGGTAAGTTTGCTGGACGATTACCTATTGCGACTGTACCATCATCCGCAGTTCGAGTTTCCTCAAGCCAATTACCATTTACTGTTAGGGTTGTTTGGGGTGAGAGTGCAAATTTAAATTTGGGAGCAATAAATAAACGCTCTGAATTTACGAAGTCACGAAAACTCCCCGCATTTTCATAAAAAGCATTGAAGCGATAGAGTAAGCTTTTACTATCATTGAGTGGTCCCGATAAATCAACGGCGCCTCGATAAGTACTAAAACTTCCAACAGTTCCCTCGAACGAATAAAACGGTTGAGCTAAAGGTTGCTTGGAAACCAAGTTCACCAAACCACCTGGAGGTGCATCACCAAATAATACTGAAGCAGGACCTTTAAGAACTTCAATCCTTTCAATATCAGCAGTTTCAATAAAACCACCATAATTTTGATATGAACGAATACCATCTTGAAATACATTTGCATCAAAACCGCGTAAAGAAATATACTCGCTAAATCCTTGGTAATAACCAGCACTAGTAGAACCGCTCGTGTTTTGCAGTGCATCTCTAACGCGAATTGTTCCTTGGTCTTCTAAAACTTCGCGCGGTATGACTTGAATTGACTGGGGAATATCACGAATAGGTGTGTCAGTTCTAGTTGCACTTGTCGCTTCTTCTGCGCGGTAACTGTTTTGCTCACCTGTAACTACCAATTCAATTGGGTCTTGGTTTTCAGGTTGGTTTTCAGGTTGATTTTCAACTTTGGGTTCTTCGGGTTTTGGCTGTTGAGTTTGTTCTGGTGTTTGATTTACAGGTGGTTCTGGCGCCTGAGTTATTGGTACAGTTGATGTGACACCAAAAACTAAACCTTCATCCCCTTCAAATAATTCTACCGCAGGTAAGCTTCCCGAACCTGTAACTGTTAACCGCACAGTATTTGTATCAATATTGTTGACTATGACTGAGGTGATATCTTTAGTAGGATTATTTTGTTGGTATGTATCACCACTTGGTAGACGTAATTGAGCATTTGGAATATCCGCAATAAAAGTATTTCCTTCACTTTTATTAACAGGTTGCAGCTTATCCCCTTGGGTTGTCTCTAAAATTATCTCAAATCCCTTGTCTGTCGAATTTAGCCGCACACCTGTAATTTCAATTGTCGCTTGGGAAATGTTAATGGGAGAAGCAAACGGTAAAATCTTTCTTTTCGTGAGTTCTGTATTCACCTCTGCCCGCGCGGGTAGTGTCGCAAACGCAGTACTAACAACTATTGTCCAAACCAGTTTTTGCAAACTTGTCATAGCTCCTCACATATAATAAAGATTAATAATATTCCTGAACTAGAATCATTATTAAGAAGCTTACAGGAAATGCCTTGCTAGCGGATGATGACAATGAACGCTAGACGGAATATTTTGAACGCTAGGCGGAATTTTTCATTTGAATCCTAATATTTACTTATTATCCAATAGATACTTATATAAGTCATCGTAATTACCCTAAATATTTAAACAGGTCGTCAAGTAATTTATTTACTCCTAAAAAACCATATGTCCACCACCTATTATCTAGAACACTATATATTTGATTGTTTTTTGCAACTTTTAGATTAGATAAAAGAGGATTTTTGAAAAAAGATTGTTTTAGCTCCTTAGAACTACTGATAACAAACAGAACATCAGCATCAAACTTATGCAATTCTTCAATACTTGATGGTAAAGTTTGTTCTTTTTGAGTTGCTAGCACTTTTATAAGTCTTAACCCGATATCCTTGAAAACTTGATTGTAAGTTTCTTGTCCAGCAAATGTTCCAATAAGATTTGGTGTATAAAGATGAATTACTGAGACTTCTATATCTTTGAGACGCTCACCCATCTGTTGTTGTAGTTGTTTAATCCGTTCATTGTATTTAGTTATAACTTCTTCTGCTTTTTCACTTACATCTAAGAGTTGAGCAATATAACGTAAATTTTCTTTAAATGAATAATTAAGGCTTGGCAAGTCTATTACTACTGTAGGTGCTATAGCAGCCATTTGCTTATAAAAGCTTCTTTGGTATTCGCGCATCAAAATTAAATCTGGTTTAAGCATGAGAATCTTTTCCAAAGATGGTTGATTTCCCACACCCACAAATTCTATACCAGCGGCTTCATCATTAGTCACACCACGAAATAAAAAATCGTACTCTCGATAATAAGTCACTGTACCAATTGGTTTGATACCAAGAGACAATACTGGGTCTAAAAGGCTGATATCGTTTAATACAATGATTCGTTTTGGCTTGACGGGAATTATTGACTCTCCAAAAGGATGTCTGACTAGTTTTGTGGCTGTTGGCAGTTGAGAAGTAGATATACTATTATTTTTAATTAGTGCATTTTGAGAAATATTTCCATGAGTTACCCAAAGTAAAATGATAGTAGCCATCCCTAGCAAAAACAGTTTGATGGAACTGTTCATATTAATACCTCCTCCTGCCTTTTGCCATATTTAAAACTCAAACGAGATTGAACCTACAACCGTAAACGGCGCCCCAGGAATAACTGTATTTCTACCAAAGTTAAATGCCTCGAAATACCTCACTCCAAATAAGTTTTCCATATTAATGGCAGCTTTCCAGTTATCTCGCTTATAAAAGATAGCAGCATCGGTTCGTAGGTAACTAGGTAATACAAAACCATCATCAGAATCATTGGTAGGGATATCACCACCAGGTCTATCTGAAAGATAAAACAATCCTAAACCAAAACCCAAACCTTTCAAATTACCCTGGCGAAATTCATAAGTTGACCATAAACTAGCTTTGTGTTCTGGTACTTTGGGTATTTTGGCGCCAATTCTCAAATCAGTACTTTGAGTAACTTCCGCATTAGTATAACCGTAAGAGGCAATAATATTCCATCCAGGTAGAATTTCTCCAGAAATATCTAGTTCAACACCTCGACTTCTCTGTTCCCCAATAGGAATACTAAAACCATCAGGGTCATTGGGGTCAGTAGTGCCAATATTTGTTTTAGTAAGTTCGTATGCAGCTAAAGTTGCTGAAAGTTTTTCATTAAAATCAGCTTTGATACCTACTTCATACTGAGTTCCTCGTTCAGGTGGTAAAAATGTACCGTCCGCGCGTTGAGCAAAATTTGGTGCAAACGAACGACTATAACTTGCATAGAGTGAAATAGGTTTAATTGGTTGATATACAAAACCAATTCGTGGAGTAAAAGCTTCATCATACTGACTACTAGCAGTATCTGAGATTCTATCGAACTGATTTTGGTTTACAATATCAAAACGACCACCTAGTAGTAGCTTAAAATTATCAGAAAATGCTATTTGGTCTTGCAGAAAAATACCCGCTGTCTCTGTCTGCGAATTACCGTTTCGAGTTGCGATAAGTTCTGAAAGCGCAGGTCGTGGGATAGCATTGTAAACTGGATCAAAAATATTTATAGATGGAGTAAGTCCTCTAGGGAGTCTTCTCTGTGAACCATCTGTCTTTTGTCTAGCTAAATCGATTCCAAATAAAAGTGTATGCTGAATTGAACCCGTTGTAAATTTACCCACAACATTGGTTTGCAGAGAGTACTGTTCTAAATAATCATCATTGGAGCGAAAGTTTCGTGATAGTTCACCTGTTTCCTCATCCAATTCTAAAGGTTGCGCGCGGTAATCAAAGCTATGATTTGAAGTGTATCGAAAAGCATTACGGAGTGTTAAATTTTCATTAAAACGATGCTCTAAGCTATAACCGACATTTACCTCTTCCACTTCGCGCGTATCTCTAGGTTCCCCCAAAAATCTACTAGTGGGGATATTCGCAACACTTCGACCTAAAGCTACCACACCTTGGTCAAACCCACGTTTGTCTTTAGCATAATCGACATTAACCAATACATTGGTTTTATCACCCAGCTTTAAGTCAAAAATGGGGCCAAAAAAGAAACGCTCACTATTGACAAAATCTCGAAAACTGCCAGCATTCTCGTAAGCAACGTTTAATCTATAGAGTAATGTCTTGTCTGAGTTGAGTGGTCCAGAAACATCAATACTTGGTCGGTAGAAACCAAAGTTACCTACAGAAAAACCACTAGAGTAATAGGGTGTACTCAGCGGTTTCTTTGTTACTAAATTAATTATACCTCCAGGTTCAGCATTTCCGAATAAGACAGAAGCAGGACCCTTGAGAACTTCTATTTGCTCAACAGTAGACAGTTCTCGTAATGTGTCGCTGAATTCTCTAAAACCATCTCGAAAAGTAGTGGTAAAATCAAAACCCCTAATATTAAAATTATCAACAGTTCCTGCAAAACTATCACCTTCTACAATACCACTTACATTACGTATTGCATCTGTGAGTCGAATAACTTTTTGGTCTTCTAAAACTTGTCTGGGAATTACCTGAATTGACTGGGGAATGTCGCGTATAGGTGTATCAGTTCTGGTTCCAGCAGTTGCATTAGGCGCCCGGTAACTATCCTGTTCACCAGTCACTACTAATTCAATTGCCTCCCCTTGCTCAGAAGAAGATATGGGGTTTGGCGCCGTAGATGTTGCAGGTAAAACACCAAAAATTAAAGCTTCGTTATCATCGAATAGTTCTACTTTTGGAACACCAACCTCACCCGTTATTGTTAATTGGATACTATTATCAGTATTATTTATAATAGTAATTTCAGTAATTCCCGCAATTGGTTTTTCCTGACGAAATGCATTACCAGAAGGCAAAAGCAACTGAGCATTAGGAATATCAACAATGAAATTATTGCCCTCACTTCTAGAAGTAGGCTTAAGTACATCACCTTGCTTTGTTTCCAAAATTACCTCAATCCCCTCCTCACCTTGCTCAATTCGTACCCCCCGCACTTCTACTACAGAATTTTGGACAAGCAGTGAGGCAGTACTATAAAAGACTTCGGTATTACCATGACGTGTCTCAGCAGAAGCTGATTGCATCATGATGGCAAAAGCAGACACTGTAATTAAAAGCGGACAAAGACATTGTTTGTTGAAGCTCATTATCAATTTCCCCTCACACCAAATTTGCAGACATTACTAGTAAGCCTTCTTCGCTTCGATACTTTTAATAAAAGTTCTCAAATAAAACTGATAATCTGCATGATAAGGGACTTTAAAGCTTCTCCCGACTCAAAGACGGATTTTTTACGACTCCAAAACGGATTTTTTGGAATCACCATATTTGCGAGAGTTGGAATATATACTAGGATTAACGCCAAACTTACGTTTAAAAGCGGCTGCAAAATGGCTGCGATTCGCATAACCTACTGCTCTAGCTACACCTGTTATCGTCAAATCACCCTGTTCTAATAGTTTTTGTGCTTGTTCCATACGATACTGATGCAAGCAACCAAATACAGTTGTTCCAAAGCAATGACGAAAGCCAATTTTTAATTTAAAGTCATTCAATCCTACTTGCCGTGACAGTTCTAGCAAAGATGGAGGGTTATGATAGCGAGTAAGTAGAATGTTCTTAGCTTGATGGATACGGTCAATATCTTCTGGTTTAAATTTATCTATACTATTTTGAGTTTTATAGCTTGGTTGTAACTGTTCTAAATATAAAGCCATTAATTCAAACACCTTACTTTGCAAATATATCTGTTGCGTAAAACCTTGGTAAGGACAATTAATAATTTGTTGTGCGACCACATGCATTGCAGGAGTTACCTTTAAACCAGAGAAGCACTCCTGCCAATCATTTTCTTTGATTAATGGTAGTAACTCTGGAGGAAATTGTCCTAAAGAGTCAGAGAAAAATACTTTCAGTAAATCAGGTTCAATGTGGATATTAATACCAAAATTCTGTTTTTTACCTTGCCAATTTGCAATTTCTTTTCGTGCAATTCCACTACCAAAAAGACAACTTTCTTTAGGACTAACTCTGACACCTGCTTCATCACTCCAAAAAAAGCCGGAAAATATAATACCAAACTCCACAATATGCTCTCTAACAAACATTTGTACACTCAAATCATCTATTAACTGATAGTCAAAAATTGTTAAATAAACCCCGTTACAGATTGAAAACTCTCGTATATAACCTTGACCAATAGTTTCAGGGAAACGAGATAAAAATTCAAAATCGTTTGATGTTATGTTTTCATTATTATCTTGTACTTGTTCTTCCCAAAGTTCACTGTAATTTGTGGTTGAGAGATTGATAGTCATATATTAATAATTTATATTTTTAGCTGTTGTTGTCGGCGCCGAGGTAGAAAATTGGCAACGGATGATAAACGGATATAGCGGATAGGTTATTTTAAACAATTAGACTTTTTATGTAACAAATCATTTATCCGTTGCATCCGTAGTATCCGTTACAAACAGACTACTAGGCGGAATTTTTCCAGTTGATTAGGTACTGTTTAGGATTAATACCAAATTTTTTCCGAAAAGCTGTGGCGAAATAGCTACGACTAGCAAAGCCAACAGATGATGCAACTTCTGCAATACTCATATCTCCTATTAGCAAAAGCTGCTGTGCTTTCTCCAAACGGTAATCATGTAAATATCCAAATACTGTTGTTCCAAAGCATTGTCGAAACCCGCGCTTTAAGGTGCAGTCATTTAAACCCGCTATTCTCGCCAATTCTATCAACGAAGGTGGATTATCTAGTCTCTGTAATAAAATCTCCTTTGCATGATGGATACGCTCAATGTCATGATTATTTAACTTAAAAATATCTTTTTTACCTTCACGTTCGGTTAAATCAGCTTCGACAAGCAAGCTCATTAACTCAAACACTTTGCTTTCTAAATATATTCGTTTAGTTGTTCCTTGATAAGGACAATGCAAAATTTGCTGTAATATTACCTGCATTGCTGGCGTGATGGCACCTACAGTAGTATAGTACAATTCACCTGCATCTCTAATTAGATGCGCGAGTTCAGAAGGTAGTTGTCCAGTACTATCTCCCAGGAACGAAAGAAGAGTTTCTGGAGGCAAATGGACATTCACCTCTACACACCTTTCGGATGATTTCGTTTCAAATGCTTCAAAAGGCGCCGTTCCGCTACCATAAAGAGCATATTGTCCAGAACCCAAGGAAAAATCATCACTTTGATAATTCCCAGAAAGATAAAAGCAATATTCTAAAACATGCGCGCGTTCTGGCAACTTGAGACGTATATCATCGTGAAATTGACAATCGTTTATTTCCAAATCTACTTCAGAGCGCAACTTAATTGTTCGACTAGTTCCTTTAGCTAATTCTTCTGGATATTTCCACATCCAGTCTAACTCATCTTTAACATCATATTGGCACCCACTTTTTGCAGTGACTAATTCCCAATCGTCTTGTGAAATAATTATTGTCATTGATTTGATTTTATCTTAAATTTATATACAAATACTGGTAATAATTCTTTAATCAACTTTTACTGATGGAATAGTAGCAACAATTGCAGGCTGTAAAACTTCAGGAAATTTTTTCCAAGCAATAGCTCCTTTACGACTGTTGATATATAGTTTCAGAAAATCTAGTAAAGCGGTATTAGCGTTTTCCTCTGGAACAATATCCGCAAAAAGATAAGTGGGTTTTTCTGGACTGCTGACTGCGACAACACAACCACGACTACATGCCCATAAACATTCCACTGGCTCAATTTTCAGAGCTTCAGATTGTAACTGCTCATTACATGTAGTTTCAGATAAGGCATTTAACTGTTCAACCAAACGAGAACCATCGGAAAGCTGACCTTCTGCTAGTTCTTCTTCTGAGCGATGACAAGATTTGCAGACAAATAATGTGTGTACAGTCATAGGTTTTAGGTAAGTCAAGCAGTGTACAAAATTAACAACTCGTTTTCATGGCGCCTCTACAATACCAGTAGTCTATGTCAATAGTATTCGTCGTACAGGCGAAGCAGCTCCATGCTACGAAACCCAGAACTAGTGACATAAAGCACTGGCGAGGTTTGTAGATATTAAGAAAAATTATTAGTAATATTACCATATTATTTGCGCTTACGAGCTAATTACGCCATATCTCACATCTTGCACCTTCGGTAAGGTCGCCAGTGACGAGCCTACGCAGGAATAAGCATTACAAGCTCTTTTCTTCTCAATAAGCTCGTGGTGCAAGATGTCAGATATCCCAATTACTGCAAATAGTTATTAAGTACTTTGAAGGAATATTCTGAACTATTGCTCGAAAAAAAGTACCAAATCCTTTGGCAGGATTTGGTAAGAATATAGCACTAGACCATAAGGAACTATTGAAGTAGGGGTTTTACGACAGGCTAAAGGAATTATCTAACCAAGACTGAAGAATATCTCCAGCCTCACTAGCATTTAAATTCTTGAGATTATTTTTCAATAAATTAAGAGTTTTGTCAAGAGCTTAAGGAAAATTAGTTGCTGGCGCCGCGTATGGTGGGCACTGCACACTCAGCCCTTTCAATGCGAACATAGTTACTAAGAGGGCGGCGTAGATAGACTTACCTGTTGAGAGTTAGGACAAGGTAATGTATAATTATTGAAAAATATTATTATTTGATTTGCAAAAATTTGCAGGCGATGTAGAAAATACTGCGTTGTTTGGAAATGTTTGCAAAGTAATTTCCTGTAAAGCTACTTTAGAAGTTATAGAGAATTAAAAATGAAAATACTAACAGCAGATGAGCATGATCAATTGTGGGAAAATAGTATTCTCATCTAGGTTATTTTGCTAAAGCTTTTAAGGAAAAATTTGGTCTTTCGCCCAAAGAGTTCCAATTTGGAAAACAACCGCTCAAGTGACAAAAAAATGTAGGCTTGAATGTTGTGGAAAACTGGAATGGCGCCAATAGTTTTATTTTTTACGGTAAGAGTGGGGAGATTGCCACCAACCGCTTATCAGACCAAGAATTAGCAGTTTTAGCTCTACATCTACTACAAGTATCTTTAGTATATATTAATACTTTAATCATTCAGCAAGTTTTATCCGAGCCGCAATGGATGAAATTGATGAAAGAGGAGGATTTACGTGCGCTTTCACCTTTGATTTGGGAACATATTAATCCCTACGGCACTTTTCGCTTGGATATGAATGAAAGATTGCCGATTGAAACTGCGGCATGAATATGCGTGTTACGTGAGATGTGCGCTCTTTTGACTGTTTAAGTTCCAAAATCAATCTTGTCTTATATTGCCTTACAATTAGGTATTAAACCAAAAGTTTTCAAGACAAATAATGATTGCCACAAGTTTAGTGAGTTATCTTTATATATGTTGTTGAGTGTGGCAGTTGAGTTATGAATGCTGAAGAGTTGCTGCAACGTTATGCAGCTGGGGAAAGAGATTTTACTGGAGTCAAGCTGCCAGGAGTTCGTTTGGTTGATAAAATTCTTAACCAAGTCATTTTCAATGGTGCTGACTTCAGTGAAGCCTACTTTGAACGTAGCGGGTTTGACGAAGTTGACTTGAGTTTCGCTAACTTGAGAAGAATCCGTTTCTTTGACAGTGGTTTTGGAAGAGCTAATTTGGAAGGTGCTGACTTTAGCGATGCTATTTTTGGTCAAAGTAGTCTCAAAGGAGTTAATCTTACTCGTGCCATATTCAAACGAGCTGTCCTTAGCGAAGTTAATTTCAAAAATGCCAACCTCAGCTATGCTGATTTGAGTGGAGCCAGTGAGTTTAGTATCTATTATTGCAAAGGTGCTATCTTCCACGAGACTATCATGCCTGATGGAAGTATCCGAAGTAATAATAGCTGAGGCAGAACCTGACATGATAGGAGTTTCATAGGCAGCTAAAAGTGAGGCTGTTGATGAAAATCCATTAATCCACTCTAAAATCTCTTCTCGTGATCTATTTTCAATTATTTCTTGAATATCCGTTAAAATATTTGATAAAAAGTCATAATCGTTAAAATATTCTCCTTACACAGTTTTGTTTCAATTCTGCCCTCAGTGCTGGAATCCTGGTAGCGCTGTTGACCCGATATGGAGTAACATTAAAGCCAAGTATTGTTATCTGTGCGAAACAAAACTCGTGCTAGTTGTGCAAAATGTGGTGAATTAGTAACATCTTTAAGACATCGCTTCTGTCCTATATGCGGTCATCCTTATAAAGATATGGTATAAATTGTGCGTGTTAATATTAAGTATTTTTTGTAATACATATAAACTTCGGCAATGTTATGGTTCCAGTCGTATTACTAAACTAAACCGTTTAGTTTGCACTTCATGACAGCTTCGCTATATTTGCCCCATCAAAGTGGTTAGAAAGCGTTATTTGTTTTTGATTGACGTTTAAAGGCGCCACTAATCAAACTATTTGCTAGTGAAGTTAGTTCATCAAACAGCCATCAAGCTCTGAATACTGAGAGAACAAACCATCAACACTGGCTAGCTTTGCTCTATAGACCAGTGCTGTTGCAATAATCAACCGATCAAAAGGGTCTTTATGGACAGGCGATAAGTCAACCGCACGAGCCGCAATTACTTCAGTAACAGGAAATATCTCGATACCTACAGTTGTTAGTGCTTCTTGAAACCATTCAGTAGGTGTAGATGGCAACTCAATTCGACCGCGACTATGAGCCAAAGCAATCTCATAACAAGATACTGGAGAAACGCCAACTTTGCTTGCAGCTTCTATCTGAGCGAGCCAGTGTGACGGAAATTTATCCAGGTTCCCATTAATAAACCACAGCCAAATATGAGTGTCAAGAACTATTACTTCAGACATTCCCAGTCCTCTTCATCGACAATAGGGCTAACAATATCACCTAAAATTTTAACTTTGCCAGCCATTGAAGCAGGAGGAATTCGACGCTTTACTGGAGCTACATTCTTGACACCTTCTTCTAGGATAGTCACGATGATACTAGCGGAGCTAACTTCTGGCTGCTCTTTAAGCCATATCACATGACCATTGTCGTAAATCGCTTGATAACTTTTTAACATTTATTTAAGATTAATTTTGATGTTTATACAATTAATTATGAATCTATCACAAAGTTATGAAACTTGGGAACAAGAAAATAAATGTCAGGAATGAATTTTGAGAAAGCCGCGAACACTGTGTAAAATTAATCACAACGATACTTAATCAGCCAAAACGAAAAATTATAAAAAATAAGGGTAAAAGTATTTCTACCTACCCTAAATATAAAAAATTGTGTTTTTATAGTTTTGCGTGGTGAATCTGGTAATCAATGGTGGTAAATGTACACCATTTAAACCATAAAATTTCCCCAACCATGTAGAAACGCATGTTGTAGAGACGCGATTAAATCGCGTCTCTACGATTTATCATGCAACACCAAAATCAGTATATTGGCGCATATAGGGAGCTTGAAAACCAAGTATAATATCTTCCCTAGGAATTCCCATAGCAACTAGTTCTTGACCTATTTGTAGTTCAGTAGTATTTTGCTGTATCCAGATTTTTTCGTTGATAATGTCTAAATGTAAAACACAACCATGCACACGGCGATGTCCAGCCCAACCAACACTCACAACTTGATAACGGTCGCGCTCTTTATCAAAGATAAGTTGAGAATCAATTTCGCCCGATGCAATAGGAACAGAAACATAGTCTGTTAGAATTTTTTGAATTGCTGCTCGATATTTTTCTAATTTATCCATTGTACAATCACCTCGTTAATCGGGTCATAGACAATACGCTTTATTTGATATCTTTCTACTGATAGTTGAGCAAATTCACGTTGGAAAAAAGCGTCATATACAGTTAGGGGAATAGCTAGATACAGAGTCCGGTCTGGTTGGCTAATATCTAAAGCAAGTCGATAGTTCAAAAATTGCCCTAGCGCTGCATGATAATCAGTTAAAGGTGAGTCGCTTAAGAAAGATTTTATTTCAACCGCAATCTTTTCACCTTGACGTTCAGCTGCTAATAAACGTTCAGCCCCAAGGTCAATTTCGCGCCTTTGTACCACCCACTTCCAATTTTAATGGGTCGCCTGTAATAACCCACTGTTCCTTTTGGAGAGCTACTTTTACAGATTCATGGAAAAGGTCTTTAGCTGCCATCTCTAGCTTACCTAACTACAGCCGTATTATAACCGAAACCGTAAATTTTATTAGAATATTTATAGCAAAGCGGCTTCACGAGGGTGGATAATAAAGTTCGTTAATTAAAATCCAACCTGTTTCCCTTTGAACATACTCATGCGTACTAATTCCTTCGCGTTTAGCATTTGCTGCTACCGTTTTATAATCCAGACCTAGCATCTCGCACAGTTCACGTTGCCTTAAACCTTTCTTACTCTGCATCTTAATTACTTCACTTTGCGCTATGCAGCGCTCTTTGCGGTTCGATTTAAATTCTCAGCAGCATATTTTCTGATAATGCAAACTCATAAACGCTTATTAATAACTTATTTAAATTCATTAATAGAAATTATAACAGATAAAACAAGAAAAGGCGCCGTAGACGAATTTCGTCAACAGAGCAAGCGGCGCCACAGCCAAAACCCGTTGAAAATAAACCTGCTGTCGAAGAGAAACCTGCAACTCCAGAAAATTAAAACGTAATTGTAGAGACGCGATTTAATCGCGTCTCTACAATGTGTGATTTTTTACAAATAATTTATAATACCTACATATG
>ERZ1066124.204-NODE-204-length-54246-cov-26.757856_pt1 | contig 54246 bp, 40 predicted proteins | sample MGYA00382771_ERZ1066124 | MGnify/ENA primary metagenome ERZ1066124 (study PRJEB33369, sample SAMEA5778354) | biofilm metagenome | biome: Industrial cooling water; feature: Water cooling tower basin; material: Biofilm | place: United Arab Emirates | collected... | reverse complement strand
CTTGAGAGCTGACGATTTTCTCCACTCTTTACAATTTTTGTCCTGTACTTAGAGCAGTCCCATTCGATGCGTGAAATATCAATGTTATCAGTGTTAAGTGTAAGGTGGGAATTGCCCACCCTACAACTCTATAGCAACTCATAAGAGCTGGCGCTATCTCTATCATTGGGCTTTAGTCATTCATGATTAGCAACTCTTCAAATGACAAATGACAAATGACAAATGACAATCATCTATTTCACGCTGTTTAAATCGGCAGACAGTGTTTTTAAACTTGTCAGCACAGTATCTCGTGCGGGTTGTGCTTTGCTCAGTCCAGAATTCACATCTTTCACCCCTGCCTCCAGTCTTTGATAAGTGTCAGAAGAGTTTTGTTTCACGCTACCACCAAACTTATACCAAGTTTGACGAGCATCTTACAAAATGAATTATGGTTTGCATATAGTTGATTGATTAGCTTGATTTATCAATCATTTTTTCATTTCAAAATAAAAACTGCTTAGATTTAAAATGCCGCAAATTGCAGTACACATATTACTGTTTTATAGGAACTCAGCATTACAAACAGGCGATTCATTTTAATTTCTTATAAACTGTTTTTGCAAGAGAATTAGTAGAAAAAACTTCATTTTTTTAACTTAAGTTAAGATTTGCATGAGCTATATTTCAATTTATTTGCCTAACGCGATCGCCTAGATACAAAGATTTATACATCATTTTTACGCAATGCTTCAATACTTTTGATCGGATGGTGGCTGCACGTTCAAAATAGAAAATATTGTTTATACAAATATTTATCCAAATTATTGACAGTCTTCAGCAGTATAAGAATTTTTGGATTCATCGTGAACTATAAAAATTGCCCCTCGTTCGATCAAATCACGCCTCTGCGTCTCAGACAGCCAGTAATCATCATCAAAACGAGCGCCTTTGACAATTGCACCATTTAAGTTAGTATTCTCCCACACAGCAAAACATAGAATCGCATTACTCAGATTTGCATGACTCAAGTTAGTATTAACTAAATTAGCTCCAAATAAGTTTGCCTTGCTCAAATTAGTGCCATTTAGATCTGCATTGTCTAAGTTAGCTGAATGAAAATTAAAGTTTTGTAAATCCATATTTTGAAAATTTGTATTGCTCAAGTCTGCATTTTGAAAACTTGTATTAATCAAGTCTGCTCTGTAATCGGGATTAAAATTTACACCCTCTAAATCTGCGCCTCGAAAATCAGTACCGCTTAAACTAACGTCTCTAAAGTCAATTTCTTTTAGATTAAATTCTCGCGCTCCTTGATTAACAATTTTCCAAATGAGACGATATCTCGGATCTAATTTTGTCTGTTCGTTAATGATACTGCCTTTGAGTTTTGTTCGCTTATCAAATTTAGCGCCTGTCAGATCGGCATCAGACAAATTTGTATGACTTAGATCGGAACCCCATAAGGTAGCTCCTCTCAGATCGGCTTTGCTAAAATTAGCATTGCTTAGATTGCTACTAGTTATTGTAGTATGGCTTAAATTTGCTCCACTAAAGTTTGCATAACTAAAATCGGCTGGTCTTCTACTCACCCATACACGAGTAGAAGTAGAAGCACCTTGTAAATTAGCAAAACTTAAATTAGCATGACTCAAATTAGCACCATCTAATTGAGCTTTGCGAATATCTGCTCTTGTAAGATTTGCGTATTTTAGGTTTGCATACTTCAAATCGCATCCTATACACTGTTTATTTAACCGTAACCCAAGCACAGCTAATGGATCGCCACCTCCACAAGCTTTGTTCAAGTAATATACAGAATAAATTAAAAAAGATATAAAAAGTATTAGCAGAACTCTGCCTATCCAGTGTATCAGCATAATTAAAGCCAAATGAACTAGATGAGTTTATCGTTTAACAAACAAAAAATTTTGCTTTAATACTAGAATAGTAAATTGCTAAAAACTAAATTCGCCCTCTATTCCACTCTAATTAGTGACACATTTACAAATTTGTCTTTTTACAGAAATGCCGGATCGGGGAGATATAGTAAGTACTAGATTGAGCAAATAAGAGGGCAGTGATTTTGCAAAATATTCACGATCGCCTTCTAGTTGGCATCTAAATACTACAGAATATAGCTAAAGATAAAGAATCGTTGCGTAGAGCAGCAGGGGCGATCGCGATATTTGCGACAATCAACAAACAAACGGACTTTTAATATTCCAAGATTCGCAACTCACAGAGGGGAGTATCGTAGATATGAAATTGGCTTACTGGATGTATGCTGGTCCGGCTCACATTGGAACCTTGCGTGTCGCTAGCTCGTTTAAAAACGTTCACGCAATCATGCACGCGCCGCTAGGCGATGACTACTTCAACGTCATGCGATCGATGTTGGAGCGAGAAAGAAATTTTACCCCAGTTACCGCCAGCATCGTAGATCGGAACGTGCTTGCCCGTGGTTCTCAGGAAAAGGTAGTAGATAATATTACCCGTAAGGATGCGGAAGAACATCCAGACTTAATCGTACTAACTCCCACCTGCACCTCTAGCATTTTGCAAGAAGACCTGCAAAACTTCGTCGAAAGAGCATCATTAGAAGCAAAAGCTGACGTACTCCTGGCAGATGTCAACCACTACCGCGTCAACGAATTACAAGCCGCCGATCGCACTTTAGATCAAATCGTCCGCTACTACATTGAGAAAGCACGCAAGAAAGGCGAACTACCCACAGCTAAAACCGAAAAGCCTTCAGTCAATATTATCGGTATTTCTACCCTAGGTTTCCACAACCAGCACGACTGCACCGAGTTAAAGCGGTTAATGGCTGACTTGGGAATTGAGGTAAACGCCGTCATTCCCGAAGGTGCTTCCGTCCACGAATTGAAAAACTTACCCCGTGCGTGGTTTAATCTCGTCCCTTATCGGGAACTGGGATTATTGACAGCAGCTTATTTAGAGCAAGAATTCGGCATACCCTGCGTAGATATTACCCCAATGGGTGTAGTTGAAACTGCTCGTTGCTTGCGTAAAATCCAGCAAGTCATCAATGCTCAAGGTGCTAGTGTTGATTACGAAGAGTACATCAACAACCAAACTTTATACGTATCCCAAGCCGCTTGGTTCTCTCGTTCGATTGACTGCCAAAACTTAACGGGTAAAAAAGCTGTCGTATTTGGTGACAACACCCACGCCGCCGCATTAACTAAAATTCTCGCACGAGAAATGGGAATTCACGTCGTTTGGGCTGGAACCTACTGCAAATCCGATGCTGACTGGTTCCGCGCACAAGTCAGCGAATATTGTGATGAGGTAATTATTACAGACGATCATGGCGCAATTGGAGACGCGATTGCCCGTGTCGAACCATCTGCTATATTTGGTACTCAAATGGAAAGACACGTAGGTAAGCGGTTGGATATCCCTTGCGGCGTAATTGCTGCACCAATTCACATTCAAAACTTCCCCATCGGTTACAAGCCTTTTATGGGTTACGAAGGCACGAATCAAATTGCCGATTTGGTGTACAATTCGTTTACTTTGGGCATGGAAGATCACTTGTTAGAAATCTTTGGCGGACACGACACCAAGGAAGTCATTACCAAGGGAATATCTGCCGATACTGACTTAGCTTGGACGAGAGAAGCGCAAGCAGAATTGAATAAAATTCCTGGTTTTGTGCGGGGAAAAGTCAAGCGGAATACAGAAAAATTTGCCCGCGATCGCAATTTTACCGAAATCACTGTCGAAGTGATGTACGCCGCCAAAGAATCTGTGGGTGCGTAAATATCACTATACATTCGTAGGGTGCGGTACATGTACCGCACCCTACGAGCTACAGAATTATCCCACCATACCCATTCAAGGCACGGTAAACTGTTGAAACTAGGTCTTTTATTAAGCCTCGCTCAATCTAGGGTGCTATGCCTAATTTCCTATTAGAAGTCGGAACCGAAGAACTCCCAGCCAGTTTTGTCGATAGCGCGATCGCGCAATGGCGATCGCTCATACCTCAAAGTCTTGCCAATAATAATCTTACGGCAGAAGCAATCGAAGTCTACGGCACTCCCCGCCGCCTCGCCGTCTTAATTAAGGGTCTACCGTCGCAACAACCAGACCGAGACGAGGAAATTAAAGGACCACCCGCGCAAGCTGCATTTAAAGACGGGAAACCCACTAAAGCCGCTGAAGGCTTTGCCAGAAAACAAGGGGTAGAGTTAGACGCTTTAGAAATTCGTCCTACAGATAAAGGGGAATTTGTTTTCGTCCGCGTCTCTTATCCAGGTCGTCCTGTTGCAGAAATCTTCACTCAACTCGTACCTGAGTGGATTTTCGGGTTAGAAGGAAAGCGATTCATGCGCTGGGGAGACGGAGATTTAAAGTTTTCCCGTCCGATTGTGTGGTTGGTAACTTTATTAGATATAGAAATTTTACCAATTCAAATTGAAAATAGTTCCGAAACAATTAAAAGCGATCGCCTGACTTGGGGACACCGCGTTTTACATCCCGCCACAGTTTCTATTCCCCAGGCGACAGATTATGTCTCGTGCTTGCGTTCTGCTTTTGTCGATGTAAATGTCGAACAGCGCAGCACCAAGATTCAAGAACAAGTCAATGCGATCGCGCAACAGCTTCATGGTAGCGTCACGATCTATCCCGAATTATTAGCAGAAGTTACTAATTTAGTTGAATGGTCTACTGCTGTGGTAGGAAAATTCGACTCAGAATTTTTGAACTTACCTCCAGAAGTCATTACTACGGTAATGGTCAGCCATCAACGCTATTTTCCCGTATTCCAGACAGGGGCGCACAGCCGTGCATCCTTACTACCCAATTTTATCACTATATCTAATGGCGATCCTACTAAATCAGATATTATTGCCGCAGGTAACGAACGAGTGATTCGCGCTAGGTTAGCTGACGGACAATTTTTTTATAAAACCGACTTGGCAAAACCTTTAGAAAGCTATTTATTGCAACTGGAAAAAGTTACATTTCAAGAAGATTTAGGCTCAGTTGGCGACAAAGTTGGACGCATTATCAAAATAGCGCAACAAATTAACGAACAGTTACAATTAAATAGTGAAGAACGCCACCAAATCGAACGTGCTGCCAGCTTGTGCAAAGCCGATCTTGTTACCCAAATGGTGTTTGAATTCCCAGAATTACAAGGCGTAATGGGTCAGAAATACGCTCTAGAAAGTGGTGAATCGGAAACTGTAGCTACAGCTATTTTTGAACATTATTTACCGCGTAATGCAGGCGATCGCCTACCGAAAACTTTAGCAGGTCAAGTTGTCGGAATTGCAGATCGACTCGATACCATAGTCAGCATTTTCGGCTTGGGAATGTTGCCTACAGGTTCCTCCGATCCCTTTGCTTTGCGCCGTGCGGCAAATGCAATTGTATCTATTACCTGGTCGGCTAATTTACCAATTAATCTCTACCAATTATTAGAGCAAACAGCAAGAGATTTTATTAAAACTTACGCCAAAACCAGTATAGAGACATTAAATGCATCCCTACAAGAATTTTTTATTCAAAGAATTCGGACGCTACTTCAAGAAGAAAGACAAATAGACTACGACTTAGTAAATGCCGTACTGGGAGAAAGCGATGCTGAATACAGATTGCGGGCATTACAAGACTTATTAGATGTCCGCGATCGCGCCCTATTTCTCCAAACTATTCGCAATAATGGCACTTTAGATAAAATCTACGAAACCGTCAACCGTTCTACCCGTCTCGCTACTCAAGGAGATTTAGATTTCACGCAGTTGCAACCAGAAAACTTGGTCAAACCAGCACTTTTTCAAAAGTCTTCCGAACCAGCTTTCTACGATACTTTATTACAACTCGTTCCCCAAACTCAAGCCGCTAGAGAATCGCGCAATTATCAACAATTAGTAGATGCGTTAATTCAAATTGCTCCTACAGTCAGCAATTTCTTTGATGGAGAGCAAAGCGTTTTAGTAATGGACGCTGACCTAAAAATTAGACGCAACCGCTTAAATTTACTCGGATTACTTCGCAACCACGCTCGCGTACTGGCAAACTTTGGCGAGATTGTTAAAAGTTAGGTTATTAGTCATTTGTCATTTGTCATTTGTCAAGAGTTATTTATAGTACCACTCTCCACTCTCCACTCTCCACTACTCACTACTCACTATTAATTAAGTACATTTAGATTAAATATTTCTAAAAACTACGTGCATTTACTAGTAGTAATTCCACGCTCGCAGATATGTAAGACCACGCGATCGGGGAAAACTCGGCTATTAGTTAAATCAGTGAATTTTCTCTTGAATCCATATCTGAGCAAGCCTACTTTAGTTGTAGGTTGGTCGTGTAAAGCTCTTGTAAAGCATTAGGCTTTTTTCAAAAACTTTATTACCAAGCTGAAGTGTAATGACTCATATTCTTTCCATTTCATTACACCGCTCTATTGCATAACCATACTGAAATAGTTCTTTCTCTAACTACTAGAAAAGCTATTTGAATAAAGTGCTGCTTCACTTTCCTAGGCAAGCTAACCCTTCCCATTAGCTCGCCAACATTGCAGCACGTCAGTAGGCGATCGAGCAGCAATCTACCCTACTTGCCAAGTCTCGCTCAAACCGCATTGAGTCACAGATGAGGAATTGCGATCGCCAATCCATGCTGAATTGATTCCATTTAGAGGTACAAGATGAAATTCCATCAAAAAACAAAACAACTGTTCGGTCAACAGTTTGCCAATAACTCGTCCTTGTGGCGAAAGCCTAAATTATCCAGATCGATAACTTCGGTATTGATTGCCTCAGCTCTCCTCTACACTTTACCTGCAACAGCCTTAACGAGCTTTTTAGGCATCAATAACGGTACTGGCTACAATACCGATCCTGGATATATCGATCGCTCGATCCATCACACAATAGACTTGGGTTTAGAAGTCGCTCGCATGGGTGTAGATGGTGTCGGTGGCTTCACAGAAGGCGCTGGTTTTAACTGGGCAGCGAGAGATATGGCTGTTAATAAATATCGCACTGCTGGACTCAAAATCCATGCAGTCGTAGGTCCTCGTTTCCACGTCAACAGAGACGGTAACTATGAGAAATGGAAGGCAAACTTTAAATACTTCGTGCGTAACGTCATGATGCGTTACAAAGGTAAAATTTCTTACTATATTATTGACAACGAACCCGATCTCGACTATGGCAACGGTAAGATGTCAGCACAACAATGCGTTGACATGACTCGGATTGCCTACGAAGTTGCTAAATCTATCGATCCGAATATCAAAATTGAATCGCCACCAGTGATGGGAATTGAATCCGGTCTACTCAACGAGATGTTGGATCGCGGCATCGACAAGGTGAGCGACTATATCGGCTTACACGCCTATGGCGGACAAATTGCCGATAATCGCCTCGGACATCCTTGGCGAGTCTTAGAAGCACGCGGGATTAGAAAACCCCTCGCCATTAGCGAATCAGGAGCAATTAACAGTTGGTGTCCAGGCTCGGCTGCCGAACAAGACAATTGCCGCAGAAGATGGTTCGCTTTATTTGGACAGCAACTGAAAAGATTTGGTTACGACCACGCCATACTATTCGATCTTGACAGTCATGGTGAATGGGCAATTGCACCAGACTTTAAGCCAACTAATACATATCAACAAATCAAAAATATCCGACTCAATCAAGCATTTACCAATGCAGGTTTCGAGTCTGGTAACAATCCTGAAACTCAGTGGGTGCATTTCAGTCCTGGTGATATCGGCGATATGAAGCCTTCACCATACGTAAATTTCGTCCGTGGTGACGCTGGTGGAGCGCGTAGCGGCAGCGGTTATGTCAAGCTGGAAAGCGGTCAAGCCAGCTCGGGAGCGCCGATTTTTGTCCGCCAGATTGCTAGCTCTCTGCCAAAAAACGGCAAGGTAGCGATCGGTGCTTGGGTTTACGTAAATGGTAATGCCCAGGCAACGCTAAAAGGCTTGGGGTATGACTTCACAAATGGCGATGCCGAGATCGTCAAGACTTCAACTAAGAAAAACGCTTGGGAATATTTAGAAATTACCGTTCCCATTTCTAGATATTGGGCAGTAGTCGAACTAAGCACTACGGGGACTGGCAAAGCGGGTGACTACGTGAAGTGGGATGATGTGAGCGTCCGCAAACTCTAAACGCTACGGATACGCCCTCTAGCTTAACTTAGCTTTTCTCAGCTTACTCGTGGAAGCGATCGCCAATCCACGGGTAAGCTATTATTTATTAGGTTATTGTGGCAGCAAAACTCAAAACTAAAATATAGCTAACCGCTTGCTGCCAGCCAACATCATTCACTAATGGTGTAAAGTCAATAGCTTCTAAAATTCTTTCAAATCGATGCACAGTAGCTCGGCACTCACTGAAATGTTAAAGAAATCTAGAAGAAGTTCGACCAAGGTTAAAAAACATTCTCGTCATCGCTTTAGATATAAGCTTTTATTTAGTGTCATTGCTGGATTAATTTTTTTTAGTTTAATTTCTATCTATATAGTTCCAAATTTATTTTCCGTCACATCTATCACATCTAATAAACCTCCAGCGCGAACACCTGGTACTATTGTCAGATCCACTCACGTCGGTCCATACCTAGGAATTAATAACGGCACTGGTTACAACACAGATCTATCTTATGTGGCTCGATCGATTAAACACACCAAAGATCTAGGCTTAGGCATAGTTCGGATGGGAATTGATGGTGTTGGTGGGAAGACAGAAGGCGCTACTTTTGATTGGGCTGCCAGAGATCGAACCGTGCGGGAGTATCTCAATGCAGGCATCAAAATCCATGCAGTTGTATCGCCTCGTTTGGGAGTAGATCGAGATCGCAACTACGAGCAATGGCAGGCGAATTTTAATTATTTGGTTCGCAATGTCATGACGCATTACAAAGGTAAAATCTTTTATTACATTATTGACAACGAGCCAGAATTAGACTATGGAAATGGCAAAATGTCAGCGCAAGAGTGCGTAGATATGACCCAGATCGCCTTTAAAGCTGCTAGAGCCATTGACCCCAAAATCAAAATCGAATCACCCCCGATTTCCGGCATTGAATCGCACATTTTGGACGAAATGTTAGATCGCGGCATCGACAAGGTAAGCGACTACATCGGTATACACGCCTATGGCGGACAGATTGCCGACAACCGCCTCGGACATCCCTGGCGAGTCTTAGAAGCACGCGGGATCAGAAAACCCCTCGCCATTAGCGAAGCTGGAGCCATTTCCAGTTGGTGTCCAGGTTCGTCGGCTCAAAAAGAAAACTGCCGTCGTCGCTGGTTTGCGATCTTCGGGCAACAACTCAAAAGATTTGGTTACGACAACGCACTCCTATTCGATCTCGACGGTCATGATGAATGGGCGATCGCCCCCAACTTCAAACCAACCAAGACGTATCAGCAAGTCAAAAGTATGCGTTTGAATCAACCGCTAGCCAACAAAGGTTTTGAGTCTGCCAACAATCATGAAGCTGAATGGGTACATTTTGGTCCTGGCGACATCGGTGATATGGGACCTTTGCCTTACGTCACTTTTGTTCGCAACGATCCGCGTGGAGCGCACAAAGGTAAGGGATACCTTAGATTAGACAATGGTAAAGCCAAAGGAGGTATGCCAATTCAAGTCCGACGAATTGCCGGACAACTGCCCCCAGGAAAAGATATCGCGATCGGTGCTTGGGCATATGTCAACGGTGATGCCAAGGCAACGCTAAAAATTCTCGGCTATGACGATCGCGATGGAGATGCTGAGATGTCGAAAACTACAACCAAGAAAAATGGTTGGGAATATTTAGAAATTACCTTGCCAATTTCACGATATTGGGCAGTAGTCGAACTAGGAACTACGGGGACTGGAAAATCGGGAGACTACGTCAAGTGGGATGATGTCACTCTTCGTACATCCTAAATTTGTATATCCTCAATTCGCGCATCCTAAAATTGTGAGATCGCAGCTATCATGGTGAAATATTTATTTAGTCTCACCACGTACAAATACCCTCGATCTCCTAAGATTGTTAGTGCCTGTGGTATCTATCGATAACTGTAACTGCTCTAAAACGACTGTAGGGATATAAATGCACGTACTGCATATTTTGAATCACGTGCTAGAAGCTGGTAATGGCATTGTGAATGTAACGGTGGACTTAGCGTGTTTGCAGGCACAGGCTGGCTGCAAAGTAGGCGTAGCTTCTGCTGGTGGAGAGTACGAGGCATTGCTCATGCGTTACGGTGTCAGGCACTTCCAACTAGACCAAACTAGAACTCCAATCAATTTAATCAAAGCTGCCATAGGTTATCGAACAATTGTCCGAGAGTTTGACCCCGACATCGTTCACGCTCATATGATGACGGGAGTGGTGCTAGCAAGTCTTTTGAGATTTCAGTCTCAATATGCTCTAGTATCGACAGTACATAACGAATTTCAGCGTAGCGCGGTATTAATGGGCTGGGCAGATCGCACGATCGCAGTTAGCAAAGCTGTTTCTGCGTCTATGCTGCAACGGGGTATCCCGCAGCGAAAACTGCGCGTTGTCACTAATGGTACGCTAGGCAGTCCTCGTACCCGCCAACTTGTAGACTACCTTCCTGCCCCGCTCCAGCGTCCGGCGATCGTTACTGTCGCAGGGATGTACAAGCGCAAGGGCATTGCTGAGTTAATCGCTGCTTTTGCCCAAATTGCAGCTGATTTTCCCGCCGTCAACCTTTATTTGGTTGGAGATGGTCCCGATCGCGAATTGTTTGAAGCCCAAGCCCGCAATACACATGTTAGCGATCGCATCCATTTTGAACGCTTCCAGCCGCAGCCGCAACGCTACCTATTAGCTACTGATATTTTCGTACTCGCTTCCCACCGCGAGCCATTTGGTCTAGTGCTTTCCGAAGCCCGTGAAGCGGGATGCGCCATTGTGGCAACGCAGGTAGATGGCATTCCCGAAGCTTTAGACGGTGGAGAGGCAGGAATTTTAGTACCAGCAGCAGATAGTCATGCCCTGGCAACAGCTCTAGCCAAACTACTCAACGAACCGCAAGTTTTACACGCATGGAAAGAAAAAGCACGGCGCAATCTAGAACGTTTTACAGTGACTAGAGTGCATGAAGAAACTCTAGCTCTATACAACGAACTTATTAACTCGGAAAATATCGCTAGCGATCCTGCTTGCTAAGCGATCGCGCTCGTGCGCTAGATCGAACTCAACATCGGTTTCTGCGGCACAATTCGATTGGGAGAGGCGTTCTAAAAGTGTTGATAAAGGATTAAATTGGCAAGAATACTGATAAATTTACTTGTTGTAGTTGTGGTTGCTTTTGTGAGTATCGACCCTAACCATGCAGTTTACATGGCACATAAACCGACGGCAAAATTTTGCCCAAAATGCAACCGCTTGATGCGAGTGAGATAGTTCAAATGTTTCCGCTCAATCTTCTAGAGTTGCACTTCCGAACTCAATATTACTTATTAGTTGGAGACACCGTTACTGGCTTAGGAAAAATGCATCAGGGGGTGAGCTGCCATAGGCTTTTTCCAGTTGGGTAGATGTTAGCGATCGCACTAGATCGAGCTGGATTGGTTCTCGACTCATCGAATTGGCGTTCCTTTAAGCGTTGTCATAAAACGCTTCAATTTCAACGTGCATCGGGTAACTGAAAATGCCCCTGGTTTGAGTAGATTGGGAAGTTGTGAAAAGTCGCTCTTGGGTTCAGATGCGGCTTCTGCTTGCTCTTCCTGCGCGATCGCCCTAGTCGCCGCATTTCTATAATTCACCAGCGTTAGCAAGAGCTGTTTTACTCTCTGAATATTTGCAAAATCGATCCGCACCCCATGCGTTGGGTAGTTCCGCAGAATGTCGATGAGCGTGTAACTCTGCGCTCTGCTAGCAGACAAAATCCAGGCGGCTCGAATTGCATGAAAGCCATTTAATCCCGATTCGGTCTGTACGATGCGACCTAGACGCTGAAGAAAATCTTCTGAAATTGGTGCATACGTCAGTTGAGACACAAATGTAGGAGAAAGATTGCTGCGAATTTGCAAGACCTTACGCAATTGAGCCATTGCTTTATCGTCAGCAAATCGAGCATAAAACTTTAACTCATCATTAACTCTGCCAGTTTCAGCAAAGGTTTTTAAAGAGTCTATTGAAAGGGAAAGATTGAGCGGCCCATAAATAATATAGACTTTCTCGGCACTCTGAGCTGGTTTTGGTTTCAGGGCGATCGACAATATCCCCAGACTCATATAGCAAACAATTGATAAGAGGCGAGCTGAATTTTTTCTTAGGGTCAAGCTTCTATGCGATTTTGCTAGGGTGCGATCGCTACTTAGTTTTAGCTTACTCACCGTTGCTCTTCGTCAGTTCATGCCACAACCCCAATAGTTTTCCGATCTCCACTTTAGCTGTTCAACAAGTTAGGAGAAAGACGAAAAAAAGATATATTTCCATAAAACATACTGTTTCTATTTTTTATTTACATCAGTAAGATATGCGTTTATAATGTATTTATTTTTACGTCGTACCTTTAACAATTAACTTCATAATTTTATTTGAGCTTTTCGTGCAGCAAAACGCTGTATATAGTAAAGATATATTGAAAATTTTGGGTTTTAAATCTTGTTAGATGGTAGTCTTTGAAAAAACTTCCTTTCAAGCGTCAGCAAAAGAGCAATAGACAGAAAATTGCTATTTTGTCTTTGTGTAAAAAGTAATTTATACTGCTAGAATGAGGCGCTAAATCGAAAGAATTACTGAATTATTGCAGTGTAATTAACTAAATTCTGGTAGGTTATAAAATAGGCAATCTAACTAGTTAAGTGTCTGAGTTAGTCTGTAAATATGCCGAACTTAGGAAATTTTCAGTTTTTCATTAACACTTTGCTGCTACTAAATTTCAGTCAGCGAGCAGCTTATTCTCTAAAAACATAGACATATTTAGGAGAGAATCCACTCATGATGCGAAAATTACGGTTCATCGATCTGTAGTCGGCACAATGTTTGCATTGATAATGGGGCTGATGCATATACCGACTGCGATTGCGTGTACTCGTGTTGTAGCAGTAAAATTCCAACCTACTAAACCTTTTGCTTTTCTGCCATCAACAAGAAACTAGGTGCATCTGTGCAAATCCTCGCTCAACTCCGCAAAAGGAGTGCTATTATGCTGGCTCGTTGGCTATCTTTTAGTAGTACTGCATCAATATCAATAGCGATCGCCTGCTCTAGCTGCTCGGTTTGGGCGGGCGAACCATCACCTATCACATCGATTCCTATCCTGACTGAAGCCATCTATTTATCATCCGAGCCTGTTACTCTTACACAGAGCGCGCTAGACAACACCACTCCAAACGGCATCTCAGAAGTACAGTCACCATCCCAGCCCCCTCCTGCTACCGAACCAAATGCGAATACTAGCACTACACCCGAAAACCGCTGGCAATTTTCGGTAGAACCCTACTTGTTTGTTCCTTTTGATGTCGATGCAGACATTACGGTTCGAGGACGCAGCGCCTCAATTGAAGCAGGCTTTAGCGATATTTTCCATCTCGATCGCATTTTTGCAGCATCTCTGCGTCTGGAAGCACGGAAAAACCGTTTGGGTTTCATCATCGATGGCTCTTACCTCTCGATTGGCAGAGACAGCAACCTTGACGTGACGCTACCAGCAGAATTCTTGCAACGCTATGGCATAAATACCGATGTCAACGTCAATGCAGATGTCAGCGTAGATGCTCGTCAGGGCGTATTGGATTTGGCAGCTTTTTATCGGGTTGTCGATACGTCTTTAGGCAAGAATAACACCGAAGCGAATACTTTTCCTCGGCTGGTTGTCGAACCGATTCTCGGATTACGCATGAATTGGCTAGGTCAGGATATTGATATTAGTGCAACTCGTGTTGGTGGGATTGATATTCCCGATCGCGATGTCGAGCTTTCCGCTTTCTTTGTCGAACCCATGATTGGCAGCCGAATTGGGCTGGAGCTATCCGAGCGGTGGGCGGTGGGCATTCGAGGAGACGTATCAGGGTTCGATATCAATGCCGATCGCAATATCACCTGGAATTTGTTTGTTGGCAGTCAATATCGCTTATCTCGTACCACCGCACTTCAGCTTGCCTACAAACTCACCAAATTTGATTATCAAGATGGAGAAGGGGCTGACAGATTAGGGCTGGATTTTCAGCAGCAAGGGCTATGGCTAGGTTTACTGTTTCGTTTCTGAGGTTTATTGACTATGATCTTCTCGATTAATCTCATCCGCAGACAATGGCTAAAGCGTGGAATGATGCTAGTGCTGGCGGCGATCGCCAGCATACTTTTGTTCGCAACCATTCTTTTATTTGGACATACTGCCCAGGCACAAAAGCCTTTTACTGGTAAGCCTGCTCCGAAAGCGGCTTATCTCAGTCGCCTCGTGTCACTCGTAGATGGCGATCGCGATCGCCTCGTGACGATTTTCAAAGATATTCACCAGAATCCAGAATTAGCGTTCATGGAAACCCGCACGGCTGCCATTGTCGCCAAACAATTGAAGGCATTGGGCTACGAGGTGAAAACAGGCATTGGCAAAACTGGAGTCGTTGGCATTCTGCGAAATGGCGATGGTGCCAAAGTCATGTTTCGCGCCGATATGGATGCCAACGCGGTCGAAGAAGTGACAGGGCTACCCTACGCCAGCCAGAAGCGGGTTGAGCGTGACGGTGAAGAAGTACCCGTGATGCACGCTTGCGGTCACGACGCTCATACCACCTGGATGTTGGGCTTGGCAAAAGCAATGGTTGCCCTCAAATCGGAATGGAAAGGTACTCTGATTTTAGTGGGTCAGCCTGCCGAAGAAGGAATAATGGGAGCTAAGGCGATGGTAGAGGATGGACTCTATACTCAGCAGAAAGTACCCGTTCCTGACTATTTGCTAGCACTGCATACGGCTCCTGGTCCGACTGGGCTGATTGCTAATGTGGGCGGAACGCGCATGGCAGGCAGCGACGCGATCGATGTCACATTTAAAGGAATTGGCGGACATGGCTCCTCACCGCAGTTTGCCAAAGATCCGGTGGTGATGACGGCTCATGCCATTACGCAATATCAAACCATTGTGGCGCGGGCGATCGATCCGCAGGAAGCGGCGGTGATTACCGTGGGTTCGGTGCAGGCAGGAGAAGACAACAACGTGATTCCAGGAGAATCGTTACTCAAAATTACTCTGCGTTGGTTCAACCCAGCGGCGCGAGAAACAATGATTAAAGGCATTCGCTCCGTCAATGAGGCGATCGCTCGCTCTTATGGAATGCCAAAAGACCAATTGCCAACCTTAACCATGAAGGGCAGCACGACCCCGTTAATCAACGATAAACCGCTGGTCGAGCGTCTCAATGCTCAATTAGTGAATTTAGTCGGACAAAAGGGACTGATTGTTGAGTTTCCTGCGACAACAGGAGCTGAGGATGCCCATTTGCTTAAAGGCGACAACAAAGATATTCAGTTTGACTATGCTTTTGTTGGTATTGCCGAACCTGCCCTGTTTGCCAAAGCCCGTGCAGAAGGACTACTAGTTCCCTTTTCCAACCACAATGCCAATTTTCAGGTCGATTTGAATGCCATTCCCTTCGGTACTAAGGTTGCAACGCTCATGACAATGGAATTGCTTCACAAGTAGGGAAACTCTGTTGAACCTATGTCTGTGACGATCTTCGATCGCTTTTGGGAAATTCTAGGTTGGGTCTTCGTGTTGAATGGCGAGGTTTTTCGCAGGGTGGCGACTGCAAACGGAGGCATGGCGCTGGCGATGCTGGTGGTTGTACTGGCAGGATTGTCACTGGCGATCGGTCAAAGTATTATTTTATTTATTAATCGCGTCAGACCGATTCGCTTCGTTTTCAGTCTTTTAATCAATGCCATTCTCTATCTACAACTGTAGTGTGTAGTTGGCGGCGTGATGATTTTGTTGCTATGGATCTTCCTGACCTGCCAGATTTTTCTGCTTGGCGGCGTTTTTTCCTACGTTTACGCTCATCTTTTCGGCAGTCGTCGTCACAAAAAATTGTGAGTGAAATGCGATCGCCGGACTAAGTTACTCAGGATATATCAGTTTAACGATGTTTTTCTAGCAGTGTTTCCAGCGTACGTGAAAAACAGCTTTCAAAAATATAGTTTCCCATACTTTTCTGCTCGGTACTCCAGATATTCAATAACCCTGGAGAAAGATGAGATAGAAAGTGCAAAAAATAGAGTTTTATAAAACATACTGTTTCTATTTTTGATTTACATCAGTAAGATATGCTTTGTTATTGTAGTCATTTTTACGGTAAAATCTTAATTAAAAATATTTTTTTATTAATATAAAATTAGCTATGGTATTGTATCGTAATAGCATTAGCAGTAGTTAAATCTAGTTGGTAAAGTTGGTTACAAAAGCCTTAATAATTAGAGGCGCACTATCTGCTTGTTTCATTAGAGCCAAAGCAAAAAATAAAAATTAAATAGAATTTAAGAATTTTCAAGTTAATACTTGAACTGACGATTTGGTTCGTTTTCTAATCGGCACTGTAGCCTTATTTTTCATACCCCTTAACAAAGGAGTTATCTAAAGTGAATCTAACAAAACGTTGTTTGGCAGAAGTAATTGGTACATTTTGGCTAGTTCTCGGTGGTTGCGGTAGTGCTGTTTTCGCGGCAGCTTATACCACCGATGCCGCTAGTATTAGCGAAAATACTGCCTTCCCACTCGGAATTGGTTTTGTCGGCGTATCTCTAGCCTTTGGTCTGACTGTACTAACAATGGCATATGCGATCGGTCATATTTCTGGCTGCCACCTTAATCCTGCCGTATCTTTCGGACTGTGGGCAGGCAAACGTTTTCCTGGCTCGGAATTACTACCTTACATCTTGGCTCAAGTTATAGGTGCTGTTCTAGGTGCGGGAATAGTTTATTTAATTGCCACTGGGAAATCAGAGTTTACTCTGTCTGGTTCCAATCCGCTAGCAACTAATGGGTTTGGCGCTCACTCACCTGGAGGATATAATCTAGCTGCTGCTTTCATCACTGAAGTAGTGATGACATTTATGTTTCTGATGATTATCTTAGGGGCGACGGATGCCCGCGCACCCAAAGCCCTAGCACCAACTGCGATTGGTCTGGGATTAACACTCATCCACTTGATTAGCATTCCCGTGACTAACACCTCTGTAAATCCTGCTCGCAGTCTGGGACCAGCTGTGTTTGTAGGCAGGGAACTATTGAGTCAAGTTTGGTTATTCTGGTTAGCTCCAATACTAGGAGCTTTGTTAGCTGGATGGCTCTATTCAGCCGTGTTTAGTGAAGTAGATACAACAGAGCAGCGAGTGAGAGAGTTAGTGTAATTATCGGTTGAAATGTTTTTATCCAATTGGGAAGACAGGGCAAGAGAAAATATTCTTGCTTGTCTTCCATTTTTTCTGTCGATTTGCGTTTCCCTATCGCCCTACTCCCTACTCCCTATATTTTTAGGGTGCAACCGTTTTTGGTACTGGTAGTAATTTCTTGCTGCCATACACATAGCGACAAAAGACCAAAAAACCATACCAGGTAGCGACACTATAGTATTTCCCAAAGGCATCTGCACTAGAACGCCAATACTAATAGCACGAGCTGCGCTTGCAAAAGAATCCAGCCGCAGTTCGACATTTTGCAGCAGCGTGTAGATAATCAGAACGATGCCTCCCAAGTAAGGCATCGCACCAAACCAGCCCAGAGTAAAGAACATATCGAGTACGCCACTATCGAGAATAACCTGTTCTAGTTGACCCTCACTATTGATAGCGTAAGTCCCTCCTAACCCTTTACCCAGAAAATCCGATAGGGCAAGACTGAGTTGTTTTTCGTAAGTTGCCGCGCGATCGTTAGCACTAGTATCTTTCTGGATGTCCGAGAAAGACTGCAAACGAGTATTAATCACCTCAGAAAATGGCTCGATAGTTGCTAGCGGCACAATACAAACAGCCATCACTAAAATAGAAATAATCAGGCGTTGCTGAAGGCGCGCCTTCATGGAAGTAAGCAAGGTCACAAGTGCTACTAGCCATCCTCCCCATGCCGCTCTTACTGCTGACAGCAGGAAAGCCAAATAACCAGCTGCTGCCGCAGGAATACGCAAACTTCCCCGATCGCTAAACAGTAATATTAGACCCGCCATCATTGCCACGGCAAATGGCAAAGGCGAATGCATAGTACTAAAGACGCGAATTCCCAAAGGTTCGGGTCTGCCGTTTGTGACTAATTCTGTTTCAATAATCCAGAACCGATCCCACATAGGTGCAACTAAGTATTGCACGACTCCATAAACACCCGTAACTAGCACGCCCCAAAGGAAAGTTTGCTGAATATTCTTACTAATTTTAGGATAATCTCGCCAGTTGATAAATAAGTAGAAGCCAAACAAGAGTGGAGCAAACCAATCCAAAGACGCTCTTATTGCCGCAATAGGCGAATTTTTCACCAAGCCGATCAGAAAACCATAGAGTATGGCAACAAAAGCCAGAATAAAGGGTAAGCCACCTTGACGATACGCTTTTGGGAAGTAACGGACGAGGGTAATGCCGCTGAGCAAGGTAACTAGAAAAGGCGATACCAACATCAAACGCTGTTCATCCCAGCCGCTTTTGAAATCGACGATGCGGGCAAGCAACGGCGTGAGAAACCAAATCCACCAAGTAAAACCAACGTAGAAAACGGGATATCGAAAATAAAGGAACGCACCTACAACAAAAGCACTCAGCGGAAAAGCAAAGCGCATAATTCCGCTAGCAGCAACGAGTCCCAGTGCTGTAATCAGTGAAAATCCGACGATCGCCATCCAAGCTAATGCTGGCTGCAATCCAAAAGCAGGAGTTGAAAGTGTTTGCTTAGAGTTCACTCAGTAGCATCTCCAATGATGACAGCATTTGAACCAAGGCACGTTAGTGCTGCAATTGAACAACCAAGATTGAGACAAAAACGCTTATTGCTGCGCCCATACATCTGAGGAACGATCGCGATCGCTCCAAGTTAACCACGCTTGCCAGCGCCCGTGCATGGAGGCGAGCCACTTTTGCCATGCCAATTTTCCTTGACTTGGCAAGAATCGCAATAATTGTACTAAACCCCAGGCATCTCGCGTGCCTACTAAAACTGCCCAGATCGAGAAGACTATCCGCCGTGCTGGAGTCAAGTGTTCCAGTAAAGACAGGGTTTCATTGTATGTCATGTTGCTAAAAGCAGTTGCATTAAACTGGTTGCGTCGATCTTCATCAAAACGCTGTCCGAGATAATGATCGACAACAATTTGCGGATCGTAAATCAGCTTCCAACCAGCTCGTTTGAGAGTCAAGCACAGCATCAGTTCGTGGTGTACCTGCGCCCCCGTACCCCGCATCCGTTGGTCAAAACGGATGTTAGCGATCGCCGCTCGCCGATAACTGGAGTTAACTCCTTTCAGTATGTCAACTTCACGGGCATTTCCCACACCGAGATGATGGTTGCCGATCGCCCGCCCAAACCACTGCAATCGACCAACCACCTGGGATTGTCCTTCGACCAGATGCGTCCCGTAATGCATCCGATCGCGTCCGCCTACACCACCCACTTTTGCATCTGCCAAATAATGAGCTTCAATTCGCTCTAGCCAATCAGCATGGGGTGCGGCATCGTCATCGGTAATCGCGATAATCTCCCCTTTTGCCACGTCAACGCCTGCATTCATTGCCGCCACTACCCCTGGAACGCTCACCGTGACAATACGTAGTGGTAAAACGTTAGGGAACGCTTCGAGTAGCTGCCAAGTTTCAACATCACTATCGCGGACTACCACCAACACCTCGTCAGCGGGTCGAGTCTGCTTTTCTAAAGCTGCTAAACAACGTGCCAAATCTTTTGCACGGCGATAAGTAGGTATCAGAACAGAAATCATCATCACTTGCTAACTCCGCTACTCACCCGATTGGACTTTTAATAACTTAACTATCGACCCAGGCTTAAAGCTCGAGGTAAGTGCAGCTATTGCACTGGCGATCGCTTTGTTGAAATACTTTAAACGCTGGCAAGTAGGAATAATAACGTTAACTAATGATTTTTGTGACTTTACATCTGTAAACATGACCGATTGCTATACTATAGTTTTTCGCCGATCGTATTCAGAAAGCGCAGTGTTGACGGTACAGGAGTATAATTTTCTATTACCCACTGTCTTCCTTCAATAGATATTTTTTCTAGAATTTCTGGTTCGCTAGCTATTCTGTCCACAGCGAGTTTGACATTGTTTAAATCGATGCCGATGTAGTGCCGCCAGTTTTCTGGCATGACTGGAATCATAAAACCATACTTGTCAAAATCCTCGCGCACGCTGACGCATCCTGCTACTAACGATTCCCAAAACCGCCAGTTATCCCAATCTGTGATCCGGTTCGACTTCCACTCTAATTTACTAAGAACTCTTTTCAGCAAGCGGCTCGTTATAGTAGAAGGATCGCGAGGCACAGGAGTGACAAAAAAACCGCCAAAGCAGGCACAACCAGCACGATCTTTTAAACTTTGAAAGTAACCTGGCGAATGCCGTCTACCTGTTTGCGCCCAATGCATGTAATGGTAAGGCTCGGTTGAAAAGTTATCCAGACCTTCAATCACATTATTAACTGACAAAACCCGATCGAGCTGGGACAAAGTTTCTTTGCGGACTATACGTCTGACAGAGTGTTTGATTTTATGAGGCTCTCTAAAATTGACTAGTAACTGTCTTTTTCTTTCTTGAAAAGACGGCGCGTTTTCCAATTCTCGTAACATCCGGTTAGATACACCCTGTGCCCAAGGGCGAAAATTTTCTGGATATTTAAAGTAACGGCTACACGAAAGCTTAAAAATATAATCAAATTGTCGAAACTCAGGGTAATAAGCGTAGGTTTTACTACCGTCATCGCTATCTAGATAAACAGTAATATATTTTCTATTAGGATGAAATAAGTGCTGCGGAAAAGGATTCTTTGCCACTCGAAACCAGTCTTGGTTGAGGACGACAATTGAGCAATCATCTGGTGTTATCTCTGGATCGTGGCGAAAAAGATACTCTTCTGTATCTGGTGAAAGCCGCCAATAATTGATATTGGCATGAATATCTATTCCTAAAGCTGTCAAGCCATCGCCCAAGCAAATCATCGTGTGAGGATAACCCGTATTGTCAGGAGTATCCGGTGGGACGCAATAGAAATAAACTTTGCCACTAAAATTCGTTGTTTGCATTTAGCTACCTCCAGTTATGCAACATAGGTTTCATCCTTCTCTTACTAAGCATAATTTATACTAGATGACTGAGGGCGATCGCGAGAACAATTTCAGCCATCCTTACTAACGGAAAAACACCTGCCGCAAAAAATCTAGATCTTCTCTGGTCGCAATTAAACCAGGAGGATGCACCTTTAGTAGCAGTGGGTAAGCTATAAGTAGGGAGGCGAGACGAAAGATGGTCGAAATTAATAACGACCAACCCGCACCTTCTAATCCGTAGATCGGAATCAGTATTAGCAGTAGGGGTACAGTCACCAAGACGCTGATTGCTTCCACAACAGTCAGCACTCCTGGTCTACCCACAGCCATGAAAGCTTGAGCCAAAACCCAGGCTGCACCTGCGATCGCCATTTCGACGCTGAGAATGCGAAAAACAGCGACAGCCTCGACAAATTTAGGACCGTAAAGCAGTTGAATGAAAAAAGGAATCGGGATTGACACGGCTACGGCAACTACTAAAGTCACAGCCGTACTGACGCGGACTGCGCGCCCAGTAACAGCAACCACCTCTTCAATCGGACGTGCCGCAATTTTAGGGAGTAAGACGGTAATAGTCGAACTGTGGAATAGCCCTAGCATCCGAGATACGCTCAGAGCTAGAGTATACAAACCCATCGAAGCAGGAGTTAACAAAGTTACGACAAGTGCTTGGTCGATCTTCTCAGCTAAAGTTCCCAGTAAGTTCATGCCATAAGCACGGATGCCGTAACCAACTAACAACCGATAGGCACTGCCCAAACCCTTCCAACGAGGGCGAAAACGCTGCCACAAGTATTTCGACATCCAAAAAAATAGCGGCAACCCAGGTAGGCAATAAGCGACAGCAGCAGTAAAGGGTGTTAGCTGCCCAGTCAATGCCAATGCGCCCAATAGAACTAAAGTAAATAACGGTTGTAAAGAACGAAGTTGATTGACAAAGGTAAATTCGTGGTTTGCTTCTAAGATTGAGAAAAAAATTTCTGTTAACAGGACGATCGGCGCTAAGAGCATGTAAAACTGAGCAAAGCGAATCACGTCTGCCGAGTACTGAGGTAGAAACCGTGGCATGAAGATCATGCCAATCGTCATGGCAAATAAACCCAGTACCGTACTCAACGCTAGAGCAGCTGAAAAAAGTTCCGATTCTTTTTCTGGATGACGTTTGAAGTTGTATTGTATAGCCGCAGGTAGACCCAACATTAACAGGTAAGCTAAAAACTGCGGCCACAGGGCGATCGCATTATATTCACCTCTTCCTTGTGGCTCTAAGGCTCTAGATGTAATAATTCCAGTGCCCATATTGGCAGCTAGCACCAGCATTCTTGCCATGACTGTCTGCAAAGTTGCAGCAGTAGCACTACGCCCGCTCAATACCCACTGAACTCGACTTCTGATTGCTTTCATCTACCAAACCCCTGAACCACACGTGCTAAAACTACGATTATTTTTTTGTTGAAAAGACTGCCAATGGTTCTCGGAATCCGATTTTGAAACACCAGATGGTTCGAGCCATCCGAACATGTCTATTCTCATTTTGCTATTGGAGTTTGGTACGATATCTGCCCTAAATGCTATCTGTGGGGACAATGTTAGTGCTTGAAGTCCACTCCTGCTGGTTGCAGTTTTTCTACGTTCCGCTCGGACTGCGATCCCGATCGCAACGTTTCTAAAAGTGGCTTTTCGTCTACACTCAGCCTCACCGCTTGCTCCAAAGTCAGATAGTGCGGTTCGACAATGCTAATTTCTCCTCGCAAGACGTTGAACAACTCCGGTAATCTGTCTAAATGATAGTTATGCAGCCATTGTTGCAAACCTTTTAGGCGCTCTCCGTAACGCCGCAGATTTTTTGACTTATGTTTTGAGTCTTCCCGCAACTGAGGATTTGCAGTTGTTATTGTCTGAAATTTGTATAACTTAAACAGCTTGCCTCCTTTGCTCGCGTACCATTGCCGATCGCAGTAGAGTGGTTGTGACGAATACAGATACGATATGCAGAACAATCCTAGTAATATAGGACTGAGCAACAGTATTAACAAGGCAGCGATCGCTCGATCGAGCAATTCCTGCAACTTTCCACCCAACAAGTTTTGTTGCTTTACTTTTTTCAGTTGAGGTGGTAGCCGCAAAAATGGTGTTTTGTTTGCTTGAGCGCACGCATCTACCCAAAGCTTTACATCCGCCTCGCCTAGAGCAGCGTCGATGCAAACTCCCTTGACTTGAGAAAGTTTTAAGCAGTCTACCAACCATCGTTGGCTGTCAAGCGCCGAGAGATGGATCTTTCCTGGTGATGATGCTAGAGTTACTATCAGATATTTTTGTCGCCACCTCAGCTTACAGCGAAGAAATTGAGTAGCTTGGCGCTCTCGCTCGACAGTAGAGCTATTAGGCATAATTTCAGCTTTAGATGTTGACATTTATCGAGATTATAGTGTTAGGTTCCTAATTACGGATGAGATATAAGCAGATGCAATTGTAATATCCTTGCCAGATATTAATTTGTTTCCAGGCTTACTAATCTTCAGATTGAATTGTCAAAGCATGTTGAAAACCATAAACTCAACTTTTATCAACCGACAAATTAAAAGTGACGATTAAAAAGTATTGGATTTGTCTGCCCTGAATAAAACGACACTTAGAACCTATGCAATTTCGGAATCTACCGAACAGATTTATACTTAATTTATACTTATGGTATTCAAAATCCTCTAAAACAACCACGATATCGTCGAGGTTTCACTGTTTCTTTACAGTAAATACTTTTACTATATAAAATTTTTATAAATACATAGAAAAATTACGCATTACAGCCAAATCTTGCTCATGGCAAGCGTAACCTATCTTAGAACAAGGAATTTAAGACGGGCAGTTGAGGAATTGGCATACTATGCGATCAAAACTTGACGCACTTGTAATACTATTTCTTGCCAATCAAAATGAGTTGCAGCATATTGCCGACAATCCGATCTAGAAGGTAGCAAGCTTTGGTCGAGCAGTAATTCTTCCAATCTCTGGGCGATCGCAGTTGCCTCGCTCGTAGCAGTAATTAAATTGGGCGAGAACGGAGCTAAAATTTCTGGCATCCCGCCTACAGGAGTACACAATACAGGAGTACCGCAGGCAAGAGATTCTAAAACTGTTAAACCAAAACCTTCCAACGATTGACTGGGCATGACACAAAGATCTGCTGCTTGGTAGGCAATTGGTAATTGCTCGTCTGGCAAAAAACCTAAAAACTTTACGTGTTCTTGCAATTGCATTTCCACCACTTGTTGTTCTAAAGCTGGTTTGAGCGGTCCTTTGCCAGCAATAGCTAACCAGACATCGGGAATTTTTGGCTTAATTTGTGCTAGGGCTAGCAATAATTTGTCTAGACCCATGCGATGAACCAAGCGACGCGGCGCGAATAGAATGAATCTGTCTGAAGGAAAATTTAAATGAGTCCGAGCTTGCTGTGGCGATAAGTTGGGTTGAAAACGCTGTAAGTCAACTCCCCCTGGGATAATATTAATTTTGTCCCATGCCACTTGGTATGTTTGGTGCAAAATCTCGCCAAAGGCACGACTGAGAACGATAAAGCGATCGCAGCGACGATAAACCGTTTTTTCTACTAAGTGCTGCTTCAACAAGACGCTGACTTGACTGCCTCCCTCTTGGGCGCTTTCTAATGCCCACGGTCCGTGAAAAGTGAAGGTGACTGGTACACCTTTAGGTAAGCTTTGCAACAGAGGCAAACTGTACAAGGCAAAGTTGAGGTTAATGGCATCTGGCTGAGGCGATTGCCGATTCGCAAAGTTGCAACGAGTTGACCACAATCTCCGCCAAAGAGAGCGATCCGGTGCAGCCAAATTAACTAATTCAACGGCTGAATCCGGTGCTGTTGGTGGTAAACCTAGACCATATAAAGTCACACGATCGCCTGCCGCAGCTAAATGATGTGTGAGTTCGTATACATAGCGGTCTAGTCCTCCAGGTGTGTGCGGGAACCAGCCCATACCAACGCAGGCAATACGTGCAGGTGTAACCACAGAATTATCTTGTTTTAGCAAGCTGTCTGAGATCATTTAAGCCCATGACTAAGTTAAATACTAACCAGATAAATACTAACTGTAGGCGATCGCGGGAGCCTTTGCGCTTTCTGCTGTCATATTTCAGTATTGCTCAATTGGTTTGAGTGGCTCGCTTTAGCGTTGGGGAAAAACTCAACATTGCTGATTATGGTTAACATGCGATTTATTTATCATTCTTTTTCAGATATTATATTTATATCTGATTGTAGAATAATTGCAAAACGCGGTTTCAAGCTCTGCCAAGAGTGGACTTGATAAATGAGTTAAGTAACTCAACCTTTACCGCCGAATTTCAACGCCCGATTGATGTTCCTGGGTGCGATCGCTCATCCCTCCTACTCTAAATTGTTATTGCTGTTATTGCCCTCTCGTTCTCCTCAGAAATATAGCAAATGCCATATATAATATCGAAAAACTCAGCTAAACGTTCAAATGTTACTACATTCACAACAATAGCTGAGCATCATCGTGAGAACGCACTCTACTCGACTAAAGCAAGTAGTGTATCGAGCGTCACTGTTAACTACATGCAATTAAGCTAGCATGATGATAACAGGTCAATACTACCATCGTAGAGTAGTACTTCGGCATCTCTACAAAGTCATACTTTTGCTCAATCACAGAGAGATTTTACTAGCGGTTCACTGCCCACCATGGAAATCTGTGGTTCTGACTGCTGAGTGCTGACTTCTGTTTTCTTTCCGAAATTCGCAATAATTTCTCTCATAACATTGCGGTATTCTCTAGCGTAATTTTCTCGTGTATGATTTGTTCTGACAAATTCCCACGAACGCCGCGCCATTGCTTTTAATTCTTCTGGGGGAAGGCTGGAAACTTTTTGAATCTCTTGCTTAATTGCTCGTACGGAAGCTTCTTTTAAGACGACTCCGTAATCGTTTTTAACATCTACACTTGCTTCGTAAGTCACAATCGGAATTAAGCCAGCGTGCATACAAACGATGACGCATCCTCCGCCGCCTTCAGAACACGAGGGATAGATAATACCAAGGCAAGAATTAGCAACGTTGATAAATTCAGGGCTACTAACGTCAATCCAGCCATGAGTGTAAATATTATCAGTGTGATAGAGTTCTTTAAAAAAAGCTTTTTCAAAATCAGGCTCTTTGTTAACTGGTCCGCAAACAGTTAAGTGGTAATCTGGCATTTCTGCAAAAGCTTCTAAAACCAAATCTAATCCTTTGTGAACTAAACTAGCGCTACCCAACCATAGGAAGCGTTTAGAACAGGCGGCGAAATCTTTTTCCTCTGGAAATGGATGGGTTTGGGTTGTAGAAATCGGTACGCGGTAGATTGGTTTACGAGCATACATAAAAGTATTTATAGTAAACTCATTACCAAGAAGGATGGCGCAATCTGCGTGTTCAATACCTTTATTAGGTAGCTCAAATCTGCGATTGCATAAAGATATACCTTTTCTCTGCTGTAAGGCATACAGTCGATTGCATTCAGCAGCATTATGAAATATAATGTGGGCTGTATCGGCGTATAAAATTCGGATACAATCTCGATTGAGTAATGGAGCTAATCTTTCTAGATTGTGCCGAGTATCAATGACAATAGAATAATGCTTGTCTGGAACGAATACATCGTTAAAGAATGTCATAACGTCCACGCAATAACCTAATTCCAAAAAGACTTTTACCATCTCCACATTTTCCCAGTTTTGGGTATGTTTGTTACAGATAGTTTCCGTCGATTTTGCTAAAAATGGATCGAGGTTGTAAGAAATGAGGACGTTGCCCTTAGAGATTCCTTCAGGTTTAAAAGAAACCACTTTCAGCCTATTAAGTTTAACAATTCGTCCTTTAATTCGGCTGACAATAAAGTTGAAGTAATATCGCAGGTGAGAAAGAAGATTATTGCTCATTGTTCTAGGATTGCCTTCTACACTTAATGATTCAAATGCTTGAGTTCTGCTTCCAGATGAAAGCACAAACATTAATTTAGCTTTACCTAAAGATCGAATACTCTTTACAATTTACGATCGCGCCGTCGCTCTGACCTGATTTTTTGAGAATTTACTCTTTGAAATATAGTTCGTAGGGTGAAAAGAATCGCTGCAAGAATCCTCGACTCAAACCAAGAATCTGCGATTGATAAGTTTCTATAGCTTGACGCTTCTTGTCACGAACGGAATTAATTTCTAATCGATACGCACGTTTAAGGTCTTGTTTTGTGAGTTGAAAAGATAGAGGGTTTTGCCATAAAATCCAAATAGGATATTGCAACAAATCCACTTGCAACCCAGATCGATCGATCGCAGTTTTGACTAACTCATAGGTCGCTTCATGATCGGCATGAAAATCTTTGTGATGGGGAACGTAAACTTCTCCTGGCGCAGTTTGGTGTAGCAATTGCACTAGTTGTTCGACTAAATTCTGGCGCGGTTCGCTGGCTAAATTAGCCAAAGTTCCGTCGAGTCGGTCGAGAAAAATAATATCTGAAGCAGCAACCCCCAGCGCCTCAAGAGCAGTTGTAGCTTCTTTCTTCCGCAGTTGAATAAACTCCTCTATTGGCATTGGCTGGAGACTACCAAAGCGTCCATCGGTCATAAACACGACCTTTACTGATACTCCTTGTTGCCGTTTGAGAGCGATCGCACCACCACAGCCTAAAGTTTCATCGTCTTGATGAGGAGAAAAAACAATTGCCGATTTGTGGCTGAGTGCAAGAGGTTTGCTCTGGCGAGCAACAATCCATAAAAATAATAAGTAAGAAGTTGTATTTCTTAAGCGTAAGCCGATAAATACTTTCAGTCGATTAACAACTTCCTTTACTGCTTTCGTACTAGACATAGAGAATACTCGCGATCGCGAGTCTTAAGGTATTATTTATATTTAGGTATTTGTGACTAACCAAGAATTTTTTGCGTTCCTCCTTCGAGTCAAGCTTGAGCAAAAGTAACTACTGGGATCGTTATCATTTATTATAATCGCTTAACTGCCGATCGAACCAATTAATTGTAGCTGTTAAACCTGTTTCTAAAGAAGTGCATGGTTGCCAGCCTAATTTATCTAAACTATAAGCTGTATTTGCAGCTCGCACTTTTTCTACTGGGCGATCGGGTAAAGCACCAAATAATGGTTCTATTTGTGGGTTGACAATCTGAATTATTTGCTCTACTAAAGCCCGAATCGAAACTAAGTTACCCGTTCCCAAATCGAAAGTATAACCTTCAACTCCAGGCACTCTAGCTGCTGCTAGCATACCGTCAATCACATCATCAACATAAATCCAGTCAACTTCTCTCACTCCGCTAGCTAGCTTGGGAGCTTCACCTTTGAGTAGAGATAGGATGACAGAAGGAATAATTTTATGTACGGGTTGCCTAGGACCGTAGGTCATGAAAGGACGCACGATAACCACAGGTGTCTGATAGAGATGGTGAAACATCCGGCTGTAGGCAGCACTAGCCCACTTAGCAGCGGAATAGGGAGAAATTGGGGCAATTTCTCCTTGCGTCGGTTCTGGTTCCTCTAACGAACCCGTCGTTACTACGCGATCGCATCCGATTTGAGTAGCTGCTGTCAAAATATTGACAGTACTAACTACTAAGCTGTGAAATGTCGGTAGTACTAGCTCTAATCCAGCTACACCAGTAATTAGTCCTGATAGATGAAATACGATACTGGGTTTAATCGTCTGGAATAGGTTTTGCACGACTTCCATATCTTCCATATTGCCTTGCCACCAATGCAGCAAGTCATTATCTGTCGAGCGTTTCGTGCGAGAAATAGCATGAACTTCCGCACCATTTTGAAACAAGCGATCGCACAAATGGGAACCCAAAAATCCACTTGCACCCGTAATTAACACTTTTTTCCCTGAGAATTCGTCTAGCGAATGACTCATCGTACTCCAGCAATTTTGGCAGTAGATCTTTTGTCTTCTTTGTCACACGTTAGCTTTGAAGAAACCGTTTTACCTATGTCTAACGTCTGATTTGTTTGTACCTTATAGTGAGGAGCTATGTAATACTTTTAACAGTCCGCAGTTTAGCAAAGCGTCCGCTGCCTTCTTAATCACATCAAAACTCAGTTGCGATCGCTCGGCTATATCCAACAAGCTATATTCGCCATCAGATAAATTGAGTATCCATAATAAGGCAAGCTCGTTGACTTGCTCTTCTGCATGTCCGCCAACTGCTCTGTAAAGTCCTCTTTTACCTAAGCGTGGTTCGCATTTCGGGTTTTGGTTTAAATAAGTACGATTATTTTCTAGTACGTACAAAATTGATAGCAATTTGGCAAACGAGTCACCTAAATACTCAGGCTTAACAAAACTTAAATTATCTGCGGAAGTATGATATTCAGAGTAGTGACCGTGGGAAGACCGCATAAAACAACCCACAGCCAAATTAAATCCAGGTGAACAATATTGGCGTTCGTCGTAGCCGTAAGGAAAAAAGTCAATAACTTGATATGCCGAACCTGAGTTCTGAAGTACGTGGATTGCTGCTCTATCTATTTCTGTATTGCCGCGACGACTTTTTTTGTAAGTGTATTTGCCAGCGTCGCCTACACCAGTAACTACTAAACCGTGGGCGATTTTGTTGACATTTTTTTCATTTAATGATAACCAGGTAATCGAACCAATCGTACCTGGAATAAACAGAAATCTATAAGAATATCTTCTGAATTGAATTTGGCTGAGATGCTGAGCTAAAAATGTCGCTAGCGATATGCCGGAAAGATTGTCGTTACACAACGATGGATGGCAAGTATGGCAAGATATCAAGATTTCTGCCTGGCTTTCTCCTGGCAAATAGTATTCGCCGTAAGTTAAAGAGCCTGGTTCTAAACTCGAATCGATGTAGACTTCATACTGTTCGTCTTGCATTGCTAGCAATTGCTCGTGACTCAAGCAAAAGCCCCATGTTTCTTTATAATAAGAAGTTCGATAAGGAATGCGATCGGGATACTCTGGTAAGGTGTGTAGATGTGTTTTTAAATCGGAAAAACTGATAACTTGATGCACCGGAATGCTGTAGTTAACGACGTGCAAGTTGCACTTTTGAAAATCGACGATCTTTTCACCTTTTAAATTTTTAATATATGCATCTCTAATATTCCACTCCTTTGGCACTGTCCAGTCGTAAACTTCTGTACCTGTGGGGACTTCAGCAATTTTGAGCGGGATATGCTCTTGAAGAATTTTTAGAGTTTCTCGTACTCCGTTACCTGTAATGCTGCGGCAAATTGGGTAGAGCTGCGAGGCTAATTGATATATTCGATCGCCTATATCATTTGACTTGAAAGCATAATTTAAATTAGGTATGTCAGGAATTTCTCTACTAGCTTGAACCACATCTATACTCCTACAAATACGCCATCACTTATACTAGGCTCAGTATAAATCATTACTTGCCCGTTGCTCAAAACTCTTCACTTGTCGAGCGGCGTAAAGCTTGCTGTAAATCTGCTGGAGTACCAATATCTAAATATGGTTCGCGATCGCAAATTTCTGCTTCTACTTGTAAACCAGCATCTATTGCTGCTTGAATGACGTCTCCGATTGGAACTTCGCGTGGCACAGAGGAACGATTGCGCGATCGCTCCGCCTCCAACCCAGCAACAAACTGATGTAGAAACTCGGTAAAGCTGGGCTTCCAGACAGCAGCACACCAACTATACTTTAAGTCACTTTGGGCGGGTTTTTCGATAATTTGCCTTACACGCCCTTGAGGATCGAAGTCAACCACACCACCTTTTTGCGGCTGCTCGATCGGTAGCAAATTGATCGCTACATCTGCACTTCCAGCATACAGCCGCGTCAGTAACCGCTTATAGGTATCGTCTGGTTGAAAGAGAATATCGGGAAATCCCATCGCGATCGCCGCATCTTTGACAAAAGGATAAGCTCGATCTAAAGTGTACGGCACGCCAAACGGTAAGCTTACCACCAGATAGCCTAAATCCATATCCACGACATCGCCATCGCCAAAATAAGCAGGAATATCCCATTTCCCAGGACGCAGGAGAAAGAAAGCCTTACGAATCCCTGCTAGCCGCATCTTTTCTAATAAATAGTGAGACACGACTTTAGGGCGCAGGCTACCGTCTACTTGAGGGCGAAAGCCAATCGGATACAATTCCTTGCTACAAGGCAAGGGGGAAATGCGCATTGCTTGTCCCCCTGCTGGTAGCAGTCCAATAACTTCTTGCTGTGGATTGTGGTTATAAGTTGCCATAGTGGACGATCGATCCTGTTTTTGTAGCAGCAGACAACAGAGATAAAGCTGTACTAGTTACTCAAAAACGTTTCCTCTCGCGGGTAATTCAGATCTCGATCGAAAATTTTACTGACTGGTGGCTGCCAGTAAATATCCAAAAATATCCAACATTGGCTCGTCGTAGCGCAACTGCTCTACATCTAGACGCACTACCTAACTGCTACAGGAGTAGTGAATGAAGTAAAATAGGCGTTTTGCTCGGCTCTCAACTTGTCACTCAGTCTGCCAGAGGGCAATTCCACATCGTCGTAAGTAAGAACTTGGTCTTTAGGAATATCCCGTTGCAAGCGACATCCTTCTGCTAGCCCCATTGGTAATAGATTTTGCGATCGCGCCACCTCAGAATTCTCGCACTGACCGTAGGTCATGTAGCAACCAATACCATCGAGAATTTCCCCTGCTTTGAGGTCAATTTTGGCAGTCGTTACCACGTCAACCAAAGGAGCGCCCAACGGAGCCATAACCGGATCTTGAAACAGTACCGCACGTGCGACTGACAATGGCACTTCAAAATGACATAGATGGTAGGGAGTATAAAAGCTGTAGAGCGGACCTTCTCCTAGCTTGTAGAGATTAAGGTAATGCCTTTGTTTCGGATCGTCGTGAGTAGCAAACACAAATACTCCAGGACTGGGTTTGGTACCGACAACATAATCGACAATACCGCCCCACTCCTTGAGTTGGTCAACGTCATACATTTTGGTCATGTCATCCACATGACCGTTGAAGTTGTACCCCAGCATACCGCGCTGTGCTACTCTCATCCCCGTAGCATTAGCAACGATCGCCTGCTCGAAAGAAATCTTCGTCCCGTCAGCAAAACTCGTTACCATACAAGGGTTTTGTCCCCAACGTTGGGCAAAACCTGCCTGAGTCGTAGGATTGCGATAAGGATCTTGCAACCCCTTAATATTGCCGCACAATAGGGGAGTCAAGCCGATACTCTTGACAAAACGGTAAAGATTCATCTGCACGCCTGGTTGGTCGCCATCGCAGGCAGTAAGGATGACTCCAGCACGGTCGGCATAGACTTTGAGAATCGGACCGATCGTGCCGTCGAGTTCTGCATTCATCAGAATAACGTGCTTGCGGTGAGCGATCGCGCTCGTGACGACATGCGCGCCAAACTCGATTGCACCAGTGACTTCAACAATTGCGTCCACGCCATCGGCTTGACATAACAGCATGGCATCATCGGTAATGGCATACTGCCCGCGCCCAATCGCTTCTTCTAGGCGAGAAACGGTATTGACAACTTGGACTTCCTCGATACCTGCTTCAGAATATGCCCGCTTCGCCCCCTCTAAATTGCGATTAAAGATGGCTACCAATTTGATTCCTGGCACGGAATTAATTATTTGATTAGCAATGCCTCGACCCATAAAGCCAGCACCAATCATGCCAACTCGGACGGGATTACCTGCTTCTGCCCTTGCTTGGAGGGCGCGATCGACTATTATCATGGCTATACTTCTATAAACGTTGATTCGATTAAAGGCCAAGCCGCATCTTTTGCTGAAATTTCAGTTACAGCTAAAGGCCACTCAATTCCCAGTCTGGGGTCGTCATAGCGCAGTCCGCACTCATATCCAGGAGTGTAGAATTCTCCAACTTGATACACAACCTCAGCTCCATCTGTGAGTGCTTGGTAGCCGTGGGCGAACATTTCAGGTACATACAAAGCGCGGCGATTGTCAGCTGTTAGCTCTACACCAATGTATGACAAGTACGTAGGGGAATCTGGGCGCATATCAACTATTACGTCATAAATAGCACCTTGAGTACAGCGAACCAACTTAGTTTCGGTTGCCGGAGCAATTTGATAGTGCATTCCCCGCAACGTACCTTTTTTGTGGTTAAAAGACAAATTACATTGAGCAACTGTTGGTTTTAACCCATGAGCTTCAAATTCCCGAGCGCAGAAAGTACGAGCGAAAAAGCCCCTGTGGTCTTGTCTTTTTTCTAGATCGATTATGAATGCGCCTTTTAGTTCAGTTTCAGTGAAGATCATCTATGGCTCCTAAGTTAAGAACTTTAACTGCCTCTGGCTCGACTATTGCTGGTCTAGCATATGTATCGCTGTATTGCATACAAAGGTCTGGTCGCTTCGGATTTTTAGCTGTGTAGACAAAAAATAGTGCCGATCGCTCTACTGTACGGAGCGTGCCGTGATGATATACGCTTTGCGTATCTACAAAAATCACCGTGCCTGCCGAACCTGGACAAGATCTCCCAGCTGTTTCAGGCACGATCTGCCCAGCGATCGCCCTTCACTATTTCTATTTGGTTTCAGTACCGTACGACCTAACTCAGATTGCCACTTGTCGATTACATCTTGCGTATTATCTGTCGAACAATTGTCGGAGATGAAAACTTTGCATTCAGACTCAAATCCTTTAATAACTTTCGCTAACCAAACTATTTGCCGAGCGAGTGTTTGAGCGCGATTGAATGTAGATATCGCAATTGTGAGTAATTTATTCACTTTGGAGCTACAGGTCAAAAATATGTTGAATAAGTAACACCTAACAATGAGATATTAGTCCTATTTTACAAGTAGCAGTTAGGGACTAGGAATTCAAACACCACTATTTCCCAGTCCCTACTTCCTTCACTAATATGCCCAGAAGAAATCTCGATCGATTTGCTGAGTGCGAATTAAGTATTCTAGCTGCTTCAAGCGGGTAAAACCTCTAGATGAAAAAATTTCTTCTGTCATATCGATCTGAGTAAACAGATCGTACAACTGCTGAGCGCCACGAGTCGCATCCCAATCGCATTTAAATCCAGGTAGCGTTTTTTCAATCTTCTCAAACGAGACGCGATAGCTACGGTTATCTGCGCTACTTTGCCCAAAAATTAGCTGACAGCCTTTGAAGACTTCAGCAATAATTTCAGCAATCTCTTTGACTTGATAATTGTTTGCAGTATCTCCTACATTGAAGATTTGATTATGCACGATGTCGCGTGAAGCTTCTAACGTGCAAACGATCGCCTTGCAAATATCAAGAGCGTGAACTAACGGTCGCCAAGGCGTACCATCGCTCGTCATTTTGATTTCTTTGATAGTCCAAGCAAGTCCTGCTAAGTTATTTAGGACGATATCAAAGCGCATCCGAGGAGAAGCACCAAAAGCTGTAGCATTCCGCATAAAGGTAGGAGAAAAACTGTCATCAGCCATTGCCGTGACATCTCGCTCTACCAGTGCTTTACACTCAGCATACGCAGTTTGCGGGTTGACTGGAGATTCTTCTGTCACATCTCCTGCGGTAGCGACTCCGTAGACGCTGCAAGAAGACATATAAACAAAGCGCCGCACACCAGCTGCCTTAGCTAAGGAAGCCAAGCGAACCGAACCTTTATGATTGATATCGTAAGTGATGTTGGGAGATAGCTGTCCAGTTGGATCGTTTGAAAGTTCAGCCATGTGTACGACTGCCTCGACACCTTGTAAATCTTCAGCAGTAATATGCCGGATATCTTTATTTAATGTTTTAGCGGTTACCTCAGTACCGTTATACAGCCAACCAACTTTATAGAAACCAGTATCTACTCCGATAACTTCGTGCCCTTTTTGCATTAACAGGGGAGGTAATAAAGAGCCGAGATATCCTTCTGTACCTGTGACTAGTATTTTCATAATTGTTAACTTTTCTTCCTGAAAATTTCTACACTCGGTTGGGTCAATAAGCAGAGCACTATAAATGTCTTCCTTAAGAGGGCTATCTCTTCAGGATGAATACCTAATATATTTGGGGCATCTGATGTCATTTTGGAGCAAGTCCTCCTCATTTACCCACAATAAATTGGAGGCAGAGAATGCCAAAGTTTCAACCCGATTCGCGCTGAGTCGCATTTTAGCAGGAATAGATTGAATATCCAAACTAAAACTACAGCTTGCCGAATTCTGTTCCAAAGATAATTGCCAGACTCAAGATCTTCCCAGCAATCGTCATAATTTTGGTTGCTGTGCTATTCTTTTTTCGTCAGTCGTCAAACTGCTCTTTATCTCAAATAACTCTTAAATTAATTCCTCTACTGTAGCTCGTAAATGTTGCTGTTCTGAAATTACCGCAGCAATCGCTTTACCAATTTCTAGGGAAGAAGTGGCTGCGGGAGAAGGAGCATTGCAGACGTGTATTGCATTTTTACCTGGGACTAGCAAAAAGTCTTCTACTAACTGACCGTCAGGTTTCAGTGCTTGCGCTCTTACCCCTGCGTGTACTGGCACTACATCTTGCTCTTGCACGGCTGGAATAAGTTGTTGCAAACTTTTCACAAAGGCAGCTTTACTCAAAGAGCGGATTATTTCTTTGATGCCTTCATCAGCATGTTTGGTAGCTAACTTCCAAAAACCTGAATAGGTCAACACTTCAGCTAAATCCTTCAAATCAAAATCTGTCTTATGATAGCCTTCCCGCTTGAAACTGAGGACGGCATTAGGTCCAGCATGAACGCTACCATCAATCATGCGAGTAAAATGCACTCCCAAGAAAGGAAAAGCGGGATTTGGTACGGGATAGATTAAACCCTTTACTAGATAGCGTTTTTCTGGAACGAGTTCGTAGTACTCACCTCGGAAAGGCACGATCTTGGCTTGCGGATTGACTTGTCCTAATTTGGCAACGCGATCGCTATGTAGTCCAGCACAATTAATTACAAACCGAGTTTCAAAGCTACCCTGGTTAGTTTCCAATACTACCGTATTATTAGCAGTATATTGAATTTTTTCCACCTTGGTTGCTAGTCTCAGTTCTCCACCTTGAGCTTGAATTAACTCAGCATACTTCTGCGCTACCTGCTTGTAATTCACAATCCCAGTAGTGGGAACGCGAATTCCTGCCAAACATCTGACGTGAGGCTCAAATTCTTTAACTTCCTCAGCCGTTAGTTTAGTCACATTCAAACCATTGGTTAAACCCCTCTCATAGAGGCTATCCAGTAGTGGCAGTTGTGCGGCGTTAGTTGCAACTATAACCTTGCCACAGACTTCGTAATCAATACCGTGTGCTTGACAAAACTCTACCATCGAGCGATTTCCTTCTCGGCAAAATTTTGCTTTAAAGCTATCCGGCTTGTAATAAATACCTGAGTGGATCACGCCGCTATTATTTCCAGTTTGGTGCGATGCCCAATCGCTCTCTTTTTCAATGACTAATATTTTGACAGCGGGGTAGCTTTTGCCTAGTGTCATGGCTGTAGCCAGTCCTACTATTCCGCCACCAACGATCGCAAAGTCGTACATGAGATTATAGTTTTTGCAACTGAAGTGAATAGATGGTGCGTACCTGGAATCGAGATCGAGAAAACGTCAAATTATTTTTCTACCATACTTTCCAAGGAGGATTGCCACTATTCCACAACTCTTCAAGATTGCGCTTATCGCGCAAAGTATCCATGGGTTGCCAAAACCCAGTGTGCCTGTACGCTGATAGCTGTCCTGCGTGAGCTATTTTTTCTAATGGCTCTTTTTCCCACACAGTAGTATCGTCGCTAACATAATCAATGACTTCAGGTTCTAGAACAAAATAACCGCCATTGATCCAAGCACCATCCCCTTCTGGTTTTTCTTGAAAGCTAGCGATCTGATTTTGCTCTTTTTCCAGGCAAATGACTCCAAAACGTCCTGGGGGTTGTGTTGCGGTTAATGTTGCTAAAGTTCCTTGTTGCTTGTGGAATTCAATCAACTTCTCAATATTGACGTTGCTAACACCATCACCATATGTGAAGCAGAAAGTTTCATTTCCAATATGTTCCTTCACCCGCTTGAGTCGTCCACCAGTCATAGTACTGTCGCCAGTATCTACTAAAGTGACTCGCCAAGGCTCGGCATAGCCGCAATGAACGTTCATTTGATTAAATCGCATATCAAATGTGACATCGGACATATGCAAGAAGTAGTTGGCAAAGTACTCTTTTATTAAGTACCCTTTATAACCACAGCAAATAATAAAATCATTAATATTGTAGGCGGAGTAGGTTTTCATAATATGCCAGAGAATAGGCTTACCACCGATCTCCACCAAAGGCTTTGGCTTGACAGTAGTTTCCTCACTCAGGCGAGTCCCAAGCCCTCCAGCCAATATGACTGCTTTCATGCAAGTACCTCAAAGATTTGCAGGTTTTCTCTTGTTTCTCGATCCCTTTTTTTAGCACCGTTCTGTTACTTTATAAAAAAGTTATAGAACAACTATCTGCATAACAATAGTAATATGTATGCAGCTTATATAGTGTAAAGACACAGTAAATCTACTTGATAGTATATAAAAACTTAGTAAAGTTGTCGTCGTACCATAGCTCAGTTTGTAAATTTTCAGCAGTCGTATGTAGCGCGATCGCCAGTATTTGAATTGGCGCTTCGTGCTTCTATTTGCGCCTAAATAGAGTTGCGTTCCCAATTCAGCTATTTCTCATGCTATGGGATTGCGATCGAAATAACAATGGCGATCGCGCTTGTAAATATACTTATACTATTCTCGGTTACTTGGAGCGATCGTAACTCAGTCAATCCTGCTTTCCGAGAGGTAGTTATATATCATAACATCAAACCCGAACTCGAACAAGATAGGCAAGCCCGCAGCAGAAACTTTCTCCTAGAGGGGTTGCAATCGCAGATCTTCGTCTTTTGTGCAGCCAACAAGCCATTGAAAACACTTACGTGATGCTGCTTCGGCTAGATAAATTCAGTATTCACACGGTTACTTGCCACTTTGAGCTTGTGTCACGATCGAGGCTACATTATGACAGGAGTTTAACTATTTTTATCCTCGAGCGGTTTGATATTTTCCTCTGGCATTTATGCCTCACAAAAAACGTTGGTGGTGGGGGAGCAAACTTATTTATAAAGCCTCCACTAAAAGTCTAAGACTTGCTTTCATATTGTAACTCAATCGCGAGTTAGCCATGATTCTCTATTTATATTCTTAGCTTAGCAATTAACAGAAAATATTTTGTAAGTAAATAAATGGTATTATGATGGCAGAACCGATAGCAAGTGATGATTTTTTCAGTCATTTTACTGCTTTAAAGCAAGAAAGATTTAGCGGACAATTACTCATCACAAGTTCTTTAGGTCAAGAGTGGGTAATTTATTTTTTTCTAGGTAGAATTCTTTATGCTTCTGGAGGATCGCATTCAGTTAGGCGCTGGTTTAGATACTTAAAATTGCACTGTCCGCAAGCTGATATTCAACAGTTAAAGGTATCTGCTGTTCTCTCAAACACCTCGAACAACTCGGATAATTGTTGGGAATGTCACCTACTCAATGCCGGAGTAGAGAAACAGCAAATAACCAGAGAACAAGCAGGCAAAGCGATCGCGGCAATAGTTGCTGAAGTCATATTTGATATTACTCAAGTAGCGCACGTAACATATCAGAGCAAACTAGATAACACGACATTGCCACAATTAGTATTGCTCGATCCAGGGCAATTAATATCAGAAGTACAACAGGTTTGGCAGCTCTGGCAAAAAGCTAAAATTGCCGACCGCTCTCCGAATAAAGCTGCTGTTATTAACCAACCAGAACAGTTGCAACAACAAGTATCGCCTGCTGTTTATCAAAACCTCACTAAACTACTAGACGGACAGCGGACATTGCGCGATCTATCAGTAGTCATGAATCGGGATGCCAAGGATGTCGTTTGTTCTTTGCTACCTTACATTCAAGCAGGGTTAGTCGAACTGATTGATATTCCAGATTTAGCACCACCAGTCGCTCCAGCAGCACCAGCTACACTACCATCAACGTCTTCTGGCAAAGGACCGCTCATTGCTTGCATAGATGATAGCCCTTTAGTCTGTCAAAGTATGGAGCAAATTCTGACAGCTAATGGCTATAGATTTTTTGCCGTTCAAGATTCTCTCCGCGCGATCGCTGGTTTGTTGGGACGCAAGCCAGATTTAATTTTTTTAGATTTAGTCATGCCAAATACCAATGGATATGAAATTTGCAGTCAGTTACGTAAAGTTTCTGCGTTCCGGATCACCCCCATTATTATTCTTACTGGTAATGATGGCATTATCGACCGAGTTCGTGCCAAAATTGTCGGGGCTTCAGATTTTCTGAGTAAGCCAGTAGACGCAGAAACAGTGTTGTCAGTAACTTCTAAACATCTCAATAGTAATTCTTTAGTAGAAGATTTATAACATGAATCAATATGATGGTTCTTACTTGCACTGCCTTAAATTCGCTCTATTTTTAATCCGTTCAAAAACTAGTTAATTTTCATTTGTTCCAGAGGTTGAATCCATGAGTACAGTGTTAGTCGTTGATGACTCTATGACTGAAATGCAAGTAATTACCAGTTGCCTACAGCGCGGTGGTTTAAGCGTTCAAACAGCTACTAGCAGCGAAGAAGCCATAGTTAAAATTAGCAGTCAAAGACCAGATGTCATTATTTTGGATGTCGTGCTACCAGGTCGCAGCGGTTTTGAGCTTTGTCGCGACCTGAAATCAGAAGCGGGAACGAGTACGATTCCTGTGGTTATGTGTTCCACAAAAGGCAGCGAGATGGATAAGTTTTGGGGTATGAAACAAGGCGCAGATGCCTACATTACCAAACCTATCGACCAAGAAAAACTGCTACAAACTGTCAAGCAACTGCTGAAATAATCGAGGTTTATATAACGCGTGCTTGGCACATTTACTAGCCGAGCACCACTAGGAGAACGGTTAGGAAAACGGTTAGGAGAACGGTCATGATATCGGAATTTACAACCAGGGGTATAGTAGCAGGAAATCCAAACGCAGAAGAAGCGGCTGGCTCGAAACAGCAGTTTTTGCGGTTGCATCTGCCACCCGATACCACCGCCATGTTGCCACTATCCCAAATTGTCGAAGTACTAACCGTACCCACTGCCCAAATCGTACCCATTCCCCACTTACCAGCCTGGGTTATGGGTGTTTATAACTGGCGAGGCGAGATTTTGTGGATCGTCGATCTCGGTCATAAAATCGGACAGGCTCCCTTGTATCAGCAAGGAACCAGTCGTTCTAGCTATACAGCAGTAGTCATCCATAGTACTCAGCAGGCTGCTGAAAAACAAGGCGATCGCAATGCAAGTAAAAAAGTGCTGGGACTATTAGTAAATCGGGTGGAAGACATGGAATGGTGCAATCCCGATAACATTCAATCTCCTCCCGCGTCTGCTGTCACCCCTGAATTAGTGCCGTATTTGCGTGGTTATTTTCCCAAACCTAATGGCGAAATCTTAGTGGTGTTAGATGGCGACTCTATCATCGCTGGAATGCCTCAGCAAAAAACCGAGGCTAGTTGAAATGCTTGAGCTAATTTCATCTTGCATCATTGCCAAACTTGCAGGTGAAAGTTTCCATCTCATCACTGATTTCTAAGTTAACGACTTAAATTATGAATTCTTCTTCCCAACCAAACCAAGCTAAAAATACTTCTAAGAGTAATTACGAAAATTCCTTAGATAATGACATCACAGCATTCCACGAACAGCCCGTATCTGAGAACGAACAACAGCAATTTAACCAAAATCAAAGCGAACCAGAACCAAGCCAGCAACCAACGCAGCGATTGAGCAAGCGAGGACTCGGTTTTCGCGGTAAGTTAATGCTCAGTTTCGGCACAACTATCGCCTTGCTAGCTGGTGTCACAGCGATTGGTTGGCAGAACACCAACCAACTAACCAGGCAGGTGGAAGATATCTATGAAAACCAATTCCAAGGAGCGCTTGCCCTTGCCAACTCTCAGTCGGCATTATGGGAATTGCGCTACGGTTTCCCCCAATTTCTCGTCCAGCCAGAGAAACGTGCCGATATTATCGCCACCGAGGCAAAGTTGTACCAAGTCATTGACAAAAACCTAGCAGCTTTCAAGAAACTTGAGCTAAAACCTGAAGAGCGAGCAGCTTTTAATAAACTGGAAGCTGCCTACAGAAGGTATATTGCAGCTAGACCGCGTTGGTTTGAGTTGATTCAAGCGGGTAAATTTGAGGAAGCAGCCACGTATCACGCTGCTACAACAACTCCTTTTGGTAGAGAAACCGTCGATGCGTTTGATGCAATGATCGAACTCCAACGGGAAGTTGCGGCACATGAATACACTCAGGTGGTAGCGCAGGAAGCGCAGATGAAACTGCTGCTAGGCATCGCCTTTCTGTTTGCCCTCGGACCAGGTGCAATTCTTTTATACGTTGTGAACCGCGCCACTCGTCCCATCGTTGCCGCAGCAGATGCAGTTGAGAAATTAGGGCAAGGAGAATTAGACACCCGCGTGGCTGTAGAAGGAGCAGACGAACTGGCAGTACTGGGAACTAACATCAACCAGATGGCAGGTCAGTTGCAACAACTCCTACAAAATCAAACTGCCCAAACTCAACAAGCCAACTTCCTCTCAGAAGTTGCCTCTGCCCGCGATCGCGGCTCGGAAGATTTAGAGGCTGTCTTCAACCATGCAGTGCAAGGAGCCAGAGAACTGTTAAAAGCAGATCGGGTCGTCGTTTATCGTTTTAATCCTAACGAGAGTGGTTATATTGCGGCTGAATCAGTCTTACCTGGCTTGCCACGCGCCCTCGATAACAACGTTAATGATGCATGTATCAGCGAGCAACTTCTGGAAGAATACAGGCGGGGTCGCGTCGTTCCTACCAGTGATGTCATGGCGGCTGGTTTTCATCCAGATCACCTGCGTTTAATGGAACGCCTGCAAATTAAAGCTAATTTAGTTACGCCCATATTGAAAAACGACCAGTTGTTTGGCTTATTAATTGCCCATCACTGCGAACAAACCTACAATTGGCAGCAAGGCGAGATTGACTTCCTCAAACAGCTAGCAGCTCAGCTAGGGATTATATTAAACCGTCTATCGTTCCTAGAACAGAAACAGACTGCGGTTGAACGAGCATCGGTGGTGAAAGATATCACCATTAAGTTGACTCAAGGACTTGGCGTGCAGGAAATTATGGAAACTGCGGTACAAGAACTGCGTCAAGCACTGAATAGCGATCGCGTCATTATCTATAGTTTCAACGACCAGTGGAAAGGCAGAGTCATTGTTGAATCTGTAGGCGAGGGTTTCCCCAAAGCTTTAGGAGCAGATATTGACGATCCTTGTTTCGCTAAAGGATACGTAGAACGCTATCGTCAAGGGCGAGTGCAAGCTACAGAAAATATCTGCGATGCAGGTTTAACTGATTGTCACATCGCCCAACTCCAACAGTTTGCCGTCAAAGCGAACTTAGTCGCTCCCGTGATCCGTAGTGGCGAACTTTTGGGATTGTTAATCGCTCACCAGTGCGATGCTCCCCGCAAGTGGCAGCAAGAAGAGATTGCCATGTTCTCTCAGGTAGCGACACAAGTAGGACTCGCGCTCGATCGCGCTTCTCTGCTAGAACAGCAAAAGAGTGCCAAAGAATTCTTACAGCGCCGCGCTTTAGAACTATTAATGGAAGTCGATCCAATCAGCCGTGGCGACCTGACGGTAAGGGCAAACGTCACCGAAGATGAAATCGGTACGATCGCCGACTCTTACAACGCCACAATTAACAGCTTGCGGAAAATTGTGGCACAGGTACAAGCTGCTGCCGGACAGGTAGCCACTACGACGACTAACAGCGAACAATCCGTAGGCGAACTATCTCAAGAAGCCCTGCGTCAAACTGAGGCAATTACAGCGGCTTTAGAGCGGATTCAGCAGATGACAGAATCAATTAGTGCTGTGGCCAGTAGTGCATCTCAAGCGGAAGCTGCGGTACAAGAAGCAACTCAAACGGTGGCGGCGGGAGATACAGCCATGAACCGTACCGTTGATGGAATGATGGCAATTCGGCAAACAGTAGCAGAAACCTCGAAAAAGGTGAAGCGATTGGGTGAATCTTCACAAAAGATCTCTAAAGTCGTCAACCTAATTAGTACATTTGCCGACCAAACTAACCTGCTAGCACTTAACGCTTCGATTGAGGCGGCTCATGCCGGAGAACAAGGACGAGGATTTGCAGTGGTAGCTGACGAAGTACGAACTCTAGCACGGCAATCGGCAGAAGCAACGGCAGAGATTGAGAGCCTAGTCAAAGATATTCAAACAGAAACAAACGAAGTGGTAGCAGCAATGGAAGCTGGTACGGAACAGGTGGTGACGGGTACTGTACTGGTGCATGAAACCCGACAAAACCTGCTCAAAATTACGGAAGTGAGCCAAAAGATTAGCGAACTTGTAGGCGCGATCGCCTCAGCTGCGGTATTGCAATCCCAGACATCTGAGGTAGTGACGGCAACGATGACAGATGTAGCCGCGATCGCTAACCGCACTTCCAATGAAGCAACTGTAGTCTCCACTGCATTTAAGGAACTCTCAATGCTGGCGCAAGAACTACAAACTAGTGCTAGTAAGTTCAAAGTTAGTTAGTGGTTAGAAGAAGGGTAATAGGTAATGGGTAATGGGTAATAGGAATAGGTAACGGGCTGACATTCACCAATTACCGACTACCAATTACCAACTACCAATTACCAACTACCAATTACCAATTACCTCCAAAATGTATCAGTTATGCTAAATTCTCGCCTCAATCAAGCCTCCCAAGTCTCAAACTCTGAGGCAAAAACAGCTCGACAACCGCGATCGCCACATCAGCCGATTTCTGGTAAGCCGCGTCACGGTCAACCGTGGAATAATTTCAGCTTTCGTACCAAGCTAACTCTATTGTTGATGTTGAGTGCAGCACTACCTGTAGTCGTAGTGACACAGAGAAACGTGACTGTCGCCCGACAAAGAGAAATACAAAACGCTCAAACATTCTTACAAAAAGCTCAGGCTAGTTTTCTGTCTAACTATGCTACTTGGGTTGTTACAGAGTCTGCTACAGAAGCTAATACGATCGCCGAAGTCGTACAAGCAATGAAGGTTGACTTGAGCGATCGCCAGCAAGTAGCGGCTCAGCGCCAGTTTCTTAATACCTTTTTAGGCAAATTTAGCGTTACAGACGGTAGTGGTTCTGTAGAAAAAAATATCCGAACTATCATAGATGCTGACGGAAAAACAGTAGCCCAAAGTATTCGTACTTTATCAGAAGAATATTTAAATTTAGCTGCGGAAAAAGTAGAACTTAACCCTCCTTATCGCCCCGTCTCTCTGCCAACTGGAATCAATTTAGGGGACGTGCCGATCGTCCAACATGCTCTACAAACCGGAAAGGTTTTGAGCGGTTTAGAGTTGATTAAAGGTAATGTTTTAAAACGCTTAGGACAAGACAAACAAGCAAATATTGGTATCCGTCCTCAACCTTTAACTGGTTTACCTCCAAGCAAACAACCTTCTGCTAATGGAACCTACGATATCGATGGAGGAAAGTTAGGCTTGGTAGGGATGGCAGTACAGCCAATTCTAGCGGGTAAAAAAGTTGTAGGCGCTGTTATCGTCGGTTCTGTCATCAACCAAGCTCCAGGGCAGGTAGATAGTTTTAAAGAGTTTGAACAAGTTTCCTTATCGACAATCTTTGCTCGAGACTGGCGGGTGACAACTACTGTTCCTTATACGGATGGCAAATCTAGGGCGATCGGTACACGAGCTGCAAGAGAAGTAGCAGAAACAGTCTTGAATCGAGGGCAAGAATTTAGCGGTCAGACAGACATAATAGGGCAAAAATATCTCACAACATATAGCCCTTTATACGACCATGAAAAAATTCTGAATCCAGACAAAGCCAAGCCCATAGGAATGGCTTTTGTTGGCACACCTTTAGATGAAATAGAAAGCCATATTCGGGAACAGCAGCTTTTTGCTTATGGCGTTTCTGGGGGTATGTTACTGTTAATTGGTTTAGCAGCAATTCCAGTTGCGGGCTCTTTTTCTCGCCCGCTCAAACGCCTAGCTAGTTTTGCACAACAAATCGGTGTTGGAGAGACTGAAACGAGGCTGGAAGAAGCCAGCAATCGCCACGATGAAATTGGTATTCTGTCTCAAGAGTTGAATCAGATGGCAACCAATATTGAAGCCAGCCTGAAAGCTCGTCGTCAAGAAGCAGAGTACGCTCGGTTTTTTGGCGAGTTGGCAGCAAAAACGAGAGATTTTCAAACAGTTGAAGACATACTAGTCCATACTGTGAAAGCTACCCGCAATACTTTAGCAGTAGAGCGAGCGATCGTCTATCGCTTCAATCCCGACTGGAGTGGATCGATTGTGGCTGAGGCAGCAGTACCTGGATTAGCACCTTGCCTCAACACGACCATCACCGATACTTGTATGCAGGCAAATAAAGCTGAAGAATATAGGCAAGGACGGGTCAGGGCGATCGATGATATTTATCGAGCAGGCTTAACTGATTGCCACATTCAATTATTGGAAAGATTGAAAATTAAAGCAAATTTAGTTGCGCCTATTATTAGAAATGACGAACTTTTCGGTTTAGTATTTGCCCAATACTGCTCAAAATCTCATACTTGGGAGCAAGCGGAGATCGATTTCTTAGAACGATTAGGGGTGCAATTAGGAGCGTCGTTGCAGCGGATCGATTTACTACAAAAACAACAAGAGGAAACTAAACGCGCCGAGTTGCTAAAAGATATCACGCTGAAAATTGCTCAAATTAACAATTTACAAGATGTATTGAGTGTTGCTAGTCACAGCATTCGCCAAGCGATCGTTACAGACCGAGTGGTGATTTACGGTTTAGACCCAACTAATTGGAAGGGGAAAATTATAGCTGAGTCAGTAGCTAATGGTTTTCCCGTAGCTATGGGAGCTGAAATTGAAGATCCTTGTTTGAGAAAAGGTCAGGTAGAACGATACAAAAAAGGACAAGTCACCAGCATCAGCGATATATACACCGAACCGAGAGTGACTGCTTGTTACCGCAAACAATTAGAACAATTTAGCGTTAAAGCCAACTTAGTTGCTCCCATTGTCCAGGGCGATCGGTTATTTGGTCTGTTAATTGCCCATCACTGCTCTGTGTCGCGAGTTTGGCAGCAACAGGAAATGGACTTTTTCCGGCAATTAGCTACACAAATTGGCTACGCGCTCGATCGCGCTTCCCTAGTGGAGCAGCAAAAGAGCGCCAGAGAGTTCATGCAGCAACGCGCTTTAGAACTATTAATGGAAGTCGATCCCGTCAGCCGTGGCGACCTAACGGTAAGAGCAAATGTCACCGAAGATGAAATCGGTACGATCGCCGACTCCTACAACGCCACAATTAACAGCTTGCGGAAAATCGTGACACAGGTACAAGCTGCCGCTTTACAGGTAGCTTGTACGACGACTAACAGCGAGCATTCTGTAAGCGAACTGTCTCAAGAAACGTTGCGGCAAACTGAGGTAATTACTGCGACTTTAGAGCGAATTCAACAGATGTCTGACTCGATTCGTGCCGTAGCAACCAGCGCCTCCCAAGCAGAAGCAGTCGTGCAGCAAGCAACCCAAACGTTAGCAATGGGAGGTACGACAATGAACCTTACTGTAGAGGGGATGATGGCAATTCGAGACACGGTAACAACCACCTCGAAAAAAGTGAAGCAGTTGGGTGAATCGTCCCAGAAAATTTCTAAAGTCGTGAACTTGATTGGTAGATTTGCCGCTCAAACCAACTTATTAGCATTGAAAGCTTCAATTGAAGCTGCCCGTGCCGGAGAAGAAGGGCGAGGATTTGCTGTACTAGCTGATGAAGTGCGCGTCTTGGCACGGCAATCGGCGGAAGCAACCGCAGAAATTGAAAGCTTGATTGCCAACATCCAAGCCGAGACAAACGAAGTGGTAGCAGCAATGGACGCTGGTACGGAACAGGTCGTTGCTGGAACAAAGCTAGTAGACGATACTCGTCAAAGTTTGAACCAAATTTCAGCGGCGAGCCAACAGATCGGCGAACTCGTAGCCGCGATCGCTTCTGCTACAGTTTTGCAATCTCAGACATCTGAGGTAGTCACGGCAACGATGACAGACGTAGCCGCGATCGCCGACCGTACTTCTAACGAAGCAACCGTAGTTTCCAGCTCATTTCAAGAACTCTCGGCACTAGCCCAAGAACTGCAAGCTAGTGTCAGTCAATTTAAAGTCAGTTAGTGGTGCGTGGCTAGTGGCTGGTGACTAGTGACTAGTCACCAGCCACTAGCCACTTATAATCCCCTAGCCCCTAGTCCCTAGCCCCTAACCCCTATTTCGTATGGCGATCGATTCTGATATTCGCGACCAGGCTTACCAATTCTTTATTCAAGAAGCGCCAGAACTATTGCAGCTAATTGAAGAGGAATTGCTAACGCTCAGAACAGAACGCAGTACCGCCAAAGTTCATAACATGATGCGGGCGGCTCACTCAATTAAGGGTGGAGCAGCCAGCGTGGGTTTGGACACAATTAAAACCCTGGCTCACAGCCTGGAAGACATTTTTAAAGGGCTGCACAACCCAGAGTTAGATGTTAATGCCGAAGTAGAAAGTTTGCTGTTAGAAGCTTACGACTGTCTGCGCCTGCCTTTAATAGAGCAGATTGAGAATGGTCAATGCGACAACGAGCGGGCAATGGCGACAGCAGAGCCAGTGTTTGCCCGTATAGAAGCTAGTATAGGTAATTTCTTGAAAGGAGCGGCAGAGTTACCTAGCTCTGTCGATCTAGGGGTAGATATTGCGCTCTCAATTTTTGAGGTAGATGTTGCTCAGGGACTCGAACGGCTAGCGGCTGTCGTTACCGATCCGACAGGCAAAGAAATTGCTGGAGAATTGCGAGCGCAAGCAGAAGTTTTTGCTGGTATTGCTGAGTTGTTGAGCTTGCCAGGGTTCGGCGCGATCGCTTCTAACGCCATTGCGGCGATCGAAACTCACCCAGAACAAGCTTTGCAAATCGCTCAACTAGCTCTGGCTGACTTTGAGGCAGGTAGGCAAGCAGTGATGGCAGGCGATCGCACATCTGGTGGCAATCTTTCCCCAGCTTTAGCAGCACTAGCCAACGCAGCTACCTCAGCTCCAGCAGCCTTCAACCTGCCTGTAGAGGATGTTTTTGGTTCCTTGGCAGAGATAGATTTACCATCTATGCCATTGCCAGTCATTGCCGAAACATCCGTCGAAGATATATTTGGAGCATTAAATGCAGTTGGCGATCCAACAGCAGTTTCAGGTGCTCCGCACGCTTCTTTAGAAGATGTCTTTGGTGGATTAGCAGCAATTGATGTACCTGCAACAGGACAACCAACTGCCGCAACTACACCTGAAAGCGAGACGCTGCCTTCTCTAGACGATATTTTTGGTAGCATCAGTCAAGAAAGCGCGATCGCGGAGGCGACTTCTGTTGCTCAAACGATTGCATTGTCAAGTACATCGCCCAGTACGTCCTCAAGTCCTGCATCTAAAGCAGAAAGCCCCGTTCCATCTCTAGATGATATCTTTGGTGACTTAAAGTTAGCAGAACCAGTTGCACTTAGCACAAATGCTGCTTCAGGGCAAAAACCCGCTACTCGCGTCACGCAAGATCGTCCATCAGATACAGTTCAGTCAGTCGAGCAGATATTTGGTAATTTACCACCACTAGAGGATCTCGCGCCTCCCGTTGGGCGATCGGCTCCTTTAGTCCCTGCTACGCCTAAGCTACCCACAGTTACAGAAAAAGCAGGTGCGATCGCTCCTAGCACTCCAGGTTCAACCAAAATTTCTGCGGCAGCACGCCAAACATCGGAAACAAGTAAAGCTGGAGCTAAAGCTGCTACTCCCCAACTATCTCAGCTTTCAGTTCGCGTTGACTTAGATCGGCTGGAGCGGATGAATAACTTAGTTGGTGAATTAGCAATTAACCGCAACAGTCTGGCACTGCAAAACGATCAAATGCAAGCAATCATCGTTGCTTTACTGCGCCGTTTCGCTAAGTTTAGGCAAATCGCTCATAATTTGCGAGATTTTGCCGATCAAATGCTAGTAGCTCCTCAGAGCTATAAATCGCTAACTACTGGTGCAGCCGGAAAATTTAATTCTGGAAACGTCGCATCAATCGCACCTATAGGACTTGCCGCAATCGGTCAAACGAGTTTTGACTCTTTGGAGATGGATAACTACGGCGAGCTACACTCCTTAGTGCAAACCACTCTAGAAGAAATCATGCAGTTGGAAGAAACCGTGGGTGACGTAGTGTTACTAGCGGGACAGTCCAGCCAAACCCTAGAAAGACAACGCCAAATGCTAGGTCATTTGCGGGATGACTTGATGTGGGCGAGGATGTTGCCTTTGAGCGAAGTCCTCAACCGTTTCCCACGGATGTTGCGCGACTTGTCTAATTCGTACAACAAACCAGTAGAACTAAAACTGAACGGTACGGGAGTTTTAGTAGATCGAGCCGTCTTGGAAAAACTCAACGATCCTCTAGTACACTTAGTTCGCAACGCTTTCGACCACGGGATCGAAATGCCAGAGGATCGGCAACAGCGAGGCAAACCGGAGCAAGGGACAATTGAAATTCGCGCCTATCACCAAGGTAGCCAAACCATGATTGAAGTGCGCGATGATGGGCGGGGTGTCAACTTAGACCGCATTCGTGCTAAAGGTATTGACATGGGGTTGCTGACTCCAGAACAAGCAGCCGTTGCCGAGCCATCGCAGTTGTTAGAACTACTATTTGAACCAGGATTTTCTACAGCCAGCCAAGTCAGCCAGTTGTCCGGTCGAGGTGTAGGACTGGATGTGGTGCGCGACCAGTTGCGATCGCTCAAAGGTAGCGTGACGCTCAACTCAGAACCAGGACGCGGCACTGCTTTTATCTTACGCATTCCTCTGACATTATCGATCGCCAAGCTACTCGTTTGCTTTGTTGGCTCCACTGCTCTAGCTTTACCTTCTGACAGTATTGCTGAAATTTTGATTCCCCAACCCGATCAGGTTAAAGTCAGTAGCGGCAAGAGATTCTTGCATTGGCAAGGTCATATCGTTCCTGCCTATCATCTATCGCAACTACTGCAATATTCTTGCCCGTTACCGGAGGCTCAGCCAAATCAAAGTTTGGCAACCGTGCCTACTCCTGACGATTGGGCAGCACCCATTTTGCTGTTGGAACAAGATGACCAGTTAATTGCCATTGAAGTCGATCGCCTAGTTACCGAGCAAGAACTCGTAATTAAACCTTTTAGTCCGGCGATCGCTCCACCTATATATATTTATGGCTGTACGATTTTGGGTAATGGCTGTCTGATCCCAGTAGTTGACGTATCTGGACTGTTGCAATCCTTCTTCGGTGATGGGCGACGCGTCGGTGAAGTTGCAACTCTACCCAGCTTGCCTGTTGCCGATCTAACAGAAGAAGATAGCTCTACTCCATCAACTTCTAGCCCAGCTAAAACAACTGTTCCTACTGTGCTAGTGGTTGATGATTCAATTACCGTGCGGCAAACTCTGGCGCTGACCTTACAAAAAGCCGATTACCGCGTTTTACAAGCTAGAGATGGTCGAGAGGCAATCAATCAATTACAACAAAATCTGCATATTATTCAACTGGTGATTTCTGATGTAGAAATGCCAAACATGAATGGTTTTGAGTTCCTCAGCCATCGCCGACAAGACCCACAACTCTCAAAAATTCCCGTCGTCATGCTTACCTCCCGTAGTAGCGAAAAACACCAACAGCTAGCTAAACATTTAGGTGCTAAGCACTATTTCACTAAACCTTACATCGAGCAAGAATTTTTAACAGCAGTCAAAGACCTTTTGGCAGAAGGTAGTAAGTAGGGAGTGGATAATTGGTAATTGGTAATTGGTAATTGGTAATTGGTAATTGATATTTTCACTACTCACTACTCACTACTCACTCTCTACTGATATGGCAAGTGCTTTAGTTAGATCGAAAATTCACGGTGCGGGACAGGTTGCTCAAGAGGCAGCCACGTCAATTAAAATCGTGATGTTTAAAATGGGCGAGTTTAATTTAGCTTTGCACATTAATAGCATAGTGAAAGTCCTGCCGCAAACTGTGGTTTATGGTAGCGGACAAAATGGAGTAGGGCTAATTCATTTGAGCGATCGCGAGGTCACGGTAATCGATCTCCAACGGCGATTGTTTCAGTCTAGTAGCAATCTCGATTCTGCGAAGCGTGGTTATTTGATGCTCGTCCAAGACAGACAAAGCGAACTTTATGCGATTCCCGTCGCTCAAGTCCCAATTTTGATGGATATTCCCCTATCTTGCGTGCGCGTTCTGCCCGAGTCTTACCGTAGCGCAGACATATTTGGCTTTGCAACTCACGTAGCCGTGATTCCAGCAACGGAACCACCGCTGACAATATTTATGCTAGATGTGGATCAACTGCTAGTAGTGCGGGGTGTGGATATTGTTTAATGGTCGTTCGTCATTTGTGGTGTTTTTAACTAATGACCAATGACTAATAACCAATGACAACTTACGGCATTCAACACTCGGCGGCGATTGTAAGTATTAACGATAATGAAAGTAACGCTAATACAAAGTAGAACCGCTTATGAGTGCGATCGCGACAATTGCTGACAATCCATTACTAAAAGGTCAAGGATTGCCACCATTTGCAGATATTCAGCCAGAGCATGTGGTTCCAGCCATGAAGCAACTGCTGGCGGAACTAGAATCAGAACTGGTTGACTTAGAAGCTAACGTTACGCCAACCTGGAGTGGGTTAGTAGAACCCATAGATCGTTTGTCGGAGCGTTTGCGCTGGAGTTGGGGTATTGTCGGGCATTTGATGGGTGTAAAGAATAGCCCCGAACTGCGTACAGCCTACGAAACCATACAGCCGCAAGTCGTAGAATTCTACAATAAATTCAGTCAAAGTCAACCGCTTTATAAAGCTTTTAAGGCACTACGGGCAAGTCAAGCTTGGGATACCCTAGCAAATGCTCAAAAGCGAATTGTCGAAGCAGCAATTCGAGATGCCGAGCTATCGGGTGTAGGATTAGTAGGAGAGCAGCGCGATCGCTTTAACGCGATTCAATTAGAGTTAGCCGAACTTACCACCAAGTTTTCTAACAATGTTTTGGACGCAACCAAAGCTTTCAGCCTGACGCTGAGATCGCCTGATGAAGTAGAAGGCTTACCTCCCAGTTGGTTGAGTTTAGCAGCTCAAGCTGCCCGTGCTGCCGGAGAAGAAAAAGCAACACCGGAAAATGGACCTTGGCGGGTTACGCTCGATTTTCCTAGTTATTTGCCTTTTATGCAGCATGGCAAACGTCGAGATTTGCGCGAAAAGTTATACAGAGCATTTATTAGCCGTGCTTCCTTTGGAGATTTAGATAATACACCTTTAATTGAAAAGATTTTGCAGCTACGGCGCGAAAAAGCAAATTTACTCGGATTTAACAGCTATGCAGAATTAAGCTTAGCTAGTAAGATGGCTCCCAGCGTAGATGCAGTCGAGGCTTTATCAGAAGAATTGCGACGCGCCAGTTACGATGCTGCGAAGCAAGATTTAGAAGCACTAAGAACTTTTGCTACATCCAAGGGAGCGCCAGAAGGCAGCAACTTGCAGCACTGGGATATTGCATTTTGGGCAGAACGCCAAAGAGAAGAAAAATTTGCCTTTAGTGCAGAGGAACTGCGCCCGTATTTCCCCTTACCCCAAGTATTAGATGGGCTATTTGCCCTTGTTAACAAATTATTTGGCGTTACTGTGACTGCGGCGGACGGTCAAGCACCAATTTGGCATGAAGATGTGAGATATTTTCAAATTGCCGACGAAACAGGAGAAGCGATTGCCTATTTCTATCTTGACCCGTACAGCCGTCCGGCAGAAAAGCGAGGTGGTGCGTGGATGGATGATTGCATCGGTCGGGCAAAAATAAATAATGAAGGTGCGATCGCTACTCGCAAGCCAGTAGCATATTTGGTATGTAACCAAACTCCCCCAGTCGATGGCAAGCCTAGCTTAATGACTTTCAACGAAGTGGAAACTTTATTCCACGAGTTCGGTCACGGGCTGCAACACATGTTGACTAAGGTAGATGATGCAGGGGCGGCTGGAATTAACAACGTGGAATGGGATGCGGTGGAGCTACCCAGCCAGTTCATGGAAAACTGGTGCTACCATCGAGAAACCTTGATAGGAATGGCAAAGCATTACGAAACAGGCGAGACTTTGCCAGAGCATTACTACCAAAAACTCATTGCTGCTCGCAATTATATGAGCGGTAGTGCCATGCTACGACAGTTACATTTCGGTTTAGTCGATCTAGAACTGCACCATCGCTATCATCCTGGTGGTACGGAAACAGCCAGCGACGTGCGCCAGCGCATCGCTAAGACAACAACCGTATTACCACCCTTACCAGAAGATGCATTTTTGTGTTCTTTCGGGCACATCTTTGCTGGCGGGTACGCTGCGGGATACTATAGCTACAAGTGGGCAGAAGTCCTCAGTGCTGATGCTTTCGGTGCATTTGAAGAAGCCGGATTAGATAATCCCCAGGCACTTACTGAGACTGGGAAGCGTTTCCGCAATACCGTGCTGGCTTTAGGTGGTAGTCAACATCCAATGGATGTATTTAAATCCTTCCGAGGTCGAGAGCCAAGTACGGAGCCTTTGTTAAGGCATAGTGGGTTGGCTGCATAGTTCTTGTAGGGTGCGTTATATCTAACGCACCCTACTTCTAGGCTCCAACCCCTTCTATGGCTCGCTCGAGTATTTGTAGGGCTGAATTTACTTCTGCTTCGGTGACAATCAAGGGTGGAACGAAGCGAAGAACTTTTGCACCTGCCGGAACCAGCA
>ERZ1066124.203-NODE-203-length-54499-cov-23.016604_pt1 | contig 54499 bp, 52 predicted proteins | sample MGYA00382771_ERZ1066124 | MGnify/ENA primary metagenome ERZ1066124 (study PRJEB33369, sample SAMEA5778354) | biofilm metagenome | biome: Industrial cooling water; feature: Water cooling tower basin; material: Biofilm | place: United Arab Emirates | collected... | reverse complement strand
TAGCTTCAGTGTGTTGAGAACCTGGCGTTTATCTAGTCCGCTCAAGCTATCAAAAATAGGGGTTAAAGTGATGCGTCGATCACTGATTGTATTAAGTACTTTTAGTCCAAAGAACTCACTTGAATCATCCTTCAATTGATTGGCGCGTTGTCTGACTTCGAGATTGACTTGCTCAACAGGGCGACCAAAGCCAGGACAATCTGCTTGAGCAGGATGAGCCGCAACTGTGATACAAACAGCAGTCATGAGTGGTAGAAGCAACCGTGAATTGAGATGCAGCATGATTTCAGGGTAGAAACGATTAGGACTAGGATTCAGTCGCACAAGCAATTCTTTTTGGACTGATTGGCTCAATCTTTTCTGTTTTAGAGTTATCTCTCAATCAGGTTATGCACTCCTGAAAGCTGAAGGACTTTAAAGCTGGAGTTACATTTGATGAAATAACTTGTATACGACGTGGAGCAGCCAAGCGTACGATGGTCTGTTTGCATATCCTCATCAGCAATGAACGTAAACCTAGCAAAGTTCTCTACCCAACGGTCATTACCCTAATCAAAGTTGAGTTACCCTATGATATCTAAAGTTTTCGCGCCTATACTTTTAGCTGGATTGGCAGCAGGTACAGTTTTGCCTGCAACGGCTCAAGTCTTACCCAAACCCATAACTTGCGAAGCCACGATTCCACTTGGTCAAGGCACTCGCTTGATCTATCGACTCAATGGCATCGTGCCAAATCCCACGTCCGATCGCCCTCAAAATCCGATCGGAACTTCGATCAATATGACGGTGCAGCGTCGCGATCGCGTAGGCAACCTCCAAACTCTCTTGAATCGCGTTTTGGTCGATAATCTAGAGGAAATTGCCCCAGATGCAGACTATTCTAAGTTCCCCTTTACCGGTGTGTTTCGTGGTCAATCTAACAATGGGTTCCGGCTCTATTCTGTTAGCGGTTCTACACACGGACTGTATGCTAGCTTGCGTCCCACTCGCGGACAGCCCCAGCAAATGCAGATCGTTCACTATTTGAGCCGGGGAAATTTTGTACGATCGACCGCAGGCACTTGTCGTTGAGCAGGTGAATTTTAATTGATCTAGTGTAATGGTCAGTGGCTCAACAGTTGACTCAATTCAGAATATGTCGCAAAAATTCGGCTTTACCTTCAAAAGACTTCCCCCATTGTTAATCGGCACGATTACGATCGCGGCTTTCTCTAGTAGTCCGGCTCAATCGAAAACGTCAACGACTCCTCTCAACTCGGTTTCTGCTCAGTCTACAATCCTAGCTACCATTCCTCGTCCCGACAACATTATCTATCAGCCCGACTCCTCTGCATTTGAAGGAATCACTTGGCAACTTTCAGAATGGAAATCGAAGGGACAGTCTATCCGATTACTGCCCAGCCATCCAATCACAATTCGCTTTGATGGGAAACGGCTAGGTGGCTCAACAGGCTGCAATGATTACTCAGCAGACTATCAATTTCGCAATTATCAGTTACGAATACCAAGAGCAATCATTTCTACAAAGAGGGGATGTATTTCAGCCGTTGCTGATCGAGAAAATTGGTTTGCTTCTGCTCTAAAAGCGTCTCACTCTGTGGTTTTCCTGGATCGCGATCGATTAGTCATTGAGTATAAAGCGGCTTCTGGTAAAGGATTTTTGGGTTTTACACCGATGCGATCGCAGCTTCAAAACACAGATTGGCAACTGAACTCAATCACAATCGGATCAACAACTCAAGCCATAACACAGCCAATTACGCTGAGATTCACAGCCGATTCAATCGGTGGGTCTGCTGGATGTAATGAATATTCTGCTGCTTACGAGGCATCGCGAAATCGAATCAAAATTGGGGGAATTGCGACGACAGAGAAGATGTGTTCCCCTTCACAAATGCAGCTTGAACAGAGTTTTCTAGCAAAACTAGAAACTGTGCAACGATACGAAATCATCAATCATGCTCAAAACTTGAAGCTGTTCTTCCAACAAGGAAATCAGACAGGAGTACTTACATTCAAACTACCTGATGATTGAAGATTTAAGTCGGTAGATGCAAAACGTAGTTCAGAATGTCGCCTTTGTTGCTGATCTATCAAACCTCAAACTTCACTTCTATCTAGCTTTTGTTGTTGCAAATGCGCGATCTCAATCTATCAACTAGACTCAGTTCTCTCAATCTTGTGATCGACTCAGATTGGCTGTCAAATCCTGCTCCTTTCTGTTCGGGTAGAACGGCTTTTTCTCAGGAAGTTGATAAAACAGAGTCCCGTGAATGCCTTGAACTTCCGGCTTGTTTAAGCGTCTCTCCCATAGTCGAGCTAGAATTTGCCGAATTTCAGGATCGTCTTCAATCTCATCATTGAATTGAATATTTTGATCAGGTGCGGGAAAAATCTTGAGAAATTCCTCGTCGGTCGCACTGTAAACATCGTAAGCACAGTTCACAGCACGATCGATGACTTGAATGTTTTTCATACGATTGAATCTGAGTGCGATTGATCAATCCTATCTTGCCGCACTGGAGTAGGTTCGATCCTTCTGCTAAAGTTCTCATTTGCTGATAGGTTCTCGTTAAGGGGTTACGACTTGCAACGACTAAAGCTTCACCGCGTCCAGTAGAAGGCGGCGCGATTCGTTCAGGTCGGGGATGAGTCGATTTGCTTGTGGAGGAACTTCGCCACTTAGATCTCCACTGATGTAGTCCTTGGGGAAAATGATCGAGAAGCGACTATACGGACTGATCAGGGCAACGAGTAAATAGAGCGGTGCGCGATCGCGGTTAGTGAATCTGAAACTGGCAAGGTATTTTCATAAGGATCGGTTGATTGGGGGACAGCGCACAGATCGTTAGACCTGCATAACCTTCTCAACAATACACCCTATAATCTAGAAGCAAAAATAAATGAGCTTCGCAATGCGTCTAATAGTTTCTCAATCTTGGTTGTTCATTTTGACAGCAATTTGGTTTGTTCCGATTCGTCCTGCACACTCAGCGGAAACTCAGCTTCCAAGGATTCGGACAAATTGCACAACCAATTCTCAGAGACTACTCGCGCCAATTCCTCTAAGGTTGCCGCCGACAGTTGCTATCCCTCAACCTGAGCAGGTTGCCCAGTCTAGAAAGATTAGAGCACTGATTGAGGCGAAACAATGGAAGCAAGCACTTCAAGAGTTTCAGAAAGGCTCAAGTTGGGTACAGAACGAGACGATGCGATCGCTCTTTGCTGGACTCGTTCAAGCGAATGAAACGGCTCGTGCATCTCGGTTTGTGATTGAGCAATTTCCGCCACAGTCTAAACAACGGGCGCAAGGACTCGGCGTGATTGCGGCTGAACTTACGAATCGAAATCAGTTGAAAGACGCGATCGCACTCCTCAAAAATTTGCCTCCAAGCTCTGAATATCTCAGTGATGCCGTGATTCCGGTTGTAGAAGCGCTCACAGCAACGAATCAAATTCAGAAAATCCCGCAGGTCATGACGTTGTTTCCAGTTACTAAGGAGAAATGGACAGTTTGGACAGATGTTGCGAATGCAGTTCTGTTTGAGCCAGCGCAAGCCAAAGAAGTGGCAGGCATAATGGAAGGGGAGTATCTGCGATCGCTGACTCTAAAAAACATTGCAACAAAATGGTTGTCTGAAAATCGTCGCGATGGGGTCAAAGCTTGGACGATCGCGAACGAAATTGAGGATTGCTCAATTCGCATAGAAGTTTTTCTGAATGCCTTTGAACAACTGAATGCTTCAAACTTGAATGTGTCTAACACTCAGAAAGCGCAAGCACTTGATCAGATGGAAGCTTTGATCGCAGTGCTGCGTGATCCGAATCTGAACTATCAAAGTGATCTGATTAGCCATCAAATTTCATTAGCGGGTCTAAATATCCGAAGCGGGCGCAAAGCAGAGGGTTTGAAGTTATTAGAGCGAGTTCAGCAAGGCTTGAAGCAATTTGATTCTGATATCTATCGAGCAGAGACCTTGATCAAGCTGGCGACTCAGTATCAATCGATCGGAGATAATCGTACTGCAATTCAACTGCTAGATACAGCTGTAATTGCAGTTCGGGATGCTTATAATCCAAAACCTCGATCAAATGATCAATTTAGCTTACCGCCGTTAGTGCCATCTCCTTTTTGGCGCGAGGAGAAGCTAGAGAAAATCGCTGAACGCTATCGATCGCTCAATCAAATCCGAAAAGCAGAAGCGATCGGGCGAACGTTGCCGCAGCGTGCAAAAATTACGTTTCCGAATCAAATCAATCGACGCTATTATCCGATTCCAGGCATCAAACCTCTTCCAAATCAAGTTCCATCCTTGAAGGTTCCACGGTAGTATGCGATTCACTTTGTTAATAGGTGCGATAGCAGTTTTGGGAGCTTCGATCGCGCTGAACATTATCTTATTGGGTCAGGCAAAAAAGTACTATCTTGAACTGAATGAGACGCGACTCGATCCGATTGGGTTAGGCTACTATTCTACTTCTCCTAGCCTCAGTCAGAATCAACCTCGTATCGTCTTTTTTGGAGATTCTAGGGCTGAAAATTGGACGTTTCCAGATTTGAATCACTATGAATTTATCGATCGTGGAATTAGTGCACAAACCTCAGTGCAAGCAATTCAACGATTTAGCCAGCACGTTCGACCTTTGCAGCCTAAAGTCGTAATTGTTCAGATTGGCATTAATGATCTCAAAACGATCGCACTATTTCCAGATCGAAAAGCTGAGATCATTGCGAATTGTCGATCGAACATTGAGCAGATTGTTAGAGAATCAAATAATCTGGGCGCGATCGTGATTCTGACTACAATTTTCCCAGTTGGAAACGTGCCACTTCAGCGCAAGCCCTTTTGGTCAGATGAAATCGCTCAAGCTATAAAGGAAATGAACCGTGATCTAGCGACATTAGCGAACGATCGAGTCATTGTTTTTGATGCGTTTTCAATCCTTACCGACTCACAAGGAAAACTACGTTCAAACTATCAAATTGACGAATTACATCTGAATCAACAAGGATACTCGATGCTAAATCAAGCGCTAATTGGTCAACTCGAAAAGCTCAAGTTCTGAAAACTTAAGATCTGCGATCGCAGTTAGATTGTTTCTGCGAGCAGTCATCTGCCCTCAGCACATTGATGAAAACCAAAATACCCCCATTACAGAGATCGATTTGCTTATGCCCCTAACGATTCTGCTGCGTCGAATCAGAATTTGTAAGGTGCAATAGCTCAACAGAAAAAACCTTCTGTAACCTCGCAAATATTGCTAAATCCTCTTTTGTGGCGTTATTTTGATGAGCCTGTTCTAAGCATAATCGCAAATCTGCTGCGAACTCCATTCGAGTCATGTCCTGATTCTTATGATGGAGGTCACACTTGTAACGTTCTGCAAGCAATTGCAAGGATGCGAACTCCCAGTCCGTAGGGTGCTTGGTTGTGAAAGGGAAAGAAAAAATTACCGCAGGAGTCATTTTAGCGGTGGTAGAAAATTGTTGTGGCTCCAACATTGCAGTTCTAGCTTCTAAGCTATCAGCCCGATCATTCAGGATTTTTAGCCCTGCTGAAAATTCTTGTTCTAGATTTTGTAGAACTTTTAGATCAAGACTTGGGAGCGCGAGTGTGCGGAGTTGTTTGGAGCAAGTGTTAAGAGCGATCGCAAACTGCATTCTGGACATAGGCTGTTCTGTGAGAAGCAAGGGATTAGCAGGACAGCCGTAACGCTTGAGAAGTGATGTTAGCGCGTAATAGCTCCCATCTTCTGTGATTTCGGAGATAGAAGATGCGGTTGCTTTAGCTGCGATCACAAATCCTAGACTGATCATCAACGCGATTCGAGAGATTCGATGATGCGAGGTTTGAGGTGGACCCATAGGGTTGGACAAAAGATAGATAGGGAATAAGCTACAGTTCTAGATCACAGTTCCATTAGCTTTGTTGATTTAGAACTCATTCACACTTTTGCTTCTTTTGCATTCGTACTTCTTAGATTATCACAATACACTTGATTTGGTGTTCTGTATTCTAATCCTTGATGCGGTCGTACTTGATTGTACCAACTAAACCACTGTTTCACTTCTCGTGTCAAGTGATGTCCGTTCTCGAATGACTTTAGATAAATCAACTCATACTTCAAGCTTCTCCACAATCGTTCGATAAAGATGTTGTCATGACATCGCCCTCGTCCATCCATGCTGATTTGGACATTTGCTGCTTTGAGGCAGTGCGTGAAGGCATTGGCGGTAAACTGCGCTCCTTGGTCAGTGTTGAAGATCTCTGGGTTGGGATAGCGCGATAACGCTTCGCTCAGTGCTTCGATACAGAAGTCTACTTCCAAAGTGTTGGAGATGCGCCACGACAGCACTTTGCGGCTGTACCAGTCCATCACTGCCATCAAGTAGAAATGTCCCTTGGCTCCCGGAAGATAGGTGATGTCAGTACACCACACTTGATTCGCACTCGTAATTGTAAGCCCACGCAGCAAGTAGGGATACACTCGATGCTCCGGATGCGCCTTACTCGTGTTCGGTTTGGGATAAATTGCGAACAATCCCATCTGTCGCATCAGCTGTTGGACTCGCTTACGATTGACGTTGTATCCGTGAGATCGCAAACAGATCGTCATCTTCCGACTGCCGTAGAACGGCGTTTCCAAATACTGTTGGTCAAGCAAGCGCATCATTGCCAACTCCTCGTCTGACGGCGGCAACGCTCGATAATAAAAGCTTGAACGCAACACCTGCAACAATTCACACTGTCGGACAATGCTCAACTCAGGATGCGTTTCTTCTACCAGGGCTTTTCGGTCGGCAAGCCCAATCGTGCCGACCTGTTGGCTAAAAAATCCCGCTCGACTTTCAACTGCCCAATTTGCCGATATAACTCGTCGATTTGAGCGCTGCTTTCTGGCTCAATTTGACTCGCTTTTCCGCCACGCTCAAATAACTCACTGGCGCTGTCTAAAAGCTGCCGTTTCCACCCATGAATCATCGTCGGATGCACCCCGTGATGACTCGCTATCTCTGCTATCGTCTTCTCGCCTTTAATCGCTTCTAATGCGACTTTGGCTTTGAATTGGGCACTGTGTTGTTTCCGTTTATTTTGGCTCATAAACCACTCCTATCATGAGTTGTACGGGTGTAGCTTATTCGCCTGTCCAGTTTTTTGGTTCCACCTCAGTTTTTTTCATTGTCAATATAGCTTTATCGTACAGGGATTCTCATCAGCGGCGGCTTGCTCACATTTCAGCTTTTCCTGTATTCTGCAATACTAAGGCTTCTCGATCGACAGAACGGCGACGGATTGGTGGAACAGAAATAGGAGCAGGAGAGCTAATGATAGACTCAGGATCAGGTCTAGAACATTACCGAAATTCCTAGCGTCTCAACATGATGACAAGAAGTCGTATCAACGTTATCGTAAACATCATCACATGAAAAGCCCCAAAACCGCCCTGAGCAAACAAGGATGATAGCACTTGAGAAAACAAGAATGGTAGCAATGTTAGGCTGCCAACGTAGATCAGCAGCAAGGTTCCTATCCACCCAGAAAGATTAAGGGGCTTTTTGAGAGCTAAAGCAGCGATTCCCAAAAGCCCTAAAGCTGGGAGAATAATCAAGTAGAGCCAATACCAAATCCCCAACCCTACACCCGTTTTAGGGGGTGACAGAAACAAGACGAGATGCCATGCTCCATTGATACTCATCACGAAGAGAATTAGAAAGTAAAGTACTAATTTTAAATTCATGCCCTTGCCAATTCTTCAGAGATATCTAATTGCTAGTTGCTTGTGCTGGAGTTACTTTTGCATCGATTTGAGCATTGCAGCCTGCGATCGAGGTTACTAAAATGCTGAGTGCAGAAATCTGGAGCTTAGAAAATGGCAGTTCCCTCCAAATTGCTCCCGTCATGGTTTACGGTTCACGGTATTGGAGGTTATGCAAAAGCTGATTTGCAACTTCTTCTCTAACAGGGCGCGAAAGTATCATCGTTCATCGCATCATTTCGTTCTTGAATGAAATCGGGGCTAACAGAACGAAGTCCGCATAGCGAAACCCGCCCTAATTCCCAATTCGGACGAGACTTGCGATCGTTGCATATCCTCAAAATTGCGAACTCTATAAGCTGATGTTCTTAGCAAGATCTTCCAACTATGCTTTGATCGCTGAATCTTTTATTGAACCATGCTTTATGTTAGGAGTCAGTGTGATCGCAGTTCCAATATCGATCGCGACCACTAGACCACAAAGCCTGACTCAAATCAGATTTAACTTAGTTGCGCCAATGAAATAGCAACTTAGCAATGAGCTTCTCAACCCAAACTATCCATGAGTACAACAGAAAACAGCATCAAACTCCCAGGCTCCAAAGGTGAGCACCTAGCACAAGCAAAGTTTGGCACAACTCGACGCGCTCTGGCTTTCTACAACAAGCAGATGCTGACCTATCTCAATCCAGCGATGCGTGAATTTATTCGACATCAAGAATTGCTATTTATTGCTACATCTGATGCACATGGAGAATGTGATTGTTCACTCCGAGCGGGCAGCCCTGGGTTTGTCAAAGTGCTAGATGAGAAGACGCTTGTGTACCCAGAATACCGAGGAAACGGAGTAATGGCAAGCGTCGGCAACATTCTGGAAAATCCACATATTGGCATGATCTTTATTGATTTTCAGAACACAGTCGGCTTGCATGTGAATGGAAAAGCCTGTGTTGTGGAAAATGATGAACTGCCTAACCTCCCAAATGTGTCGCCAGAAATCATCGAGGCAAGCCAAATTCGTGGCGGTCGCAGTCCCGAACGTTGGATCTTTATTGAAGTAGAAGAAGCTTATATTCATTGTTCTAAGCACATTCCATTGCTGAAAAAGCTCGACAAAAAGATTCATTGGGGGACTGACGATGTGCAGCACAAAGGGGGCGATGCTTTCAAAGCAAAGGATTGTCCGCGCCCTTGGAATCAAGAGAATTCAATGTCTGAGCATTGCTGGTAATGTTCATTACTTATATTGTGGTGGGTCAGGTGACTTTGATTAAAGCAAGCTGAATTGCAAAGATAACTAGCATTCTTCTTGTTGATCGGCATTTATTTAATTTTGCCGATTTAGGCGTTCTAAGGCTAATTTTGTCTCTCTTTGCACCAATTTATCTGAGTCTTGAAGTGCGATCGTGAGTGTGGGAATTGCAGGTTTTGCAGCAGTGCCCATTCTCCCTAGAACATACGCTGCTCGCCAACGCACATGAGGTTTCTGATCCTGAAGTGCCGCAATCAAAATTTGAGTTTCGCCCAGTTGCCCTGATGCTTCAGCCGCCTTGATACGAACTAAACTCTCTAGGCGAGGATTCTGGTCTTGCAAAATTGCAGCTAGTAGCGGAACGGCAGGCTTTGCAGCTTTACCGATGCGACCGAGAGTTGCAATCGCGGGCACTCGAACCTCTTCCTGTGGATCTTCAAGCGCAGTGATCAGCACTGGAAGAAGGAGTGCGGGTTCTTCGCCCATTGCTTGTAAAACCCACGCTGCCTGCACTCGGATCTTGGCACTGGACTCTTTCAGGTGGGGCAGAATTTGCGGTGCGGTAGATTTTGCTGTATGTCCCATCCGCCCTAATGCTGATAATGCGCCTGACCGGATAGCGAAATCTGGATCTTTGAGAGCTTGGATCAAAGCAACGATCGCTGGTTGCCCCATTTGGCTGAGAGCGCTTGCTGCACTGAATTGTCTATTTGGTTCTTTCAATTCAGCAATGAGTGCAGGAATGGCTGATTTGGCAGTAGGTCCCATGAGTTCTAGAGCATAGGTCGCGCTCCATCGGACTTCTTCGTTCGGGTCTTGTAGTGCTTTGATCAGCAGATCAACAGCGGGTTGAGCAGCACTTCCCATTTTGCTGAGGGCAGTGGCAGTAGCCCATCGAACTTGCTCATTTGGATCCTGAAGTAGGGGAATCAGATTGGAAACGGTAACATGGGCTGGTTTTCCCATTTCTCCCAGGATGTATACAGCGTGCGATCGCACTTTTGCATCTTGATTTTGCAGCAGTGGTAACAATTTAGAAATAATAGTGTGTCCCTTACTCCGAAACTGCTGAACTAATCGCTCATCATATAAATTTAACTGTGCATCATCTCGCAATCGCTGGATTAATTGATCATCAATGCTTTGTTGAACAATGGAAGGAATGCGATCGCAAGTGAAATGATTCAGGGTAGGGGGATTCAAAGGTTATACAATGAGTTATTCGACCTTGAAGAATTAACTCAGGATTTGAAATTTCGTAAAACCCTGAGCGCTTTAGGGGATTGTATAACCTCAACCTGCTGAGGCGCTACTTGACAGAGCAATTTCTGAGAGAGCGCTGCCTTGCGTAAATAACCAATCTGGATGAGCATTACGGTCTCTAAGAAAACTATGCGCTTGCATGATTTTAGATTTCAATTGGGCAGTATCGCAGCGATGACTGAAATAGCAATTCAGCAGGTTCTCTAAACTAGAGCCAACGACCCACTCCTTTTTGAACTTCCTTTTTTTCGCTGAAACGGTTGATTATCAATATTTCTAAGTACCGCTTCTAGCGTTGTCGCAACCAACATTTCTTTCACATACCAGTTGCTTTGACGAGATGCGTCAGAGATTTAAGCAAATATATTTTCACAAAGCAACGCTTCTTTTGTCTGTTTCGCAAGTGAGAGACCAAGACTCGAAAAGAAATCCTTCAACATGACTCGATTCTGCATATTGTCAGGTAACAAGCATAAGGACTCCAGTGGTGTGCAAGCGATCGCTTTCCAATCGCAGTAGATGTATTCCTCATCAATCGCGTAAAGTGTCATTCTGCTATTCTGGGCATCTTGATGATTACCTCTGAAGTGCGAAGATGAAGATTCAATTGAATAGTCATTGACTCTAATCTCTTGTTTAATTTGAACCGCATCTAGCCAATACTTCTGATGACCACCGCACTTGTAGAGAGCGTTGCCAAGCCAAGATTCTCGACCGCCGACTGGAGAGTTATAGCGATTCAGAAAAATTACGTCTTGCAGCAATATGGAGATTCTGTTTTCAGAGAGAATGTCAAATCGGTTCGCCAAAACCACGGCAGGAGAAACTGCAATTCCGCCATTCTTCAAGTGCATTTTGATCGAACTGCGATCGCGCTTGCCAATCAGTCTTTGTCTAAATTGAACAGCTTGATTTAATTTTCCTTGAAGCGGCGCTTCGAGCGAAAACCCTTGATTTGCATCCCACCGAAGCACTCCACGTCCTTCAAAGCGTTGCCCTTCATAGTCGAAATACACTTTGCTGAGAATCCACTCCTGCGGCTTGAGATAGTGAGTTAACTCCAAATTCTGCATTCTTCAGTCCCCTACCCGATCAATACAATGCTCATTCTTGTTTATCAGCAGAATCAAAATCTCATCGACATCAGCAGCGATTGTAGTACAGTCATGACCTAGATCTGCATCAATATTGCCAATGAATAGAAGAGCTAGAAAATCTGGACTCAAACAAAGATTACCCTGATTGTTCTCCATTGATTGAGCTGCTCGTAGTCTGACTTATACCGACTTTTGCATAATGATAGGTGTAAGATCGGGATGCAGCAGGATGACTATCGGTCAGACGTTAAGTTTCGTTCAGATGCAGTAATCCACACCTCTGATTCATAAAACTGTCCAACTTGCTGCAATTGAAATCCGCCGAGCAATAGTCCTAGCCAGATTTCGATCCACGACATCTCAAGGTGCTGCCAAAGTTCGTTCAATGCGATCGCATCTACAATCTCTTGGTCTTGCAACCATTGATAAATCAGTGCTGACCACGCCGCAACATCCTCTTCACCCGCTAACTCCCGCACCATATCTGCTGTACTCTGCTCTCGCTCCATTTCATCGAGCATCTGAACAATTGCAGCAGGCTCCACTTCTCCGGCAACCGAATCGGTCGGTGCTAACTTTACTTTGATGGCTCGCCGACGTGTCGATTTCGGTTGCTCCACGAACGCATCGAGGTTTACTGCCATCGATTGCCGCACCCATGCATCCACCAGTGCCATCTCAATCGTCGGAGCGTCTAACTCGACTTCAGAATGTGCAGCTTCCCAATCTGAAATCAGTATTGTGGAGCGCAGTCGAATAATTTCTGCCATCTGCTCGATCGCATTGCCAGCGATCGCTAACTGTTGCGCTTGGGGCAAGTGTTCGATCGCTTTCTCCAACATCGACCACAACAACTCGAAGTTCACCGACCGAGGTGCTTCGGTTGCTTCTTCAAGTTCCTGCCGAAGGTCGATAGCTGCGCTACACGGAGACGTGCTCGGCTGGGATGGCATCTTTTACCCCTACTGTTGTGAATTAGGTTGAAACGGAGAAGCAATCGGGCAGTCGCGAATATGGCGATGAATCTTTGCCGCGAACTTGTAGAACGGTCTGCCCTCATTGTAGGTCTTGGCAAACTGTTGCGTGAATGCTTCGAGAATCTGTGGAAACAGAGCCGTAACTTTATCACCCCGCATTCCCAAACAGACGATCGATTCAATCTCAGCTTGCTTTTGTGTTCCCACCCATAGCTCAGATGAGATCGCATGAATTGGGGTGTCATCTCGGAATCGCTCAGGTTGTTCGCTGTAGATGATCAAAACCACGGTTGCGATCGTAGGCACGTCGATCGAGAAGCGAATCAGATCATCGGTTGACTCTTGCACCCGTCGTTGCACCACTCGTTTAGCATTACGATCGCTGCGATGACGATAGTGCGATCGTCGTTTCTTGCAGCGTTCAGCATCCCAGCAACCATCGCCTTCTGCTCCATGTAACTGTTGCGCTTCGTCTGCCGATAGCGCGGCACAGGCTAGACATTTGCGGTTAATTGATCGCGCCATATCTGCAAATTTACTGCTTAAGAACGAATTGAATGTCGGAATCAAAAATTGAAGATTAACCAAAATTAGGTTTCTAATAAAACTTCAAATTCTGCGATCGCGTTTGTTGTGACTGCTTCGCGTAATAGCTGATCCAGGCGTTCGCTGTCATACACTTGCTCAATCGCTCGCTGTTGCGCTCGCATTTGGGCAAATCGCTCGACGGTCGTTAAGTAAGGCATGGCATTTTCAGCTCCAAAACGGCGAATTTCAGCATCAAACGCTCGGTCAAGTTCTGGCGGTAGCGTCATCATCAAATCAATGAAGCGAAACAACTCCAGAATCGTGTCTTCACTATAGCCCAATCCCTGCATTCCCTGAACGAGTTGCAGTTTCCGGGTCAAGCGCTCCTCAGCGTTTCCAGTCGTTGCCTGCGTTTGTAGATGTGCATAAACCACTCTGGCAAATGGGTTCAAACTTTGCTCTAGTTCCCCAATTCGAGGCACATAGTCAAGCAGCTTCACAATCGGAAATTCAATTCCTACTCAACAACCCCAGCGATCGACCTGATAAGAATTCGGTCGCCAGTTCCGGTCTGCGTCTCCCAAGATTGCTAAACTCACCACGTCGCGATCGTAGCGGTCGAAAATGCGATAACTATATACGTACATCCGTTTAGCGAACTCTGCATCGTATTGGCTCTGAACTTCGATATGAATCAGGACATAGATTTCTACCCCATTTCGTCGCCAGACCTTCACCAGCTTGTCCACAAATCGCTTGCCCACTTCAGCATCTCTCACCACCTGCTGAAACTCGGAATCTAGAAATTCGCAGCCGCGTTGCCAATCGACTTCAATATGAATGTCAGGAAAGAAAAAAGCAAGAAATTGTTCAAAATAGCGTTCAAGCGCTTCTTTCCAGGAGGCATCATAATTTGCTGGCGGAGTGGAAGTCATAATTGAGCAGGCGAACAAGCGTTCTTACTCTACCGCAATTCGTCCGATCTCACCCAGCATCAATTCAAGAAGTTTTTCTTGGTCATCAAAAAGCCCTTCTAACACCATTCAGACTAGGACATCTTGATCGATCCCTTATGTCGGTTAAACCATAATTTGACCACCGCTAAAGCATAAGTTGACCGCAATAAGCTCTGAAACCCTGATTACTGGGTTTGAGGTTTGATTTCTCTAGCAATGCTGAGGCTTCCAAAAAGGAGAATTTAAACCATATTCTGACCAAAAATTGTAATGGTTCGACAGTACGTGCTGCCATTTGATCATCAAGAATTTTCGGAAGCTTCGACTTTATACCATAGTCTGAACGAACGCTAAATCGATGCAGCTAATTTGCCTGCCCCCTGAGATTTATCCTGGTCGATCGCACTTTAAACCATATTCTGACCAAGACGGTCAACATATGCTTTAAACGACACCTTACATAGTACATTTGTTCAGCATTTTGGCTCTATTTAAGCTAGTCAGACTGTAGTAAGACCCAGATATTGCTCCCATATCTTACACGGCGATCGTGGTAGATTAAGTTTGAAACCATAAGTTGAGCCAAACTAGAGGCGCGATGTCTGCAAATTTCAATCCCCTCATTCGGATGGTGGTTCTAAATTCAGAAGCACAATTAAAGGAACCCAATGTTAGTCGATCGCCAGACCGCTTAGAGGTATTGCGAGCCGAGATCCCAGATTTACGTCTGGAGCGCATCAAAGAGTTTTTGCAGGCGAGTAATCTTGCACCCAATAGCCAGAAGTCCTATCGCATCGAGTTAGAGCGATTTGTGGCTTGGAGCAGTAAAGCATGGATTGATGTCACGCCGAGAGAGATCGCTCAGTTTAAGCAGTATCTGGTAAAGGACTGTACCACTCGGCGAGGTAAGCCTCTGTCTCCATCTGCGATTAATCAAGCATTGACAGCACTCAAAAGCTTTTATCGCTGGTTCCAGTTGGCAGGCTACATGGAAATTACAGCCGTTCTGCCGACCGCTGCGGTGAAGTTTCAGAAGTTGGGTAAACCGATGCCGCGTCATTTTAGTCAAGAACAGATGGAGACGATCGCTCAAGCCATCGCTCAAGAACTTTCGGGTAATGACGATGTGAACTGGCGCGATCGGGCTTTACTCGCAGTGTTGACGCATGGCTTAAGAGCAGAAGACGTGGCGCAGTTGAATGTGGGAAACTACGATGGAACGCGATTGCGGTTTGTCAGGAAAAAGGACGGAGAGGAAGCGATCGTCCCCATTCGTCAGGCAGCACGCGACCATATTCATGCTTATCTGGAACGCAGACGATCTGGGCGAGAAGTGCTGACTGATGAGAGTCCACTGTTCTTGTCCTACGATTTTCACAATCGGGGCAATCGCTTGGGCTATCAAGGAATTTACTACTTCGCGAAGAACCGATTGGGCAAGGCGACTGGGATTGAGAATTTGACCCCGCACCGCTTTCGGCATACCTATGCGTCAGAATTGGTAGAGTTGGGCATTGATTCTTTGCTAGCACGGACACTAACCGGACATCGATCTGAAAAGGTATTTGAGCGCTACATTCAGGGCAAGCGACTGGCGGCAGCGGAATCTGCGTTTTATCAAGCACTCGGTGAGAAAACGCCGGATTCGGAGCAGCAAAAACCAGAAAATTAAGTGTATGTGGCTCAATTGCTACTTGGTAGCTACCGATTAGAACAACGTGGCAGTGATTTTTATGATGCGGACGTTTGGGTGCATCTGGGCAACTCTGATGATAGGGTTGCGTCGAAGTAGATCTGGATCTCGATCTATTTCGACATCATCGTGTGAAACTTGGACACAGCGAGTGTTTCAGCTTTTCTAGAGGCAGCAGTTCTAAAATCATGAACTTCTGAAACTGGCTCACAGTAGTTATTCTAGAAACGATTGATCGAAATAGTTCTAGATCTCGATCCATTTCGATCCCGACAATCCCAACGGTCAGATTTCGCGACGGCTTTGTTGAGTGACGCAATAGCTTTGCTTCCTGAAGAGCGCAACTTAGGAAGCGAAACTTTAACCACCGCACCTGCATTTTATCCACCGTTATCGGTTCCGTTGCCCAGTGCGGTTGCCCAACGCTACTACGCCATTTTGCTGCTGTACCGAGAACCTAGATATCGCGGTCGCGTTCATGCCATTCGCGCCCAAGTGTGGCAAGGGTCTAATTTGGTCAATGAAATTGAAGGAGAACATTGTATCGGCATGACTCCAGGTGACGTAATTCATTACGTGGAAGCAATGCTGATGTTGTTGAAAGAAGTTTATGACATTCCGTATTTTGCGGATATTGAGCAACTAGACCCCGACTACTGTCCGATTCGTCCGTGTCCGCGCCATTCTGCTCGCTTTGTGCAACTGCAATCATGAAAAACTTTCTAGCCGCGACAAGTTGGGAGACGATCGATATGAAAGCAGCGTGGCAATCGCTCGATCAGTCGATCTCTGAGCTAGAGACACCGAAGCAGATACAGCTCGTCGGCAGGGCGATCGAACATCTGGTCGAGTTATTCGTGGCATCGTCAGAGCAAGTGTTTGAGGAACTTGACGCGACATTGGCACAAGACGGACCACAGATGACGATCGAGCAATTTCTGCCCTATGTACGGCAGGGGATGGAGATTGACTTTTCTCCGTTCATTGGGGGATTCGATCGCAACGGAGAACGCGGACCGTATGCACCGAGGATGGCTGGAGTGGAGGAAATAGAAGATCGCACAATTGTTGCAGCCGTTGATCCTACAGCCTTGGCTGATGCAGTCGAAGGGCTAGAATCTGAAGACGAGCTTAATTTGGAAGCGGCACTTGAACTCGCACACATCGAAGACGTAGAGGCTTGGGCACAGACGATCGCGAATTATTTTGAGGCTGCTGGGGTAGAGACGGTTTCTCTACAAATGCTTCAGCAGTCGATCAACTTACCCTGGATTGAGGTATGGCTCGGATTGTTACTCGGTGGCTACCGATTAGAACGGCATGGCAGTGATTTTTATGCGGGCGACATTTGGGTTCGCAATTGATTTTCAGCTTGTTCACAATTAGAGTGATGAGTAGAGTAGATGATAGCTGTTAAATACGCTTCATGTAAGTGAGTTTTTACCAGTCGCTCACTCAGATACCAAGTAACCAGTAGTTTAGGGACTCAGGATCGGCAAGTGCAGCATTTTCGGACACATCATAATGCTTTTTTGCTCCAAGATGCGTAAGACAATGCACTTGCATTCTCAAGGGAGCAAGTACTGCATCCAGCCACACCAAATCCGCCTCGCTTAAGGCAGGTCTGGGTAGGGATTAGCGATAGTCGATCGACAAATTACAAAACGCTTCATCATAGATGCCACGCAACGCAGTGGCTGAATCTAACGGTATGCCACCACCGAGGGAGCGCAGTGGCACTGGAATAATCGGCAAGGGTTTCGCAGTGTGATGGTCCGCACCTCAACTTCTCTGGCTTGAGCGCGTGTTAGCGTGACTGGGTAGGACACTTCCGGTGATCGGGATGAGCAAAGGAACGAGTCCCACGTTTCAGTAAGTCAATTTCAATCAGATGCACACTCGCCTCATATCGTCGTTGCCGCTTTTGTCCATAGGACGTAATTCCTGGCTCTCGTTTGCTTATAGGCGACAAGATTTCGATCTCGTCACAAGCGTACTACTGGCTGTATGATTATGCTGAGCATCCTTACAGGGATCCTGCGCTGTTCTCGTCTCTTAAAGGTAACGTTCGCCGAAAATTAGTTGGATCATCTGCTGATCTTAATAGTACAATCTTGCCTTGAAAAGTCGAATTTCTTCTTGCTTGTCCTACAAAATCAAGATAAGATTCCACCAATAAACGCATAGCAAGCGTGCAGCGCCTAATGATTCTTGATGAAAGACCTAGCCAACTGAATCTCTCGATCAGGAGTCAAACTCTATTATTCACACAGCTTTTTCGTATTCGACTTTACACCACTGGGAGCGACCTTAACGTTAAGGTCATCTTCAGCCAAACAGTTTGAATCCCATAACCCTAACGTTAGGGTCACACAAACAATTCACTAGTTTCTCTAAAAATTATTGCTCAATCTAGCCTCCTATGAAACCTAAACCCGCTCAAAGACAGATTCGACTCGCTGTAACGAGCAATGCAGGCGGATCTGGAAAAACAACACTTGTCACTCATCTTGCCTATGCGATCGGCGTATTAGGCTATAAAGTGACGATCATCGAACTCGACCATAACGGTTCGCTCTGTGTTTACGCAGGTGTGCAGCCTGTTTCTTCTGAGAAATCGATGGCAGCCGTTTTTAAGAAAACCTTCAAGGGTGGTTATCCACTCATTCCACTTTGGCAGAATCGGGTTCCGAACGTGACAGCAATCTTGGGCGGTGCGCCCCTCGAAGAGAGTTTTACAGATATCTACAGCGCTCCACGCAAGTACTACACACTGAAAGATCGACTGGAAGACCATCCGCTTGATGCAGATTTAGTTTTGATCGATACGCCAGCAACGCTAGAACCGATGGGGCAGGTGATGTTAGCTGCTGCAACTCACTTAATCGCTGCTGTCAAACCTGTGCATAAAGACACTTGGTCAATGGCGAATTTAGTCTACTGGTATTATGAGAAGCTTGAAGAATTGCGGCTGCGTCCTCGACCTAAAATTATTGGCTGCGTCCCTTCCCATGTTGATTTGAGCAAAGCGATTCATCGCGAGATTTTAGGAGTAGATCGTCCATCTAAGTCTCGATCGTCTAAACCCAGCAGACGAACCAAGCGCATTGACCCAGAGGAGACTTTGCCCTACCAGCTTCAGCAGCAGGGAATTGCTCAACTTTCCAGTATTCGATACTGCGATTACTATCTACACGCTGCTAAGGACGGTGTACCACTGTATGTCAGTCGTCCTGGATGCGAGTTTGTTGAAGATTTCAAGCCGATTGTTGAAGCAGTTGTCGATTTAATGACTGAGGTGTGATATGGCAAAAGAACGAACAGGAATTGCAATTTCATCAATGTTCAATCAGCAAACGCCAACGATCGGTAAACTGCACGATCGCATTGAAGAGCTAGAAGCAGAAATTGCATCGTTGCGTCAGAATAACCAGACGGGAGTCAATGACGAAGCGCTTCAGCAGAGGATTGATGAGTTAACAGCACGGCTTGCAGAAGATGGAGGAACGCATCGCATTTCGATTGATGTAATCAAACCAGATCCGAATCAACCGAGAACCGTTTTTCCGCCTCATGTAATTCGGGCACGTGCGAAGAGCTTGCGGGATAAAGGGCAACTTTCTCCAGTGATTTTGACCCCGCTTGAGGATGGAACTTTCTTAATTTTTGATGGAGAACTGCGCTGGCGCTCTGCTCCAGAAGCGAGTTACAGCGAACTAGAAGCCGTTTTTCGTCGCTCATCCACTCAGGAAACCGCGATCGACCGATTTGATCAGCAACTCACTACCAGTCTTGAAGCAGAAAAGCCCCATCCTTTAGATCTTGCAAACGGGCTAGTTCGGTTAATCATTCATGAATGTCCTACTTTGAGCGATCGCGTCTCTGAGATTCCAGGATTGTTGAATGCTGCGATTCAACGATTTAAGCGCACAGGCAAAATTCAAGAACTTGATATGCTTCGATACGCTGCTTTGCTCGATCAGCAAGCTTGGCTAGAGCAGAATGATTTTAGAAGTATTGAAGAACGAGCAGTCTTCGCCGTGATTCTCTCGAAGAGCCTGAATCCTGTTTCAATCAATAGTAATGTCTTTCCATTGATTGGATTAGCTGAGGATCTTCAGAATGCAGTACGAACCTGGGGAATCGAAGCAAGTAAGATTCTTGTAGTCAAGAAACTGACAGCAGAAGCCCTCTCAACCGATGAGGTGATCGCTACAGAGATTCGTCAACAGGTGATTCAACAGATCGTTAAACAGAATCTTCCTTTGAATGCAGTGAAACGGCTAGTTCAGGAAAAACTGCTAAAGCCGGATCAGCCTACTACTCCCGTCCCAACTAAAGTGATCGAGAAGATTCAGAAACAGCTTGATGCGATCGAGGTCGATCAACTAAGCGAATCAGACCTGAAGCAAATTCAGAAGTCGCTGAAAGCACAGCTTAAGAACGTTACAGAACGGCTTAAATCGCTAGAGTCAAAGTCGGCTTAGAGTCGGTTTAGATTCAGTAGTATCTTGAGTTCAACCAGAACCCATTCTAAGCTATCTATTAACAGAGAATTCCAACTCACATTGGGTTATGCCTCCTACACTTCGGAAGCGATTCAACCTGGCTTCGACTTGCGCTTTGATTTGGGTGGGGTGCGGTGCGCTCCGAAATATTTCTCGCTTCGGTAGCGCAACCACACTCGTAACGTTTCTGGGATCTGCTCTTTTTGCGCTTTGGTCAAAGTGTTGTACAACGCTAAGGCGCGCTCTCGCTCTGGGCGACAAGCTGCATTATTGTGGGCATCCCAATAGCTTCGAGCCACACGAATCCGCCGACAAACTTCTTTGATCAATGCCTCTCCAGTGAGCGGTTCTTTTTCTTTTGTCATCTTCTAATACCGTGCCTTATGTTCAATCCTAGCCCACACCATTAACAGTTAGGGTCATGCCTGCTTGACGTAAGCGTTCTGCTAATACTTCACCCAAGCCAGTCGCTGGAGTAAGTATGCCTCCTCTGGTCTGACCACCCGGTAACTCATCGATTTGAAGTGCCAGACACAATGCGGATTCACACACAAACTTTACTGTGGCTCGATTACCAGGATCACCCTGATCTCGAATCATGCCCCGAACCTTACGTCCGTCTACGCCAATGCCGATCAGTTCACAAGAAAACCAGCCTTCATTCATCGTTTGCTCAGAGGGTCCCATTCCAGGTTGTGGCAGAATTGGTTGTGCGATCGACCTGAGTTGCGATTGTTGTAGCACGCTCATGAGCAGAATACTGCCTACTGTTACTCCTGCTGCTTTTAACCCTGCAAATGGTTCATCGAACTTGAGATATTCCTGATAGCTAAACTCGGCTCCATAAGAGTCCTGCCGTGCTTCATACAGGGCTTGACTGCGACGCACAATGCGAGTGTTTACAGGTCCCATGAAAAAGGGAGCAATCCAGGTATTCGCATCTGAATCAAAGGATGGTGCTTGCGGGTCACGATTGCGATCCATCTCGGCTTGAGTATGGGAATTGTCTGGATTCAGCAGAAATGGATGATTCATCGCTGTGAACCCTTGTGACTCGAAGAGATTTAGTGCAGATGCCAAGGTTCCACCATTGAAGCCACCTGCCATTTGATAGTAGGCGGTAACTTGACGACAATCTGTGCCGAACGTCTGTTGAAGATGTCGAACCATTAAGTAAGCACCCAGATCAGACGGAACAGAATCAAAGCCGCAACAAGGAATAATTCGCGTTCCATCGGTTGCCGTCTTTGTGTGATAGCGATCGATTAAACTTTTCACCCAAGGCGTTTCTCCGGTGATATCTACATAGTGCGTTTTCAATCGAGCACAGGCATCAACGATCGTATCCCCATAGCGGGCAAAGGGTCCTGCCGTCGTGAGTATCACTCGTGTTTGAGCCACAATCGCATCAATTTCCGATTGATTCTGACTATCTGCAACCAGTAGGTCAACAGCAACACCCGCTTGATCTCTAACCGCTTCTAATTTTTGCCGATTTCGTCCCGCGATCGCCCACCGTACTGTTTGACTAGAAACATGACTGGCAAAATACTGTACTGTCTGTTGACCGACAAACCCACTTGCACCGTAGAGAATTACATCATAGGGACGCTCAGACATATCAGTAACACCATTCACAGAAGAGGCACACTTGTCACTCTAGCAAACGGATTGCTTCACGCTTAATTTGTTGCGTTTTGCCATTTGGAACTTTGAGCGATGATGCAGTTACGATCGCTTCTACAAAACAACGGTATTTGAAAGCTCTCTACTCAAGCTTTAGCGGTGTCTCTATGCTGCGGTATCATACCCTGCCAACTCGTCGAGCGTACAGTTCAAAGTTTGACAGAGAATCTGCATCTCTTTCGGCGTGAGGCGCGGCACTGCATCACCAGTTTCCCATGAGCTAATTGTTTTGTGACTTCTACCGATCGCGTCAGCTATATCCTTTTGACGCAGCCCAGCATCGCGTCGCTTCAACAGCAACCATTGAGCGAACGTCAGAGAAGAAGGGGATACAGACAAACTCATAGCCCAGGATGTGAGAGACGTATCGTTAGAATAACTCACTTTTTGTGGAAAACGCGCATTTGTGGCGAACTGCAACGGGTTTGGGGTTGATCCACCAGATTATTCCAGTTTTTTTCTACTATTTCCGCTAAGGGCGGATCATTCTGTTCAGTCGGCAAATTTCCAGGAAGTTGTATCGAAGGACTTGGTTTTTGAAGAAAGGTTAGTTTCAAAAAACCGAAGCGATTTGATATTAGAAAAAGCGATCGATAAAAGCTGATGTCTGCTGTGATGCAGGCGAAAAATTTGAGGCTTCAGTAATTCTGCTTCTCTGCTTGTAGCAATTGTTATCCTAATGGCAGGACGGGGATATTAGGAATAGCGAATCGCGGTGGGGATGTCAGCCAATGACCTTCGATAAACAGGATCTGAGCGAACGGGATATTTGTACAAAATTTATTACTCCCGCTCTGGAGCGATCGAGGTGGAATATTCTGACTCAGGTGCGTGAAGAAGTCACCTTTACACAAGGGCGCGTGATTGTGCGTGGGAAGCTGGTGAGCCGAGGTGAATCGAAGCGGGCAGACTACATTCTTTATTACAAGCCGAACTTACCGATCGCGATTATCGAAGCGAAAGATAATCGACATGGGGTAGGGGATGGAATGCAGCAGGCGTTGAAATATTCAGAGATGCTTGATGTGCCGTTTGTGTTTAGCTCGAATGGTGATGCGTTTTTAATGCACGATCGTACTTTGACATCCGGGCAGATTGAACAGGAACTTTCGCTCGATCAGTTTCCATCACCAGAGCAGCTTTGGCAGCAATATTGCCGTTGGAAAGGGATTGGTGTAGAGATTGAACCGATCGTGACACAGAGTTACTACTCGGATGGAACTGGGAAAGAGCCACGGTACTATCAGCGAACGGCGATTAATGCCACGATCGAAGCGATCGCGAAAGGACAGCAGCGGATTTTGCTTGTGATGGCGACGGGAACCGGGAAAACCTTTACCGCATTTCAGATTATTTGGCGGTTGTGGAAGTCGAAAGCGAAACAGAGAATTCTATTTTTGGCGGATCGGAATATTCTTGTGGATCAAACCAAAACGAATGACTTTAAGCCATTTGGGTCTGCGATGACCAAGATTACGAAGCGGCAGATTGATACGTCTTATGAGATTTATTTGTCGCTGTATCAAGCGGTTTCTGGGAGCGAGGAAACGCAGAATATTTACAAGCAATTTTCGCCGGATTTCTTTGATTTGATTGTGGTGGATGAGTGCCATCGGGGAAGTGCAGCGGCGGATTCGGCATGGCGGGAGATTTTAGAGTATTTCACGTCAGCAACACAGATCGGATTAACGGCAACGCCAAAGGAAACGAAAGAAATCTCGAATATCGATTATTTCGGTGAGCCTGTGTTTGTGTATTCACTCCGGCAGGGCATCGAAGATGGATTTCTCGCTCCGTTCAAAGTGATTCGGGTGGATTTGGATAAAGATTTGGAAGGATGGCGACCGCAGACCGGACAGGTTGATAAATATGGACGAACGATCGAGGCGCGAGACTATAACGTGCAGGATTACGATCGCACTTTAGTCTTAGAGAAGCGCACCGAGCGAGTTGCTGAACGGGTGGCACAGTTTTTGCGTGAAAGTGGCGATCGATATGCCAAGACGATCGTGTTTTGCGAAGACATTGATCACGCAGAACGGATGCGACGGGCGTTGGTGAATCAGAACGCGGATTTGGTGGCAGAAAATCGCAAATACGTGATGCGAATTACCGGAGACGATCGAGAAGGCAAACTAGAACTCGATAATTTTATTGATCCTGAAAGTCGGTATCCGGTGATTGCAACGACTTCTAAACTGATGACGACAGGAGTTGATGCGAAGACTTGTAAGCTGATTGTGCTGGATCAGCGGATTCAGTCGATGACGGAGTTTAAGCAAATCATCGGGCGTGGAACTCGGATTGATGAGGATCACGGTAAATTGTTTTTCACGATTATCGATTTTCGGAAAGCGACTGAACTGTTTCGCGATGATGAGTTTGATAGTCCTCCGGTGCAGATTTATGAGCCAAATTCTGATCAATCGATGTTACCGCCAGAAGATGAGGAATTGGGAGAGCCAGAAGCGATCGTACTGTTAGATGAGGGGCGAAGAGGGCGGCGCAGAAAGTATTACGTACAAGATGTCGAAGTTGAAGTGGTTGCGGAACGAGTTGAGTATTATGGTCCGGGAGGGGTGCTGGTCACAGAATCGCTCAAGGATTTCACCCGAAAAACTGTAACGCGATCGTTTGCGTCGCTGGATGCGTTTCTGACGCGCTGGAATAAGACGGATCAGAAACAGGCGATCGTGCAAGAACTGCGATCGCAAGGGATTCTGCTCGAAGCATTGGCGGAAGAAGTCGGGCAGGATTTCGATCCGTTTGATCTGATTTGTCATGTGGCATTTGATCAGCCGCCCTTGAGTCGGCGGGAACGGGCGGAACGAGTTCGTAAACGCGATTACTTTAGTCAGTATGGCGATCGCGCTCGGATCGTTCTCGATGCGCTGTTGGATAAATATGCGGATGGGGGCGTGAGTGCGATCGAAGATTTGAATGTGCTGAAAGTGCAGCCGATCAATCAGTTGGGAACACCGCTAGAAATTATTAAGCTGTTTGGCAGTAAGCAGGACTACCTGAAAGCATTAAGTGAGCTTCAGGCGGAATTGTATCGCCAAGCTTAAAGACCGTGTGAGAGCCGCGAAAACGTAGTATAAATAACGCTTGAGTTTCTCCCAGGCGATAGGCGATGGCGATCAGCACGACGATTAAGGCAATTCAGGACATCATGCGGAAAGATGCGGGTGTCGATGGTGATGCACAGCGGATTAGTCAATTGGTCTGGATGCTGTTTCTGAAGATTTTTGACGATCGAGAACAAGAATACGAACTCGAAGACGATTACCAATCTCCGATTCCAGAGGCGTTACGCTGGCGGAATTGGGCAGCCGACAAAGAAGGGATTACGGGAGAACCGCTCTTAGAATTTGTTGATCAAAAGCTGTTTAGAACCTTGAAGCAACTGGCTCAAGATGCAGGCGGAGATCCACGGGCGAAAATGGTGGGCGAGGTGTTTGAAGATGCCTACAACTATATGAAAAATGGAACGCTACTGCGCCAGGTCATTAATAAGATTAACGAGATTGACTTTAACAACTCGAAAGATAAGCACCTGTTTGGGGACATCTACGAAAAAATTCTGCGGGATTTGCAGAATGCTGGAAATGCAGGGGAGTACTACACACCGAGAGCGGTCACACAGTTCATGGTCGAGATGATTGATCCGAAACTGCACGATCGAGTGCTTGATCCAGCTTGTGGAACAGGTGGTTTTTTAGTGTGTGCGTTGGAGCAGATGCGGAAATCGGTACAGACCGGGGAAGATGAGCGTAAATTGCAGCGCACGATCTCAGGAGTTGAGAAAAAGCCATTGCCGCATTTGCTCTGTATGACGAATCTATTGCTGCATGGGGTCGATATTCCTCCGGTGCGGCATGATAATACGCTGGCGCGACCGTTGCGCGATTATGCACCGAAAGAGCGGGTTGATGTGATCTTGACCAATCCACCGTTTGGAGGCATCGAAGAAGATGGGATTGAGGCAAATTTCCCGGCGACCTTGAGAACGCGGGAAACAGCGGATTTGTTTTTAGTGTTGATTATGCACTTGTTACGCGATGGTGGGCGAGCCGCGATCGTGCTTCCGGATGGCACATTGTTTGGGGAAGGGGTGAAGACGCGGATTAAAGAGAAACTGCTGGAAGACTGCAATTTACATACGATCGTGCGGTTGCCGAATGGCGTGTTTAACCCGTACACCTCGATTAAAACGAATCTATTGTTTTTCACAAAGGGTGATCCGACCCAAGAGATTTGGTACTATGAGCATCCTTATCCAGCGGGATATAAGTCGTACTCGAAAACGAAGCCGATTCGGATCGAGGAGTTTGAGCCAGAAAAGGCTTGGTGGAACGATCGAGTCGAGAATGAATTGGCGTGGCGAGTGTCGATCGAGCAAATTCGAGCGAACAACTACAACTTGGATATCAAGAATCCACATCAGCCGGATGCAGAACAGGGCGATTTAGATGAGATGCTGCGGGAGAATGATTTGCTGTCTGCGGCAGTGCAAGAGACGCGGGACAAGTTAAAGCGGGAATTGATGTTGGCATTGGGTGAAGGGGAGCGCTGAACGGATGCCTGTGGTGTATGTGATTGGTGGGGCGAATGGGTCGGGGAAGACGACTTCCGCGCTGACGATTTTGCCTGCGTTGGGGGTGATTGAGTTTGTGAATGCGGATGCGATCGCATCTGGCTTATCACCCCTCAATCCGGAGTCGATGGCACTTCCAGCAGGGCGATTGATGCTGGAACGGTTGAATGAGTTATCAGCAGCAGGGGCGGATTTTGCGTTTGAAACGACTTTAGCGGCTCGGACATTTGCAACATTTTTACGATCGTGTAAAGACAAGGGCTATCAAGTTAGTCTTTTGTATTTCTGGTTGCCGAGTGCAGATTTGGCAGTGGAACGGGTGGCGCGACGGGTGGCAAGTGGGGGACATTCGATCCCAGAAGACGTAATTCGGAGACGATACGATCGAGGACGAATTAATCTGATTGAGTTGTATTTGCCTCTATGCGATCTTTGGCAAATTCTCGATAACGCAGAACCAGGATATCGATTGATTGCTGAAAAAGTGATTGGACAGGCTTTTGATATTTATGATCAAGAAACTTGGAGTCAGATCACGAGGGGGATATATGACTGAGGATGAGAGTCGGGCAATCAATCAAAAGATGCGTGACGGAGTGAAGGTTGCGATCGCACAAGCGATCGAGCGACATCGACGGTTAGGAGAATCGATCGCGGTTTGGCGAGATGGAAAGGTGGTGATTTTGGAAGCGGATCAGATTCCGCCGTTGCAACCAGAGTCGAAGGAGTTGGAGTGATGGAGCGGGAGAAGGTTCTAGAAATTTTAGCGGCACATCGATCGACGTTAGAGCAAATGGGTGTGAGGTCTTTGGAGTTGTTTGGCTCTGTGGCGCGGAATCAGGCAACAGCGGAAAGTGATGCTGATTTTTTGGTGGAGTTCTCGATCGAGGCTGGATTGTTCGAGATATTTCGAGTGAAGCACTATTTAGAAGACATTTTGGGCTGTGCAGTGGATTTGGGGACGCGGGAAGCGTTGCGAGAGCATTTACGGGAACCTGTCTTAAAGGATGTGATTCGTGCCCTCTAGAAATTGGCAACTTCGGCTTCGAGATATTTTGGCTGCAATTGGCTCAATTCAACGACAAACAGCCGAGATGAGCTTTGAAGAGTTTTCTCAGAATGAAACGCTGGTGAAAGCTGTTCTCTATGATTTTGTGGTGATTGGAGAAGCTGCGATCGCGATTCCACCTGAACTAAGAGAACAATATTCTTCGATTCCTTGGCGTTTGATGGGAGATATGCGGAATGTGATTGCTCATGAGTATTTTCAGGTAGAGTTGAGAACGGTTTGGAATACAGCACAAAATAACTTGCCGCCTTTAGTAGTTCAGCTTGAGGCAATATTGGGATCTGAGGGAACGGAAGCATGAGTGTAGCAACATTGTTTGAAAGTTTTGGGATGCTGGCGGATGCGCCGAATGGAGTGCAAAAGTTGCGGGAGTTGATTTTACAGTTAGCTGTTCAGGGGAAGCTAGTTCCACAGAATTCTAAGGATGAGCCAGCAGAAAATCTACTTTCTCGTATAAGTAACAAGAGAACTGAGTTGATCGAGAAGAAAAAGATTAAAAGAAACAAACCACCTGTTGCCATCTCTACTACCGAAACTTTATACCAACTACCCAATTGTTGGAAGTGGATTAGATTGAGTGAGATTTGCTCTCTCATAACAGACGGCACACATAGCACACCAACTTATACTTTCTCCGGTGTTCCTTTTTTATCTGTCAATAACTTAAAGAATAGTCAAATTAGCTTTGAAGGCTGCAAATATATCTCCTTAGAAGAACATATCCAGCTTTCAAAGAGATGTCTGCCTGAAAAAGGAGATATACTTTTTGGCAAAGTTGGTTCGATAGGTGTTTGTGATGTTGTTAGCGATACTGAGGAATTCAGCATTTTTGTACAGCTAGCACTGATAAAGCCTTTCCAAGAGTATGTGAATAGTTTTTACATCAAGTACGCAATCCTTAGCAAAGCTATACAAGAGCAGATTTTTTCTAGTTCTGCTGGTAGTGCGCTCCAATATATAGGAATTGGGAAAATACAATTACTAGCCTTCCCGCTACCACCACTTGAAGAACAGAATCGGATTGTCGCCAAAGTTGAACAGTTAATGTCGCTTTGCGATGAGTTAGAACATCGACAAAAACAAAGACGATCGCATACTGTTCAACTCAACGATCGCGCTCTTGCTCATCTGCTTGCTGCTGAAGATGCCGATGAATTTGCATATTACTGGGGGAAAATTCTCGATCGCTTCGATTCACTCTACAGTCTTCCTGAAAATGTTGGGGCACTTCGTCGATCGGTCCTGCAATTAGCAGTACAAGGAAAGCTTGTTCCTCAAGATCCAAAAGATGAGCCAGCAATAACACTGCTTGAAAAAATACAGTCGTACAGAATCCTTGAAAGTAAGAAACGAAGTAAAGCCTCTCTACTGCCGCTGTTAACAGACAGAGAACATCCATTTATGATTCCTGATAGTTGGGAATGGACAGCTTTCTCTAATATTGCTACTATTGCATCTAACTTAGTCAAGCCAGAGCTTTACTTAGATTCGTGGCACGTCGCTCCCGATAATATTGAAAAGCAAACAGGCAGACTTCTACCATATCGAACTGTTCGTGAAGATGAGGTTAGAAGCGCAAATCATCGATTCTTCAGTGGTCAAATTCTTTACTCAAAAATTCGTCCTAATTTGGCAAAGGTTGTTCTTGTAGATTTTGATGGTCTATGTAGCGCAGATATGTATCCTATTGATGCGCTAATTGATCCTCACTATCTTTTGCTATATATGCTTTCGGAAACTTTCTTGAGCATGGCAGTTAAGAAAGATACTCGTGTAGCAATGCCAAAGATCAACCAAGAAGAGTTAAATCAAGTTTTAGTAGCTGTTCCGCCTGTGAATGAGCAGAAGCGCATCGTTAACAAGTTTGATCAATTATCAATGTTGTGTGATGAGTTAGAAGAGAAGTTGAGAGAATCGAGTCAGGATTGCAATCGCTTAACGTCGATCGCGATTCACAACATTCTGAATGCAGGTTAATGATCTGGTGAGAGCTAAACGCGCAATCGATCCATGAAGCAAAAATCAAATTTCTTGTGTAACTTGAGCATTATTTTGGAGTTTATTACACAAGAAATTCAGTTGGCGCTTATCTTGCTTCTAAGGTCGATCGCACTTCATTACAGTCTTTTGCTTAATGTCGATCGCTTCTCCAATCAGTCCTAAAAGCTTCTTGTGTAATAAAGGGAGAAATAATAGTTCTTCTTACACAAGAAAACGCTACGACAAATCAGATAGTTCTATGGCTGTCGATCGCTACTGTGTATCCGGCTCCAATTTCTCAACCTCAGCAGCGATCGCTTCAATTTGTTGTTGCAAATCCTCGATCGACGGAAGCTGTGTCTTAAACTCATCCGGTAGTGCAGCCGTAGTCCGGTACGTCGAAACGCTAATCGGTTGCGTCATTCCCCGCAGCGCATACTCAACCACAGACTTCTTCTTAGAACGACACAAAATAATCCCGATCGTCGGCTGATCATGCGGACGACGCAGCTTATCATCAATCACATTCACATAGAAATTAATCTGTCCAGAATATTCCGGCTTAAAATCAGTCGTCTTCAGTTCAATCACCACAAAGCAACTCAACCCCAGGTGATAAAACAACAAATCCGCAAAAAATTCATCCCCCTCCACCTCTAGTCGATATTGACTTCCCACAAACGCAAAGCCCACTCCAAGCTCAAGCAAAAACTTCTGCATGTGTTCGAGCAGGGCACGCTCCAAATCTCGCTCCAGCGTTTTCTCGTGCAGATTCAGAAAATCCAGATTGTACTCAGACTTCAACAAACTCTGAGCCAGTTCAGACTGAGGCGCAGGCAAGACCGCTTCAAAATTCGTAATTGCACCCCCCTGACGACTAAAAAGATCAGTATCAATCTGATGGATCAGAACACTCCGGCTCCAGCTATTCTCAATGGTTTTCTGAATGTACCAAACTCGCTGAATCGGGTCCTTCACCTTATCGAGAATCGCGCAATTATGCTTCCACGGAATTTGTCCACCAAGCTGGTGGATAATTTGCTCATCCGAATAAGCCTCAGCAAACGCCCTCATATACATCAGATTCGTGCGCGAAAACCCGGTCATCCCTGGAAATTCCAAACGCAAATCCTTCGCCAGCCGTTCGATCACTTTAGTCCCCCAGCCTTCTTGCCGCTGCCGCATGAGAATCTCTTGCCCGATGTGCCAATAAAGCAGCACCAATTCCTGATTGACTGCCAGCGCCGCCTTTACCTGAGTCGCTCGAATTCTTTCCTTCAGATTGCGGAAAAACTCATCATAGTTATCCGGGAAAAGCGAGGTTTGCTGAGACATGATAGCGAATGTTCGATCGTAGGTTAATCAGAAAACAAAATTCTAAAAAGTAGGAGGAATGCTCTCAATCGTTCTGCCACGGTGGACGCTTCCCAATGTATTTATTCTTTGTTTTTCCCTGCTCATGCCAGTACGCATACCAGTAAGGTCCATGTCCGACTTCTGAGATTTCACCCTCCATGCAGGGGCAACTAATCTTACCGCATCGCCGTTTCTGCAATACATAAGTTTTGCCTTGATAGTTGCGCGTCTCGATGCTGTTTTCAGCAACATCAATTCCAAGGATTGTATTTTCCTGCAATCGCTTGCCCAACCATTTGTAGAGTTCCTGCTGTTCATCTGAAGTGAGGCGATTAATAGAAGCTTGAAGAGAAGCGATCGTCGATCGACGCGGCATGATTTCTTGTGTAATTCTTAGGTTTATTCTATCTGTCATTACACAAGAAAATGCACTAAAAAGCAGTAGTTCAAACGCACCTCTAAGGCTTGTCCTGCTTGAGATGTAGCGCTAGAACTATTTCATCTTCTTGTGTAATGGCGGTCTATTACACAAGAAATTTTACTATCCGCCCTCACTGATTTTGCGAAAACCGCACTGAACTACTAAAATCCGAGTGACATTGAGATCGAAACCCATTGCATCGCTACAAGTCCTTCGCCAATTCTCATGCCTAGAAAATCTACAAAACGAACCACAGAAACGGACACTCCTGCAAATGAGGTCACTCCTGCCAAATCCAAGGTGACTTCCACTCAGCCCGTCGATTCTAAGCCTGTCAAACAGCCCCGTAAACGCTCCCGCACTGTTCCCCGCCCAGCGACAAGTTCTGATCTCTTTCCTGGAGAGTCGATTCACCGCATGGCATCAAGTCGGCTGATCTGGGAAGGAGCAAACATCCTGACACAGCGCAAAGACTTGCAATGGGCAGATTCAGAAGATGGATTGTGCTATGAAAGCCTGATTGCTAAAGGAAAAGGATTTTTATCGTTCTGGCTTACACAAGATTTGTTCTCGAAGTATCCCTCTGTTCTCGAAAGTGAAGCTGCACTTGCTCTGATCGAACAGTTCGATATTCGTGCCGCCTGTATGCACCTGATTTATTCAGCCCATGCGACTCAGCTCGATCGACCGTGGGAGCAGCAGTTTGTTTTAAGCGATCGTCAATTAGAACGGTATCTCGGACTTGATAAAAACAAGAACCTCAACCGCCAAGAAAAGCTGCAATTAATGTTGGAGTTAGCAAAGCAACCTTGCCATCTCCTCGTGTATGTTTCCTATCCCGACCAAGGACGAATCCAGAGCTTTACGGTGAGTCGCACCTGGCTTTGGGAGATTGCAGAACCAATGCTGCATTTTCAGGAGTGTATACAAGACGAGTCCGGCAATCATGTTGGAGAACAAATGCTAGTCGGCTTTACTCTCAATATTCGCTGTGGCAACTGGGCAAAGTACTTCCTCAATGAAGAAATGCGGCGCAATCGCGAGGGATATTACGAATATGGCATTTTGTCGCAGCAGATTCTACAAGACCTGATGAGTACTTGGCATCACTATGAGGGTGCTGCGCGATTGATGACGTGGTTATTGTTCAAAACCAAGATCAATCGCCATAGTCCAATGACTGTAGAAGCATTGATGAAGGTCGCATTTGGTGAAAAAACGCTACAGCTTGCCAAGTCAAATTATCGCGATCGTGCGAAAGTTGTGCGATCGTGGCTCACTTCACTCAAAGTATTGATCGAGAAAGGCTGGAAGATTACTCGCGATATCGAGACTTATCCGATTCAGTACTGGGTAGAAACGGCTGAATCAGGGCTACTTGCTCAAATTCCAGACGATCCAGAGCAAGCCGCAGCGTTTTGGGCAAAAGATGCTACTCAAGAAGCCGGAGCGCGTCTAACCGACAAAACAAAGCGAATGCGGGGTCAGTTCGATCAGCTTCTAGCCAGCAAAGTTTGGATTCAACCGCCTGAAGTCGTTGCAGAGAAACTAGACGAAATCGACGAGGCACGAAGACTCTACTCCAAAGTAGAACCCAAGCGTCGCGCTCTCAATGCAGCCTCCAGCGATGCTCCGAAACCCTCGATCGAGAAACCGCCTTTACTTGCGATCGAGTCAGGAATGCAACTCAAGCAGCTTCGTTTGGCGAAAGGTATGACTCAAGTTGAGTTAGCTCAAGCAATGGAACGGACAGAGAGCTGGGTCAAGATGATCGAAGCTGGAAAGCGAAAAATTCAGCCGCAATACCAGGAAAAACTAATTCGATTACTCACTTAAGGGTCACAGCGATCGACAGTTTCCCTTTACCTTCGATGAACGTCACAAGATTTAGGGTCACAGTCCACAGCGATTTCCCTTTACCTTCGATGAACGTCACAGCATTAAGCCTTGAATAAAGTCCTTTTACCCCGAATGAAGGTCACTAGCTGTCACGTCACAATTTTCTCAAATCGTTTCTTCTACCTTCGATGAACGTCACAAAACGAAGCTGATTTACACTGCTTATACCTGTCATATTTTGTTCTTCAACCTTGGATAAACGTCACAAACATAGTCGTAGGTCTGCGTTCACCTCCAATAAACGTCACAGCGATCGCATATCGAAAAAGTGTTTTCAGGGTCACACCATTGAGGAAAAATCCCTTTCAGTTTAGATGAAAGTCACAGATCTAATGGTTTTTACTCCCGCACTATAAGTGAAGGTCACTCGATTTCAGTGGAAAACGCCGTTCACCTTGGATAACAACACCGTTCACCCTAGATAAAGATCCCTATTAGCTTAGATGAACGTCACTTTGAAAAGCTGTAAATCGTTGTGTAGTCGGCATTTCAGTGAAGGTCACAGTGCTGATCATCTTGATCAGATTGATCGCTCAAGGTCACAACTCGAAGTCACTCAGCCTTGATAAGGTTTGGTCGCTAACAGAGCGAACCTTATCGATCAAGCCTGAATGTCACAATTCGCAGCTAACCTTTTCTCACCTCAAATCGATCAACTGCCTGAAGATGACTTTCTGGCGCTGTTCCCACATCGTTATGACTTTATTTGGGCAGAACACACCCAACCACAGAAAACGGTCGAGTGGCAGACCGAGCGCCGCTATCCGCTCAGCGATCGACAAATCAATCAAGGCTCTTATTTATACGGTGTTCGCTTCAGCTCTAAAACAAGCTACAGTTTGCTAGATATCGACACAGGAAGCCCATATCACCCGCAGCATGACTCTTTTGCGATTCAGCGCATCATGGAGGCTTTAGAGCCGCTGAATCTTGTCAGTTACATTGCTTGCACATCGAGCTATAGCAATGGGCTACATCTTTACCTTCCTTTTGAAGAGCCTCAAAGCTCTTGGCAGGTCTCGATCGCGATTACAACCCTCCTAGAAAATGCGGGATTCAAACTTACACCCGGACAGCTTGAAGTTTTCCCGAATCCCAAGCCTTACCGGAACGATCAATCATTCAGTCTTTTCAATGCTCATCGATTGCCACTGCAAGTTGGTTCATATTTGCTCAATCAAGATTTTCAGCCTATCTGGAGCAGTCGAAGCACATTTGTGCAGCATTGGAATCAAGCGCGATCGCGAAATACGCTAGATGCCCAAACAATCAAGCAAGTCCTAAAACAGTTCAAGCGTCGTTCTTTTCGTCTCTCTGGTAAAGCAGATAAGTATCTCAATGATCTGAATGCAGAAATAGAAATTGGTTGGACAGGATATGGGCAGACGAATCGATTGCTGGGTCGGATTGCAATGCGATCGTATGTGTTTCATCATGTGATTGCAGGCGGGAATCCCTTAACTGGATCATTACTTGTCGATGAGATTGTACGAGTTGCCCGATCGCTTCCAGGCTATACGGATTGGTGTCGGCATCAGCATGAAATTGAACATCGAGCCGAAGAATGGGCAAACTGTATTGAATCAAGCCACTATTTCCACTACGGAGATCCGAAAGGAAAATTCAAGGCAAAGTCTGAAGAATTAGAAAGCGCAATCAATCAAGTGCCTTCTTGGAATCAACAACAATCGCAATCTGCACGAGATCGGATTAGAAATGCGATCGCTGATCTGCTCGAAAAAGGAATTCTTCCAAGTCAAGCAACTCAAAGGTTTAAAGTTCTACTTCAATACAGGATTGGGGGAGGATCTCTCTACCGACATCGGGATCTCTGGCATCCTCAGTTTCTCACGAATGATTCTTCAAACTGCTTGGAAGAATTAGAGCCAGAAAACAGCACTCAAAATTCTACAAGCTTATTATCCAGTAATGGCAGTAATAACACTTCTGGTAATCGTTCTAGCGATTCTACAGTTCGGAATTCTGATCTGACGGGCGATAGTTCTTTGATTCATAAAGGTTCTTGCCCTGTTGCTGTTGAGAGACAGGCTGAATCTATTCCTCAATCTCTAATCCACGCTCAAGCACAGCAAGAAGATTGTGCGACAGCGATTGAACTCACTGTTGAACGTCAGTCGCAAAGCGATATGCCAAGTCAAAAACAGATTGAGCGAATGCAGCGTTTTTTGAGTTCTGGGGACCCGATTTTGATAGCAGAGGCAACAGCTTGGGCACAGCATCGTTCGGGCGTTTTATTCAAGCCAAACGCCTGAACATACATAGGCTCAAAAAACTATTATGCGATCGAGCTTTTGAAAAACGGTGCGAATCAGATGGTCGCTGCTTGAATACAAATATCTTAGCTTGTAGCCTCCAGCGACCACAGCACAAGCAACGAAATGCAATCGCTGAACTCGACCAACTCTCGATGCTGCAAGCCTTTATCGATCAACAATCCTCGATCGTTTTAGATCTTCCTCAAGCCGAGTCCAATCACGAATTACGCTGAAAATAATTAATCTTGCTGCCGTTCTGGATGAATGTAACGGTAGTACGTTGACTGAGAAATTTTTAGAGATCGACAGACATCTTTAACGGTTTGTGTTGGATCGGCTGCCAAACTCTTCCCAATTCGGATTTGTTGCGGAGTGAGAGATCGCTTGCGTCCGCCTTTCTTTCCTCTGGCTCTCGCACGTTTTAGCCCAATCTGAGTTTTTTCGGTCACAACCTGCTGCTCAGAGTTAATCAATACCCGCAGTATTCGCAGCATTTCCGCATGATCGTAACTCTGCGTATCTAAATTTTCTTCCAAGCTTCTGAAGGTGATACCGCGATCGTGTAATTCAATAATCCACTCGAATAGTTGCTTGAGCGGTTTGCCAACTCGCTCCAGTCGCCATACGACGATGACATCACCCAGACGGGCATAAGCGATCGCTTCATCGAGTCCAGGCTGTTCTGCTCCTGGCTCAGTTGTGATGTCCGTGAAAATTTGATCGCACCCCGCCTGATTCAGAGCGTTAGTTTGCAGGTCTAGCGTTTGGTCATCAGGCGAAATTCGTCTGTAGCCAATCAACATGAACCATTATCTGTAATCTTCTTTAACACTCTTCTGTAGTTAGAAACACTAACCGGAAAATTAGAATTATCATTTTGATAGTAGTTGTGAAACCTGCCTTCAAAACTCTAGAAACTAGAAAGCAATTGAAATATTGATTATCAAAAATCCCCCTTTTTGAGAGGCAGAAATACTGAAAAGAACGGCTATTTTAAATATAAAAATAAGCTTAAGAAACCTGCTGATTCAGAAACATAACCTCTTAGTTATCGGTTTAATCAATCACAACTATGTAAAAGAGAATCACTTAACTATATAGAAATTAAATTCAGTAGTATACGAAGCAAATCAATATTTGCTTGATAGCAAAAACTCATGTTTGCGAGCTTGAGAAGTCCATCATATCGGGATTTTGTCTCGCGCTTCTGGTTGTCGATCGCTTAAAACTCACACTCAAACAAACGAATTCAAGCCAGGGCTTTTTAAGAAGAATATAAATCCGTTTATCCGTAATCTCCCTAAATTATCTGCGTAAACACTTTCTAAATGAACACAGTAGCCTTGTACCATTTCAACTTGTAAACTTTGCTAAGAGCTTGAACTATCCGATTAAGATACTTTTGTCTCGAATTTCAGAAGACTCGCAGATTCGATCAGGGCAGCACACCAAATTCATTTTCATTTTCATTCACGAAGTCTTATCTAAAATCTTCGCGACAAAGCTTTAGCGTTTCTTAAATATCAGGAGTCAAAACGATGGCGTTCCCTTCGTTGCAGTCTCACTTGGCTCGATTCGTTCAATTGAGCCGAAAAAATCGATTAAGCCAATTCATTCCGTTCGTCACCTGTTTAGGTTTAACCGCTTTGCTGGTGATCACCGACTTCCCAGTTTCTATTTGGTTCATGGTTGCTCTAGCAGCTTTAGTCATTCGATTTTTTGAATGGGTTCCGCTTCTCGCCTCACACCCTTGGTTCCATCGCTGTGGAGGTTGGAGAATGATGGGCGCGATCGTCGCTGCCTTGTTCTTTGCAGGTATTACCCTTAGCTCTGATCCTGCATCAGCTCAATTGTTCAACTCTGCCGAAGAGCAAGCTAACGATATTTTTGGAACTTACATTGATAGCGATATCATCACGTTTCTGTTTGGCTTGCTTAGAATTGTGGTTTGGATCACTGCTGTTGGCTTTGTATTGTTCGCCGTTTATCAAGCACAACGGGGAGAACAGTGGCAACCTCTAATGCAAAACGCATTCATCGTTGTTGCTGCTGTTGTGGTTGTAGAAGGACTTAGCGCGATGTTCTTCGGTGGAACCACCACAAACGCCACACCAGCACCCAGAACCTAGATAGTTATGGCTGAACGAGATCGCACCGATCAATTTCGTCCCGTCAACCAGAGCTTAGGAAAGCAACCCAGCTTAGGTCCGATTCCAGCCGCTTTACTCGCCCCTTCTCTGGTCATCTTGGTCGGTTCCTATTTTCTAGTCCACGTTGTACTTTCACTCGGATTCCTATGGTTTCTGCTTGTCAGTGTCTGGGGTTTAAGTACTTGGTGGCTTGTAGTTGGCGAAAAAACCTGGAGATTTACGAATAAATTCGTCTCACCTCCCGACTGGAATCGCGGCTATGTTAACTACACCAGTTGTTTAGAGCAAGAACATGACGAAGAAACGAGTCAGCACTAAGCACTATCATTTCAAGCCCTTTGAAAATGAATCTCATCTCGAATTCATCTGTAGTCTAGAACTACGAGGTCGGAATGTCGGCGCGTATTTGCTCAAGAAAGGGCGTAAGTACTCATTTGTGTTTGGCTTCCGAGTTGCAGGAATTCATACTCTACTCGCCAGCGGTCAAGCAGAAACAGTTCTTGCTCGGTTGGAAGAAGGAGCAAAAGGATTACGACCAGGCGATCGACTTCGCATTCATCTACGATCGTTTGCCAGTGATGTCGATCGTCAACAAGAGCTAGAACACCTGATCAACTCAACTGACAATTTAGAAACTCAGTTTCTACTGTTGGCACAGCAACGATCAACACGAGAACTAACCTTACGAGGTGAACGACAACCAAAACAGATTTATCTATTTGCAACTTACACGATCGAGCCAGGACGAGGAACCAGTAAAGATCGTACTGAGAAACTCTTAGCGTGGATTGTCAATCAATACGAAACGATCAAAGGCATGAAGGAGTCGAAGGAGAAAGCACATTATTTGGAGCTTTTGACTCAAGCCTTCACCGATGGCTATCTGTATTGGGAGCAGCAAGTGAACACCCGCATGGGGCTTAATGCTATTCCGATGACTGCGATCGAACTCTGGAACTATGTGTGGGGTGAGTTTAATACTCGACCATCAGCGCCTTTACCTCAATGCCTGATTCTGCGAGAAGCTGCCGGAACTGTGAACCTAAGCGAAGAAATCCGAGAGCCGTATCATGCCCTCAGCGTATTAATTCGTGGTGAGAATGGTAGACCGAGCCATCCGAAGGCGGATCGAGAGTGGGCATGGGTTAAAGGCAGATACGTGGGAGCGATCGCGCTAGAGACAAAACCACCTGGATTTGCTTCACCGGAACATCAGCTTTACTACCTTTGGAAAGTGTTCTCTCAATTTCCTGATTGCGAGTTTGTCTGTGAATTGGCGGCTGCCGATCGCGTCATGACTCGGATCACTCTACAACGGCTCACAAAGCAAAATTACACTGCGACTCATCGAGCCGCCGAACTCAAAAACGTCGATGTTCTCTCACAAATGCGAATGAGAAAGGGGGTGGAGGCTCAGGAGAAGATTCTTGAAGGCGCGATGCCAATTTGGGTTTCAGTCATCGCACTCATTTACCGCAATGAGCCACATACACTGTCTGAAACGTGCCAAAAGCTAACGAATGCTTTTCCGCAAGGTGACTTTATTCGAGAAACTGAGGTTGCCTGGTCTTTATGGTTAAGGTCGTTACCGATCGTCGATGATTGGTTGTTGGGTGATGATCGTAAGCAACTCTATCTCACCAATGAAGCACCCGGACTAATGCCCCTTGCTTGCACTCGACCTGTCGATTCACGAGGAATAGAATTCATTACTCGCGAGGGCAACTCGCCGCTTTTAATTGACTTTATTACCAAACATCGCGGCATCTTCATCATGGGAGAGACCCGCAGTGGTAAATCTGTTGTAATGTCTGACATCTTCACTTGTGGGATTGCTAACGGAATGCACGTTATTTCGCTGGACTATCCAAAAGCTGATGGAACAACCACTTACACAGACCTGGTGAAATTCTTTGGTGATCAAGGTGCTTACTTTGATATCGGGTCAGAAGCAAATAATTTGTTTCAAATTCCCGATGTCCGACATCTTCCCGAAAAGCAGCAGACTGAGAGACTCGATGATTACAAGGAGTTCCTCGTTAAAGCTCTCAACATCATGGTGATGGGGACAGAAACAGAGGGGCAACTGGGAAAACGAGTTCATACTGTCTTATGGCAAGCGATCGCAGCCTTTTTCAGCGATCTACAAATTCAAGCCCGATACCATGCCGCTTTTGAAGCAGGATTTGGCAGCGAAGCTTGGTTTGAGATGCCAACACTCGTTGACTTCATCAAACTGGTAACGCATTTGGATTTAGAGATTGAATCTGAGATGATTTCCGAAGCAATCGCAACGATTCTTCTAGAGCTAAAAGGGTGGCTCACCAGTCGAGTAGGGAAAGCCATTTCGCAACCCAGCACGATTCGCACTGATGCCAAATTCATTGTATTTGCCCTGCGAAATGTGGGTGACAACATTGAAGCCGCAGTTTTAGCATTATCGGCTCAATCAATGGCATTTAGAAAAGCCCTGGAGGTGACGGATAGTATTCTAGCGATCGATGAAAGTCCAATTCTATTCAAGTACAACGGAATCGCACAGATTATTGGGCAAGTCTGCGCGAATGGTGCAAAATCAGGAATTCGTCCAGTCATTAGTGGACAAGACCCGGATACGATCGCGAACTCCGTCGCTGGTTCTCAAATTCTTCAGAACCTCAACACTCGCTTGATTGGTGCAATTCAGCCGAATTCGCTTGCTTCATATCAACGCTTTTTCGGCTATGACCCCAATGTATTGATGCGAAATACTGACGAGTCTTTCCGAACAGACCCGACGCGGCTTTGCTCTCATTGGCTTGTGGATGCTGATGCTCGATTGACTGAGTGCAGTCACCATCCTTCACCAGAGTTACTGGCAGCCGTCGCGAACAACCAAAAGGAACAACGGGCGCGACATCGCGTATTAGCTCAGTACGACAACAAGTTTCACGGGTACTCAGCTTTTTCTAAACTCTATACCGAGGCAGTTCGGGCAGGGCGATCAATGGATACGATCGCGCCCGTCTCCGAAAGAGTCGCTCCAGAGGACACACCGCAGGTAGAAGATATATCCTCTAACGCTGCAACAACTGAAAATTCGACCTATATCAGTAACGGACACAAAGCAATGACATTGATTTAATAGCAAAGGAACTGAAAATGAAAAAATCGCGAATGATCAGACAATTCATCATTGGAACAGGTACAGTCATCCCATTATTGGTCGCTGGTGTTGCTACCGCATCGTTCATGCCTGGGGGCATCGGAGATGAAGTACAGCAATGGGTTTTGAATAACTACCTCAATCCCTTAGCTCGAATTCAACAACAATTCAATGAACTTGATCCCATCTTTGAAACGATGATGAAGGTCGCAATGGGCGGCGCATGGAACGAGCTAGAATCAACGACTGGCTCTAATTCACCCGACCCTTACAAAGTTCGGACAACGCAAACAGAAATTAATCCTGGTGTATTGACTACAAATCCAGTAGTGCGCCAGCGGGATTTAGCCAATCTCTATGATCAGGAATTGGCAAGATCGATGTCTGCTCTGATGCTTGGGGAAACTGGAAAGAAGACAATTCAAAAAGAAGCCGATCGAACTTCAAAGATTGTTGAAACCAGCCATAAAGGGTATCAAGAAACCCAGAAGTTGGCTCAACAAGCGAAATCACTGACAGTTACCCAGGATGTCATGAAGAATAATGCTGAAATCAACGCAGCATTAGCGGGAATTGTGACAAATCAAGCTCAATTAACCGCTGATAACCATACAGCGTTATTACAAATTCAACAGCTTGATAGTGCGATCGCTCAACTCTCTGCGAATACCAGCGAGGGCATTGACGAATCGAATCGCCGCGATCGCGTTGCTCGTCAGTTAGAGATTGGTGGCGCGACTCGTACTGATCTCTATATTCCTGGTCTTTATAGCACGCAGGACAATACGAAGAGGTAGTTATGTTCATTGTGGCTCAAGTGACAGGGGCAAAAACCATCATTGAAGACAGCATCAGCCAGATTGAGAAAGTTCAGGGAGCTTGGGATGCTCGATGGACAGATATCTTTAATGGAGCAAACGGGCTGTATAACGGCATTAATGCTTTTGCTGCCACGATTGTTGTCGGTGCTTTTGTCTTTTTTGCTGTTGGCTGGGTCAAAGACGCGATCGAACGTGGTATCTTTCCAGCGCTACCAGACGTAATTTGGGTGTTTGTCATTTTTGCATTGCTCTTTAACAACGGAGCTATGCTAGGATCAATGACATTAGGAATCCGAAACATCATCAACGACCAAACGCGAAAAGTACTAGAGGTACAGATCGGTGAAGTTTCAATGCTAGAAGCGCTCAATGATGTCGTTGTCTCTCAACAAGCAAAAGCTTTAGTGCAGCAACAGTACACTGAATGCGAAGCAAAAGAGGGACAAGCACAAATTGACTGCTTTCGAGAGGCAGGTAAGCGAGCCGAAGATCTGTTAACTCAGGAATATCAGCAGAAGGGCTGGATGACGGTCGGGGTGCAGAGACTTTGGGAACGGTTACGGGCGATCGATGAAGGATTAAGCCAAGAGTATCAAAAACGAGATGTCGCTGGCAAAGTTTTAACGGCTCCAGGCTTACTCACGAACTTCATTCGAGAAGGGCTGATTGCTACCGCAGGTCAAGCGGTTGCCCAACAAATTCTCAAAGGACTTCAATGGGCATTCGCGAATCTAATTGAACTCTCCATGTTATTGACCGGACTGATTGGACCCATCGCTGTTGCTGGCTCAGTTATTCCGCTTCAAGGTCGTCCGCTTTGGGCATGGTTAATCGGCTTCTTCAGCTTGGGACTTGCCAAGTTTTCCTACAATGTTGTCGTTGGGCTTGCCGCTACTGTAGTTGTTGCGGCTGATGCTCAATCCTCTTCAGATATTGGGTTTCTCCTACTCATCGGTGTTTTGTCGCCTGTTCTAGCCTTGGCTCTTGCGGGTGGTGGTGGAATGGCTGTCTTTCGAGCCGTTTCCGGTGGTGTTTCTCGAATCATTTCGATTAGCACGACAACACTGCCAATCAAGTAATTCACACACTCATTCAACGCAGTTATGCAAATTTCTGATTTGAAGCGAAAAAGCCAGCGATTTAAGCTGGATTCTACAGACATTTTGCCGATAGCATTTGCAGGACTCTCGATCGGTGTTTTCATTTTAGCGATCGTCACGTTCTGGTTAGCAGTTTCATTCTCGAAACTATCGAATCAAAAACCGCCGACGCTTGTACAGCAAGTCGATGGACACGCTTTTACAGCCCGTTCCGCAGATTATCAGTACCGTGAACCCGAAGTCATTCGGCGCACCGTTTCAAACTGGGCAGTGATGACTTTTACCTGGGGTAAGCTACCTAGACAAAACAAAACGCAGATTGACCCAGGAAAAGAAGTTGCCGCAGATTCGTCAAATCGGCGTAGCGATCGTAAACGAATTCCGACCAGTGCTTGGGAAGCTTCCTTTCTTCTAGCTCCTGATTTTCGAGATGCTTTTTTACAAAAGCTTGCAAGCGATATTGTGCCTGAAGGTGTGTTTCGTGGACAAGTTGCAGCAGTTCTTGTTCCTCAAAACTTCTCAGCACCAGAACTTACTGGAGAAGGACAATGGCGGATTCACATGATTGCAACTCGCATTGTTTTCGATGATGCAAATCCCGCAGGGCAAACGATTCCGTTTAATCGCACGATTTACGTTAAAAGGATTGACCCACCGCAGAATCCACTCGGACAGAACACAACTGACTATCAGCGGCTAGTGTATTCGATGCTGGAAAGCGGTTTGCAAATTCAAGAAATTCGTCCCTTAGAGCGTGAGGACTTAGCAAAATGAATGGACAATCACACGAAAAAATAACGACTGAAGATTTGAAAGCAATTACTCAGGCTCCTACAGTCGAGCAACCATTGGTGAATGAGGGTGAATTTCCGGTTGAGTTAGCACGATCGAGCCGTCCGGTTTGGACAAAACCTATTCCGAAACTTGCTCTAATTGGATTGCTTCTCGTTCCCGTATTTGGCTTTGCCGCTCTGTTTTTAGCAGGTAGCGGACGGTTCAAACAAGCCCAGAAGAATTTGCCACAAGCTACCACAACCGAAACTGCATCACAGCCAGAAACCGTTCCAGAAGAATTATCAAGATTGCGCGAAGAGAATGGCAAGCTTAAAGCGAATGCAGCGATCGGTGATCAAAACACCTTGCAGAATCTCTCATCGAAGAACAGCAAGCCTGAGCAGAAATTACCACGCATTCCAGCTAATTCAACAGCTAAAGCAACTGATTCATCGAAACCTGTAACCATCGCATCTGCACCACCCCAAATTGTTAGTCGGACAAGTCCACCTAGATTGGTGTCTGCTCCAGTTAGTCTACCTGCAAGCAGCTACGCTCCTGTTGCGCGATCGATGGCAGTCAAAGAACAGATGACTCAAACGAAAGCTGAGAATCAGCCTGATAGCCCAATGGAACAATGGCAGCAGCTTGCTCAATTGGGAAGCTACGGCTCTTCTCATTCGGAGCGCTCCTCCGATAGCGAATGGTCGAACGCTAGTAGTTCTCACAGCAACTCAACGAAAGAACGATCGGAATTAGCTCAAGCTGACGAGCCTGAAGATTTCTCGCAGTCCATTCCAACTGCTCGAATCGCACCCACATCAGCCGTACAAACGGATACCGAGATAGTAGCAGATACTGATCAAGTGCCAGAATCACTCGCTCAAGACAGCACCACACAATCTGAGCGATCGACGCAAGCAGATCAAACAACGCCAGAGAGAACGATCGTAGAAGCACAAACTGAAATTACTCAGCCAGCGGTTCAAAATCCAACGTCTCAACCTTCAATTCTGGAAGATGCTGAGGCTGCAATTTTACAGGATCAAATTCGGCAACACTCGCTGATCGCTGGAGAAACTACATCTGGAATCTTGGCAACTCCTATCACTTTGAGTGATTTTAGAAGCACAGAAGCAACTAAAAAAGCTAAACCTGATCAGTTTACGATCGTACTCACTCAACCGCTCAAAGATTCAACAGGACAAGTCGCAGTGCCCAGTGGAACGCATTTGCTAGTTCAAGTTGATCAATTCTCTCGAACGGGTCAAGTTCAGCTATCAGCAACGACTGCTGTTTGGACTGAGAACGGTTTGCAAAAAGAACTTAACTTACCTGTAGGCGCAATTCAGGTACGTGGAGAAAATGGTAAACCACTGGTTGCAAGACAACTAGAAGATCGAGGAAAAGAAATTGCGTCAATGGATGCAGGACAGTTTCTTTTAGGGGCAGTACGACGATCGGCGCAGTTATTTACTCGCTCTAATAGCCAAGTTCAAACCGGAAACGGCACTACGGTCATTACTGAAAGCAATCCCAAGCCAAACATTCTGGCTGGGGCACTAGAAGGCGGATCAGATGCCGTTTTGAGTTCAATCGAACAGCGCAACAAACAAGCAATTAAAGAGATAGAGCAGCGCCCGAATTCTCTGTTTATTGCACCTGGAAGTCCGGTTCAGGTATTTGTCAATCAATCGATGCTGCTACCCAACTAATCAGTATTTCACGAAATTTGTCATCACGGTATGAAACATTTACTTCTAGCTGTTGGTTTTTCAATCATTGCCACAGGAGCAACAATACCTGCTCAAGCACAAACGCGCAGCGATCGCTCTACTGTCTCGACAAGTCAGCAAACTTCATTAACCACGATCGAGCTTTATGCGGGTCATGGAGTAACATTAGATTTTCGTCCGACACAAGAGACAATCCGCAAAGCTTGGCTCGATGACCCATCACGAGTCACACTTGATTTTGATGATGCTAACTGCCAAAGCACAAATCGGCGAAACTCATGTGCGGCTAGTGTGATTCACCTGCGTCGAATTCAACGTTTGAAGTTTCCTAACCTACCTGCGACCGCAACAACTTTACTTACAGTCATGAGCGATCGCGCTCTTTACACTTTTCGCCTGACCTTTCCAAACGCTGGCAGCGCTCGTTATTCTACGATCGCGATTCAGCCAAATCGAATTACTCCAAAATCTGTTGCTACTCAAATTCGCGGACACTCTGGCGCAGAGTTGATCGAGCAAGGATTAGAAGCTGCTGCGGCACGTCGTCTGATTTCACGTCGCGATCGGTTGTGGAACCGCTTGAAATCGCTCATCACTCTAGTTCAAAACGGAGTTCAGGTTGCTGATGCCGCAAAACAAGTCGGTGTCTCTCAACAGCTTGTCGCACGACTCGTTGAGATGGGCTTGAAAACACAGTCAATATAGCTATTGAGATCGAACCATGATTAGCATGGGTAGAATCCGACGAATTATGCTCCTCAAAGCATTCGTTACTGGGCTTGCAATTGTTTGTATCACACTGCTCTTCCCGGTTAGCGTTGCCGCTAGTCCTGATGCTGAAGCAACATTACCTATTGCTTCAGTAGAGTGGGATGGGCAGTATGCTCGAATCCCGGATTGGTCAGAAATTACCCTTCATACACTGCCACCTATTCTTGAAGATGGTGAGTTTGTCGCGCCTTCAGATCTAAATCAAGCTCTGGGTTACGATCTCTCGCGTCAATGGAAAGCAGGGCAGACCGCAGATAATTACCTGAAGCTAGGAGACTTTCAAACAAGTCTCTACCCTCAGTTCTTCAATCTGTATACGATCGCTCAATTAACGCAACTGGATCTAAAAGAAGTTGCCTTATCTAACTTCAAGACTGCAACACAGCAAACCCTTGATCAGTTAGTCACTGCAATTCCTGGCTTAGATAGTTATCGGCTGAATCAAGTTCCTGCGATCGCAGCATTATTTAGCCAAAAATTTCCGGGAACACCTGGATTTAACCCTAGCTCAGACAGCACGATCGCAGAGATTTTGAGCGCAAATCCTCAGTTTGGGCAATTGAGTTTAGGACAACTTGGGCAGAAGCTCGATCAGTTTTCGATCGCAGACATTCCCAATCTACAAAACGTCCCGCTACAGAAATTAGCGAACTGGGAAAACAGCTTAATTTCAGAAGTACCAGGATTGGGAAATATTCCGTTGGCTCAGATGCCAAATCCGGTTCAAGCGACTGGAATGATCGGGGTTGTAGATGTTGTGTATGGAACAGCAGAAAGCGATCGACGAAATACGATTTCGGGTAGCGATCGCGAAGGCTTTCAAGTCGCTTGTAGAGAAAACTGCGCTTACGTTGAACTTGCTGGAGCACCTCCGCTTTACGGTAAACAATGGATTTCTGGCAAATATCAGAAAGTGAAAGGTGGCTCTGGCGTTTTAGGTGCAGTTAACGGCGGTAAAGAACCAACCGGACGGCATCCATTCGGAGACGCATTCAAGGTTTCAGTTTGGGATGTTGATGAATCAACTGGCACTGTTTCTACTGCTCTCCATTTCCGCATCTGTAAACATGGCTTGCCTGACTTGGGCTGCACACCTTACTTTTTAGGTCCGGTTCCATTTCTGAGCTATCACGAGAAAGAACCTATCTTTACAGGCTTACTCGATAATCAGGGTGGTGCATCAAGTGGGGCATCGATTCCTGATGGAGTTATCGATCGAGCCAGAGCAATGGGCATCCCTGCTGAAGCACTACCCGGTTATCAAGAAGCATCTTTTGGCAGTGATGGAGGAATTTGCGGAATAGGCGCTGGCAACGTTAATTTCAAAGCACTCGCCGCAGCATTTTCGAGCATTGAAGGAAATTATGGATCAGCAGGTAGCTTTGTCTGCGATGGCGACGGTAATTGTGGACGTGGACTAGGACGCTATCAATATATGTCTTACCGCTCTGATGTTCGAGCATCAATTCAACGGCAAGAAGGGGGAAGTGCATTTTTAAGCAAGGCTGACTCTGGAGCAGCAATCAGCGAGGCAGAAATTACACGATTCTTTCCTGCTTCGGCTCAAGATAACATCTTCAAAGCGGATCAAACTCGGAACATTCAACAAGCACAGCGAGAAGGCTTTTCGGGTGAGCGTTTAATCGAGCGAGTCGGACAAATTCACTTCGGCGGTCCTTATGCACCGATCGATGGCAATGCAACCGATGGATATGGGCGACTAACACTCAAAACATACGGTGAAGAACTGGCGAGAAATTATAAATCTGCTGCGAAAAGCAATGGAGATTGTACAAAATCAGCTAATGCAAAATCGACTGGACGTTTGATTGCTCCAGCATCTGGCTATCCAGTAACGAGCGACTTTGGAGCGCGTGAAAGTCCTTGTGCAGAGTGCAGCAGCTTCCATCGTGGACTCGATCTCGGCACACCTGAAGGAACCTCAGTTCAGGCGGCAGATAACGGTAAAGTTATCTATGCAGGATGGGCAGAGGGCTACGGTAATGTCGTTATCATCGAGCATAGCAACGGAATGCAAACCCGTTATGCTCATCTCTCCGAGATAACGACCCAAGTGGGGGCATCTGTTGGTCAAAGACAGCCGATCGCCCGAAGCGGACACACTGGGCTTGGAACGGGACCGCACTTGCATTTTGAAGTCCGCACTGGCGCAACATCAGGACAACCATTTAGTGGAACAGCCGTCGATCCAAGACAATATCTCAAGCTGTAGGAGGTGAAGTATGAAACACAAATTTTTCAGAAAATCGCTGTTTGTCGAGATTGGAGTGCTATTTTTTGTTGGCTGGATTGTCTTTACGATCGCGCCTTCCTCCGCACAATCGAACGGTATTCCTTCGGCTGCCAATCCTTGTATTCCTAAAGCTCAAGTTGCTCGTAAAGAAGTCATTGGTTCTACGACAGCGCAAGGTAGAAACTATTATCTATTCGCTGCCTATGAGGAAGGTGATCCGGTTGCCAGTGATTTAATCATCTCGATCGCTAACAAAACCTGCCGAAGAGAGTTGTACAATCCGACTGGCGATCGACTTGCGCTTGCCACTGCTATCCCTCAAACCATTGCGCGTCAACTGACCTTACAACGTTATCAGAGAGAAATTAAACGAATTGGCAGAGCAACGTTTGAACAGCAAATCAAACAATCAAGAAGCGATCGCTGGTTCGATGAAGAGGTTTGGGCGCTACAACAGCTAGGAATTCGTTCAAGAAAAGCGACTCGATAGGAGAAGAAAATGATGCGGCTTAGATTGAGATTCATTGCAATTGTGAGCTTAATTCTGGCGAGTACGATCGCGGTTCTTGCCATGAAAAGTGCATCCGTCGAGACAGGGTGGCAAGAAGCTGCGCGGTCCGCGCCTCCAGGTTTAATGCAACAAGTCGTTCAGGAGAACTTAAGCTCTGACTTTGCTGGTGATGTTGAACGAATGAGAGTTTGGAGAATTTCGCAATCAGGGCAATCTAAGCCACTTTTCCTTGTTGACACACGCAGCATAAACGGAGCAACTCGTCCAAACGAGAATCCATTGTGTGGTGCATTAGGATGCAAGTTTTTAGGTTATGTCTCCGCAACAAAAGACCGATATCAACAAGTCCTCGCTAACTATCTCAAACCGCAACTCCCTCCAAAGATTTCTCTCATTGAACCAACTTCCACAATTCGGAACGGTTTGCCAACACTGAAGATTAATCAGTTAGAAGGCAAGCAAGTAAAACAATCAGTGCTTGGTTTCAATGGAAAAGAGTATGAAGTCGTAGAAACACACTTGTTGCCCAAATTGTATGAGTAATATCAATGCTAAACACAACAATCAAAGCAATGTTGCTGAAATTACTCATGCTGTAACCGCAACATTAGCCAATACAACTCAGGCTTTAACAAAGTCAGGAATGGGATTGCTACTACTCGGATTGTGTCTTTTCAGCATCAGTATGAATCTTCTAAATTCCAAAAAAGGCAAAATTTCGACAGGACGGCTCGGCGGTCGTGCAGAAAAACGAGTCGCCAGCACGATCGCGCATCGACAACGAAATCAGAGAAAACACAATCGAGTCACGCTGAGAGCAGGAACTTTAGAAGTTCCCGAAATGCAGCAGGGTATTGCGGTGTGCGGTGCGCCTAATAGCGGCAAGACTTACAGCATTATCGATCCAATGATTCGAGACGCGATCGCGCAAGGACTTGCGATCGTCGTTTACGATTTCAAAGGCGCACAGATCGAGGCGCACGCTGCTTACGCTGCGGCACTAGGATATCGCGTTCATGTGTTTGCACCTGGTTTTCCTTACACCGGAGTTTGTAACCCGCTAGATTTTGTACGCGATGCGGCAGATTCTCTTATGGCAGGGCAGCTTGCTGAGGTCATTTATAAAAATACCCGTCGCGGTAGTAATGCCAGCGAGAATGATTTCTTCTCTAGTGCTGGGCAAAAACTGGTTGAAGCAGTAATGCTATTAGCGAAAACAACGCTGTATCCTGATTTGCTGATGGCGAAGAAGATTCTTAATCTTCCTAATCTACCAACCCGCATTCGCCAAGCTGGAGAAGCAAACAAGATTCCAATCTGGACGCTCGAAAGCTTCAGTCAAATATTATCCTCAGAAGATGCCGAAAAACAAGTTGCAGGGATTGTTGCAACGGCTCAACGCACATTCGACAAATTTATCGGTAAGGACCTGATTGCGAGTTTTGTCGGGGAGACTACTATTCCACTTGATCTAACTGGAAAGCAAATTTTATTTCTTCAAGTAGACACTCAGAAGCGCGATGTCGTTGCGCCCTTACTGGCTGCAATGCTGCATTTAATTGTTGCTCGAAACTTTGCCCAACCTCGAAAAGAACCGCTAGTCGTAAGTTTAGATGAGTTGCCCACGTTGTATCTGGATGGTTTACCGAAGTGGATTAATGAGTTCCGTTCCTATGGTCTTTGTACAATCCTGGGCTATCAAAACTTCGCCCAACTGCAACACACTTACGGACGGGAACTATCAAAAGCGATCTTTGCTGCCTGCGGAACGAAGGTCTTTTTCAATCCCCGTGATGATGAAACGGCTGGCTTGGTCTCACGTTATCTGGGCGAAAAAGAAGTTCGGTTACATACGCGATCGCATAGTTATGGAATGCAGCGCAGCACCAGCCGCAGTGAACAGTATCAGAAAGTTTCATTGCTGACCGTTGATGAAATCCTCAAGCTCGACCAAGGTGAGTGTGTTTTTATTAATCCAGCTTACAAAGGTCAAGGTGAAGCCTCAGTCCCGTTAAAACTAAAACTGAAAGTTCCTAAACGCGAGGACGAGCTTCAACAGACCAGTGAAAAATTGTGGTGGAGTACTGTGCGCGATCGCCTAACCGAACGAATGGCAAGGATACAGATTACAGAAGCTGAACTTGATGCAGAAGCAGAAAAACGGCAACAGATTGCAGAAAGCCAGTTCCCGCTTCAATCCGATGCTGAAAGCGATACAGATGATTCCGATAGTGACTATCAAAACATAAGTGAAGATGCAGTTGCTAATGATTCGTACAACGCAGACGATTACACCGAGTACTAAATTCTGAAAACACAGGGAGAGCTAACATGGTGCAAACATTCAAGCTACAAGACATCCAGGCTTTGCTACAGGAGTGGGAATTATCCGAAACAGCAATTTCAGTTCTTGCGAAAGAACCTGAAATCGTGGCTGAACTCATCCACGCTAGACATTTACCGCTTTTACCCCCAGGCTATGTGCCTACTGTGGTCGAAGTGTTATTTGATGATGTTCCTTATGTTCGCTCCGAGAAAGGGCAAGTTGTTTACCTTCGCTACTGCGAGCCAGATTATCAGCCGCCGTTTGTTGAATATCGCTTTGATGGAGAAACGGCTGTCTTTCAAGTGGGTGGTGAGTATGTCGTGAATCGGATTGAAGGAATGGCGCAAGCGATCGCGCTCCAAGGATTGCTACATAAGGAGGATTAATTATGGCGTTTACCGTTAGTCCAGCAGAAGCGCAGGCAATGCAAGAAGATCAAGCTCAATTACTGAGCGCGATCGCACAAGCTACACGCGGATTAATCAATGCTTTAGACTCTTCTCGCGCTCAACAATCAGACCCGTCCAAAACCATGCGAATTCAAATGGGACGGCGCTTGGTCTACGGACTGATGGCACGAGGAGAATTTCGCAATGAGCTAACTCCCGATCGACTCAAAACTATTTTTGATGCACTGCAAAGACCTGTCAGTGAGAACGTTGATCCGAAAAAGTATCAAGGCAAGATTCCAGCGATCGAAATCAAAGACGGAGATACTGTTCTGTTCCGCGAGGAAAGCGATGGAATTGTGACAGTTAACGCAATTGCATTTCAAATTCAAAGACAAAATCAAACTGAGAAAAGCACAACGGATACCGAAAATACAAATACTGAAAAACAAGAATCTGAAACAAAAAGTTTGCAATCAAAATCTAATCTAACCGACCAGCAAAATCAAGTACAACAAGCACAGCAGCTTCGGGTTCTTGCTCAATCTGTTTTGGATTTACAAGGAGTGACAACAGCAACAGGAAACCGTCAATATCAGTCTAAAAATTTCATCGTCGCTGAAGATGCAGAGAATGACACGCTAACCGTTGCATCTCAAGATAAAACTGTGCTTCAAACGACTTGTGAAGGGCGAATTCTAGTTGCGGCTCCGAACGAGATTCCAACTGCTTTGAGTGAGATCGGCGAAGCGTATAAGCAGGCTGAAGAATTGCAATGGCGCACGGAGTCGAGTGAGCCTCCCCCAGAAGATCTAAGTTTAGATTGGCAAGCTCAGAACATTCAGGCGCAGGATATTGCAAATACGGCTCAGTTTCTACTCAATCCTTTAGGGGATGAGAAGCCGCTGTATGATACGGTTGCGATCGCAGGCTACAAAATTACTCAAGATAAGGACGGCTCAAGCATTACACGCGGCAACGATGAGATAGTTCTAATTGTGCGTGAGGGGCAAGTCTGGGATTACGGCTCAACTGGGCAAGATTGGGAGATTTTCCAACGCCTTCAGCCTCAACAATTCAACCTGAATGAACAAGAGATGTTGAGCGATCGCGTTGATTTAACGGCTGATTTTACTCCTGTGTCAGCAGATGTCGAAAATATGCTTCCAGCGATCGCCGTTGCTGAACGAGAAGCCGCTAAACTTCCCGACGGAGAAACAAAACAACTTCTTCAGGCAACTCATCAGGGTTGGAAGCAGCAAGTTCTCCAAGGACTCGGACAAGGCTTACGAGAAACGATGAGCTGGTTAGCTTCTCGTCCAGAAACAATGCGAGATCAAAGCATTGCTCGATCGTCGTTAGAACTCTTTCACCGTAGTCATCTTCGTACTAGCGAGAAATCGTATGAAATGGGCGATTTCAAAGTGAGTCTGCAAGGAGCAAATCTTTATACTGTCAGCGATTCAAACGGGGAATTAATGCGGTTCAAAGCAACAAAATCTCCTATACCTGGAGTTCAGCATCAAAGCATTCAGATTCTTTCTAAAAGCGATCGCTTAACTTCCACACATCAAATCACTTTTGAGCAAATGCGACAGGACAAGTCTTTTACGCCAGTAGGAGAACTGGATGTAGAAGCACGTTATGGGGCAAAAGTTCAGAGAGTTGAGCAGACGGTTCGAGCTTTTCTCAGTTCTCAAAATGCCAAAATTTGGGACAAGGAAAAAGGACGGTTTAAATTCGAGATTGGTGAAGACAATTTCATTAAAATCACCGATAAACGTGATGGTCGAGGGGTCGTCCATCGTCGTGATAAAGGGCGCGTGATGACTCGATTACAGCCGAATGATTTTGCTCATTTCGAGCGTCTAGCTAAAGAACTGCAATCTTTTGAACGTCAGCAGGATGCGTCTCAAGAGAAAACCCGCTCGAATCAGAAGCAGTCATCTGGAATGGAGTTGAGCTAGGAGGAGTTATGTTTAGCTTTCTCAAACTATGCACGATCGCACTGGTGGTTGCATTTCCAGTTTTTATTTGGATTGGCTTTGAACAAGGGAATGCACCTCCAGAAAAAATCATTTCTCAGCCCAAAACTGCTGATGAGTTTCTGCGCCGAGGCAGTCTCTACGAGAAGAATGGCAACTATGAGAACGCTCTCAAGGACTACACTCAAGCTGTCGCGCTTCGCCCCGATGATGAGCGCGGCTATGTTCGTCAGGGTCTTGCACTCGAAGGGCTAAATCGCCCCCAAGATGCTTTGCAGAAATATCAAAGAGCAAAAGAAATCGCACAAGCACAGGGCGATCGTAATGAAATCAAACACGCTGACTTTCTAATTCAACAACTGAACCAGAGGAAATAAAACAATGCGAAATCATCTAATTAACCTTTCTCGATTCCTTGAGTTAATTTTCTGTGTTGCATTCATTGCGATCGCGACAGTGATGTTTGCATTTCAAAAATTTCATCTAGTAGCGCTTTATCTAGTGCTTGCTGCATTACTGTTACCACTTCCCATGATGCGACGTTTACCATCAAGCATCAGATTCTGCATCGTAGTCATCGGGGTATTTCTGTAGCTCTTTCGTCTAAAAAAGAAGACTTTATTCGGGAGGCTCTGATCAATGAGCAGTCCACAGCTAGTCAATTTCTTTGCAAAGCATTTTATTGAAGGAGGTAATTTCTCAACGATCGTTGCCGCCCGTTATCAAGCTTCGTTGATTCTGAATCAGCCTGTTTTGCCTGGAACAGCATTAGCGAAATTAGTAGATGAATCGCTTGAAGCTGGGATTGTTCGAGCGGCTCGACGAATCGTTGAAACTTCAGCAACAACTCACGAAGCTTACGATCGATTAGTTAACCTGCATGACCGTCAACCTGTTCTAAATGTTCGATCGTCTACGAGTATACTTCAGCAGGCATACAGTACGCCGATTCCAATCGCATTTCTCGCTTCGGTATTTGCCCAAATTAATGCACGGACAACTGTGTATGAACCGACAGCCGGACATGGGGCACTACTAATTTCAGCCAATCCTGCAAACACAACAGTAAATGAAATTAATCCACAGCGGGCTACCGACCTACGAGAACAAGGATTTACGGTGACAGAGCATGATGCAGCCAGATATGAACCTAATCGAGCGCACGATCGGTAGTGCCCTGAAGGAAAGGATAAGAATTAAAATGAGAAGAGTTACTCAGAA
>ERZ1066124.200-NODE-200-length-54840-cov-21.931989_pt1 | contig 54840 bp, 48 predicted proteins | sample MGYA00382771_ERZ1066124 | MGnify/ENA primary metagenome ERZ1066124 (study PRJEB33369, sample SAMEA5778354) | biofilm metagenome | biome: Industrial cooling water; feature: Water cooling tower basin; material: Biofilm | place: United Arab Emirates | collected... | reverse complement strand
TCAGAATGACAGTTTCGAGATTGTTTGCTACGCTCAGAATGACAGTTTCGAGATTGTTTGCTACGCTCAGAATGACAGTTTCGAGATTCTTCGCTACGCTCGGAATGACAGTTTCGAGATTCTTTGCTACGCTCGGAATGACAATTAAGATTTTTACTTAATAAAAGTCTGGTCATTCTTAAAATTCCCACAAGACTTATCCTGACTCAAACCACTATACTCATCGACCAAACATAAATTTCTAATCTCATAAATTTCTAACTTATCAGCACGAACACTATAAATAGCTTTTTGTAAATCGCTCTTCATACTTTGCGGATACCCAAAAGAATCAACAGAACGCACAAGCAAATCCTTATTAAAAGGAATTATCACACTGCGGTTATCAGATTGTTTCTTCTGTATTAAATCTGCCACCATTCCAACTTGCCACTTACCAGGAGCAATTTTCTTGGGTGGATATATCCTTTTAACTGCTAACCGTAACGAAATAGCTTGACTCGGATTATTCAAAAAAACCTCTGGTGGTGTCATCTCCGCGATTTTCGTCAAAAACCCCTTACGAAAATCCTCAGATAACGCAAACCCAGCAACCCAACTAGTAGTACTAATTTTTTGATTCCCCTTTCCTGTTGGTACTGACACACCCCCATCTGGTTTAGGTTGTGTTGCTTCATCAATAGACTGCGGTGGTAACTTTCCTGACCAGTTAAACATTAACGTCATGGTCTTATTTACGAACTGACGTATTGTCTCTGGTTCCGGTTCTAAATTCGATTTATTTATATCTACCGTTTTACCATCTATCATCTGCACGAAATTTGGAGGTTTCTGTAAACTCAAGGAACGAATGTTTAACCCCTGTAACACCAGCATCGATAAAGCTAATAGATGTAACCCAAAAGTTGTAAACGCAAAAATCGTTAGAACGCTTGTTTTAGCTTTTTTCTTTTCGAGTAAACGAACCATGTCTTACACCTCGCTAAACTCTATCTCGAACTAATGCACCCGTATAGCTAATGGCATTAAATATCGCAAACCCTCCTGCACCTGCTATAACTAGAGAAACTATAGGCGCCAATAAACCAAGAAAAATCATAAACCACATTAAGTCTGGGTCGGTATTGGCATTTTGTCCTGGCCCGTTGACAATGACTGCGGCTGTTATTATGGCGATAATGTTAAAAGATATTTTAGAAATTCCTAAACACAAAAATCCTGTTAACCATGCAAAAATTGGTTTACCTGCAACTGGTAGTAATGAACCTCCTACTGCGAGTGGACCCAATGCAGCTACTAACAACATCGTAGCTTCGATGAGGTTCTGAAATGCATACTGTAATGAAATAAAAAAGTTTTTAATAATCGTTTGCATTGTCGAACCAAGCAATGCATTAAAGGTGCTTTCTGATACAGCACCCGGACTATAAGCAATTTGAGTTACTTTAGTTTCTAAACGGTCTATCCAAATTTGATTTCCGTATAAATTCCGATATTCTTGCCAAAGTAAGCTAGCTTTCTCACTTGCTTTGACTAAGCATTGAGTTTGCTGCTCTCCCAAAAGTGACCCACATGGACGCAGTAAAGACCCTGCTATTTCTTCACCTGTACTCATGTTTAAAGCTTGCTGATATATTTTATTCGCGTCTGCTGTTGTGATAATTTGCTGGTTGACTGTATTAAGTAAGTTCCTAACTCCGAGTGTCAAGTTAGATAATGCACTCCCGGTTCCTGTGTTTGTAAGTAGTAATACTATAATAAAGGGCCATATTAAAGCTGATATTGGTCGCGAATAGTCACTATATATTAAATCTTTGAGCCATTGGAACATAAAAAATAATAATGTACCAACTGCAAAAAATATACCTAGGTTTGTTAAGGCGCCGTAAAAGCTATTATTGTTTTGTAATAAATCTAACCACTGTTTGTCCCATGCTTCGGCGATACTCTTTGCTGTAGTGGCGCCGCTACCTATTACATTATCTATACCAGTTTGGGCTAAATAAAACATAATTAAGGTTTTCGACCGAATAAGTCAGTTTGAGATGTGGTACGTAAAAGTCGCGCTGCTTCGGTTGAGTTATCGACTCGACGCGCGCGGTTTGTGTCTTCTATTTGCTCTCCGATATTGGCTAGGTTTAGGTTGGAGTATTGTAAAAGTTGGTTTTCATGAATTGTTTGTGCAAGCGTTTCAGCGATGATTTTTGACTGGTCACGCTGAATTTTGATTTGCTGTGTCAGTAAGTTAGATTGGTTGAGGACACTTAGTAATGTTCCAATTGGTTGGCTAATACTGGCAAGTCGATTAATTTCGGTTTGAATGTCGTTGACAAAATCTTGGTTTATTTTGTCTGCTTCGTCGGCAAATGCGTCAATACTTTTTAATTGTGTTTCGATGTTTTGAAGTTTGATTTTTGTCCGCAGTTGTCCGTTGTTGCCTAATGTTCCAGCAGCAGAACTGCGGAATATTAAACGTTTCATTTCGTTGCCAAATATTATTGAGTTCATTAAAGGGTTTGTTTCATAGTTACTAGATAATAAGTTTACGTTAATGTCGTTACTGAGGGTTTCTCCGGCGCCTAATGGGTTTGGAATGTTTAGTTCTCCTGTATTGCTGGTGATGGCGCTTTGGCTTTGAATCTGTAAGGGTTTTAGTTCGTTTAGGTTGTTTCTAAGATGGTTTTGTAGGTCTGCTGAGTAGGATTGAAAGTCTGTCCATACTTGCCCTAGCTGTGCTGTGGCAGGTAAGGTGATAATGAGGGGCAGGAAGAATGTAAGTATAAAAAGTTTTTTCATAAGAGTTTTTACCACAGAGACGCAGAGGACACAGAGGCAGTAGAGACGCGATAATTAAGAGCGGGACACTACGTGAACACGTCTTTACGGAGAGGGTTTTCGTAAGGATGTGATTAGTTGATGTGCGAATTTTGATATTGCCTCATATTTATCGGGGTATTTTTTCATCATTATGTTCCGTGCGTTTTGTTCGTTCGGGTTATTGGCTACTACTGCTAGTTGTTCGTATCCTGGGTAGTAACGGCAAAAGGTATAAATACCATTATTATCTAGTAACCATTGGCTGTATACTCCTTCTTTTCTAGGAAAAAAGCTTTCTGATGCGTTGCGTGAGATTATTTCGCGCGGGTATTTTAATATGTCTACAAAGCTATCTATGGCAACAGGTTGAATACGTCCCACAAGTCGCGTTGTTAAGTTTTGTAATATCTTGGATGCAGCCTTTGATTTGGCGATGGTGTCGGGGTCTTGGGCTGATAAAATAACTCTTATTCCTGCTTTGGCGCCGTTGGCACATATTCTACCAACTAGGTTCGCGATTTGCTCGAATTCAAACAAAATTGGCGCCTCGTCGATGAAGAATATTGATGCTGGATAGCTAAGTGCGCGACGTAATGCTGCTGAGTATGCGCTCAATGATAATATTGCTGCGTCTTCACTATCTGATAAATTTCGTAGAGCAAATACTAAGAGTTGAGCATCGGTGGGAAAGCTAGATGGTGCTGATATTGCTTGTCCGACTCGACTCGATAACCAAAACCGCAACCGCAAACGAATTTGACTGAGTGCGTCTTCTACTCGCTGACTCATTGCGTCTAGTTGTAAGTGTTCGGGGGAACAAAAATATAAAAAATCTTGTAAGGTTGGGGTTTTTTGCCACGCTATAGTTCCAAACCCTCCTTCCATTGCTGTTCTGTATCTTTGTTTTATTCCCTCGTCGGCAAAGAATGCTGTTAATGCAATATTTAATAGTGAACGCACTGTTTGTGATAACAATGGGTTGTCAGTTTCGGCGCCTAATACCATTGTCATCAGTGCCGATTCCAGGAAAGCTGTATAATCTAGCTGACGGTCGCGTTGTTCTTCTGGTGATAATAAGCGCAGGTCTGGCTGTTCAAATAAGTTATTCGATTGCTTGGAGATGTCAAAATAGGCGCCTCCTTCTATAAACTGTGTGTAATCGGTAAACGTTGATGTTCCATCGGGTTTAGGAAAATCTAATGCAACTACTGGTATATTATGTGCTAAGGCTTGCGTTAATATCCCTGATACTAATACTGATTTACCCGCACGTGTTGTTGCAAATAAAGCTAAATTCTTATGTTCGTTAAATAAATCTAAATGTATCGGTGTTCCACCTTCTTCTGCTATCAACTCAAACCCGTAGTTATCACTGGGTTTGGTTAGTACTAGGGGCATTAAACCGGGAACTTCACTGGTTAAATATAATTGGCGCCGATTAAATGGTTTTGCTAATAGTTTTTCCCATACAATTGGTAAAGTTTGTAGCCATATTTTCCAAGTGTACTGAGTTTCTCTTACTACTTCTGCTGGACGTTGAAAGCAATTTTCTATATATCTCGTCGCTTCGTCTAGTTGTTCTACGGTGGGACGATGGACGAAAATAACGACTCCTGCGTAAATTGGTACGGCGCCTTCGTATAATTGTTCTTGTGCTGCTACTGATTTTCTTAACTTCAATTGAGCATTAACGTCAATCGTTTTACTTTTTTCTTGAGCCATTAATGCGGTCATATTCGACTGCTTTAAGACTCGTTGTAAAGTTGTTTTAACCAAAGCTGGGTTTGCCGCAGTGAGTTGACAAAAGACTTCTGTGTCTACAACCGTTTCACGTGCTAATAATTCCCATAAATATCGTAACTGCGCTGTTTTACTTTGCCAACTACCCGGTTTTTCTAGAAATGTTAAGGCGCCTATATAATTATCTTTAACATGAATCCAACGACGATCTGCACAGGGTATACTTGACTTTATTAATAGTGTTGTACTATGAATATTGTCTAATAGTAGTTTAGTACTTGCTAAGTCAGAATAAACTTCTTCGTGGAGTCCATTTTCATCGAATGTAAGCAACTGCGGAATAGGAATAGGTGGACTATTATTAAAACGGCGCCAAATTTCGCTCCAAAGTTGTTCTGTAGTTAAAGGTTGAATATCAAGTGCCATTTTATTGGCTAATACTTGCTCCCAACGACAAAATCCTTGAAAAGCATCGGCAATAATAGCTTCGAGTCGTTGATTTTCGACTTCTGCGACTTCTCCCTTGAATTTGAGCCAGAATAATTCAGCTTTGGCTAAAATCCGTTCTATCCAATCACTTGTATTAGTCGAGTTACTTTCAACTGTATAAGTGACGTAAATGCGTAGAAATTTTGGCTTGCGAACACCATTATTCGTAAGTTCTTGAATACGCGCGCGTTCTGCGAGCAGTAAATATTTTATATCTTTAGAAGAGACATTTTTAATTAGAGACGCAAGTTCTTCTTGTCGTTGAGCATCTGAACTAAACGAACCAAGGTGAAAAGTAATTTGCTCGCTGACGGGGATATCCTTTAAACCAGCTTCGATATTACCGATGATTTGGTCGATTTGTTCTGTTCTCAAAGTTGTGTGAACACCCCGACACTCAAAACCAAAAACAAAGCATAATCTATCCTTTTGAGTTCCTTGTGTCAAAATATAGGCGCCAATATCGCGTCCACCTAGTGAAATACGCAACATTGTAGCTAAATTGAGCGCATCCTCAAACGGAGTTAATCTTTCACTTCCTGTTCCTTCGACGCTTTGCTTTCCGATTTTTTCCTTCATGATTTCTCAGGATGCTGTGATAACGGGCAAATCCTCTAGTCCAAGTCGGAACACCGATAAACTTACTTAAAAAGCGCCAACTTTTACCTCCTGTGAGTATCCACCAAGTGGCAATTCCCCATGTAGCTAATAACGCAGTCCACAACCATTTTTGAAACTCATCTTGGAATATACCTCCAAAAATGCCGTTGACAATAAAATAAGAAGCTAAAGCAATAATCGTCCAAGGAAGCACCTGGTCGGCAGGTATGGGACCTAATGAAGGTTGACTACCGAGTATCCTATTAACTGGACGAAAATCCTTATCTTTATCTTGACTCATTAATTACCAATTACAAAACCTGTAAGTACATCCGCAATTGTCACAGCAATTACAACTAGTAAAGGCGTTCTAGCTATATTTTGCCAGTCATCATCCCTACGAACTGCGTTAATTACGCCAATTAGAGCTACTGCTATATACAGTAAATATAACGCGCGTAGAACGTTAAAAATCAAACTAATAGCCGCTTGCGTACCAGTTGTATTAGTAGTGTTTGTGTTACTTTGTGTTAAGTTATTTCTGAAAAAATCCTCCGCACGTTTAAAAAACTGAGCTTGAGCCGGGTCTGCGAAATAGTCTAACCAAAAACAAGCTAAAATTACACTTACTGCAACAACCTGTAAAAATATAACTTGGCGCCTGGGTAAATTGACTTGGCGCCCGATTTGATGTAAAACTATTGAAATTAAACTGCCTGCGAGTAAGCAAAAAAGTAGTATAGGGCTTTTTAAGCTAATTACACTCAAAAGCACAATACAGGCAATAAAAAAAGGGATAGATTCAAGCATCATTAAATACCAAGTTATACTAGAAACACTTTAAAACTGACAAAAATCTAGGTTTTACCCATGAACTGTATAATAAGCTTGTAAAAAGCGATGCTTGTGAAAAAAACATACTATTAACACCTTGTTTAAACATTGACATGAACAAAAACTTACGTATAATTATGTTTTTCTGATAGTTATGTTAATGATCATATAATGATACATTAATTTGGTTCGTGAAGATACTATAAAAATTTAATCATATTTTTAAATACGCATATGTTTAGTTCAAATAAGTATCAAATTAAACTATAAGATTAAAATCCCCCCTAGCCCCCCTTAATAAGGGGGGAATAAGAGTGCTTAAAACCCCTTTAATAAAGGGAATAAGAGTGCTTCAAAGCCCCCCGAATTCCGGGGGGTTGGGGGGATCAAAATTCAATTTACTTTGATATTATTTATACCTGCAGTTTATAATTTTCGTCGTTTAACGGGTTGCGCGGGATTTCCAGAATATATAGTCATTGATTCTAGCGAATGAGTGGTGACACTACCCAAAGTTAACACGGCGCCTTTACCGATAGTCACACCTGGTCCAATCATCGACTTAGCGGCAATCCAACTACTTTCCTGAATATAGATAGGAGCTATAGATAATTTAAAACTAGTGTCGCTCCAATCATGATTACCAGTACATAAGTACACACATTGAGACAAACATACATGATTTTCGATCTTTACATGAGCAAGATTATCAATCCAGCAATCTTCACCAATCCAAACACAATTGCCAACAGTTAGGCGCCAAGGAAATTTTACCCTAACTCCTGGTTTAATCCGAACTAGTTGACCAATTTGCGCTCCGAACAGCCGAAGTATCGCGACTTTAATATTAGACATGGGCAACCAGTGGCATTCAACCAAAGGAGAACCGACGAAGTACCATAAAACTTGCTTCCATAAAGGCGCCCCTGGTGTATAGGTACCGATAGTATATTGGTCTAAGCGCATAACATTATTTACTAAGCGTTTGTGCTGTAAAAATCCACAGTATCGACCGAAGCGTATCTCGGATGATACGAAAATTTGACTCTTGAGGTTGAGTCGAAGGAACAGAAACAGGAGTGAAAACAATACCGCGACTACCTAGGACTAAAGTACCAATAGCTTTAGCTCTAGGCATATGATAATCGTTGGTAATCAGATATAAATGTTGAATTTTAGATTGTTGGAAATCATTTACCAAAGTAGTAAAGTTAGTCACAGTATCAACCGCGCTTTGGTTAATACGCAAGCGAGTAGAATTAATACCCTGAGTTTTAAAGATTTTTTTAGTTTCTACAACATTGGGAACCGAAGATAGCCATATATTTAGATTTGGGAACCAACGCGCAATTTCAGCAGTTACCTCTTCGCGTTTTGGGTCACCTCCTAAAACAAAAAAAGCTTGAGGTTGCGGTGCTTGATGTAACGCTATTTTAATTTTGATGGGAATGATTAGAATCAGGGTTAGAATAAGGGCAATTATAAAGAGGCGCCAGTATTTTGTTAAAAAATAATACAAAAGTTTCATTTGCGATAATAATGAGACTTTTTAATTCCATATTTAAACACTTTACGAATACCATTCCGCAGCATGGCATCTCCTTGTAATATAATATCTCTAAGCTTTTGTTCTGGGCGCCCACGAAAAGAAGTGACGTGAAAATATGATTCAGTTTCTACAGGTTGGTCAGAGAAATAATAATTTGACACACAACAACGCTGACCGTGATAATTAACTTTGTTAACAGAATGTAAAGATTTTTTATTAGTCATCATAATTACTAATCGGTTGAACTTATAGTCAATAGTTCGACACTGATGTTTTAAACCGGAGTCCCACAGTTCTAAATTTCCTCCATATTCAGGGCGCCAATGAGGAGTGACATAATATAATAAGTTTAATACACGATACTTGTCTCGGTCTTTATCATGAGAGTTATCAAGGTGTGGATTGAGAAAACAACCCTTATCCATTAAGCTAATACCACCCGCATAAAGGTATTCATCGGGAAATAGTTGCTTAATTCCGGTAATTTCAGAAATAACCTTTACTACTTTCGGATGTTGAAAGGCATAAATTATCTCGGATATTATCGGGCTGTATTTATCTATTTGAATTCCAACGTATTTATATTCGCGCCAATCATTCAACTGTAGCATATCTTGCTTTTTAGGGAAAGCTGCGTATATACTTTTAACATCAGCTTCATCCAACAAATCATCAAGATAACAGCTAGCTATTTGGTTAGGAATATGAAACTGTTTTTTGAGATTTTTTTTAGCTGCTTCTAATTTATAAGCAATAATCTCAGCACATGTATTTCGATTTAGCAAATCGTCAGAAATAAAATAGTTCATGTTTGTTTTTATAACGACAATTTATGTTAAACCAATTGCTTGATTTGAAAAAATTTATATCAGTCGAAAATAATGTAGAAGCATGGGAAGATGAGATTTTAAAATGCAAAATTCCTCATATAACACCAGCGATTGAGGCAAATAGTTACTACTTTGGGCATCCAGAATGGGGAAAAAATTATTTTGATGCTTGTCATCGAGATGAGAAATTTGTAGAACTTTGGCAGGCAGTTATAAATCGTTGGGATGCGGCTATAGTAGTTGATATTGGTTGCGGCCCAGGTAATGTGTATGCATCTTTGAAAGACCAATGTGGAGAACCAAGTTTGTTAATTGGTGTAGATGTGTCGCTTGGCGCCTTAAAGATGGCTCAAAAAATTGGTTATACTCCTGTATTAGCAGATGCACATGAATTACCATTTATCTCTGGGTTTGCCGATATTGTGATGCTCAACGCTTGTCTGCACCACTGCGATGATATGGGGAAAGTCTTAGCAGAAGCTGCGCGTTTAGTGCGTCCTGGTGGACTATTAATAACCGACCACGACCCGCAACTAAGCGCTTATCAATTTCGGGGTTTAGGTTTACTGCTGTGGCAAATGCGCTTACCGTTTTATCGGTTAATAAAACGAGGTGGACATTCTACATATCATGAGCAATTTTGGAGTATAGCAACAGAAGTACATCACAAACCAGGTGATGGTACAACACCTGAGTTTTACCGTCATATACTCGAACCGCTTGGATTTACAGTTCAAATATATCCCCATAGTCATATGGTGGGTGAAAAAGCTTTACAAGGAGATTATGGTAAATCTTTCGACAAATGTCGTTTTGCTCAACGGTTATCCAGTATAGACCCAGATAAAACAGAAGCAGCACTGTCGTTGATGTGTGTTGCTAGGCGCCATTCATAATCATACGCAAAGAAACCGGGTTTCTACGTACAATCATTATTTTATTACAAGATTTCAATAAAGAAACCCGGTTTCTAGTTACATGTAACGTCTCTCCATTTCAATTAAACGAATTGCCAGAATAATTTCAGCCAAAACACGTTGAAATGCATAATACCAGCCTCGCCATCCATCCAAAATACCACCTTTGAGAATTAAGCAGTAAACTAAGACAACAAACGGCGCCACTATTTTTTGTTTGCGGATAGTATCGCTCAAACTCAGCTTATTAACTGGAGTTTGTTGTAATTTTTTAGCTTCAATTACCAAGTAACGGTCTTGTGCCCATAACCAACGACTTAAAGGTTTACGGTCATCGTGGTAGATATAACTTGAAAGCATCCCCGACTGACCTTTGACTTGCAAAAGCTGTGTATGTCCATCATCTATATAAATAGATTTGTCTTTACGGAACAGCACTTGTCGGGGAGGAAGTATTGTACCGCGCAAGGGTTTACCAAATACACAGTATTTAAATTTACAATAATACCCATCTACTGATGTCTTTTCAGGTAATGCTTTGATTTCAGCAATTAGCTCCGAAGAAAGCGTGTAATCGGCATCTAAAGAAAGTACCCAGTCAGAAGTTACTTGTTGTAAGCCGTAATTCCACTGTATTGTATGAGTATCAAATACACGTTGAAATATTTTAACTTGTGGATATGATTTGAGAATATCTAGAGTTTCATCAGTGCTATAACTGTCAATTACAATAATTTGCGTTGCCCAACACAACTTTTCAAGAGTCCGGTTAATGTTGGGCGCCTCATTATAGGTAAGAATAACAGGAGTTATTTTTTCTAACATGGATTTAAATTCCATTCCAATCAATTTAATTTCCTGCTATGGAACAGGAACAGAGCATGGATTTCCATAGGTAAGGAGTTCTGCCCGCAAACTTGAAACTAATTTGAGTAAATCCTTCTTCCACTAACAACTGAGTGAGGGTTGCTACTGAGAAAAACTTGACGTGTCCTCCATCCCAAAGGACACTATAGTGATGATCCATTTTTCCTAGGAGCGCAATAGCCAAATTCTTCCAATAGCCGTTATAAGGAGTTGTAAGTATTAGTTTTCCACTTGGTTTTAGGCATTTTTTTGCAGCACGTAACAGTTCTCTGGGATAAAGTAGATGCTCAATTACTTCAACAGCAACTACTACGTCAAATGAACTTTTTAATTCGGCGTAAGGTAAGTTGTAAATGCTTGCCTGAATAAAACAACATTCAGGAACACTCTGACGAGCAAACAAAATTCCCGATGCCGAATCTTCAACTCCAACTACTTCATATCCTTTTTTTGCAATTTTCTGACTGAGACTTCCATTCCCGCAACCTAAATCTAGCACTTTAATTTTTTCAATCGATGTGCTGTTTTGCTGCGAGATAAAATCTAAAAGTGGAGACAATAAATAGTTGTGGTGATGACCTGAAACACTATCTCCGTAAGAGAATTCGTACAAATTGGTAGAGTTTTGCATAAAGTGTTGAAAAAGTGATTTAGTTAAGCATTTTTAGTAAAGAGCAGAAAGAGGGTTTTGTTGGAGGACTTCTGCATAAACTAGTTGCATTGCTCTCGCTACTTGATCCCAGGTATATTTTTCAAAGACGAACTTACGCGCGCGCTCACCCATTATTTTCGCTTGTTCTGGATTGCTTAGACAATCAAGTAAAGCGTTAGCAATAGCCAAGCTTTCAATGTCAACAACAAAAGCAGCTTGATTGTTTGCAGCTTCAGGAAAATTACAGCCTTTAGTGATTATGCAAGGTAAACCTGAAGCCATTGCTTCTAAAACAGACATACTAAACCCTTCTGAATATGAAGGTGCAACATAAATGCTAGCAGCCGCAAGTGCTGCATATTTCATGACGCCTGTTAACATACCTGTAAAAGTTACATTATCAAGACAACCTTCTTCAGTAAAGTAATTTTGAACTGTTGGTAAAAATCCAGTACTATCGGGACCTGCAATAATTAAATGAGCATTAGAAAATTTAGTTAATGCTTTGGCAAATGCAGGCGCCAGTAAATCAATTCCCTTCTTAGGGTCTATACGACCTAAAAATAGAATTAAAGTTTTGCCGCGCGTATGGGGAAATTGCTCGTAAAAAGTTTTAGGGTTATGTTGTAGTTCAAACTCTTGGCAATTGATACCATTGGGTACTATAAATAAAGGTGATCTGAGATTTAATGGTTTAACGTTTTGTGCTTCTGCCTGATTTAACATTTGAATAGCACTAGCATTGTTTAGCGATGCTTTTTCTATCAGGTTATAGTAAAGTTTTTTCTTCCAAGATTTGTACTTAAGTGCCCACGGTTCTAACATTCCTTGAGGATTATTTATGTAAGGGATGCGGTGAATTTTACAAGCTAAGTGAGTAATAGAAACTGGGTAAGAAAACACAGCAATTGTATGTACTAAATCGTAGTTAGTAACATTATCAAAAAGCCATTTTGTTAATGAATAACTTAATTTATAATCTCCAATGTGCCAACGTGGAAAATATTTAACACGATAAAATTCCTGATTTATCCAAGTTTTTAAGGGCACGTTTAAATCAGCTAACCCATTAGCATTGGTAGTTACAATGTCAATAAAAGTTCCTTGCCTACCTAAAGTTTGAGCCAATTCAATTGCTATTTTAGAAGTACCTCCATAAACAGAACCAATACCAGGAATCACAAGTAAAATTTTCATGATAATATTTTTTACACAGGTAAACGTAAAATTATGGTTTTATTTTGGCAAAATAAGCATGTTTTAGGGATAATATGCTATTTGTATAAATTTTATACAAAACTGGTTGATGAACTAATTTAGTCATAATTTTATCGTATACGGAAACTGTTCCATTAAAATTATTAAGTTTTTCAAAGATTTTATTTTGAGAAATCTTTGTAGTAAAAATATATTGTTCAAGAATTTTTATTTTTTGGTTATCTGTTTGATTGCGACATGCTAAAAATGAATTGCATAATAATTCTAGGCGCCGGGAGACATGTTGATTATCAAATTTATCTATCATCTCTTTGCGTCCATATTTACCCATTGTAGATACTTGCTTTTGGTTGTGGAGGAGTTCTATCATGGCATTAATAAAACCTTTATAGTTATTAACTACTTTTCCGGTGTGATTATGTTCTATTATTTCTGTTTGGCTATTATCTTTTGTCGGAGAGCTTAAAGTAATTACAGGGGTTTCACATAATAAAGATTCTGCGAGTACTATTCCAAAGCTTTCGCCAATTCTAGAAGCATGAAGCATGACATTCATAGTTGAGTATAAAAGTCTTAATTCATTGTCATCTGCATTAAGTATTGGTGGTATAATAAATACTTTTTTGCCAATGTTGTGCGCCAAATTTTTAACTTTATCTTGGATAGATGCTGGTGGAGCTACTAACATCAATGAAATATTATCTTGCTGCTTTGCTAATTCCTCAAATGCGTCTATAATAATTGGATGCCATTTACCTTCACAATTGGCGCCGACTCTACCAAATACAAAATCATTTTCAGGTATACCGATTTCTAGTTTTTTTGCAGTAATTTCATTGAGAGAGCTTCTATAAAAATCACTTGAAATTAGAGAATTAGGTAAAACAGTTCCTAAAGCATTATAATTCAATGCTTTAGACCATTCTAACCACTTCCACAAACACCATTCAGTCAAATGTAAATGTAAATCTATATATCCTGATGAAATTTGATAATCTACACGAGAGAAAATATTTGTCTCTAATATTAATGGATTGATAGAATTCTTTAAATCTATAATTATCGGATTTATATGCTTATCATACATACCTGGCCTATGAACATGTACAACATCTGGAAACCAATCAAAGATTTTTTGTAAAACATTTTGACCATTGTTAAAGCAAACACACTCAATACCTTCGCTGATCAAATTATCTGCTCTTGCTCCAAGTCCACTAATTGTTAAAACTTTTACTTCATGCCCAAGATTTTTCATTCCTATAGAATAATTTTGAGCTACACGTTGAGAACCTCGGTATTCAAGGTTTTCTATAATTGTTAAATACTTCATAAGTTTTAGTAATTGAACTTTAATGTATTAGAATTAGCGCTGTGCTAAAGCGTATTCAACAGCCTGCATCAACCCTTGAGCAAAATAATTTGGAGAGAAATTTTGAATGTGTTTCAAAGAAGCTTGACTCATTGCTTTTAAGTCCACAGCATCTGAGCTAATTTTAATCATCAGTTGCGTTAGCTCTTGTTGATTTTCTGGGTCAAAGCCAAATCCATTAATACCCTCTAAAACTAAATCTTCAAAGCAACCACAACGGTTAGAAACAAGAACGGGTAAACCTGCTGCCATTGCTTCATTAACTACTAATCCCCATTGTTCTTGAGTACTTGTATGGACAAAGCAGCCAGCATGAGCAAAATAAGGAAGCATTTCATCTTCTTGAAGAAAGCCAGGAAGATGAATTGAATTTTTTAATTCAAGTTCAGCAATCTGTTGTTTAATTTGTAAGCTTAGTTCTCCATCACCACAAAGAACTAAATCCCAAGCATTATTACCTGCTATTTTACTGTAAACAGCATAAGATGAAATGAGAAATGGAAGATTTTTTTTCGATATAAAGCGATTAATCGCTAAAAAGAAAGGCTTTTTAATAGGATTAGAAAAGTGCTTAATCTTATCTGGATGGAAGCAATCATTACCAACTACGTCATAACCTAAAAAAATTCCTGACTCTGGCATTCCCAACTTAATCATATACCGCTTATGGGGGTTTCCTCCAACCAAAGCAGCTTGATATTTTGTAACAATCCAACTTTTTAATAGTTCTCGCCACCAGGAGCGAGAAGCATCATTTTCGGTAGTTTCTGAAAGAAGAATAGCTGACTTGCGATGCCACAAACACCAAGCCAGTGTAAATAGCATTGAAGGTTGAAAATAACCAGCAATTGCTATAACGCTTGGATTAACATTATTAAGAACCTGATTGAGCTTTTGCAATAATTGAAGTATATTAGTTTTCTCAAGAGCTTGTTGAGTTACTGAAACTAATGAAAAATCAAGAGCATCAGTTTTTGTTTTCCAAGGGTATTCGTTTTGGCAACGTGATAACTCTATAGCTACTACTTGCTGTTCATGACTTCGAGGATTATTGACTAATCCCTGAACTCTAGCAATATGATAAGGTCCGTAGCTAGAAAATAAAATTCCAATAATCACACTCATTTAACCTCTTACGTTTCCGCTTTTTAGTCTATGTATCTAAATTTGTATTTAACTCTCGAATAGTATGCAACTAAGCATACAAAACTGACTTGAAATATTGCCTCTTGACAAAATCTTCCAATTCCATGTGTAATACTTACCATCGCTGGGCTAATTAATCCAATATAAAGAAGTCTACTAAAAACACTTTTTTGATAGATTGAGGATATCCAAAGATATTTAAACATGTATCCCATCAGAGCTAAAATTAAACATCCAAAGTAACCAAACTCCATAAAAGAGTCTCCAACGGCCGTCACTGTAACACCAGAAGGTAAGGTATAGCCATATAAATCTTTTAATAAATCTGGATTGAAAATATGAAACTGTAAAGATTTTTTTAATTCTGAACCTAAAATTTGTGCAGGTACATATTGAAATACGATACTGTCCCAAAAACCAGTACCATATCCATACATACCTGTACGCTCTACAGCATCCATTAATAATGCGGCGTTTCTTAATTCCAATAATTCACCTTTTTGCTGTTTTTCAAATGCTTTTTTACTTAAAGATTGTATTGTTTCCCAATCACCACTAAAAATTAAATTCCAAAATTCACCGCGTATCTCAGCAAATAAAGGAATTAAAAAAGCTATCATAACTATGGCTGTAATGACTGCCCATCTTGGAGGTAAATAGCGACGAACTAGGAACAATGAAATACCTACGATGATGATAAATGTCATCGTCTGTTGCCGTCGTCCCATAAGAAGAACTTGTAATGGAATCCAGCCAGATAAAACTGTACATAGAATATTAACTACATTCGGATACTTAAATACCTGTAAAAGAAAAATGGCAAAGGCAATGTATATAACATTAGCAAAAAGATAATATATAGTTGCTGGAGTTCCTGACTTTAATACACCATCAGTTTCTGCAATTGTACGAACCAGTAAAAAATTGAATAACCATCCCATGAATATTAAAGCGATTCCTGCTCTGAATAGCTTCTGTTCGTCTATCACTATATTTAACTTTGCCAACCATTTTTTGTTTGGTTTAATCTCATAGCCAACCCAACATGCACCAGCGCATAGGCATGATATAAATAATACCCTTTCTAAAGCCTCTTTACTAACAGAACCAGGATTATCAATTAAGGCAAATGCTTGAGGTAAAAGAAAAGAAGTAAAGAGTGCGCCCATAAAAAATGGGTATTGGTAAATTCGCTCCATGCGAATTATTCCCCAACCTAATAAACTAAGGCAAATTATAATTAGTAAATTTTTATATATTTCAATCATAGAAGTAAAAGATTCTTTAAAAAATAATTATTATTTGAATCTTGCTCAGTTAAAATTTGTAAAAGTTTGTTTTCTGAGTATTTTAATGTATTTATTAAATAATCTTGAATATTGGCTTGCTTTTCTAAATTATTGCCGATATTATAAATATCTATAACTTTATCAACAATTGCTTCTGTATCTCTAGTAGATGCAATAAAACCATCAATTCCATCTCTAACAATAGAACCTGAATTAGGAGTAGTAATAATGGGCAATCCAAAACTCATAGCTTCATAAGTTACCATTGCCGAACCTTCACAGATAGAAGGTAAAATAAATACATCTGCCCAATTATATAAATCTTTTATCTGAGAGCGAGAAACTCTTCCTAAAAATTCGCATACACCACTATATTCATCAATACGTTCTGCTTTAATTTCTATAGTTCCTGCAATTTTACAAGTAAAAGGTATTTTTCCCTTTATTTTTTGTAAAGCTTCCAACAAATAGGGAATTCCTTTTCGTAATCCTACTGAACCAGCAAATAATATTCTTAACCCACCTTCTCGCAGTTGTGGGGTTTGAGTGGAAAGTTGATGCAGGGGTTGATATCCATCTTTGAGGCGCCCTAACGGAACTACAGATATTTTATTTGCATCAACCCCCCTAGCAATTAATGAGTTTTTAACAAAGTTGGAGCCACAAATAATTAAATCTGCTAGGTCTTGTTCGCTTTGTTCTCGCTGCAATAATTCTAAATCACCATTATTAACTGTAAAGGGTGATAATGACCATTCTTGCCAAAGCTCCTCCTCTTCTTGCAAAATTTGATGTACAAACGAACGTTCAGCTTGTGTTTGGTCTAAAATACAGCGGAGTCCTCTTTGCTTTGCGTATTCAAACAATTCAAGAGAAGTACTATTAAATCCATAGATAGTATTAGCATTTCCTAAACCTCTATTAATGAATCGTTGGCAAAATTCTTTTCCTCCCCAGGCATATATTTTTCCTGCTTCTTCGATTGGAGCTTTTTTTAAAGCTTGTATAGCTTGATAAGCTAATAAAGGAAAATGAATGATGTCAGCATTTTTAAGACCTGGCTCGTATCTATCTAAACCTTTTTTAAGCAAGTTGGGCAAATGTGTATAAATTCTGGGATAGCGTAATAAGTTCGCCAGCACACTATGTCCTGAATAAAAATCTGTGTATAGTTTATCCAAAATACCCCAACGATGAAATAAAAGAGGTTCTTGATAGTGTTTTCTGGCGCCTGGTTGTGCTACTAAAACCTTGGTATTTTTCATATTAAAGTCTCACACGTAAGATTTAATCACAAAGAGAGGTAAGTAATTCCCTATAACGGGCGCCAACTTTTTCAGGAGCATATCGCTCAAGATAAGCTGAACGAATAATTTCTGGTAATATTGACTGTTGTTCTATTAATATCGCAACTTCCATCAGACTATCAGCCAAGTTATTCGGATTGGCAGAGTGAACTATTCTACCAAGGCGGGAATCAGATAAAATATCTGGCAATGCACCCGCATCGGTTGCGACAATTGGTCTACCACAACCCAAAATTTCCAAAGCTGCTAAACATTGTCCTTCAATGCGAGAAGTGAAAGCAAATATATGACATGAAGCTATAATATCTTCCACTTGATCATTAGGAATACTGCCATGAAAAATAACGGAAGATGCGATACCAAGTTTTTCAGTTAGTTGCTCTAATTGCTCACGTAAATGACCATCTCCAAATAAATGTAAGCAAGGCTTTTCAGTTTGAATATCTTGGTTAGATACTTGTATATATTTTTTTTGAAAACAGCTAAATGCTTCTAATAATAAAGGAATATTTTTATCTTCTACTAATCTACCTAAAAAACCTATTTTTATTTTTTCTAATGCTAAAGGTTTAATTTTACCGGGTTGATGAGGAATATAGGGAATAACTTCTACCTGTCCTTGATAGCCGATTTGGCGTAAATCATTTATAAATGCAGAACCTTGTACTAAGATTAAATCAAAGATATTAAGGGCTTCTAATAAATCTTTTGTGTCAGCATTATTATTTGGAGGTAAAGGTCTATATGGAGTAATGTATAAAAATTTTGTTTTTTTGGTAGCTTGTGACCTTATTATTTTTAAAATATCAATAGGAATGAGTTTACCAAAGATAACTATATCAGCTTGTTTAACTTGTTGAATTCCAACAGGAAGAAGTAACCATTCGGGTAAGTTCCATCGACAACCCCACTGGCATGAAGTACGAAAAATTTTTACTTTTGCCTGCTCAATAGACTTTAGCGATGGAGACATTTGCCCCCAGCAAACTAGACGACAATCGTATTTTTGACTCTGAAGATAACTGAGAATATTTTTGCAGAAAGTCTCGATTCCTCCTACTGGAGCGAATCCGCTAAAGTAAAAGACTATGTTCATAATATTTGAGATAAATTAAGTATTTGGATAATTAAATTTAAGATTATTTATGATACTACGCTTAGTCTTTGCTAAAAAATACGTAAATATCTGAGGTAATCTTACACGAACGAACAATTTTATATATCCCACATTGCTTTTTCCTATTACTTATTAAAAAATCGCTCAATAATTCTTGATACTCCTCTTACATACTTTGCTATATATCTAATGTAAAAGTAATCTACTTTTGGTATATCACAACATTTATTATTTAAAAACAAAACATCTCCATTATTTTTATTAGAAAAAACTATACAAGTAAAATCAAGATATTTTAAATGCTTTTTGATCGCTTTAACCTCTTTGGCAATAGGAAATACAAAATCATGAAACTCAACTGTAATTTGCTTTATCTTGCTGATTGTGTCATCACTCATTGAGTAAAACAAGTCAATTTCTGCACCTTCTATATCAACTTTTAGTAAATCTATAGACTCAATTTGCTGCTGTTGGATAAAAGTTTCTAAAGAAACGCCTTCTACAGTAATAGTGTCTATAACATTACTTACAGACCATTTATCAACATGATTATATTCTGGGTTATCTGTAATACCAAATTTTACAGGTTCATTGGTTAGAGATATGGCATAGTTAAATTTTTTAATTAAAGGAGTTTCAACAATTTGGCTATACAAAGAAGGTAGCGCCTCCACTGCATAACATTTACATCCAAAGAGGTTACTTACTTGATTAGAAAACTCACCTAAGTGAGAACCTAAATCAATAACCGTAGAATTAGAATTAACTAAATTAGCATAAAAATGATGTCCTCTAACTGAGACTAAGCCTGATATATTTTTTATTGATTTCATAAAGCTGATTTGGTTCACACAAATTTTCTACGAAGTGGATCAATTTTGATAGCAGTATAAATTTTACCAACCGTGCAAATCATTCAGCCAGTAGCTAAGAATGGGCGATTTTCCAATAAATTCTCTAATTACTGAACGTAGACGGGGGGGTAAAAGCTTAAAACGACGAAATGGAGGTTTAAAAGCTTCTGGTTGCTGACCTTTTTTACTTCTTTCAATTGGCTCAAGTTTGGCAATTTTATAAATTAGAGATTCATAACCTTGCCACATGATTGCTTCGTCGAACTTGGAACGTGCGCGTTCAACTACATTAGCACTAAAAGCTTGATAGTTTTCAATTGCGTATAATACTTGTTTGGCTAAGGTTTCTATATTCCCTAATGGTGCAAATAGTCCTGTTTGATTTGGCATCGCGATTTCTTTTGTACCACTGTCAACATCCCAAGCAACTGGAACACAACCCATACTCATTCCTTCTACTGTTGCCATGCCAAATGCTTCAAAACGACTCAGCATGAGTAAAACTTTTGCTTCGGCAGCAGTGGAGAAGATCAACTGACGCTGAACGTGACCATAAATATGAATATGCTCAAAGTTAGGTAGATTTTGAATTTTTGCTTTAAATTTCGGTGCCATATTACCAAACCAGTATAACTTCCCCCTAAAGCCTTGTTTATTTAGTTGTTTCCATAAACTAAAGACATCAAGACTTCCCTTAACCAAATTATCGCCACCCAGGAATACTAGTGAGTCTTGCCGTGGTACATTTTTTGCAGGTGGCTGAGGAAAAACAGTACCGTTGTAAATCACAAATAGCTTTGATGGCTGTTTTAACAAGTGTCGAAATTTACTAGCGACAGTCTCGGACACAGCAATTATCGCTTCTAGATTATTTTCCTCTTCCAGACCTGGGCGCCAAGCTGAAGGTGGAGCATCGTGGACAACATAAACACACTTTATGTTCGGAGGCAAGTAGGGAATTACAGGGTCAAATTCGCTACAGGCATTAAAAAATACTATGTCCTGTGGATTGTCCTTTAGCCATTGTAGCAGGATTGCAGGTGTTTCTTTCGCGCCAGCATATAAATCTAAAGAAGATACCTGGAAATTATCATCGGTTATCCATGTAGGTTTAGCAAGTAAGAGCATTGTTGCCTCATGTCCAGCTTGAGCAGCTTGACGACAACAAGATAAAGCGACAGGAGATATTCCTCCGCTTTTATCGCTAGGTAGTAGCCAACAGAGTTTCATTTGTAAATGTTAATTTAAACTGATTTTTGATTAATTTGATTAAATAGAATTGAGCAGATATAATCCTTGTACTGTTCTATATTTAAATTATTAGATGCCCCTACTTGCACTTTTGGCTTCCGCAAAATCTTTATAATTGCGAAAAATGGAAAAGTAAAAATAAATGGCACAAGCATTTTATTTAAGGCAACAATCCCCAGCCACTTTTTCAAGAAGAATAATTTCTGATTGGCTGAAAGAGCAACTCGCAAATTTACCCAGCATTCATTCAGCCGTAAGTAAAATTGTTGAGACAATGGAATACCTAGCCTTTCTCGATAAGGATTACCGTCTGATGTCAAGCAGAATATATTTTTCATTCCAATAGCATCTGAACGTATAGAATACCCTTGTGTTACTTGATCGTTATGCATACGCATTGCACAGACAAATTCATCAACAGCAACAACTGGATACCTAGATGATAAAGCAATATATATCTCCAAATCTGCTATGCCTGATAGACCAGTATTAAATCCTCCTAAGTTGCGAAAAGACTCTGCGCGATACATACAAGCACTAGGAATAAACCCTGCATACTCTTCTAGCTTTGCCCACTGTTTCTTTGTTCTCGATTGAGGAATATAAGGGAAAATGCTATTGTATAGACTTATCTGATTCTGTTCTAAAAATTCTGCAAACTCTATATATCCTCCTAGACAAATTGCTGCTAATGGTTCTTTTTTTAAAGCTTTAACTTGCTTCTCCAAAGCTGTCGAGAAAAGCAGGTCATCGCTGTACAAGTATTTTATAAATGGTGTTTGACATAGTTCAGCACCTCGCATGGCATTTTGAAACTGGCCTGCGTTTGCCTCATAACGGTGGTATTGAATGTTTAAATCTGGAAACTTGTCTACTACCTGTTTAAGATTGTCTTTTGAGGCATCATCGCAAATAATTACAAGAAAGTCTTTATAGGTTTGCCTTCGTAAAGATTCTAAAGCTTGAGCCAGCATTCTGGGACGATTATAAATCGGAATAATAACTGTTAGTTCCATAATTTTAAAGAGTTTAATGAGATTTTTGATATTTAATTTACTTGGTTTAATACTAAATTATTTAATTTTGCAATACCTTATGGTACAACTCTATATACCGTTTTGCTTGTAATTCTAAGGAGTATTCTTCAAGGACGATTGCCCGACACTTTTGCCCCATACTTTCCCGTAAATTTTCGTCTTCTAGAAGCTGAATAATGCCATTACAAAAATCTTCAGTGTCTTCTGGTTTAGCCAAGTAGCCAGTTACACCAGGACGTACAATATCAGGAACACCACCAACATTGAAAGACACTGTTGGTGTACCACAAGCCGCTGCTTCCTGAGCAACTAAACCAAAAGCATCAGCACGAGTTGGGAACAAAAATAAGTCAGCAGCAGAATAGGCAATTGACTTGATGCGATCACTACTGACGTAACCAAGATTTACTGTTGCTATGTCTATAACTTGCGAGATAGCTTCTCCACCACGACCCATGACTAAAAGAACAATTTTAGCTTTTAGCGAGGCTGGTAAACTTTGGAGAGCTTTTAACAGTAAGTCACCACCTTTACGGATATATTTAATATCTAAGGCGCCAAACATCAAAACTTTTTTACTTGGTGGGATACCAAGTAGAGAACGGCACTGTTCAGAATCGAGAGGTTGATAGGCTTGTGTATCAATACCATGTGGAATATGATAAATCGGAAAGCGGCCGAGCATACTCTGTTTTGCTTGTTCAGCTAACCAAATACTAGGAGAAACTATAGTTAACTGAGAGTGGCTATATACCCAGTTTTTTAGTTTCCATTCTATGCGGGTATTATCTTTACCTATGGGTGGATACTCATCGGGATAAGGGCATTTACCACAACCAGTTTTCCAACGCTCACATTCATAGCTAAAACCACAATGCCCTGTAAAATTCCACATGTTATGCAGTGTCACAATAGCAGGCTTATCTTGAGTGAGTTTTGGGAGTGCTAAATAGTTAAAATATCCGCCGAGAATGTCGTGAAAGTTCAGCACATCTGCTTCTTGATAAAAGCTATGTTTAGGAATATCGAAAGTACTGAGGATGGTCAGATAATTTAAACCAAAACGGCAAATTAGGTGATTGAGTTTATTAGAAATAGGATATTTATCAGGGATGGTAGCAATTTTTTTATTAGTAATTGCTGCTTTTCCTACTAATAAGCGAGAATTACTTGCTTGATTTAATAGACCTTGATGTAAACGGTATGCTGCTATTGCAGCACCGTCAAGAATATCAGATGGACTAATATGAACAATATTCATTTTAGTTTTTTATGTATAACCATAATATTGAAAGGATATTGACACACATTTAACCATAACGTAAGCGTGCGTAACGAGAATAAAGCCATTCAGGTATTAACAATCTAAACTGACCAAAGCTACCAAATTGATTATGAAAACCATGCTTTTTGACCAACTTTAACCAGTAATACAAGCGTTCTTCAAGTGGCATAACTGCGAGACTAGATTGGATTAAATTATCCAAGTCAAAATCATTTCCACCATGAATACTTGGCACAAAGACATGCGGTTCACTTAAACACATTTGGTCAATTGGCGCCAACCGTGTCTCAACTGGAGGTAATGTAATAGCACGAACATATAAGCTTTCTAAATATTGCTGCCAGTTACTTCCCCAATGCATCTCAACAATTTTTTTTCTGGTTGCTTCTCCTTGAGAGAGTCTAAATTCTTCATCTTCAACCAAGCGCGATAGAAACGATGTGTACTCCTCCAAATTACGCGCGACAATTAAATTGCTAGTCAGTCCAGGCATTTCAGCACCAAATATCGATGATTCATCGGAATATGGAAAGCGACTGACTAAAGGTAAACCGTAACTTCCAGCTTCTAGCAGTGATGTAGTGGAAATAAAAGGAAATGAATCAACATAAATATCAGCAGCTTGATAAAATGTTGCAGTATCTTCGCGCTCTGGGTGTACGATAATTCTTCCTTGTGTTTGCTCAATAGCTGCCGCCCAATCCTCTCTCTTCCCAGCCCCAACAACTAATAGCGTAGCTTTTTCATACTTTTTCAATAATTCAATATGAGCATCAGCATAACTAATACCACCAATCGTTTTGTACTTAATTGCTCTGGCGATGGAGAGTAGAATGACACTATCTTTAGGAAGACCAAGCTTTTGCTTTGCTTCTATACGGTTCAGCAATCTATGAATAGGTTCTAAAATAGTAGGTAGCAGTACGTTACGCTCTGCTTCAATACCTCTATGTTTTTGTGCTAGATGCATACCAGATTCACGGAGGTTAGCAACTACATCACTGATACTTGCTCCCATCCAAAAAACGTGGTCAGCATGATCTAACAATATAACAGGTGTCGATTGCTCTTTATTCGCAAAAGCAATTATTGGAATTACATCATAATTATGTATATGCAGCACTACCAGATCTGCTTCTGCGGCAATTGAGCGCAGTCGTTTTGCCCAAGAAATGATACTCCCAATAGTCTCATTTAGTATGTATAGCTTGCCGCCACTATTTTTGACTGCTTCTCTCAAAATTTTTGGTATACCTTTCCGTGGCTGTCGTGTTAAAACAAGGGAGTGGCAACACTCACTATCCTGCTGTATCCAGCGCCACATCATTTTAGAATGTCCACCGATAGCCTGTACAGCAGTTGCAACATGCAGTATGTTCTTTACTTTCCCAGGCAAAGGGTTGCTATTTTTAGAATAGGAGTCTGTTGGTATAACTTTTTTGCCAATGTCGATGAGAAATTGCTCTAGCTCTGGACTAGCGAAAAGACCACAATGTCTCCAAACTGCATAAAAGGCTGCCATTTCTCCATACACTGCTGCTGCATCGTACTTACCGCGTTCTGCAAAGTCTTTTGCTTGTGCCAGTAGTGTGCGAAACACCTCAAAGTTTTGCGGAATTTGACGAATGCCTTCCTCTCGCCAAACACTAAGTGTATCGTTAGCTATTTTTTCCATACATCCATACAATTTTTATGTTCCATCTCAACTTAAAGCCAACAAGTAGCTTTCAATACTTCAACCACCCGTTCTTGTTCAGCCGCTGTCATCTGATGGAACAATGGCAAAATAATCCCTTGCTCTTGCGCTTGTTCGCTCTCGTTTAACTTTTGACAACTTCCTGGTTGACACTCACAACTGTCTTGTTTAACTCCACAATTCCAAGCTTCTTGTTGGTAAGCTGGTTCCCTGTGAGTACACATAATACCGCGACGGCTAGAAACTCCTGCATCTAGCATCATCTGCATTACCTGCACTTGATTGGATGTTTCTGGCAACCTAACACAAAAACTTTGCCAGTTACTTTTTGCCCAATTTGGTTCTGTAGGGATTTTTAACCCTGGTATATCTGCGAGTAATTGCTGATATTGCTGTGCTAAATAACGGCGCCTTTCCACAATTTCTGGCAAACGTTTAAGTTGTTCGCGTCCTACCGCAGCTTGAATATCGGTCATGCGGTAGTTATAACCCAACATTGGATATGACTCAAATATTACCTGTTTGGCACCGTGACGCACGGTGTCAGGAACGCTCATTCCATGCTGGCGCCACAGACGAAATTGTTTGTCATATTCTGAATTATTGGTAGTAATCATACCACCGTCACCTGTAGTAATTACTTTACGAGGGTGAAACGAAAAGCAAGCAATATCCCCGTGGGGTTTGCCTATTTTCTCCCACTTTCCATCCCATAAAATTTCACTACCAATTGCACAAGCTGCATCCTCAATTACTGGTAATCCATGTTGCTTGGCAATGTCCAAAATGGCTTTGAGGTCGCATGGCATCCCCATTTGGTGAACTACTAAAATCGCACGGGTACGCTCGCTAATTACATCGTTAATCAACAAAGGGTTAATATTAAACGTCTGTGGCTCAATATCCACAAACACTGGCACTGCACCACAGTAACGAATACTGTTAGCTGTAGCTATATAGGAATGACTGACGGTAATTACCTCGTCAACTGGTTGTACACCAACCGCTAACAAAGCTAGATGTAATGCTGTAGTGCAATTAGAGACAGCGCAAGCGTGACTGGCGCCTACGTAATTAGCAAATTCTTGCTCGAATGCAGCAACTTCGGGGCCTTGAGTTACCCAACCAGACATAATTGCACGGGAAGCTGCATTTGCCTCGGCTTCTCCCAACCAAGGTTTAGCAATTGCAATATTTTGGGTAATATTTTGTATCTTTTCAGACATTGCTAGTTTCCTTTGCTTGCTTTTGAGAACGCCACCAATTAACCAATTTTTCCAAACCTTCTTCCAAAGAAACTTCTGCTTCAAAGCCAATTAAATTCTTAGCTTTACTTACATCTGCTAATCGACGCGCGACAGGATTAACTTTACGCTCTGGGCCATATTCTGGTTTTAAATCAGACCCCATTACCTTTGCCAAACTATAAGCCAAGTCATTAAGGCTGCTTTCAACACCACTTGCAACATTAAATACTTCATCAATCACATCAGCTTTTGCTGCTAAAATATTTGCTCTGGCAATGTCTTCAATATACACAAAGTCCATTGTTTGCTTGCCATCACCAAAAATCAAAGGCGCCTGACCTGCGGCAATGCGATCCATCCAGCGAATCAATACTTCAGTGTAAACACCGTAAATATCCATACGTGGCCCATAGACGTTGAAGTAACGCAACGCTACATAATCTAATCCATACATATCATGGAAACTACGTAGCAAGCCTTCGTTAAAGGTTTTAGCGGCGCCATAAATAGTGCGGTTATCGTAAGGGTGGTGTGATTCGTTGGTAGGGAATACTTCCGCCATTCCATAAATTGAAGCAGAGGATGCTGCTACTACCTTTTTCACACCAGCGTTGACTGCGGCTTCTAAAACGTTAAAAGTTCCATCAGCGAGAACTTCTAATGCTAAACGCGGTTCTTGGGCACATTGGGTAATACGAATTGCTGCTTGATGAAAAACTACGTCCACACCAGACATTACTTCCGCTAATAACTTTTGGTCTCGGATATCTCCTTCTACAATTACCAGCGGTCCATTCTCTTTTGCCCATGCTAAGTTATCCAGGCGCCCACGTGTGAAATTATCTAGAATAATAATCTCTGCTGCTCCCTCTTTTACCAATAAATCGGCAATATGAGAACCGACTAATCCGGCGCCACCTGTAATGAGAATTCTTTTATTTTGCATTTTCCTGTAATTTAATAATGGTTTCTTCTAAAATTTGAATACGATTGAGTAATTCTGTCATTTGCAAACCTAAAGTGCTTTTGACCGACTTAATTACATTCGCTGCTGCTGTTTTTTCTTCGCCAGCAAATTGCACTTCTAAAATTTGTAATATTCCATCACCTGTCAGCACATCTACATAACCTTCGGTTTTTGATCTGCTGACAACTCGACCGGGGATACGACCTACATAAATTGGGGGATTATTTACAGGTTTCGCTTGCCAAATGATTAATTTTTTACCTTCAAAGTAAGTGTAAGCACCAGGGAAAGGAAATACTAAAGCCTTAATAAAATTGTATATGTTTTTGGTCGAATCCGACCAATTAATCTCGCCATCTTCGGGAAGTCGAGTACAACAGTAAGTAGCTCCAGCGTTATTTTGTACTATTCCTTCATCGCCATTTAATGCTTTAAGAACTGCCTCCCCTAAATATTGTCGTTGAATTGCATTTAACTTGTCATAGATACTAGTAACTGTATCGTTAAAAGAAATTGGAATCAGTTGTTGAAATAGAATGTTTCCCTCATCTAAACCGGACGAAATTTTATGAATACTTATTGCTGCATAAGGCTCATCATTAATAATAGCCCAATTGACATTAGCTCGACCGCGATATTGAGGCAAGGGAGAATAATGAACATTGATAAATGTAGATAATTCAATCAGCGCAGGTGGCAAAATTTGATTATAAGAAGAAACTACCACACAATCAGGCTGATATTTTAAAATCAATGATTTAATCTCTTGCTGCCCAGTATCAGTAAATACTGGAATATTCTTCTGCCGCGCTAGACTGCCAACTGGGTCATCTACATCAGAAATGTTAATATTTCTAACTAGGGCTTGCACGTTGCATTTAGAAACTAAAGATTCTAAAGCTGTTAAAGTGGTCGTTCCCAAACCTATTAGTAGTATATTTGCCATTCAGTACTTCCTATTTTATTAGCTAAGAGAGATTCTACCCTTCGGGAAAACTCCGTTTACGCTACGCTACTAATGACAATTTACACTCAGCACTCAGCACTCAGCACTTTCTACTATTACTTACACCAATTGCACAAATTTCATTTCTGGGTCATTCGACTGCCCAGATTTTCGCCATATTACTTCTGCTGCTTTTAGTCCACCCGTTTGTAAACGAATTATTGGCTCTGGTCCTACTGCTGATGGCAAAATACCCATATGTCCTGGTTTCGGCTCTACTTCTGGGCACAACGGAATATTATGAGATAACACAGCAGGTCGGTCTATATCACCCCAGTATTGAGCAACTAAGGCACCCGACCAATATTTAGCGATTTGCTCTGCGTCTTTTGCTGATAGTACTGGCTCTGCTTGTGGTTGTAAAGCCACTAAAATCGCATCATAGTTTTTATTTATTGGTGCCGTAGCGAGGTTATCAACTGTGTCTACAGCGGCCCCTGCTTTGATTAAACCACGCTCAATAAAATCACGAAAAGGGTTATCGCACAATAACAAAATATTGCTAGTGTAAACAGCAATTCCAGCATCAAGTAATAACTTGGCTGCCATTATTCCCAAGAACGAAAATACATCTACAGATGGATGACGTTCGTTTACACCTACAACTTGAATACCACGTTTGCGGCAGGCACCCAAATCCACATCCTCATGCCTAAATTCCCATTCTTCATACATTAATCCAATAACGCTGTTTGGTTTCATCCACCCAATCATTTCAGCGTTGATAGGACGAACATGTCCACTATTAGTGATAATATCCGCTTGGGCAATATCAATTTGTTTTTTTTCAGTGATAAATTCTATACATTTACTTACCCCAGCAATCTCGGCTAATTCAAGTATATGAGCTTCCACCTGCTCTACAGTGCCATAACGGCTACTACGTGTGAGCGCAAACACATGAGAGGCGCCTGACATTGCTGCTATTACCGGAGTAACCGCATAAGCACCTGTGGCGCCTTCAGTAAAAACTATCGCATTTTGCAATTGCAAATTACAACGCTCGATAGCTTGACGCATTAGGGAAACAAGACGATGGGGGTTTAAGCCAGGACGGTTATCGCTCATGCAACTGCAACTCCCTGGACAATTTTTTGAAGGCTTTCGGCAACAGTGGTAACTTGTGCTGCGCTAAGTTCAGGATACATTGGCAATGAAAGCACTTCTCTAGCTGCTTTTTCAGAATGGGGAAAATCACCATACTGATATCCTAAATCGGAGTAAGCTGTTTGCAGGTGGACTGGAATGGGGTAGTGAATACCCGTTTGAATACCCAAATTATTTAATTCCTGCTGCAGCTGTTCCCGCATTTGCACTCGCACGGCGTAAATATGGTAAACGTGACGGTTACTAGGTACAGCAGTAGGTGTTGTCATGGCGCCTGCTAAAAGTTGATTATATTTTGCTGCGTGCGTTCTTCGAGCTTCCGTCCAGGCTTCGATATAACGTAGCTTCACCCTTAAAATAGCTCCTTGAATACCATCCATACGATAGTTGTAACCCTTAAGCACATGGTGATATCTACGTTCTTGACCCCAGTCGCGTAGCATTCGCATGGTATGAGCATATTCAGAATTATTAGTTACTGCCATACCTCCTTCACCGTAAGCACCCAAATTTTTACCAGGGTAGAAGCTAAAGCAACCAATATCACCAATACTACCGACTCGCTGCCCTTTATACTCAGCCCCATGAGCTTGTGCTGCGTCTTCTATAACCACTAAATTATGACGACGAGCAATTTCTAAAATTGGCGCCATATCTGCTGGTTGACCGTACAAATGTACAGGCAGAATGGCTTTAGTACGTTCGGTTATAGCTTTTTCAATTTGTGTAACATCAATAGTGTAAGTAACTGGGTCAATATCTACAAAAACAGGTGTGGCGCCTGTATAACAAATTGCAGCGACAGTAGCAACAAAGGTAAAAGGTACAGTAATTACTTCATCACCAGCACCAACACCAGCTGCTAGTAATGCTAAGTGAAGCGCGCTAGTACCTGTATTTAATGCAATACCCGACTCAGCATCGCAGTAGGTAGCAAACTCTTCTTCTAAAGCTGTTACTTCATTTCCTAAAATAAACTGCGTACTATCGAGTACTTTTAAAACAGCAGTATCAATTTCGTCTTTAATGCTTAAGTACTGCGTTCTTAAATCTACAAATGGAATCATGCTGCCACCTTCATTAAATCTAGCTCAACTAACCGACCTTGCTTTTTCATCGACTGGGTAGCCGCTTCCAAAATTCTTACTATCTGAAGTCCTGCTTCCCCGTCAGTAATTGGGGAAGTTCCTGTTTTGATACAATCAATAAAATGTAATCCTTCTATTCGCAGTGCTTCTGTCATTTCTAAATGCGGCGCCCACATATCACCTGTACGATAGCCAATTAGCATTTTGTAGATGCTTTCTTCTTTATTACCGTTGAGTGTAATTCCTTTGTCATATACCTTTAATTTCTCGCTAGGTTCCAAATCGTCAAAGACAATCATTTTTTGCGAACCCCCTATTAAAGTACGACGCACTTTCACAGGCGCCAGCCAGTTTACATTAATGTGTGCCATCAAGTTGCCTTCAAAAAACAAAGTTAAATAAGCAATATTTTCTGGCTCTCCAGGAACATGACTCATACCTGTGGCTGAAACTGCATAGGGTTGAGATGGCAAAACATAATTCATTATTGATAAATCATGCACCGCCAAGTCCCAAATTACATTAACATCGTGCTGAAACAGCCCTAAGTTAACACGCACTGAATCATAATAATATATATCACCTAATGCCTTAGTTATTACTAAGTCTCGCATCTTACGTACCGCACTGGTATAAACAAAAGTATGGTCAACCATCAGCACCAAATTTCGTTTCTGAGCTTCATCAATTAACCGCATTGCTTGCTCAGAAGAAACAGTCATTGGTTTTTCTACTAGTACATGTTTTCCAGCTTGCAACGCAGCCAAAGCCAAATCGAAGTGAGTAGAAACAGGGGTAGCAATTGCCACAGCGTCAATGTTTGGGTCTGTAAAAATATCGCGACAATCGGTTGTGAGATTGATTTTAGGATATCTTGCCTGCACTTTCGCTAACAATTCTGGTTTAAAATCGCTAACTGTTTTTACCGTAGCTCCAGGAATTTCTGAGAAATTTCTTACTAGGTTTGGACCCCAGTAACCATAACCAATGACACCAATATTAATCATGCTGCTTATTAATGTTGTAATAGTAGGTAATTTATTGCCAATATCAAAAATGTCATGCTGAACGCAGTGAAGCATCTAAAATATACGCAACAACAAAAAATGTCATGCTGAACGTAGTGAAGCATCTAAAATATACGCAACAACAAAAAATGTCATGCTGAACGTAGTGAAGCATCTCTAGATTCTTCGCTTCGCTCAGAATGACAATTTGTGTGTGTCAAACGGTTAATTTTAGATTCTTCGCTTCGCTCAGAATGACAATTTGTGTGTGTACAATGACATTTTATTTTGCTATTTTATTTATCCTTTTTTTAATTGCCAAAATTTGCTTTTAAAAGTACTGGCGCCGACCAAAAAAGCCACTACTGCGCCAAGAGTCAAATTTGATTCAGGAACTTTCTTTGGTGGTTCTTTGACGCTGAATATGGTGTAATTTGCTTGCTCATTACCCATTGTAAAAATGTCTTGACTTTCTCCTCTAAAATTATCCCATCTTGTAATGTAATTGTTTATTTTGCTAACAAGAAACAGAGAACCGTTAGAGGCAACTACTCCTCGGTATGGAACTAAAGCTGATGAATAATCATTAAGCTTTGTAGGCACAGGTTGTTGAGAGTTTAATAAGGATGTAATATCATCAACAACTTTTTGGGCTGTTTGGTTGTTATTCCAAAAAGTTGGGCTGTTAAAATCGGAACTGTTGGGAGAGCCAAATAGGTTGATAAATGAATCGTACTTAAATGTGACATCATAATTGATGCCGTCAACAATAAAGCTCTCAATTTTACTAATATTACCTTGATTGTTATATGTCATCTGTACTGCGGCGCCAGGAGTGGCATTAGCTACAATAGTACTAATGGTTATAAAGCTTGCTAGACAACAAACTTTTGTTTTAGACAAGTTCTTATTTAAGTAAGTGCGTGTAAACATTTTAACTTTATTTCCAAATCTAGATACACACTAGCATCGAAAATATTGTTGGCGCCAAATCTTTATTTTTCTGATTAATCAGGTTGGAAAATAACGTCAACCCAGTAATTACTGGACTTATAACTTTCAGTAGGAAAGCCACTTAAACCATACTTGTATACTCCATTACTACATTTGTATTCATCATTAATAAGTGAGCGATTGCATAGTGCGTATAAAGGGTTATTACTAACGCTAAAATTATTATCTTCTACAGCAAAATCAGTGTCATCCTTCGGTTGAAAGAAGTTTTCGTTGACTGGATATTGTCCGACATTTGCGTAGTAAGAAGCAGTATAAGTTCTCCCTGCTTCAATGCGAACTGGTGGGTATAACTGAATTGTTTGCCAACCTGGAGTTGGTTGCTGTCCTTCAATAGATATTCCATTATTTAGTAAATTACCTTGCTCATCCCATAGGTGAACTAAATAACCACTATCAATTGGCACTGTTCTATAGAAGCGTATGGCAGTAATTTTACCGGGTACATTACTACCAAATTTTACGCCTAACTCTACAGGTTGTATATCAGGGTCTATTGGAATTGCAGGTAAAAATGTTGAATTAGTAGAATTAGACCACAGTGAATAAACCTGTGTTTGTGCTGATGCTGGCTTTATGCCTAAGCAAGTAGGTAAAAATCCAGCTAGCAGAACGGCACCGATAATATGTTTCATCTTTGATTATTAAAACTATTTCTTAATTACGCGAGCCGGAACACCTGCAACAACTACATAATCAGGTACATCGCGAGTAACTACTGCTCCAGCCCCCACTATAGCTTTTTCCCCAATTGTTACTCCTGGTAAGATTGTGGCATTACTACCAATAGAGGCGCCGTGTTTGACAAGTGTTTTTATAACATCCCAGTCTGTATCAGTTTTTAAACTGCCATCTTCATTAGACGCGCGCGGGTAAAGGTCATTGGTAAACATGACTCCGTGCCCAATAAATACTTCGTCTTCAAGAATGACACCTTCACACAAGAAACTATGAGATGAAATTTTACAGCGACTTCCAACGACGACGTTTTTTTGGATTTCTACAAATGTACCAATTTTAGTTTCATCCCCAATTGTACAACCGTAAAGGTTTACGAAATCAGGATGAAAAATCTTGACGTTATTGCCTAATTTGACATCATTACTTACTGGCATAATAACCACCTACATGAATACTACTAATTGCTTGAGCTAAAAATCACGTCAACCCAATAGTTGCTTGATGCATAACTCTCAGTAGGAAAAACAGGGTTGGCACTATAACCATAAACTCCATTTCCACCACTTACTCCATCACGTAATAAACGTAATGGTGGTTTATCTACACCAGAATTAGTGAAGAAATTCTCAGTTACGGAGTATTTACCAACATTGGTATGGTAAGAAGCTACGTAAACTGTGTTAGCAGTAATTGCTACTGGTGTTGCAAAGTTTGCTTGTTGCCATCCAGAAGTTGTTTCGTTTGTAAAAGTTACTTGTGCTAACTGTTGACCATTACTTGTCCATAGTGTTCCAACATGAACACCTGTATTTTGTGGGCCTTTATAGAATTTTATGCCAGTAATGTTGCCGTTAACATCGGCACGGAATTTCACTCCTAAATCAACAGCGCTGCTATCTGGGTCGGTGAGAATTGCTGGTGTGGCACTATTATCCCAGATACTAGTGGTAGTGCTATTCGTGCTGGCAGTAGTAAATGACCACGTATCATTTTGTGCTAGAGCATTACCAGCTTGGTCTTTAACCCGTGGGTCTGCACTACCTCCTATAATTGTTGCTGTGTAACTAGTTGAATTTGCTAGTACACTGCTTGGTGTAAGTGTGGCCGTTAGATTTGCTGCATCATAACTAACTGTTGCTGGTATCGATGCATTTGCTGAATTGGTTAATTTAAAGGTGTTGGTATTGAGTGTTGCTGCATCCATCGCTTCGCTAAAGGTCGCTTTGACGGTTGTAGCAGTACTAATGTTTGTTGCACTGTTGGTTGGTGTTGTCGAAGCTACCGTTGGTGGTGTTGTATCTGGAGCAACATTAGTAGCGAATACTACATCTACCCAATAATTACTAGAGTTATAGCTAGAAGTGGGGAACGTCGGGTTAGCACTGTAAGCATAAACTCCATTGGTACCATTTTCTCCATTACGTAAAGCGTACAGTGGTGAGCTATTAAAGCCAGAATTAGCGAAGTATTGCTCGTTGATAGAATAGCGTCCAACATTAGTGTGATAAGACGCTACGTAAACGGTATTCGCAGTAACTGCTACAGGATTAGCAAAATTAACTTGTTGCCAACCAGTGCTAGTCTCATTAGTGAAGGTTGCCCTCGCTAGTTGTTGCCCGTCGCTGCTCCACAAAGTACCAATGTGTGAACCTGTATTTTGCGGTCCTTTGTAGAATCTAATGCCAGTAATGTAACCGTTAATTTCGGAGCGGAACTTTACACCTACTTCGGTTGCCTGAGTTTCAGGGTCTGTAAGTACGCTTGGCGTAGTGTTGTTATCCCAAATACTGCATGGACAGGTACGAGAAGCAACTGTAATAGTAACTCCATTTCCAGGGGTTTCCAAATTACCACTATCGTCAGCAGCACGGCTTTTTATGGTGACGCTTCCGGCTGTTGTTGGCGCCCAACTATAGCTCCAACTAGCACGACCATTAGCTGGATGCCATGTGGTACCACCGTCTACTGAAACTTCAACACCTCCAACAACACCTCCTCCTGTGTCACTTGCTGTACCAGTAATTGTTAATGAACTACCAACTTGTGCATTTGTGCTAGCTGTTGGTGAGGTAATTGTAGAGGTAGGCGCCGTGCCATCACTTGAAGTTGTGGCTGTTAATAAACCAGACTGTAATGTGGCAGGTTGTACACCCATGTCAGCAAATAGATTAACAGTTGCTTGTTGCATCCGTGAATCTGGTATTGTATTTCCACGGTCGTGGTTTCCATCTAAACCCCAAGGCCACTGTATTGTTCCAGAACCAAAAACTAATGCTCCACTGCTGTGCTTATATAACGTCAAGTTATGAGTTGCCGTACCTAAAGCATAAGTAGACCCATAATCTTGTAAAACTTCAACATTATTAGCTACGGTTGTTGATAAGCGAATTAAACCTTTGGGACGAAAGCCGTTATCAAGGTCTTCATCCCATTCGTAACCCAAAGTTCCATCGGTAAGTGTAGCTGTGTTACCTGCTGCAAGATTGGCTATATCGGTGTTACGCCAAAAGCGCATTTTGCCATCTGCTGCGGGTACTTGAATGGCTCTAGTCCCTCCGTTGACTTCAAATATAGTTCCACTGAGAGCATTTTCAGGACGACCACCGTCAGCAGGTGGGCTAAACCGTGGGTCACGCCAGGTACCTGTCCATATAGGGGTTTGTGGGTCAATAACTGCATTGGCTTTCGTCTCTTTATAACAAACTAAAGTTCGATAGCTTGTTGCCGACGAATCAATGCTATTCTCCCAACGGGTTTTCCAAAATATCTCATTCCCACTAAAAAATGCTAAATGAATACCTGCATTTCGCGCGGCTTCAACTTTTTCACGTTGCTGTTTAGACCAGTATTCATCATGACCTACTGAAAGAAAAACTTTATGATTTTTTATTAAATCTCCACGACGGTCACTATCTACATCAGTAAAGTAACTAACGTTGTAACCGTTAGCCTCTAACCAACGAACCATTGGATATTCTGAGTTAAATAACCAATCCTGACCGTTATCAACTATACGTGTATTAAATGGACGGTTGTAGCTAACTTTGTATGCTCTGCCAGCAGGAGACCCTGTATAGAGGCTGTTGCCACCATAGTTGTTATAAGCTTGCCAGGTAGTATCTGATGTTTGAAATAGTAAGTTTGATGTACTACTATCATCTCGAACAATGAAGACAATATGGCTGGCACCTCCATTGTTTAGGCGTACTACCTTTGCAAAATATATTCCTGAAGTTGCGTTTGCTGGAATAGTCCATGATGCTGATACTGCCCAGTTACCACAATCGTATAATCCAGTTGTGGCATTAGTAAGACAATTTGGTTGGGTCTGAGCTTGAGTGCGTGTTACCGAAACGGAGTCTACTTTGCGGGCGCCTTTCCCACCGTAGTAGCCCATGCGGTAAATATCTAAGCGATATTGATTAGCAGTAGTTTTAATTTTAAAGTTAACTGTTTGACCTAGGTTATAGCTAATATCAGTAGCGAAACCCTGAATGGTGGAATCTCCAATGCCACTAATGTCCCACTCTGAAGCTAGGTTGCCTGCTTTACAGTTCTCCGCAACAATTGGGTTAGCTGGAGAACTGCAAGGGTCGGCAGCTAGTACTTGCTGAGACTGCTTAAAGCCTAAGTTTAGGTATAACACTATGAATAACGCTAAGGCGACTAGCGTTACCATGCGAGTAAACTTTTTCATAATAAATATTTTTATAAATTTGTAGAGACGTGATTAATCACGTCCCTACATTTAACGTGAGTTTTGATTACGGGGTAGTGCTAAATATAACGTCCACCCAATAATTGGTTGATAGATATGTGGAAGTGGGGAAAGAAGGTGTTGCTGAACTATATATATAAACACCGTTGCTACCACTTACTCCATTTTGCAAGGCACGTAATGGTGGTCTATTTACGCCAGAATTAGTGAAGAAGTTCTCGGTTTTTGAGTAACGTCCAACTGTTGTATGGTAAGAAGCTACGTAGTCAGTATTCGCGGTAATTTGTGCTGGCGCCGAAAAGTTAACTTCTTGCCAACCTGAAGCTGTTTCGTTTGCAAAGGTCGCTGTTGCTAACTGTTGCCCTCCAATGCTCCACAGTGTTCCAACATGAACCCCTGTATTGCTGTTACTCTTGTAAAAACGAATACCTTTAATATAACCGTTGACATCCGAACGGAATTTTAGACCTAATTCAACAGGCTGTGTATCATCGTCTGCTAATATACTTGGTGATGATGTGTTATCCCAGATGGTAATACCGCTACCTGTTGTAAATGACCAAACGTTATCTTGACTTAAGGCGTTGCCTGCTTGGTCTTTAACACCAGAACTACCGCCTTTTATTTTTGCAGTATAGACACTATTGGCTGATAAAGCTGCGTTTGGTGTCAGTGTTGCTGTATTGGTTGCTGCATCGTAAGTAACGTTAGCTGCCACTACTGCATTATTAGACCCACGCAGTTCTACAGTACTTGTATTAATCGTTGCCGAGTTCATGACTTTACTAAAGTTGGCTTTGATGGTTGTGCCAGTACTGATGCCTGTTGTTGTGTCGCTTGGTGTTGTTGAAGTTACCGTTGGTGGCAATTGGGCGGGAGTGCTGGTAGTAAATAGAACATCTACCCAGTAGTTGGTTGATTGATATGATGAGTTGGGAAACACTGGAGTCGAACTGTAGCGGTAAACACCATTACCACCACTTACTGTTTCACTTAATGCACGTAGGGGTGGAGTATTCACGCCTGAACTCGCAAAGAAATTATTGTCAGCTGCATATCTACCAGTGGTGGTGTGGTAAGAAGCTACATAATCAGTATTAGCTGTAATTTGCACAGGGCTACTAAAAGTAACTTGTTGCCAACCAGAAGTAGTTTCGTTAGTAAATGTTGCCCTGCCTAGTTGCTGTCCGTTAATGCTCCATAAGGTACCAACATGAGTACCTGTATTTTGGGCGCTTTTATAGAATCTAATACCAGTGATATAACCATCAAAATCTGAGCGGAATTTAACACCCAGTTCTACTGCGTTAGAGTCATTTGCTGATGGATTTGCTGGTGTTGGTGTACCCCAAATTTGGCATGGTTGCTGTTGAGGACAAGGTTGTCCGGCTGTGGTAAATGACCAAGTATAATCTGCTGCAAGTGCTGCCCCAACTTGACTTTTAATTGTTCCACCTTTAAGCGTAGCAGTATAGGTTGTGTTAGCTGCTAGGTTACTGCTAGGTTCTAGTTTTGCAATGCGAGTTGCTGCATCATAAGTGATATTACCAGCTACTAAAGCATTAGCTGAGTCTCGCAATTCAAAAGTATTGCTATTAACTGTTCCTGGATCCATAGCCTGACTAAATTTTGCGGCTATGCTAGACCCAACGCTAACGCCTGTTGCACCGTTATCAGGAGATGTCGGAGATGTAGCTGGGGGAGATATTGGGTCTAATGTTGGTGGAACTGAGAGAGCATAAGTTGCAACGTAAGAACCTCCATCACCTACAAAAGTAGCGTAATCAATACCTTTAATACCCGTTGTTGTATAAGTCACTTGGCTACCACCACGTGTAATTCCGCTTAGAGTTTTATCAGCGAACCGAGTTGGTAATAGTGCTTGTAAACCAGTGGCGCCTGTAGCTTTAGTAATACTGAAGCTTAATTGTGAAGTGCTATTATTCCATGACAACGAATTGAAAGAGGAGTTGTTACGACCATCAAGCCAAGTTAATAATTGACGCGCGGAGACAACAGGGACACCACGATTTTTTGCGGCAGCTATAACCCCATCAGATATTGCTTGAGAAGTTGAACCATTAGCATCGGTATGAGCATTAACGTTCAAAACTCCGTAATATCCCTCCGAGCCAACTGCTGTATTAAGTAGCGTATTAACTGTGTAAGGGAATGACTGTCCAGATTCATCAGTCATCTGTGTTGCTGCACCATAAACATCAATGGTTGTACCATCTGTCTTTGCAAACCGCATTGGCATCCCACTACCAGTAAAAAATCCTGGACGATCTAAAACCCAAATAGGTGGCCAGTAATAGTACGTGGTATCAAGTCGCATACCTTTACTAAGCTCAACTTCTGGCGTTGTAGACCAATCACTCCATACGAGGCAATGGTGACGTTGAGTTACAGGAGCAGGTAGGCTGGGGTAGCTATTGCTAAATAGTCCTAGTTGCTGAGTATATAAAGATGCAAGCGAAGAGGTTGTGTAATTACTACAGTTGCTGTTTAAGTGTAATGAAATTTCAAAACCTTGACTGTTATAAGCTGCTGCTTGGGCGTTAGTAATGGGTGTATTTGGGTAAATGTATGATGTTCCTCGAATACACTCCCAATTGTCTACGTTACAATTCGCTGGACTTTGTTGGATGAATTGGTCGAATCTTCCTGTGGTACCATTGTTTGCATGATCATCACCAGTCATGAGTACAACTGCTTTTTTACCATTGGGAAAATACCAAAAGCGCGGCAACGGCTTTTTAGAAGCATTCATTGTGATGATCATATTTGCCAGCAATCGCTGTTGCTCATCAGCTTGAGGAATTGCAACTTTGTTTAAGTCTACCCAGTCAGGTTTATTATCAAAACTCGCGGCGCCATAAAATTGGTCATCAGAGCGAATAGGTGAGAAACCATCGCGCTCCTGACCTGCCCAATCAGGATTACCTTGGCGCGTGTAAATAACCGAACGTGCTAAGTCAAAGGTAAATGCAGCAGCTTTACCACTACCAACATCACGCATTGTGACAGCTGGATTTACGGTTTGTGTTGTTGCATTGGAATAAAGCGTAGCTATGCTAGTACCACCGTTTAAGGTATAGCGGTCACTTACACCATGAAACTGAATTGTTTGGTTAACAATACCATTACCAGGAAACTTTGAAGTGTCTACAAGTAAATAGGCATCGGAAAGGGTAGAGCCAGCATCCGTTAGTCCCAATAAACCTGCAAGTTGCTTATCAGGACGCATGACAATCAAATTACCACCACTGTTTACCCAATTAGTAAATGTTGTTACCTGAGCAGAAGTGAGAGATGTTTCAGTTAAAATAACAACATCATAGTTGCTTAGAGTTGCAGACGAAATTGAGGAAATGTCGCTGACATTAAAGTAGTTTAGTCCTTCATTACGTAAAATCTCGGCGTAGTATTCGCTAAAACGGTTATTTGTACTAGTTACAATTAAAATCGGACCTCCTGGTGGTGATGGTATTGCTGCCAAGAGAGTTTGATTTTTAGAGTTAACAGTAGCTTCTTTAACTGGACTATGCGATTTCAGGCTCTTTAAGCTTACTTGGTTTACTTGTTTTGTATCTTTAACAGGAACTTTAATTGATCTATTCTTTTCGCCCTTTTCTGCATCTGCAAAAGAAACTTCACCATCTTCATCTGCTGTAACTAAGTTATTGTCATTAGTTGGATTGAAGACTACAGCGTTAGTTTTAGAGGCCTTATTTTTCGCGATACTTTTACGTTGTTTGCCACTGTCTACATCCCAAACAAGCACACTATCACCTTCACCCGCAGCAGCTAAGAATTTTCCATTAGGGCTAAAGGCAACCGTATTAATTCCTTTAGTTATTCCTTCAAGAACCCGAAGCTGTGTGCCTGTAGATACATCCCATAAACGAACTGTACCATCTTTGCTACCAGTAGCTAAAAGGCTTCCTTTCTGATTAAAAGCAATAGACGTTACTCCATCGGCATGTCCTAGTAAAGTGAAGTTTTGTTTACCAGATGCTATATTCCACAAAATAACTCTATCGTCTTCGGCGCCGCTCGCTAAAATTGTGCCATCTGGGCTAAAAGCAACATCATTAACAAAGTCACGATGACCTTGCAAAATTCGCAGTAGTTTTTCTCCATCCCATAACGTAATTGCGCTATCTTCACCCGCACTGGCTATAACTTTATTATCAGGACTGTAGGCAACTGCTCTAGTGGGATTTTCGTGTCCTGTTAAACTCCGAATTTGTTCTCCTTTCTCTGTATCCCATATTCTAAGTACGCTATCTCGACCAACGCTAGCTAGCTTGTCTCCTTTGGGACTAAAAGCTACTTTAGTAACAGGAAGTCCTTCATGCCCTTTTAGCCTTCGCTTCTCTTTACCACTTTCTGCATCAAACAGTATAATTTGAGAATCAGCAACCCCAGTTGCTAAAGTTTTTCCATCTGGGCTAAAAGCAATTGTCGTAACTCCTGCAGCCTTACTTTTACTATCATTCACCCCTACCAAATTTGAAGGGGTTATTGCCATTACCTGACTAAAAAAAAGAATTGCCAGCAAGCTACAACAAAATGCTGACAAATATTTGATATATCGTTTTACAAACATTGTTTTATTAAAATGTAAACATTAAGTATAATAAACTGGGTTTCTTGATTAGAAAGCCTGTTTTCATGCGTAGGGTTTAACATTGCCATTTGGCATCTTCTAAATATATACATTCATCAGCTTGCCATTGATATTCGGCTCGCTCAAAGCTATGCATACTAACCTCAAACTCACAAATTTCTCTCAAATTTTCTAGTAATGTCTCGCTACGACGCTCAGAGAACCATGTTGTTAAAGTGTACGAACCCATATAAAGCCGTAATTTTGGAATCTTACATTGAATAACAAATGTTCCTGACTCTCGACGAAATGGAGCATCTGGTTCATAAAACCAGAAAATACAAATAGGTTGCTGTAAAGCACTAACTATCTGAAATGAAAACCACAAACTTTCATGAGGCTTATCAATATGAAGGGCAAATTCAAAAGTAATTGGTTCTCCCCAACAGTGAATTCCTTCTTTCTCAGATGTATGTACCTTAGCCCACGCTACATAATTACCTGTTTTAGTTTCTGGCGCCTGATAACTTCCTTGCGGTTTACCGTTTTCATTATGCCCAGCTAGGTATAATTGCACTGCTTTACTAGTATTGCCATCAAATTGAACATTACCTTTAGATAGCAAGATACAACGTTTTGTTAACTGAGCAATTGCTTGCATACTGTGACTAACAAATAAAACTGTGCGTCCTTCTTTGTTCGCCACATCCCCCATTTTTCCTAAACATTTCTTTTGAAAAGCAGAATCACCTACTGCCAACACTTCATCAACTATAAGAATTTCTGGTTCTAGGTGAGCGGCAACAGAAAATGCAAGACGAACATACATTCCTGATGAATAGCGTTTTACTGGCGTATCTAAAAACTTTTCGACTTCAGCAAAGGCAACAATTTCATCAAATTTATTTTTAATCTCGACTTTACTCATACCCAGAACAGAACCGTTGAGGTAAATATTCTCGCGTCCGGTTAATTCTGGGTGAAATCCTGTTCCTACTTCGAGTAAGCTCGCCACCCGTCCATCAATGGAGATGCGTCCTTTCGTTGGTTCGGTAATTCGACTTAAAACTTTTAGTAATGTTGATTTACCGGCACCGTTGCGTCCAATCACTCCAACAGCTTCACCTGGTTTAATCTCGAACGAAACATCGTTTAATGCCCAAAATTCTTCGCGCGCTGGGTTCGGTATTTTTTTGCCAGCTGGCTTAATAAAAGTTTTGGCTACATGTTTGGCGCCATCAGCAATTACATCTCGTAAAGCTTTGTAACGATATCGACCTCCTTGATCTTGCTGGTGAGCAATAATATATTTTTTACTTAAATTCTCTACACTAATTATATTGTCAGGCATCTGCAAATAATTCCTTTTAAATTACGTCAGCAAATGTCCGTTCCATTTTACGGAAATACCAAATGCCACTTATGAGTAAAAAGACAACTAATCCCATAGACAACATGAATCCAGACATGTAAAGTTTTGACTCTCCACCTAAAATAGCCCAACGAAAGCCATCAATAACACCCACCATTGGATTTAATGAATAAAGCAGGCGCCACTGTTCAGGCACAATATTGCTACTAAAACCCACGGGCGATATATACAAGCCAAATTGCACAATAAACGGCACAATATAGCGAAAATCTCTATATTCCACATTTAAAGCTGCTAGCCACAACCCAACTCCAATAGAAGCAGCGAAAGCTATACTGATAAATAATGGTAGTGTTAGTATGCGCCAACTTGGAACATAGTTATACCAAGCCATCAACCCTAAGAGAATCATGCCAGAAATCATAAAGTCTACAAAGCTGACAATGACCGCACTAGTGGGCACAATTAAACGTGGAAAGTAAACTTTTGAAATTAAATTAGCATTACTAATTAGACTATTGCTGCACTCGCTTAGAGCTGTAGAAAAAAACTGCCAAGGTAACATGCCAGCAAACACCAAAATAGGATACGGGACTCCCTCAGAAGGTAATTTTGCCAAATTTCCAAACACTACTGTGAACACCACCATTGTTAAAAATGGTCTGATTAATGCCCAAGCCATGCCAATTGCTGTTTGCTTATAGCGCACCAAAATGTCACGCCATGCCAGAAAATAGAACAGTTCGCGATAGCGCCATAAGTCTTTCCAATATTGCTGTTCAGTCCGTCCTGCTTCTATTATTAATTTTTGCTTAGGGACTATATTGCCGCTATTCATACGTTCATTTCTCATTAACAAACACAGTTAAAATCCTTGATGCAATTGCTACCAGTTAATCTTGCTTGTCTGCGTGTGAACTCTCCTACACTTGGGTTGCCATTTGGATCAATTACCCCTGATACTTGCTGCCATAATTCATCTGGCGCCAGAGAAACTGTGTATCCATGTTCGTGTTTATGGACGTGATACCATTTGGTTTCTTGGCACTCCTCACACCAAAAAGCTTCTAACCATTCTCCTGGTATCAAAACAGCGGTTTGAGAGGCTACTATTATTAGTGCGTTTTTCCGACTCATTCCTCTTTGCTGTAATTGACCTGCTTTATCAGCAAAAAGTAAATATTTCGGACTTCTACTTTCTAGATAACAACCATGAATTGGACAGTATATTGCTCTTTTTTTTGAGCGTTTCCGATTTTTGTCACACCTTTTCTGCATAATTCGACCTCCAATGTCAATACAAGATACTTGCATGAAGGTTACGTTTGGAGGGACTGAGATCATAAGACCATCGAAGCCCATACTCCTAATAGATAACTTACTATTTAAATTTATTTAGTTGTACCTAATTTATTCAGTTTGCTCAGTTTATTTAATTGATTCAGGTGGTTTTGATATTGGGTAATGTACTAGCCTGATAAATCTTATGGGTAACACTCAAACTTCTTACTTTTCAGTATATAACAATTTTACATAATTGTTGCATTACATTTTGTTATCTTAAGTTTTTAAATTAATATTAACAAAATGTTACTGAAATTTGCCACACCACAAAGTTAGGAAACAGTATTGTTGGGGTACCCGTGGGCGCCTACTCAGATTGTGTTTGAGTCATACTGACGATTTCAGGAGAAATCACCGCTTGCTTCAAAACATCTAAATATTGTTTAGCAATTATTTTGGGTGTAAAGTTCGCGCGCAAATATTGACGACCAGCTTTACCCATACGTTCAGCTAATAAACTATCTTGACTCAGCAAACGAATAAATTGAGTCAAACCGTTACTATCTCCGTTATCAAACGAACTACCACAGTTAGCTTCGCTGATGATTTGCCTCAAATAACAAAACTGCGAACAAATTGCTGCAATTGGTCTTTCAGAAGCTAAAGCCGAATAAAGCTTACTAGGAGTCACTAAATTCTCTGTTCGCTCATCTACACTCACCAACGATAAATCACAAGCTGTTAACGAGTAAGGTAAAACCTTCTTGTCTTGATACGGTAAGAACAAGAAATTCTTTAAACCAAGACGATTCACTTCAGTAACCAACTCAGTCAGCTTGGCGCCTCCACCAATAATTAGAAATTGAATTGGGTCATTTTGTAATTGCTTGGCTGTCTCAAGAATCGTGTTCATATCATGACAACGACCCAAGTTACCAGAGTAAAGCACCGTAAACTTTTTTACCAAATTGTATTTCCAAGCAAACCAATTTTCATGCTTGGCAATTGGTAATATCCAGTTCGGGTCTGCCCAACTGTGAATCACCGAAACTTTATCAGCAATAGCAGGACAGCTTATTACCACCTGTCGCTTCATCGCTGGACTCAAAACGACTATTCCCATAGCTCTTTTCCAAACTTTTTGGTTCACAGACTCCCAAAATCTTGCCAACCAATGACGTTTAGAAACCACACCTAGTGCTACGGCAATATCTGGATACAAATCATAGAGTATGCAAACATAAGGCGTTTTGAACAAAATATTTGCGAAATAGCCCAAGAGTGGCAGAAATGGTGGTGCAGTAGATATCAGCAACACATTATTCCAGTGTCTAGCTCGAAACAGATGCCACGCAGTACGCAAAGTGTACAGAACACCATTAATCGCTTTGCCACGAATTCGTCCTGGAGCAAGTTGAGCAGTGCGTGAACGCTGAATTCTAACTCGACCTCTATACTCAACCTGTGGAGCATTTTTCACCTGATATGCATAGCCAGGTTGACTCGTAAAAACATCAATCTCAATTCCCAGTAAGCCCAAATTCATTACCAGTTCTTCCAACAACTGACCCGTTGCCGCATAATCTGGAGGAAAAAATTGGGTAATTACACACAGCTTTATGGACTGCTGAGTCTCTATAGACTTTTGTCTATTATCTTGCCTTGAGTCTGGTTGCTGGGAAAAAACAGAATGAAATAATTCGAGATTAATCCATTTGTTAAATCTCATCGTTTAAATCCTAAATATCCTTTAACTGATACTACTGAATTAATCAAGCCTTAATAGTGAACACCGGGAAGTTGCCCAAAACTTTGAGTCATGACAAGTCAAATCAGGCAAATTACTAAGCAATTATAAAGTAATTGGCTCATCTAAAACTTCTTTTAACTCATTAACAAGCTATTGTAAACCAAAGTATCTAAAATCTTGTTATTCTTAATAAATTTTCCACACAGAATCATTATCTACATTACCATGTTTAACATTTTCTAATTGTCTTCATAAAAAGTTTATATAAACCTAATTATTATTTTACCGAATTTTAACATTTCTTTCTAAATTATGTATCAAAAAAAATGTCATTGCAATATTTGATATAAGTATTTGCGCTTGTATACAAAAAACGTATTCCCAAAGTCATACTATTCAAGCATATGTGCAATTACATCAATATTATATACCAAGTTTATTTGTAAAAAAAAAAAATTATTTGTATCTTATGTTACTCGTAGTTATTTTCTACCTTGTGAGCGTGAATATTGACTATGTAAAATACTTACTAGGTAAACGCGCTTAATTGCTTGATTTCAACATAAATTCAATTTGAAATATAAATTTAAAATAATAAAACTCATTTTCAAAGCGAGAATCTTGGCAACGGATGTAACAGATGAATTATAAAATCAGCTATCCGTTACATCCGTTTATAATCCGTTGCCTATATTCCTACAGCTCTATTAAATCGCAGCATTTCCAAACTGCGCTCTCCATATACTCCTTCGATTTGTTCACGACAACAGTCAATAGCAAAATCGTTTAAATCTTCTTGCTCAATACCATACATATCCTCAAATACATCTGGTTGCACCCGACAAAACCTTGGACGGTTGGCATAAACTTTACATTCGCGCGTTTCTTGGTCTAAGTTAATGCACCAACCACCTTCACCAACCATACTCATGTACTCATGTAACTCAGAAGGGGTCAAATATTCATGAATATCAGGACGGTCTGCTGGGTCTAGATTACAACAGGCGCCACAATTCTTTACACATTGCCAAGTAGCCATAGTTCGTTCAAGTAGGGTTAGGAGATATTTGTATCTTTATTTATAGTTTTGTTAAGAAAATTAAAATTAACCGACCGAAGCCAGATATTATATAATCCTAGTCCTTAAGTGCGCTATTTAACTTTTTAATACAAGTTCGGAGGAAAAAATGTTTGAGGCGTTGGGAAACATCAATTGGGAAGTTATTTTCCAGCTTACATCAGTAGCCCTAATCATGCTGTCTGGTCCAATAGTAATTTTTGTATTAGCATTCCGTAACGGTGATCTCTAAATAGTATTGAGTGCTGAGTGCTGAGTGCTGAGTATAAATACTCTCAAAAGTCATCATTGTCTAGAGCTTGAAGTGCTGCACGAATAATGGTGTCGTAAGGAGGTTGAGATATATCAACCTCTTTTGCATCTCGACGGGAAATTCCGAGTAAACCAGTAGTACTGTTTGGTGTTACTGCCAAGATTTTACCTTCTGGGTTTTGAATTCTGAGTTCTAAGGCGCCATTATTTTTGTCATTATTATAGATACAGCAAGTGTAACTGCGACCAAGATGTTCAAACTGGGTACGCGGTTTCGTTGAAACGGACTTAAACTGATTAAACAATATTATCTGTGATTGCGGTGTTGGAATCGGCAATCTGGCACCAATAATTTCGAGTTCTATGTTGGTTTCGCCATTGAAGGTATTTTCGCGAAGTTTGTAGGCTATATCTATATTTGCTGGTAGAGGACAATACTCACGCCATCGCCATGCTATCGCTTTTATTGTATGGCGCCGATTGTCTACCATTTGCTCTATGGTCATTTTTATATGAGCTTTACCTACGGTTCCTTGCTCGATAATTCGGACATTTGGTGTCCAAAAAACTGGCTCAGGATTTTCGATACCACAAGGTTCTAATACATTAAGCTGTCGATAAAGTTTTTGATTGAGTTGATTAAGATTAGCGAGTGTATCAATTTTGAGTAAAGGTTTTAAATGCTGTATTTCTAAACACTTGTTTGCAAACTCACTTAAACGTGAATGTACTAACTCTAAATTTTCCGCAGGTATCGAAAAACCACCAGCAGCTTTATGTCCGCCGTATTTACCGAGCAAGTCATGACAATATTCCAACGCTTCAAATATATTAAATTCGGGAATACCACGCGCTGAACCGCGAATATGCCCTTCATCCTCATATGTGCCTATAAATACTGGGACTCCATAGCGTTCAACTAAACGTGAAGCAACAATACCAATTACACCGTGGTGCCAACCAGGACAGACTACTAATAATACTCGGTCATCGTGGAGAGACGCGACATGTCTCGTCTCTACATATTCAATTGCTTCTTCTTCAATTTGTTTACACATGTCCTGACGCTGACGATTTATACTTTCGCACTGCATCGCGCGTTCTAGTGCCATCCCCATATCATCAGTTGTGAGCAATTCGATCACAATTTGGGGGTCGGCAATTCTACCGATAGCATTAATGCGAGGACCAAGGCGAAAACCAATATCTTCAGGTTTTAACGATTTGGGATTTGAAAAGTTAGGAGTTATGTTGTCTTTTTGGTGTTGTTTTACTCCTATTAGTTGAACTCCTGACATTTGAATTAGCGCTTGAATTCCTGCTAAGTTTGATTTGGGTAATACCTTTAACCCGCTTTGTACCCAGCGACGATTAACACCTGTTAATGGCGCCAAATCAGCAATAGTACCTAAAGTAAAAAGTTCTAACATCTGGGTAGTAATGTCAGAATTTGCCTGTCCTAGTTGTTCGGCAAGCGATACAGCTAAGATATAAGCGACACCAACACCTGCAACACCACGGTAAGGAGAATCTTCGCGAATAAGTTTAGGATTTAATATTGCATTTGCTGGTGGTAACTTTTGAGGAATATCATGGTGGTCAGTAATAATCACCTTTAAACCAAGTTCTCTCGCTCTGGCAATTGGTTCAAAAGCAGAAATACCATTATCAACAGTAAGAATTAACTCTACTCCCTCACTATGGAATTCTTCAATAATCCGTTTATTTACACCGTACCCCTCATGCATTCGACTTGGAATTGCATAATCAACTTGGGCGCCTAAATGTCGTAAACTACGTAACAACAACGCAGTACTAGTCATTCCATCGGCATCATAGTCACCGCAAATGGCAATTTTAGCTTGCGATGCGATGGCATTTTCCAACAACTCCAAACTCACAGCTAAGTCAACAAAATCTTCTAGCGGTGAAGGTAAATTCAATAATTCGGGTTCTAAAAATATTTCGGCATCATAAAGCGTATCAATTCCACGATTTATCAAAAGCTGACTTATAATCGGCGATATATTAAACCTATCCGCGAGCATTTGCGTTAATTCCGGTTTTTCTGCTTGAATTTGCCATCTTTGGTTAGGCAAACGCCGAGTATTTACAATTGACGTGGAAAAAGATGTGTTGAGCATTAAAATTAAAAATACAATTAAGATTTTCTGTTTGCAATTAATAATTCAACAATAATTAAATTAGGTCAGACTTACTAAAAGCATAAATATACATGAATATTTACATTAGTCTTGTGGAGCGGGCATCCTTGCCCGCCCTTACATTTCATTGCATAAACAGGCAAGGATGCCTGTTCCACAAGAAATAATACAAGTATTTATTTTTACAAAATATTAATCATACCATCATCACGGACATAAACCGAACGGTCGCCTGGTTGGCGCCAATTAGGTCGCAACTCCACACGTAAAGTAGACGCATTTAGCTTGCTTAATGATGCACTCAATGAGCGTCCAGTATCATCCCAAAACAGTAAAGATATATTTGGCTCGGTCAAACGTACTTGCTCGAATCTTATAGTTTGCCCAGGCTGTATAGCAATTGACTCAGAAAATTCACTCTTCTGTAATGCTAACACACGCGGTGTTCTATTTACTACTTCAAATCTCACTAACTGCCCAGGTACAAACTGAAGCGGGCGCCTACCACACTTAGAAGCACAAGTTTGTGCGAGTGTTGGACTAGGATAATTATTTATACCTAGTATTACAGTTGTCGCAATAATCGCGGTAGATACAATCTTTGAGATTTTTAACATGTTTGGTAATTCCTACTTCGATAAACAACACAGACGAACTGATCCCCCCTAACCCCCCTTAATAAGGGGGGAACCAGAAAGGGGTCTTTGCCCCCCCTTAATAAGGGGGGGAACCAGAAAGGGGTCTTTGCCCCCCCTTAGTAAGGGGGGGGTGGGGGGGATCAATATAGTGTTTGTCTTGTTTATTGTTCCCATTTAGTAGGAAAGAGTTACAAGGCTTTTATTAGAGCAACTTTAATTGTGTGTTTTTGTCTACCACAGAAAATTGATTTTGACTAGATTCGTTACTATTTTCGCTGAACAACCAATCTTCTTCATTTTCTAAAAGTAAATTTTGAGCTGCCTCTAACATTTTTCCAGAGATATCCTTTAAATCTTCACGATTATTTAAGTAAGTTTTGAGTGCTTCGATAGGGTCGATGCTGTGAGTTGCGTTTAACTCAGGAACACGTGGACGTGCAAGTTGACTAATTAATTCAGGATGAATGCTATAAGTGTGGGCAGAACTTAAAGCTTCATGTAATGCAGAAGTTTCGATTAAATCTAATTGCTCGGAACGGAGTTTATAGATTAACCTAACTACTGCATCAGTATTATCGTGTTTGGCAATAGCTTTAAATATTGCTGCTTGGGGGTTTTCAGCTTTTGAAACATCAAGCTCGATAGTCCGAAAGACTCTTACGGGTAAAGGGCAAAATTCCCATTCGGCATTTCCTGGTTCCAAGTCAATCATTACATAGCCTTTATCTTCCTTCTCTTCGCTAAAGTCAACTCGTTCGATACTACCAGGGTAAATAACGGGTGGATTATTGTTTTTATTTAAATTTTGGTGACGGTGAACATGTCCTAATGCCACATAATCAAAACAGTCGCGCGTTAATAACGACAAAGGCAGCGTAAAACCTTTACCAACAGCCAAATAACGTTCGGCGCCAAGCGTTGCATTATCTGCCATTAAATGTGCTAAAAGTACCGTAGGCATATCAGGGTCAAGACGACGAATTTCACCTTCAATAACCACACGTAAACGGTCAGTCAGTAATTGGTTAACTTCCGAAAGTGACATTCCCTCAGTATCTTGACGTGTCATCAATGTTGAACGAGTTAACCAGGGGAGTGTAATTATTTGTACTGGACCACTGCGAGTTTGAATTAAATGTGTAGCTATTGAATCACCAACTATAAAACCAGGCACACCCAACGTGCGGTAAATACATAAACTGGCGCCACCTATTCCCTGCGAATGTTGGTCATGGTTCCCCACTAATAATACAGTAGGAATATTGGCATCGACTAGGCGCCGGAACTGTGAAGCAAATGCTTCTTGTACATAGGGTGGAGGAGTCGCATCTGGAAAAGCATCACCACCAAATATTACCAAATCAACAGGCTCATTAATCGCGCGGTCAATACACATCGAAAGCGTGCGAACAAAATCTTCCAGGCGTGTATTTAAACCTGTTTCCGCATTAATGCGTCCGTGGGAAAACCCACTTCCCATATGAATATCAGATAAATGAAGGATTTTAATCATAAGTAATGTAGAGACGTGACATGTCACGTCTAGGGTTAGCGTATTTTTACAAATTAATCTAACTGCTACATAAAACCAAAATTTTGTAAATCAATCCTAAATAGCCCTAGACTATTGCACATCTTATAATATTCTTGTACCAAATACTATAATACAAATAGAAATTTATGTTTATAGAATTGTAGAATTGTAGGTTGGGTGGAGGCTTTGCGGAACCCAACAATACTGACATGCCTAATTTTGCTTAAATTGCTTTCGTACCAGGCACCCTGCATTACAACGTTTAAAGCGACCAATTGTTAGTGATAGGTATATTTTCACACATAACGGGCTAATACTCAGCCATATTTACGACTTTATAAAAAGAAAAGAGGTTGGCGGAGTAAATTAAATATGGTCAAAATAAATATCCTTTATTCTGATAATAATGCTTTCAGTAAATCTACACCAAATATATCTGGTATTATTACTTGCTTTTCCTTATATTCATAAACAAGAGTACCTAAAATATTTAGGTACTCTTGCTCATCGCTTGTTAGTTGACTTTTTTATCTATTAAAGAATCAATTACTTTTTAGGTAGCAACAAATTCTTCATGAGAAGTTATAGGACGCGGTGGAAAATTTTTTAACAATTCTATATAAGCATTATTATTCTTCGGATAACCACTTTTCATAGCCACAATTCATAAGTTTTTTTCTAACGGACTCTGTAACATCAAAAGAAAATGTCTCCATTTCTCCAACTCGGTAAACTTCATTCAAAACAACGTGATAATCCTTACCTGTATATTCAGCGATTACTTGTGCGAGACTGCGGTCGGACATGTGTTCATAGAGTAATGACAATAGAGGAAAGTAATTATGCTCCTCAATTCCTTGCGGAAAAGCACATTTTATTAATTGGTAAGTGCTGACTAGGTGTGTTGGAATCGTCTTCTGCATAATTTAACAACCTTTTAATGAATATGGAGGATGAATATAGACATTAAATTCGACCCCTTGGGCACTAGCTGCTCTAACAGCCTTTGCGTCTGCTGTCATCGTTATAATACCCATCTGGTCACCTGTGCCTAAGATAATTATATCGTTGGCATCTAAGTTGCGAGTTGGTCGCAAGGTTTGCGCTGTTGTCGAGATGTTGTCTGAAACAATTGTAACTCTTTGTAAAAAACGATTGGCTCTTGCTTGTTCAGAAATTCCACCTGACTTTTGCACAATATTTATAAACTCATTGAATGCAGTTTGCGCCATAACTAATTGTTGATCAGTGACAAATGCCCGCAATTGTTGGCGAATTGTAGATGCTTCAGCGATAAACGCGATGGCAGTGTTGGTATCTAAATTAATCACTCTTGATAAAAAGTCGCAACTTATAAACCTGAACTATAATATCTGGTTATGAAATTGCTTGAAATGGTACTTAATGAAGCTATACAATGTCTGTGTGTAAATTTTTAATTAGTAAAAATATTAATCTTTATTCGTAACCGATAGCTTATATATTACATCCGTTGCAAGTGGGTTTTGTTGGGTTACGCTGTCGCTCCACCCAACCTACGTTGTTAAATTTTGTTAAGTTTTGTTAGAAAAACAGTTCTCTTATGCCTTGGCTGCCAATTTCTACTGCTAGGGCGGCTAGTAAAAAGCCTAGAAGTTGGGTGATAATGACTTCACCTTCGGCGCCTATCCATTTGTCGATGTTGTTGGCGAGCCTTAAAATTAGCCAGGTGACAAACATTGCTGCGATAATGCCAACAATTACACTGATGTGAGGACTTGGAGATTCTGACATTAGTAGCATAACGGTTGTTAGTGTACCTGGACCCGCTAATAATGGTAAAGCTAAGGGAGTAATGGCGATATCGCGTTCTTTTTCAACTACTGGTGTATCTAAATTACCTTGGAGCATTTGTAGCGCAATCAAAAGCAGCAATAACCCTCCTGCTACACGTAACGATGCAAAGCTAACATCTAAGTAGCCCAGTATAAATTTCCCACCAAACGCAAACAGCAATAAGACAGCAATTGCAACAATCACAGCTTTGTCAATGACTTTACTTCTCTCCCTTGCTTCCATTCCCTTAGTCAGCACCAAAAGTATTGGGATATTACCCACCGCATCGGCAAGTACAAACACAGCAACAAAAGTTTTAATAAAAATTGAGGTATCCACTCTCTTTACCAGTATTATCAAGGCTTTATAACAAAATTAACGTAATACGTTCCACTCTTAATGAGTAATGGGGAATAGAGAATAAGGAATACAGCGATACCCAGCACTTCATACCTAATTCCCGATTTCTGATTAACTAGTGACTTTTTTGAGTGATGATAGTAGTTTGATAACTCGCGCTCCGCGTTATTTGACTGTTGTTAATCGAATCTATGAAGTCTTATTTAGCCGCTGCTATTCAAATGACCAGTATCCCTGATGTTCAATCAAATTTGGCTCAGGCTGAGGAATTTATTGATCTAGCTGTAAATCAAGGCGCCCAGTTGGTGGGTTTGCCTGAAAATTTCGCATTTATGGGTGAAGAAAGTGACAAGCTTCGAGAGAGCGATAATATCGCACTCGAAACTGAGAAGTTCCTCAAAACGATGGCGCAACGCTATCAAATAGCTATCCTTGGCGGCGGCTTTCCTGTTCCTACCGACTCAGGCAAAGTTTACAACACAGCTTTGCTTATTGACTCCAACGGGCAAGAACTAAGTCGTTACCGTAAAGTTCATCTTTTTGATGTAAACGTTCCTGACGGTAATACATATCGTGAGTCCAGTACAGTAATGGCAGGTACCGAACTACCTCAAGTTTGTTCAACAGAGAAACTTGGCTGTATTGGACTTTCGGTTTGTTACGACGTTCGTTTTCCTGAACTTTACCGCTACCTGTCACACCAAGGAGCAGATATTTTGTTTGTACCTGCTGCATTTACGGCTTTTACAGGAAAAGACCATTGGCAAGTTTTACTGCAAGCGCGAGCTATTGAAAACACTTGTTATGTTATTGCCCCTGCCCAAACTGGCATTAACTACGCACGGCGCCAAACGCATGGACATGCAATGATTATAGACCCGTGGGGAAGCATTCTAGCAGATGCAGGCGAAAAACCTGGTGTTGCCATCGCTGAAATTAACCCCTCTCGACTCGAACAAGTGCGACGCCAAATGCCCAGTCTTCAACATCGAGTCTTTGTCTAAGAGTAGAAAGTGCTGAGTGTTGAGTGCTGAGTAAAGTTAGGAGTTAGGAGTTAGGAGTTAGGAGTTAAAGAAGATATTAAATTGTCATTCTGAGCGCAGCGTAAACGGAGTTTTCCCGCAGGGTAGAATCTTGAAAGTTTCGATAAGTTATTTATATAGATGCTTCACTACGTTCAGCATGACAAGGCACTCATAACTCCTAACTCCTAACTCAGCACTCAGCACTCAGCACTCAGCACTCAGCACTCAGCACTCAACACTCAGCACTCAG
>ERZ1066124.199-NODE-199-length-55065-cov-26.765952_pt1 | contig 55065 bp, 48 predicted proteins | sample MGYA00382771_ERZ1066124 | MGnify/ENA primary metagenome ERZ1066124 (study PRJEB33369, sample SAMEA5778354) | biofilm metagenome | biome: Industrial cooling water; feature: Water cooling tower basin; material: Biofilm | place: United Arab Emirates | collected... | reverse complement strand
AAGCATCTCTCATTGTCATGCTGAGGAACGAAGCATCTCTCATTGTCATGCTGAGGCACGAAGCATCTCTCATTGTCATGCTGAGGCACGTTAACGCAGTTTTCCCGTAGGGTAGCATCTTAAGATTTTAATGCCTGTTTAAAAGTAAACTTTTAACTCATTATCAGTATAATATAAAGACAAATACTATAGAGTTCACGACATAATTGAAAAAACAGGTTCATGGCGCCATTCTACTAAGAGAAATTCAAAAATAAGCCTTGAAGAGCAGATTAACCAGTTATTCGATAAATTACCAACAGATTTAGATGTGTGGATAAATTTAACAAATCAATTTTATGCCGATTTATTTTGTGGTGTATTTTTGACAAGATGGAATCGTGGACTTAGTTTTTCTCCTCAAACTTTAACGAGAATCTCAAAACGTGGTTTGCTGCTTAATTTAGATATTTATTATGAAGGAGACGACGAAGAGTAAAAGCGAACTTTGTTAGCAAATTTAATTAAATTTGCACCATCTTTCTTACTTAGCATATCGAGTAATTCACTCAAATTAATCGAACGTTTAGTATACTTGTTACACTGTTGAATTAATACTTGAAGGATTTCTTCGGGGTATTCGTCAAACAGGTCACAAAGAAAATTATCCGGAGAGTTAGCTTTTAGATTCCAGGGAATTAAAGCTTCAGCATTAAAGTCAGCAATATTACTGGTAACAATTATCTCAGCATTTGCAGCGACAGCAGCAGCTACGACATGACGATCTTTGGGGTCATTTGTCATAACTCGTTCTAATTCTACAGGCGCCTCCACCATTGCTTCAGGAAAAGCTATTTTCATTACCTGTTCAAGATTGGTAGCTTTCTGGGTAGACATTTTTCCTTTCTGGACAAGATTCCGCATGGCTTCATCTAAAATTTTTTGTGATCAATGAAGTTCATATAGATTAGCTTCAGCTACAGATAGTAAAGTGTCACGTAGGTACATAGGGAAAAATACACAAGCATCCAAGATAACAACGACCATAGTAATATTTGCGCTTTGTCGCTACTCATCTTCGTACAAGCCTGCTTCTTCTGACATCTCAATTAGCTTTTGCAACATGTGACTACGGTTTTGGTCGCGTTTTTGTTTATATTGACTTAAATCATCAAATCGTACTCGTTTTTGCGCTCCAATTGATACATAAGGAATCTCTCCTTGTTCTAATAACTTAATTAGATAAGGATGCGAAACATTGAGAAAATCAGCTGCTTGTTGAGTAGTGAATTTGGTATTTTGTGAAACTATATGTATTATCTGATCTGATTTGACTGCTTGCAATACTTCAAGTATAAGTTTATACTCTGATTGTGAAATAGATATTTCTTCGCCGTTACTGTCTATCAATTTTGCCTTGAAATCTTCAATACGGGAGCAATGCGAATCAACTTGTTTAATCGAACGAGTGTTGAGCTTGCTTATCTTATCTGACTCTAAGTGCATAGCTACAAATTCTTATATGGTATATACAATATTACATTAACGCAATATCTGATAAAATAACTTTTATTCCTTTTGATGACGGAACGCGCGCTTCTAATCAGAACCTTCTTCATCATAAAAACCTTCTTCTTGAAGAAATTTGCTAAATTCTTTCATACCTTCCCGTCGTTTTTGTCTCTCTCTTCTTTACACTTGCTCAAATCTAATAAATTTACCCGTCGGTGAGAACCCACTTTAATGTAAGGAATTTGTCCTTGCTCCAATAATTTAATCAGGTAAGGTCGAGAGACATTTAAAAAATCTGCTGCTTCTTGCGTCGTCATCTCCTGCTTTTGAGGGACTATTGAGACGGTCTGCCCTAGCGCCATTGCATGTACAACTTGGCACCACATTATAAGAACCGATTCTGGAATTACAACCTGTTCGCCATTACTATCTATCATCTTTGGTTGTGAACCCGGTGCAAGTACCTTTTCTAGCTGCTTAATTAATTTTATTTCTTCGTCTTGAGGAATAGCTGATTTTATAGGCTCGTTTTGACTTAACATAGGTGCCTTATCAAAGCTAATTTATACGAAATATTGGCAGTTAACAATGGATTTGAAAAAATACTAAAATTTTTGTGTTACTTTTTATACTCTTGTGGAGCAGGCATCCTTGCCTGCCCCTCCGGATGTCAGTGCCACAAGCCAATAAAATGGTAATAACAAAGTTATAAATTAGATAAATAACTTGATATGCAGGGCTTTTTATGACATTACTTGAAAACTGGCGCCAAAACTTTCAGAGTACCAAGCAGTTAATTAACGATAGCGTTAATACGCTAAATAACACTGCACAGCAATCTAAAGACCAAGCGGTTAATACGGTGACAAGTGGTATTGATAATCTCAAAGATTCGCTCCATAAAACTTTGCAGTCTGCTGAAAATATCCAGCAGTCAACATCAACGGCGATTCAAAATTCAATGAATTCTTCGGTCAATGATTGGTTGGTGCAACATCCTGCTGTTTACAAGTTGGTGCAGTTACTTGGGTGGGCAGCTAATCATCCAATTTGGAGTGTTATTCTTGGTTTATTATTTATCGCTTTTGCTTGGAGCATAATCCGCGCGGTTGTTCGCTTGATTGAAACCGCTAGTTTATCAATATTAAAAACACCGCTACGATTAATTTGGTTGTTAATTAGTTATGGTGGGCAAAAATTAGGCAATTATACAGCTTTTGGGTGGAATAAATTAACGAGTAATAATACTGTTAAAGAGGCGCCTATCATTTATGTGAACGATACAACTACAGTAAATACCAAACCGGAAAGATTAGCAGAAATATCAGTACGGTTAGCCGAAATACAAAGCGAGCAAAACGCACTGTTAGCAGAGGCTGCGGAATTATTAAAATTAGATAAGAATCATATTGAATTATATCAGCATATTAATCAAAATCACAATATAGTGTGATTCGCTGGGTGCATATAACGCTTCTCTCTTTCTCTGTGTCCTCTGAGTCTCTGTGGTAAATAGAAAGTAGTCTTCATTGCTACTACAGATTTTACATCCACATCAAACGATATCGCCTCAACAACCCGAAAACCTTACCTTAAAGGTAGATATCAAATATAGGTATCTCAGTATACTCTAGAGCCGGAGTAACAATATTAAAAAACTAAACCCAAAAATTACTATGAGTATAGAGCATAAAATATCACCAGCATTTGACCCATTTTTAGCTGGACTCGATGAAGACGACAAGCGCGACGCGATTGTCATCTACGAGGCGCCACAAACAGAAGGACTACCAAAACGCGGGCGCCTGCGTGAGGTTCACAGTAGATTAGAAAAGTCTCAACAGCGAGCCAGTATTCAAAAAGCGCTACAAGAAGAAATATTCGACCATTATACTGAAGCAAGTCGCGACTTAGGATATAGTGATGACCCATTGGAAATTTCGCTAATTGGTTCAGGTACATTACCAGTAGCAACAGTCGAAGTTACCCACAAAACCTTAGAAGCACTTGCCGAACAACCTCATGTAGTAGCAGTTTTACCAAATCAAAGTATTCACCTAATCCAACCACGTCGGGTAGAATACGCTGACTTGGTAACTCAAGATAATAGTGAAAGCACAACATGGGGACTTAATAGTCTAGACATTCCCAAGCTATGGGAAACAAGCAAAGGTGAAAACGTAAATGTAGCGGTTCTAGATACTGGAGTATACGCAGCACATCCAGCACTAAATAACCGCGTCAAAGACTTTGTGGTTATCGACCCACTCGGACGACGCATTACCGCTTCACCTCCATTCGATAGCGGTCAACATGGTACTCATGTTTGTGGAACTATTGCTGGTGGGAAAACCGATAAAGGTGTTTCTATAGGTGTGGCGCCTCATGCTAACCTATTAGTAGCAGGTGTACTAATTGGTAACACTACTTTACGAACTTTGCTCGAAGGTATTTCTTGGGCTATTGAAACAGGCGCCGATATTATAAATATGTCGCTCGGCATGAGCTACTACGAACCTTTATTTACCGAAGTTCTCGATATATTAATCAACCAATACGGCATTTTACCTGTTGTCGCAGTTGGCAACGAGAATCACGGCAATACTAGTTCACCAGGTAATTCATATAATGCCTTCTCAGTAGGCGCCATCGAGAAGCTATCCAATAATAAACATGACGTAGCGTTTTTCAGCAGTGGAGCAAGTTTAGTATTTCCCGACCAAGAAGAAGCTGGTAGATTGGTTACAAAACCGGATGTTGTTGCGCCAGGGACTCAGATATACTCATGTATACCACCTACTAGAACTCCCGAAGGAACCTACGCTTACAATTATATGGATGGAACCTCAATGGCAACTCCTCACGTTGCTGGGGTTGCAGCTTTACTAATGGCAGCAAATCCAAGAGCATCTGTAATCGATATTATAAGGGTACTAAAGGAAACAGCAAAACATCCAGTAGGTGGTACTCGTCGTCCAGATAATCGCTGGGGATGGGGATTAATACAACCTCTGGAAGCATTACAGGCTCTCAAGTAAGAGCAACCAGGGGATTGCATCATCTATTATATGTATCAGCGTAACCCTTTTAATCACAAAATTAGCGTCGATTTTGCAAATCGCTTAAGTAATTTGCAACCGCAGCAGAAAGTTCGCGTCATTGTTTTTCTCCATATCGATAATGGGAAAAACTGTGGCGCCCGTCAATCTCCTGCGGAGCGCAAAGCTGCGATTGAATCATTACGCAACTCAGCCAAACACGCGCTTGAATATATTCTTAATATTATTAAAGACTTCGGTGGACAACCTTTAACCGAAAAACCAGGAGCATTAGGTCAAATCCCTATTGAAATTTGTGCTGCTGGTGTCAACGCACTAGCAGAGTCAGACATGGTAAAAGCCGTCCTAGAAGACCAAATCATACAACCAAGTGATGGAACCGAAAGCTCAAATACATCGTCGTAGTACGTAGGTTGGGTGTCGCACCAGCGCAACCCAACATTTTTTATCTATAACTATATATCACTATAACGCTATAAAACTATTTTGAGATAATTTATCAATAATTTTGTCTTGTCCCCTAAAAATTTATAAACCGATTTGATGATAACTGGTTAATAACTTCATTCTTCTTGTCCTAACGCCCAATTAGCAAACCCTGCGGTAAGTGGAGGTATATACACAAGCGGATTACTAAAACCAGAGAAAATATAAATATTATCCTGTTTAGGAACGTCACCAACCAAAGGCAAGCTATCTTTACTAAAAGCTACTAAACAGTGGCGCTCCTGTATTGGCACAGAAGATAAACAAGGTAATATTCGACCTATACTATTACGTAGCCACTTTTCACTTTCAACTGCATCAACTTTCGCTGCTGGGTCTGTTAGAGTTAGACTAATTTGCCCAATACGCAGTTCATACGCAAGTGCTGCACCCGTAAATCCGGCGCCAACCAACTTAAAAAATATGATGTTGTGGATAAAGGCGCCTTAATAAGTTCTTGTTTTAGCTTTATTGGGTAACATACCAACAGCAATAGTCGCTACAATAAAGATTAATGGAACTAACATTGAATGTTCTGGAACTTTTATTTGTGATTTGGTTCGCCTAAGTGCAATTAAGGTTAGATTTGTTTTATTTGCCTCCATTTGTCTCACCTGATATATTCGCTTGATTTACTAGTTCGATTGTTCCGAAATTGCTAAAATTCTTCAGTTCAATCTCAGCTTCCGAAAACACGAAGGTTGCCGCATTCGTAAGTATAGTCGTTAATACTGAAGTTGTTATCCATACCGCGCGTTCGCGGTTGATGATGTCTGCCCATGTGTTAATAACGCAACCTTGGCTATCAATTACTAACTGGTTGAAGTTGAAACCGTTGAGGTTGAACGCCCGAAGTGGAAATATTTTGCTCCCGGTAAACCAGATTTCTGCTTTATTATCAAAAAACTGAAAAACAGCGACAATCTGCCGTCATGGAAGAGCTGACTAAAGAAATTCATAAAATACCAGCTTCGCCAGTTTGACCGCGTACCTGCCGCCCCGGAAAGCGCCGCAGGCAGGTACACGGTCTGTTCAGCTGTCGAAATAGTGCGCCCGATCGAGATCGGGAATCAGCGCGGGCTGTCTTGGGCGCCATCCCAATCGTTCCTGCGTCAGAGCGCTAGAAGCTGGGCAGTCTACACTAAGGAAGTGCCCGAGCCAGCCAAAATGGTCGGTTGCCTCCTCGGGAGACTTGGCGACGACCGGCACTCTTAGGCGCCGCCCGATGACCTCGGCGATTTGTTTGACTGGTACGCCCTCGTCGGCGACCCCGTGAAACCTGGCTCCTGCTTCTCCCTTCTCAAGAGCCAGCCTGAAGAGATGTGCAGCATCGAGCCGATGCACCGCAGGCCAGCGGTTGAGTCCGTCACCCACATACGCCGAAACGCCCTTAGAACGTGCGATGGCGATGAGAGCTGGAACGAAGCCGTGATCACCGTCGCCATGTACCGACGGCGGGAGGCGCACCACCGATGCACGCACGCCCTGCGATGCCATCGAAAGCGCTACCTTTTCCGAAGCGACACGGGGTGCCGCAGTGGAATTGGGGTCGGCCTCTTCATCTTCGGTTCCAAGGCGACCCAACGGCAGGACTGCGGTGCCGGAGGTGATGACTAAGGGTCGGCCAGATCCCGCGAGCGCAGCGCTGAGGGTCTCGACGGCGCGCTTGTCCGTCTCGCCGTTCGCCGCATAATTGGAAAAATCATGAATGAAGGCAGTGTGGATCACGCCATCCGACATGGTTGCGCCGAGCTTAAGGCTGTCGAGATTGTCGAGCGCGCCCCGATGCGCCTCGACTCCCAACTGAGCCAAAGCGTCGGCGGCGGCATCGCTGCGCGCCAGTCCGAGTACTTGATGACCCGCGTTAATTAACTCCTGAACAATGGCTGAACCGATAAAGCCTGTAGCACCTGTGACGAAGACACGCATCACAACTTCTCCTTTATTTCATTTCATTTCATGACCGCAGAGAGCAGCCCCGTTATTGATCAAGATAGGTGATTGAAAAAATACAGTCTATGCTGTAAAGTCCGTATTATCTTCGCAATCGTCCGGAATGGCCATGGACCCGCTCTCAGATGTGCTTTCGTTGCTGAAACCGCGCAGTTATATGTCCGCAAGCTTGGATGCGGGTGGAAATTGGTCGATTCAGTTCCCCTGGCACGAAGGCATAAAATTTAACGCTGTAATTTCTGGCCAGTGCTGGCTTAGAGTGGAGGGCGTTCCCGACGCGGTGTGCCTTCATGCTGGGGACTGCTTCCTGCTACCAAGTGGGCGGCCTTTCCGCCTTGCAAGCGACATGACTTTGACACCTATCGATGCCGACACGATTTTTTCGACTGCGCGAGAGGGCGGCATCGTCTCGTGCAATGGCGGCGGAGATTTCTTTCTTGTCGGTAGTCGCTTTGCCCTTACCGGCTCGAATGCCGACATACTGTTGGGGGTGCTACCGCCCATTGTACATATCCGGAAAGAATCGGACTCTTCTGTGCTGCGATGGTCTCTGGAGCGGATGATGCAGGAACTGCGCGAGCGGCAACCGGGTGCCCTTCTGGTAGCACAACACCTTGCCCACATGATGCTGGTTCAGACCTTACGGTTGCATCTGGCGGAAGGCTTGAGAGGTGGTGTCGGATGGCTCTTCGCCCTAGCAGATAAACAGATGGGCGCGGCAATCAACTCTATGCACTCAGATCCAGCGCATCGCTGGAAATTACAGGAATTGGCGGAGCGTATCGGCATGTCGCGATCGACGTTTGCCCTGAAATTCAAAGCGACGATTGGGGTGTCACCTATGGAATACCTGACGCGCTGGCGAATGCTGCTGGCCGGGGATAGGCTTTTGAATTCCAGCGATCCCATTTCCGTCATTGCCCTGTCGCTCGGTTACGAATCCGAAAGCGCCTTCAGCACAGCCTTTAAGCGGGTCATGGGCTGTTCGCCACGGCAATATAGCCGTGGTCGGAATCCGGCTTCCCCTTCACAATAGCGAGGAGGAAGTCACCTCAATGAGTCCGCTGCAATATCAGAAACAATTAAGGCTACTGGAAGCGCGTCGGTTGATGCTTGCCGAAAATGCCGATGCGACCAACGCAGCCTATAGGGTCGGTTATGAAAGTCCTTCACACTTCAGCCTGGGATATTCCCGCATGTTTGGTGCGCCACCAATCAAAGATATTGAACGTTTACGGATAGCTTGAACATTAACTGTCTAGTTATTGTTTAGATTAGATTAAACTAAAAATTTCTAAAACGATTTGGCGATAATTGGTCAATAATTTCGTCTTTTTGTCCTAATGCCCAATTAGCAAACCTATAGGCAAGTGGTGGTATATACACAAGCGGATTACTAAAACCAGAGAAAATATAAATATTATCCTGTTTAGGAACGGCACCAACCAAAGGCAAGCTATCTTTACTAAAAGCTACTAAACAATGGTGCCAAGTTGCGGGTACAGAAGACAAACACGGAAAAATACAACCAATACTGTCACGTAGCCACTTTTCACTTTCTTTGGCATGAATTTTTGCTTCTGGGTCAGTTAGCGTTCGACTAATTTGCCCAATACGCAAACTGCCATCTAAAAACTGCACTACACCTGTATCTAATATTGCATGCTCTGGCTCATTCCCAGGATGGCGCCAAATTTCATCATCTCGACCAGCTTTAGCTTCAAACCCAAAGCGTTGTAATACTGCTGGCATTACTAATGTGCTAAGTTTGACATTAACTGGCGCCGTTTCCAGAATTTCTGCATGGGTAAAATATTGCTGCACGAAAATACCAAACTTATTAAGCAACTGCCTAGTAATACCTCCAGCACAAATAGCAAGGTTTTTATACTCTACCCCCAAAGATTGAATATCAAGGACTTTGGTAATTTGGATTTTTCCACCCAAGTTTAGAAAAGCTTGAATGTACGCTTGTGCTGTTTTCTCTGGTTGGATATGACCATGTTTGACTGTTAGGGCGCCGCTCAGAGCATTTTTATTTAATAATGGTTCTAATTCACATGCAGCTTCCACAGAAAGTAACTGTGGTGGAGTTTGAAACCGAGAATAAGATTCAGCAATTATATTCGGGTCTGAGTCAGCGTCAATAGTTAAGAGTAAATCTATTTCGCGATACTCTATATCATTGCCAAGCTCATGCAGCAACTCAGAATAACGCTGTTTGCCTTCGTCGCATAATTGACGTGTTAATAAATTAGTACCAGACCAAAACGCTAAACCACCATAACTATAACGGGTAGCATTGTCAGGTACTGCGTTCTGTTCTAATAAAAGAACCGAAAAGCCTTTTTTGACAAGCTCATATGCAAGTGCTGCACCCGTAAACCCGGCGCCAATTACTACCCAATCATAAGTCATGCTTGTAGAGGCAAGTAAAGCTAAAATGTTATAAACTCATTATAATAACATTTCTCTATCATAAAAATTATAATGTCATCAAATCAGCCTAAAAAATATGATATTGTTTTAGGGAATCAAAGTAGAGCTTCCGCATCTGCTGTGGTTTTAGGAGGATTAGAAGGAGTTCAACGACGATTATCAACAGAGGTTGTTGAGCATAAAATTGCAGCCTTACCCGAAGCTTTAAACTATGGCGAAGAAGGTTTAACGCTTGTAATTGAAGCATTAAATGACCCAGAAGACAAAGTAAAAGAATTCGCTCATAATTTATTAAAAAATAGAACTGAATTAAAAGTTAAAGTAGCATTGCGTGAGTATATTAAACGCTGGTATCCAATTCGTTACGACGGATTATATAAAACTGATAATATATATGATGAGAAAAGAAAATTAGAGTACTGTAAATATTTAAGGTTTTATCCAGATGGAACACTGTTGACTAAATCTACAAATGCTAGTGTCGAACAAGTCGCAAAATTTTTGTGTAAAGACAACTTTATTCAAATTGACACTTACAAAGTTTTCAACAAAGACATAAAAATATCCACTGAGAAGTTTTATTGTGCTACAGACTGTTGGGGAAAAATTCATATGCACGGCAATACAATTTCCCTTAATCGCTATGACCATTATATTACTAATCGCCGCAGTAGTAAGGATGATTTTGCTGACGCATACGAAGATTATCATTTTATAAAATTATCAAATGTAGAGACGTGACATGTCACGTCTCTACAATGGTTGTATTTATTTTGTAAAACACCAACAGCAATAGTCACAACAATAAAAATTAAAGGAACTAACATCGAATGTTCTGGCACTTTGACTTGTGATTTCGTCTGTCGAAGCGCAATCAAGGTAAGATTAGTTTTATTTGTAAACGAACGTTGTAATTTTCCTTGAATTATTGCGCTTGCTGTCTCTTGATTGGCGCCAAATATTGTTTGTTTATTCTCGTTCGTAAATAAAACACCTGAACTACGCTGATAATTAAGAAAATCGTATCCAAAGGTATTTAAACTGGCGTTGAGTCTAAAATAATCAAGAGGTTGATATTTGAAATAATCTTGAACATTAACTTGTGGAATATTTACCGTATCAAATAAATAGAATGATATATCGCTTTTAGCGTTAGCTCTTTCACTCAATGGGTCGTCTATTTCTGTTTCAAGATTTATAACTGCACTAAAGTCAAATGAGAATAATTGACCTGCATCAATATCAAAGTTTCCAAGAACTCGCGCTTGTGCTTCTGCGGTTCCTTCATAATCTCGGTTTTCACCAAAAGCAAGGCTAAATGCTGAAGAGTTAATTTGTAATGGTGATGCTGTAGAGTTATTTAATGCTTTATTTTCGGCGCCAAATATCCCTCCATTTGTCTCACCTGATATATTGGCTTGGTTCACAAGTTCAATTGTTCCGTAATTGCTAAAATTATTTAGTTCAATTTCAGCTTCCGAAAACGCGAAGGTTGCTGCATATGTTGGTATCGCTGTTAATACTGAGGTTACTATAAATGATGGTACGCCTAATATCCACTGGCGCCTTCTTTGTAAAATTAATTTAAAATTTAGCATTGCTTATATAAATCACTATTATTAAGCAATACTACTGATTAAGATAGCTTGATTTCGGAAAAATCAATACGTAGATTTTAAGCGTGTTAAAAGATACTCTTTTGCTGAAATTGGCGGATACATTGGTAATTCATTAATACAACTTGGTAAGCAGGTTATTTGAGTGTCATCATTAGGATGACAGAAAAATGCTATTGAGTAACGTGACTGGTTGATATTATCTGGAATTACTACACGGTGTTTGGTTGAGCAAAATTTGTTATTCGTCCAACGTTGCATTAAGTCACCTGTGTTGACTACTATTGTACCAGGTATGGCAGGCGCCTTTATCCAGTCTCCTGTATTGGTCTGAATTTCTAAACCACTTATTTCATGTTGAAACAATAGTGTTATGCTTCCGTAGTCGGAGTGTTCACCAGCGCGCAGTTGTTGGGTTTGTTGTGGTGGGTAGTGTAATAGTCTTAAGGTATGATGATTTTGGTTGTGGTTGTTGGCAAAAAAGTCTATTGGTAACTCTAACGCGCGGGCAAATGCTTCTAATATTTGGATGCTCAAGTTTGTACATGCTTGGAAAAATTCTATAATATCAGGCTGTTGTGTTTGAGTGGTGATATTAAATGCTTCTTTTAAATCACCTGGTTTATTTGGGTTGAGTCTTTCGCGTTGTATTCCTACGTAACCTTGATTAGTAAATTCGTTACTCCATGCTGATTTTTGCTTAATTTCTAAGGGTTGGTTAAAAAATTCTTTGCTGGTGTTAAATGTTTGTTCGATTAAGTCTTGGGATATGTCATAATTTTTTAGATACATAAATCCGACTTCGGTGCAAGCTTGGTAAATTTGTTTTGTTATTTCGTTATCGCTTGCAAAGTTGGAAAAGTCTATAATTGGTATTTCTGACATGTTTGATTTTTGATGAATGAACCACAAAGGACACAAAGGAAGAGTTAGAGATGTTACAGATTATTTTAGCGGATATTAAGGAAGATATAGATGATATTCGTGAGTTGTTTTATGGTAATTTATGTGAAGTTCAACCTATTATTGAATGTGAGTTGAATACTCGTTTTGATTTAGATGAGTTTTTAGAGAATAATATTGCTCATCTTTCTGAGTTCACGGCGCCGTGTGGTTTATTTCTTGCTAGGGTTGATGGTGAGAGTGTTGGTTGTGCTGGGTTTAGAGAAAATAATCAAAGTACTGTCGAAATTAAAAGGATGTATGTAAAGTCAGAATTTCGTAGGCAAGGTATTGGACGCGCGTTGCTGCAAAGAATAATTAGTGAAGCAACCAAATTAGGTTATACAAAAATTCGTTTAGACACAGTTTTCTTCGCTAAAGAAGCGCAAAAATTATATCGTTCCTTTGGTTTTCAAGAAATTCCACCATATTCAGAAAGCGACATTCCGCCAAATTTACACCCAAAATGGATTTTCATGGAACTGTCATGCTGAACGTAGTGAAGCATCTAATAGTCTTGGGTACTGTTTTTATGAAATTGTCATGCTGAACGTAGTGAAGCATCTAATAGTCTTGGGTACTATTGAGACTTTTGAGATTCTTCGCTTCGCTCAGAATGACATTTTTTTTACAATGACATTATCTAAGTTAAGCGCTGGTTAGAAATTCCATTACGTCCCCTTCTTGAACAACATATTCTTTTCCTTCCTTACGTAACAAACCCTTTTCTCTGGCGCCACTTATCGAACCAGTACTTACTAAATCATTGTAAGCAACGGTTTCCGCGCGGATAAAACAGCGCTCAAAATCTGAGTGTATTACACCTGCTGCTTGCGGCGCCTTCATTCCAGCTTTAATAGTCCAAGCGCGCGATTCTTTTTCTCCTGTGGTAAAATATGTTCGCAAACCTAATAGCGCGTAGGTAGCACGAATTAAAGATTTTAATCCACCTTCTTCAACACCTAGAGAAGCTAAAAAATCGGCTCTTTCTTCGGCTGGTAACTCAATTAACTCAGACTCTACCTGAGCAGAAACAACTACAACTTGCGCTTTTTCTTCTCCTGCGATTGCACGCACTTGCTCTACATACTTGTTACCACTTGCCAAGTCATCTTCCGATACATTTGCTGCAAAAATAATCGGTTTGGAAGTTAGTAACCCTAAAAACTTGATTGTTTCCTGTTCTTCGTCGGTTAAATCAATCTGACGAACAGATTTACCTTCGTTTAATTGTGCTGCTACTTTCTCTAATACTACCAACTCCGCTTGAGCTTCTTTGGAAGCACGTGCTTGTTTCTTTGTACGTTCGATACGCTTGTCAACTTGCCCTAAGTCAGCTAACGCAAGTTCCAAATTAATAGTTTCTATATCCCGTACTGGGTCAACCGAACCAGAAACGTGAATAATATCATCATCATCGAAGCAGCGCACCATGTGAACGATAGCATCTACCTCACGAATGTTCGATAAAAAAGCATTACCCATCCCCTCACCTTTACTGGCGCCCTTAATCAAACCAGCAATATCGACAAACTCAACCTGTGCTGGAACAATTTGCTTCGATGAGGAAAGTTTGGACAAAACGTTTAACCGTTCGTCAGGAACCGAAACAATACCGACGTTTGGGTCTTTGGTACAAAAAGGGAAGTTAGCAGCTTCTGCCTTGGCATTTTCGACCAAAGCGTTGAATAATGTTGATTTTCCTACGTTGGGCAACCCAACAATCCCAGCTCTGAGCATATAAATAGTTTTACAAGCGTCTCTTACTTTTGCAAGGATATCAAATGTAACGCACCAGTGGAGAACGAAGAAGCGTAAAGAAACCGGGTTTCTACGCAAAATCTTGGTTTCTATTAAAATTTATCGAAAAAGAAACCCGGTTTCTACAATCTATCGAAAAAGAAACCGGGTTTCTACGCAAAATCTTTGTTTCTATTAAAATCTATCGATAAAGAAACCCGGTTTCTACAATCTATCGAAAAAGAAACCGGGTTTCTACGCAAAATCTTTGTTTCTATTAAAATCTATCGATAAAGAAACCCGGTTTCTAATATTTTTTCTGTATCTATTATATCAATAGTTTTGTTAATTATTTTTATGAAAAATTAATTTAATGTTTCTACAAATATTAGATAAAGTATATTTATTCCAAGACAATAACGTCTTACTAACACTTCAGGTAATTATGGGGAAACCAATCCTTTATAAATCTTTTCGCATTTTGTTCTCAATAGTCACACTGCCAGTTATAGCCCTCTCTTCACAAGCTGTACTAGCAGAAGCATGTAATATCCAGCTTCACAACAGCAGCAGCTTTAAAATTCGTGAAGTTAAAATGTCGCATGTTGATAAAGATGATTGGGGAGAAAATCTTGTTGATAATCTTGAAGACAAAGTTGTTTGGCAAGATCAATCAGTTAACCTACAATTTGACCGTGAGCGCGATGAGTGTTTATATGATATGAAAATTATCAACGAACACAACCAAGAAGAAAAACTTCACGGTGTCAACTTATGTGAAAACTCTGATTTTGAAATCTCAGATCAGTAATTAAAAACCCTTGTGGAACCTCTTGTAGAACCTCTTGTGGAACGGGCATCCTGCCCGTCCTAACTTAACATTAAGGCACAGTTTGCGGAATAGGCGCCGGCACAGGCTGAGGAATAGGCGCCGGTACTGGTTCAGGCATAGGTTGCGGTACAGGGTCAGGAGCAGTACCAGGACCTGGGTTAGGTAATGGGTTTGGGTTGGGTGTAGGAATTTGAGGTTCAGGTATAGATATTAAACTGGGAATCATAATTAAATAGATAAACGTACTTTCTACTCTCATCTTTTAATTACTCATTGCCATCTATCAAAATGACGAATAGTCTTTCGCAAGCTCAAACACCTTTACTGACTGCGCTTTATGAATGTGCCAAATCATCACATGCACCTTTTTATACCCCTGGACATAAACGGGGTGTAGGAATTTCACCTTCTCTTATAGATATATTTGGTAAATCTGTATTTGCTGCTGACCTACCAGAATTAACTGAGTTGGATAATTTATTTGCACCAGAAGGTGTAATTAACCAAGCACAGGAGTTAGCAGCACAAGCATTCGGCGCCACACGTACTTGGTTTTTAGTAAATGGTTCAACATGCGGCATCGAAGCGGCAATTATGGCAACCTGTGGCGCCAAAGATAAAATAATTCTGCCGCGCAATGTTCATTCATCGGTAATTGCTGGGTTAATACTATCTGGCGCCATACCAATTTTTATCAATCCAGAATACGACGCAGTTTTAGATATTGCCCATACTATTACACCCGAAAGTATTACACAAGCACTGCATCAACATCCTGATGCCAAAGCAGTATTAATTGTGTATCCAACTTATTACGGAGTTTGTGGTGATGTAGTTTCTATCGCAAAAAAAGTACACGAATACAACATTCCATTAATTTTAGACGAAGCACACGGCGCCCATTTTGCCTTTCATCCAGACCTGCCCACATCAGGGTTAGCAGCAGGTGCTGATATTTGTGTCCAATCTATACATAAAACATTAGGCGCCATGACACAAGCATCGATGCTGCACGCTCAAGGAAACATAGTAAACTACGAACGAATCAGTAAAGCACTACAACTAGTTCAATCAACAAGCCCAAGTTATATACTAATGGCTTCACTCGATGCAGCACGCGCGCAAATGGCATTACAAGGACACTCATTAATCACTCAAACCCTACATATATCACACACCGCACGCCAAAACCTTAAAAAAATCCCAGGATTATCAGTATATCAGAGCTACCCTTATCAAGGGGGGTTGGGGGGATTCAACTTAGACCCAACTCGTTTAACAATAAACGTCTCCAACCTAGGAATTACAGGATTTGAAGCAGACGAAATTTTAGAAACCCAGCTAGAAATCAGAAGCGAACTAGCATCACTACACAATCTCACATTTATTATTAGCATCGGCAACACCCAACAAGACATCGATAAATTAATGCAAGCATTCAATACCCTGGCTAAGATGGCGCCTGTAAATAAAAACAATACAAACCTAAATAGTACAAAATATTTATGGAATAATCTTACAGCATTAAACAACTCATTACATATATCACCGCGCGAAGCTTACTTTGCAGCATCCGAAACCTTACCACTTGACCAAACTTACTCGCGCATCAGCGCCGAAACAATATGTCCTTACCCTCCGGGTATTCCTGTATTAATGCTTGGAGAAGTCATAACCAAAGAAGCTGTAGAATACCTTCAAGAAGTCAAAAAATCAGGAGGTTTTTTAACAGGTTGTACCGATACCAGTTTAAAAACCATAAAAGTGATTGCTTAATCGCACAAAATAAAAATGCAGAAACGGAATTTTGGCGCCAGCGTAATACTCGATAGTTGTTAAATCTTATTGTAATTTGCTAACTGTAAAATTATTATAGTGCCTATAGCATAAGCAATTATATCTTTCCAATCAAAAGTACTACCCAAGGCAATAGCTAATATCTTATTATTTTGTAATCCTAGTTTATTAACAAAATTAAAATATTGAAGAACTTCAATAATACAAGCAAACGTAAAAACTGATACGGCTACTACAGATGGCTTTATATCCCAAAAAGCTCTAATAAAGCAATAAATTAGTATAACGACCAAAATATCACCAACAAAGGGACGTATAAAAACATCATTGACAAAAACAGCTATACATACTTCTATTAAAAATAATACAAGAGTTAAATAAAAATATTTTTGATTAAATTTTAACATATTGCAATGCTGTATAATTTATAACAAATGTTAATGACAAAACAGTTAGTACAATTTTCTCAAGAGCGATGCTTAATAACACCAGCGTGGCACAAACTGACTACTCTCCTCTATCACCACAACACCAAGGAAATCCTTATGAATTCTATGCGAGAGCAAGAAAGGAATACCCAGTATTTTACAGTCCAATGCTCAAACTTTGGATTGTAACTCGTTACGCGGAGATTAATCAAGTATTAAAAGATACAAGTCGATTTTCTTCTGCTAACTCGAATCTTGTGGACATAGAAATCAGTCCAGAGGTAGAAGCTGTTTTAAAAGAAGGCTATGCGGATATGCCACGTCCTAGCCTCGTCGATAACGACCCACCCGGACATACGCGCGTTCGTAGTTTGGTAAGTAGCGTATTGACACCCGCGCGAATTGCTGCATTAGAACCTCACATTTACGCAACAGCAAATGCACTAGTGGACGATTGGATTAATTCTGGGTGTGTTGATATTATCTCCAATTTTGCTTCCAAATTACCTCTATTTATTATTGGTGATTTTTTGGGAATTCCCCGTCAAGATATTCAAACGGTTAAAAAATGGTGTGACGATTGGTTGATAATACTTTCTGGAGGGGCGCCTGTAGAGCAGCATGTTGGATGCGCTCGCAGCTTTGTGTCATTGCAGCACTACGTTGCAGATATTTTAAAACAGCGCTCTATAAATCCTCAAGATGACTTACTGACTGGGTTGCTTAATGCTAGTTTGGAAGGAGAAGCAAATCTTTCAACACCAGAAATTATTAGCCTAGTTATGCAGTTGTTATTTGCAGGACATGAAACTACGGCTCATTTAATAGGTAACGGCGTCGCTTTGTTAGTGCAACACCCCCAACAATTAGAAGCTTTACGCCAAAATCCGAGTTTGGCAGTTAATGCGGTGGAAGAGGTAATGCGTTTTGAGTCTCCAGTACCCGGATTAATTCGTACAACTACCGAAGCCGTAGAATTAGGTGGAGTGCAGTTACCTAAAAGCGCCCGCTTGCAGCTACTATATGCATCGGGTAATCGCGATAACATTCAGTTTACAGAGCCAGAACGTTTTGATATTCACCGCATACCTAACGGAAAGCATTTAGCTTTCGGTGGGGGTATCCACTACTGCGTTGGTGCAGCACTTGCACGTTTGGAAGGCAGAATTGCGCTAGAAGTGCTAACTCAACGCTTGCCAAATTTGCGGATGGTTCCCAACCAAGAAATCGCTTATGTGCCAAGTATCATCATACGTGGGTTACTAAAGTTTTTAGTGGAGTGGGATTTAAGGGCATAGTAGCTGACCCATTTACTTCGGCAGAGCGGGAAATATTAAGTTTTTTTACATAAGTTATGTTAAATTTGACCCGCTCGCTGGGAACTCTAATAAAAGAGTTTCAAAAATAAAGAGTGTAAGATTATGCTTTCCGCTATTAATCTTCCAGGTTACGAAATTACCGAAGTGATTGACGAGGGACTAAATACGATTATTTATCGAGGTGTGTCGCAATTACACAAGCAAAACGTTATCCTCAAGGTTTTAGCCGCAGAGTATCCGACCTTAGAGCAGATAGCTCGCCTCAAACATGAATATATTCTCACAGAAAACCTCGATTTAGAGGGAATCGTCAAAGTTTTGCAGTTAGAAAATTACTCTTATCGCTTAATCTTGGTATTACAGGATTTTGGTGGTATCAGTCTTACAAAATTCCTTTGTAGTAGGAAAATATCTATTGAATATTTTGCCAGCGTTGCCGTCCAACTAGTAAAAGCTCTAGTGTCGCTGCATAGTCACCACATTATTCACAAAGACATTAAGCCCAGCAATATCATTATTAATCCCCAATCAGGACAAGTCAAAATCACAGATTTCAGTATCGCTTCACGTTTAGACAGAGAAACTGCACAATTGACTAATCCCAATCAAATTGAAGGGACTTTAGCGTATATGTCTCCAGAACAAACCGGAAGAATGAACCGGGTTGTTGACTACCGCAGTGATTTTTACTCTTTAGGGGTGACTTTTTATGAAATACTCTCAGGTCAGCTACCGTTTACTAGCTCAGACCCTTTAGAAATAATTTATTGTCATCTTGCTCGGCAACCAAAGCCAATTCAAGAATTAAACTCAGAAGTTCCCGCACCCATTGCAGCAATTGTTACCAAGTTAATGGCGAAAAATGCGGAAGACAGATATCAAACCGCAGTTGGGTTATTAGCCGATTTAGAATTTTGCCTCGACCATATAGAAAATTTGGGGCAAATGGGAGAACTAACTCAATTTATACCAGGAAACAAAGACTGTGCAGCCCAACTTTTGATTCCTCAAAAACTCTACGGACGAGAACAAGAAATATCAACTCTCTTAGCTGCATTTGACCGCGTTAACCAAAGTCACAGTGATACCGAAGGTTATGCCCGAAGGGCTGAAATTATACTAGTATCTGGGTACTCTGGTATTGGTAAGTCATCTTTAGTTGCTGAGGTACATAAGCCAATAGTACAACGAAAAGGCTATTTTATCAGTGGCAAATTTGACCAATTAGGACGTAATATTCCTTATGCTTCTTTGATTCAAGCTTTTCAATCATTAATGCGACAATTACTTAGCGAAAGTGCAGATAAACTACAGAATTGGCAAGAAAAATTATTAGCGGCTTTAGGCGCCAACGGGCAAGTTATAATTGATGTTATTCCAGAAGTTGAATTAATTATTGGTAAGCAACCTGAAGTAGCTCAATTAGGCGCCACAGAGTCGCAAAAGCGTTTTCATAGAGTATTTCAACAATTTATTCAAGTTTTTACCCAACCAGAACATCCTCTAGTACTATTTTTGGATGATTTGCAATGGGCTGATTCTGCTTCTTTACAGATGATACAAGTTCTAATGACTAATTTAAATAGTAATTATTTACTATTAATGGGAGCGTATCGAGATAACGAAGTAAGTTCTGCTCATCCGTTAATTAATGCATTGTCAGAAATAGAACAAGCTGGAACGGTAATTAATAACATTGTCCTGCGTCCGTTAAAACTGGCTCACATTCAACAAATGCTTACAGATACATTAAGCAATACAGAAAAAACAGACAACTTGGCAGAGTTACTGTTTTATAAAACTCAGGGGAATCCATTTTTTATTACTCAATTATTAAAGACGTTATATCAAGAAAAACTTTTACAATTTGATTTTGAGCAAGGAGAATGGGTATGGGATATGCAAGACATACTCAGTAAAGGAATAGCTGATAAAAGTGTTGTGGAGTTAATTGCATCTAATATTCAAAAACTTCCAGAAGAAACGCAGATGGCATTAAAGTTAGCTGCTTGTATTGGTTCACGTTTTAGCTTGGATGTTTTGGCAACTGTTAGTGAACAAAGTTTGTTAACTGTCGCATCAGCTTTACACTCAGCTTTACAACAAGGTTTAATATTACCCCTTAATAATAATTATAAAGTACCATTACTATTTTCTTCGGAAGAGTTAAAGATACTTGACTTTGATGAAACGCGCGTTAAGTATCGATTTTTACACGACCGCGTACAACAAGCGGCTTATGCTTTGATTCCAGAAAAATCAAAAAAACAAACTCATCAAAGAATTGGAGAATTACTTTTAAAGAATACCTCTCAAGAACAACTAGAATCAAACATATTTGATATTGTAAATCAATTAAATGTGGGAATTGATAGGCTAACACAATCAGAAAAATATGAATTAGCAAGACTCAATTTAATTGCAGGTAGAAAAGCTAAAGCATCAGCAGCTTACGAAGGCGCCTTTAAATATTTGTCTGTTGGGTTAGAGTTATTATCACCTTCTAGTTGGGATTCTGAATATAATTTAACCTTATTAATGCATGAAGAAGCGGCAGAAGCTGCTTATCTAACTGGAAATTTTTTCGACACAGAACAATGGGCTGATATTGTTCTGCGTCAGGCAAAGAATATTTTGGATAAAGTTAAAGTTTATGAAGTTAAAATCCAAACCGAAATAGCGCAAAATAAATTAATAGATGCCGTTAAGCTTGGACTACAAGTATTAGAGTTACTAGGTGTTAAACTACCAGAAACACCTACACCTGCTGATGTTGGGTTAGCTTTACAAGAAACAGCAAGCTACTTACAAGAAAAATGCATCGCTGATTTAATAAACCTACCTCTAATGACGGATGCTTACCAACTAGCAGCTATGCGAATGCTATCAATTACCTGTTTTCCAACTATTACTGCGGCGCCTGCATTATTTCCGCTAACTGTATTTTCTCAAGTAAATCTATCAATTAAATATGGGAATGCTCCTTTTTCGACCTTTGCATACGCTACTTATGGGCTAATTTTGCAAGGATTTTGTCAAGATATTGAAGCTTGTTATCAATTTGGTCAATTGGCTTTAAGTCTTGTAGAGCAGTTAAATGCTTTACAGTTAAAAGCTAAGACGTTTTTTATGGTGGCTGTATCTACAAAACACGGCAAAGAACATGTTCGGAATACTTTACATCTTTTTCAGAAAGCATACGAGAGTGGATTAGAAAATGGAGATTTAGAATATGCAGGTCATGCGACTATTAACCGATTCCAATATGCTTATTTTGCGGCTCAGGAACTCACTTCATTGTCACGGGAAATAGCAGATGTTGGTGATATTTTAATTAAATTCACGCAAGCAGCTAGTTTAAATCATCGTACTATCTTACAACAGGTACTTTTAAATTTAACAAGTCAAGTTGAGCAACCCTGTTATTTAGTTGGTAAAGTTTACAACGAAGAAACTACGCTACCTCTTCAAGTTGTGGCAAATGACCGAATTGGAATCCATTTCTTTTATCTCCACAAACTTATCCTCTGTTATCTATTTGAGGAATATGATCAAGCTGTGGTTAACGCAGAACAAGCTGGAGTTTATTTAGATGCGGTCGCGGGATGCCTATACGGGCCTATCTTACATTTCTATGATTCTCTAGCAAGACTAGCAGTATATTTTGATTCCCAAAGTACACAGCTTATTGAAATACTGGCTGCATTAGAAGCAAATCAAGATAAATTAAAGCTTTGGGCGTATCATGCCCCCATGAATTTTCAAAATAAATATGAATTGGTTGAAGCAGAAAAATATCGTCTGCTTGGTCAAAACTATCAAGCGATGGAATATTACGATAAAGCAATTGCTAATGCGGCAGAAAATGGTTATATTCAAGAAGAAGCCCTTGCAAACGAACTAGCAGCTAAATTTTATTTGTCGTTAGGTAAACATAAAATAGCTAAAACCTACATGACAGATGCATACTACGGCTATAATCGTTGGGGTGCTGTGGCAAAAGTTAGAGACTTAGAAAAACGCTACCCAAGCTTTATTATTGGTTACATGAATCCTACTAATATAGAGGAAGGCAAGTATCAAATTATTGCTAAGACGATTAACAAGACAACGGCTAGTACTAGCAGCACCAGTCAAATTCTTGATTTAGCTACAGTTATTAAAGCATCATCAGCGATACAGAGCGAAATCAATTTAGAAAATTTGCCTAGCAAGTTGTTACATATTATTATTGAAAATACTGGCGCCCAGAAAGGTTGTTTGATATTACAAAAAGATAATAATTTGTTTATCGAAGCAATTTCTACAGACGAGCAACTTAATCATATAGTTGTGCAATCAATGCTAGTAGAAGAGAGCGATAATATTCCGAAATCTATTATTAACTATGTTGCCAAAAGCCAGGAAATAGTAGTTCTCAGTAATGCCACAGAACAAATTTATAGTCAAGACCCTTACATCCAGCAACATCAAACTAAATCCATACTTTGTGTCCCTATTCTATATCAAACAAAGTTTGTTGGTCTAATTTATTTAGAAAACAATCTGACATTCAGTGCATTTACTTCTGAGAGATTATCACTAATTAAAATACTTGCTTCCCAGGCAGCAATTGCTATTAAAAACGCGCGTTTGCTAGCTCATGAGCAAGAAAAATCCGACCTCTTACAAAAATCAGAAGCTGAATTAAGGCAAAAGTCAACAGATTTAGAACAAACATTAATTAAACTACAAAATACCCAATCTCAACTCATTCAAACAGAAAAAATTTCTGCCCTTGGTCAAATGGTTGCGGGTATTGCTCACGAAGTCAATAATCCTGTTAGCTTTATTTCTGGTAATTTATCTCACGCTAAAGAATATGTAAAAGATTTAATTCATTTGGTTAAGTTATATCAAGATGTACTTCCCAACCCAGGAAAAGAAATAGCATCAGAAATTGAAAATATTGACTTAGAGTTTTTAATCGAAGATTTACTCAAAATGCTCGATTCGATGAAACTAGGTACCGACCGCATTAAAGATATTATGCTGTCGTTACGGAATTATTCCCGTACCGATGGTAATGAGAAAAAAGCCATTAATATCCATGAGGGAATTGATTCTACTTTAATTATTTTATCTCATCGTTTAAAAGCAAAACCCCAACGTCCTGCAATCCAAATTATTAAATCATATGGAGATTTACCTCCAGTAGAATGCTTCCCTGGACAGCTAAATCAAGTATTTACTAACTTAATTGCCAATGCAATTGATGCAATAGATGAGTCTAATTTGGGTAGAAGTTACATAGAAATTGAAAAAAAACCTAATCAAATTGTAATTAGTACTTCTCTAGAGAATCAGCAGGTAAAAATTAGTATTGCGGATAATGGCCCTGGTATGCCAGAATCAATTAGAAATAACATTTTTCATGCTTTCTTTACAACTAAATCTGAAGGAAAGGGAACTGGATTAGGGCTTTCAATTAGCTATGAAATTATTACAGAAAAACACGGTGGAAAAATTGAGTGTATTTCCTCTTTGGGAGAAGGGACAGAGTTTATCATTCAAATTCCCCTTGGCAACGGATATAACGGATGCAACGGATAATTTATTGGTTGCAAACAAAGGTAGGGTGTGTGAAAGCTTTTACTAGTTATTTAAAATCAACCATCCGTTACATCCGTTCATCATCCGTTGCCAAATTTATCAGGTTACTAATGTGACTTTTCCGCTGGATAGGTCATAGATACCACCAACAATTTTGAGTTTGCCTTCCTTGACTAAGTTACCTAATATTGTTGAAGTCTCTGGTAATTTTTTGACTTGATATTGAATGTTGGCAATAATTGAATTCTTTTCTAAGTCACCTGTTTTTTGCCTTACAGATTCTACAGCAGGTTTTATCTCTTCAACAAATATACCAATTCTTCCAGGTAATGGGTCTCCTTTGACTGCTGCAACTACGGCGCCGCATTTAGCGTGTCCAAGTACTACAATTAGTTGCGAACCCAACACTGCACTCGAAAATTCTAAACTACCAATAGCTGTTTGACTGGCAACGTTTCCTGCAACTCGAACTACAAATAAGTCTCCTAAACCCTGGTCAAAAACAATTTCTGCTGGAACGCGCGAATCCGCACATCCTAAAATTGATGCATACGGATACTGTGCTACAGAAGTTTCGAGCAAGCGTAATTGAGATTGATTTGGATTCGCACGTTTACCTGCTACAAAACGCTCATTTCCCCGCAGTAATTTTTTTAACGCTTCATCAGGTGATACTGGTTTGGGTCTTTTTTCAGTTTTTGTAGGAGTTGTCTGTGCTTCTGCTTCTTCACCATTGAGTAGCAATCCGCTAGTAACTGCGCTTGCTGCTATACCCGCACCTCCTATTCCTGCGAGTTTCAACAAGTTACGGCGCCCTACAAAACCATTAATTCGAGTCATGAAATTATCCTAAAGTATGATTCAACAAAATTCAACAAATTCATCTACATATGTATGCAAAATCATATGCAGAAATTGCACTTGTAACCAATAAAAATGGCCAGCGCTGACTTATCGAAATGTAAAACATTCGATATGAATATGTAACTTAAGATAGATGAATTATCTTCTTGTATGTAAAAATATACCAGAATATTGCAACGCTATCACAGTGTATCTCAATTCTTTATATTTGTTAAAATTTATTGCCTAGTTCTTTGACGTGCAATTTACAACTTATTATTTATCAGTCATACAAGCAATATTCTTATTAATTAAGATAATCATTATCAGTTTTTAAAAGTTATTATTAAAACTTTATTAGTATTATAAGTTATTGATTATGGTAATCATAGATAAAAATGATTCTAAATTGTCCAAGCAGCTTGAAAGAAGTCTAATTCGCATTGCATAGCGTAGCGATAAGTTGAATGAGCTGTATCTGTTTCAGTAGTGTAAGTATCAACTAAGTCATCTAATTCTTGAGCTATTTGATGAAAATCGGCGCCGCTATACACGCGAATCCATTCACTATAATCATGTTCAGGAATTCCATTCTGTGCTAATTCTTGACCTAAAAACTCGTATAAACGCATACATGGTGACATGGCAGTGGCAGTTAAGCCGATATTCTCACCCCAAGCGGTTGCAACTAAAAAATCAGTATAATGACGAGTGGTGGCGCCTGGAGTAACAGACTGTATATCGATTCCCCATGTTTTGGCGTAACTTTGGTGTAGTTGTAACTCTTCTAAAACACCCCCAGCTAAAGCATGAAATACTCTAAACCCATTGAAATCAGGCGCCTTTGCTGCTGCAATACTATAAGCGCGTGCGAAAGCTTCTAAAAAAAACGCATCTTGACCGACATAATAAGCAAATTTGTGTCGCGGTAAACTACCATCACCAATACCACGAACAAAAGGATTCTCTAAACAAGCTTGTGCTAAATCTTGATTGCGGCGCCAAAGCGTAGATGATATGGACATCAGGATTTTAGATTGGGCAAAGGAAGTAATATATATTTTACTCCTGTTGCCCAACATGAACTAAAACGGTAAAAACTGAAGTAACACAGATGCTACTCCGCTTACAAAGTCCATAAAGTTGGGTTTGCCTGCACTAACTTTAGTATCCTGGGGTGTTTTTAACTCCATGATAAAAGCTTGTGCGGTTTGAGTACCGTTAAGATTATTTTGAGCTTTGAACATTTTCTCTGCGATTTGCGCGTCTTGGAAGGCGCCAGTACGGTCGAATAACTGGTAACGAGCAATACCACGTGCTAAAAATGCTCCTGCATAATCGGGTTTAATAGCAATTGCCTGATTAAAATAATCTATAGCTTGCTGCTGGTTGCCTTTTTCACCAGCTGCTACTCCTAAAGCATAAAACTCATCGGGTGTGGCTATTTGTGAAGGAATACCCGCTGCACCCTGTAAGTTGGCGCCGTTAAATGTTACGTTCGTCAATTCTATGTTGTACAAATAAGCATTTCTTAAATCTGTACCCGCTATTGTGGCGCCACTTAATTTTGCCCCATTCAAATTGGCGCCGAATAAACTCGCACTCGTCAAATTTGCACCCCGCAAATCTGCTCCTGCCAAATTAGCTCTCGATAGGTTGGCAAGCGCAAGATTGGCGCCCGATAAATCAGCACCCGATAAATCCGCCATGACTAATCCGGCGCCGCTGAGGTCGCAGTTTTGACATTGTTTTGTCGCAAGTAATTGTCTAAGGTGTTCAGGGTTTGCCGCCTGAACTGCGGTTGTAAGGGTAACGGTTGTAAAAAATGCAACTGTTGCTATAATCTGGTTTTTCATAGAGCCTACGGCAATATGTGTTGGTTAATACCCAACCTTAACCTATGAAAATTGAGAATGGTAAGACGTAGTGCTATTAATCTAAGAACCCTTGGACAACTTCCACAGACAGTATCCAATGAGAGTTTACCGATTCAAATTGCTGGTTTGTATGCTTTTGAGACGGTGCGTTGATTTTTGTGAATACACTCAAGCTAAAGGTTAAACCGATAGCGAGCAAAAGTTTTTCTAACATAGCTACACTCCACTATCACACGACGGTTAATTACACTTTTATTTACTTAGATAATATTGTATGGTTGTTTTCTTTTAACCTACGTGATAGCTCTATGTCAAGGTAGTGATTGATATCACTTTTTGTTGTGATTTAAATCACTAGTATTTTTTAACGCAAAGCACCATTCAAATTCGCTCCATCAGTTTTGGCGCCATCTAAATTTGCCCCTCTAAGGTTTGCACCACTAAGGTTGGCTCCTCTCAAATCAGCATTACTCAAATTAGCATTTGTTAAATTCGCTCTTGCTAAATTTGCCCCACCCATATTGGCGCCACTTAAATCAACGCCACTTAAATTTGAATTGGCTAAGTTTGCTCCACCCATTTGCGCTTGACGGAAACTTTTCCCTCGTAAATCTTCACCCTGGAAGTTTGCACCTCCATAATTTTTACGTGTATTGCTCGTGACTATAGTGCTTCTTGCTTGCAAGGGTTGTGTAGGTTTTTCTGCTGGAGATGGCGCCACGGGTATAGATGTATCTACAGGCGCCTCTGATACGTTACTGTCTGGCACAGAATTAGACGATACGCGCGTTTCTTCTAAATTAGGAGGTTCAGTTGATACTGGCTTTTCTACAGACTTTAGTAGTAAATATATACCTGCTCCTGCAACTAACACAGCACCTGTTAGTACAGCAGTCAAGATAATAAGCAAACCTTGGCGCTGATTTTGCTTATGCATAGTAATTTTATATATATAAATATGGATAGCTCTAATTTATTTATACACGACTAATTTCACTCATGCGGAATAGTTTTTGAGGCGCCTTCCTTACCAGATGCAGGTTGTGTACGAATTGAGTTAGCAACATCTCGCAGTAGAAGCAGAGGAATAGTAAAGCTGCCAAGAATCGCAATAACTATAGCTAACGCCCAAACCATAATACGGTTTGGCTTGTAGTCTTCGCGCTGAATTTGCTGAAATATCTGGTCGTATCGCCATACGGCAAATGCTATCGTCGCAATACCAAGTACTACTAAACTTATACCCAAATTTTCAGAGTTAAAAACAGGATGTGGTATTGGAGTTTGCTGAGTTGTTGCTGCATTTAGCTGACGCAGGAATAACCCAAAGCGCGCAATCGCAAATCCAAACCCAATCAAGGCAATCGAAGTTCGCACCCAAGCCAAGAATGTACGTTCGTTTGCTTGATGTTCACGAATGCGGTCAATTTTACGTAATCTAGTCACACGTACTCAAAACCAAATAAAAGGCGACAAGAAGCATAATAAGCTTTTATTGGATATTCGGCATATGGATAAAGTAATATTTTAAGGCACCTTGAAAATAAGCATAATTCCAAATAAGTGAAACTGTATTGCCATACTTTCCAACTTCTCCAGAGCAATAAGGCTTATCAGAATGTTTAAAAAACTTTATAATATTACTTTCAACTTTATAAATTCCTTTCCCTATAAATCTATGCTCTTTATTAAACCATTTGGCAACTGCTTCAATATCTGGTTTAAAATAAACAGTTATACTTAAAACGGTTCCGTCTTGATAAAACCTCAAAAACTCGTAATCACCAGGCAAACTATAATTACAGTACAAACCATCAAAACGAAGATAACAATGCTGGATATACTCACGTAATGCAGCTTGAACGTTTATTTCTTTTCTATCTTTTAACAAATCATAAGCTAATTGATAAACTTCCTCTTCTGGGTCATTTAATGCTTGTATCACGAGCGATAAACCTTCTGTATCATAATTTAAGGCTCTTGATAAAGCATGTACCCTATTTTCAACAACCTGACTCAGCAATCTTTCTTGAAGTTGTCTAATTCCTTGTATTTCTCCCAAAACAGCAGCATTTATAGGATAAGCATTGTTACCCCCTAAGACAGCATCATAACTTCTAGGATTATGTAAATCGTTTGACATAAGATTACAACAACTTAGGCTTTACATATATTTATATCTAAGGCGCCTTAATTTATGCATTTTTTATCTAATTAAAGGACAATGGCGCCCAACTGTAAGTAGCTCGTTTTTTAGTACATAAGCTCTCAACAAAAAGTATGGCTTACAATTCAAGCTTTCTTAGGATGTACAAGAGCTATTGAAATTCCTATTATTTACTCATGAAGCGAACAAAACAGCTTCAAATCTAAACAATATATTTGAGGATAAAGTCATGAATAACGAGATTAATGCAATTGAACTATCTAATGATGAACTTGATACCGTAGCTGGTGGTTTGGCAATTACTTTAGGTGATGTTGGCGGTTTTGCTTCAGATGCATCGAATACCTACTCGCTCAAACAACTGCAAGTCGGTCAACAAACTTTCGCAGGTCCCACTGGTAGCGGAACAGCTTCTGTAACTAATCTTACAGATATCTTTAGCAAGGCAGGTCAAGCTATTGCTGTCAAATAACCTCAATCTAAAGTCTCTCAATCCACATTCTTAAATAACTTTGTACGGCGCCTATATATTGGGCGCCGTTCTTTATCCGAAGGAAGAAGTTTGAAGAAATTCCTTCTTGCTTCGGATAAAAAATGTAATTACGTATACTATTTACTTTACAAGGTAATTAGAGATAACAATATAACATTCTATAAATATAGGAAGAACAAATGCTTTATTTAGCTCAGGTGAATGTTGGCACTACTCCAGCAACCCTTCTTGGAATTATTTATATTTTGACCAGTATAGTTTACTTCTTTTTTCTGATAGCTTGGTTGATTCCACGTTTTAGTCGAATTAATCCTTCTGCTATCACCACATGTATTTTGCAAATTATACTGATTCCTATACCGATATTGATAAGTGGTTTTATTTTATTATTCCAAGGCTGGCGCCTAGACCCAATTCTTCAATTAGGCAATCTTTTATTATTTTTAGTATTGATATATTTTTTAATCACAGACATTATAATTAAATATCGTAATTAAGAATAAGTTAGCAAAGATAAAGATGCCTTTAAATTTGCCATGTCATGTGGTATTTTTGAACCACTCATGATAAAAACTAATTATTTTTAATGCTGTCTAAAAAAGTAGCAATCCTGTTTTAGATTGTTCGCAAGTCTATCATAAAATAAAATTCCCGACTTCTTTAATAAAAGTTGAGAATTTTATGTTACAACTTTACTTTCTTTACAAGCTGCTACGGCGCCGAAGCTTATGCCTAGACGTAATACTAGATTAATCATTATTGGTATAAATTAGACAATATTTGGATAATTTAGACATAACTATTCGCGGAGGATGTGCTTAAACCTTTATAAAACAGCTTGAAACCCGTACCAAGCGAGAATAACTCAACTTTCTTGTTTGGCTTCTTGCTTTTGCACTTAAAGAGTGCATTTTGGAGCCTAAGTACTCTTATTGTGCCAATTTTTACTCTGATTCTACGGAGTCTGAATTCACTCTCCAAAACTTCTTCTAGAGTTGTTTCTTTAATATAAGCGGTTTGAATTTCCTATCAAACTGCCGTCAACTTCAATTTAATAGGTACGCAGTTTGCATTCATACGAATAATTAGAATATTTTCATGAATTTGGTCAAACTTAGGTTAACAAATGTTTCTTTATTTCAATCAAACTTGATTATTTAGCCTGGAGAATATATATTAGTTTTATGTGGCGAGTAATGGTGTTACAAAATGGCATTAAAGAAACAAAAAGGTCACTTTCAAGTTAATGAGTCAATTCTAGCTACTGCTCAAACTAAGAGTCCTGAGTATGTACAACTTACACAGCAACTCTTTAATTCAACTGTGATGTTTTATGTATCTAAAATGTCTGAGAATATTTCATTGTTTCTCGGTACTGCAAATGACAGTCTTTACAAAGTTTACGAAATGCTAATTAATTCTAACTCGGAATTGAAAGCGGCTCGTATTCCTCAAGACCTGAGACGTGCTGCAATAAAAAAAGCAGCAGGTGTCGTTAAATCCTGGCACACGAATTATGAACGTTGGAAAAAACGTATTGAGAACTCTCAACGATGTAAAACTCTCAAAAAACGTACAAGATTAAAGAAAAAAGCAGGCAAACCTCCAGTTTTACCTGACTCTACTAATTTTCCCATACAAGTATATTCCAAGATGTTCAAATGTGACACTGGAAAAAGTTTGCTTGTAAAATTATGGACAGGTTCTACTTGGATTTTTGAGAAAATTGAGTATGCGACAAGAGAACTCCCCGACGGATACGTCAAAGGAACATTTTCTTTAATTTACTCTGACTACTCGCTAAAACTTGTTTGGGTAATTCAAAAAAATACACCGTCCAACGGAACAATAATAGACCACATTAAAGCTTATGGCAAACTTCGAGTTCTTAGTATTGACCTGAACTTAGATGACCCGATAGTTTTAGGTAAAGTTTTAGAAAGTAGCGAAGATACGAGCGTTGTTGTAGAGTTAGCCACTTTACGCTCTATAGGAAACAATCGACTCAATCATCTTAGGAAGCGCTACCTGGGATTTATAGCTAAAGCTAAAGGTTTAACTAATACGCATACTGAACTTGGTAGTGTTGTCAACAACGATATGTGTCGTAATTGGTGGAAAAAAATTAAAAATTTGGAGAGGGAGCTTGTTGAACAAATTTCTAATCAAATTGCTGAATTTTCACATCAATATGGTTGTCAGATTATCGTTTTTGAAAACCTAAAGTCATTAAAACCCAATCACAAAAAGTACTCAGTTCGTAGTAATATAAAGCGTTCAAATTGGGTAGCTAAAAAGATTCAAAAACGCACTCAAGAGAAAGCTTTAAATCGATATTCGATTTATACTACTCGTATTAATCCGCGATACACGAGTGTTACCGATGCAGTTAATGGTGATAAGTGTTTGCGTGGTCAACAAGTGGGTTCTCTTAATCTTTATCTCTGGCGCTCTACTGGACTTGGTAAATTAGTCAAGTCTGTTAACGGTAAAATTTACGATGCGTCGGATAATGCGGCACTAAATATAGGTCTCAAATACCTAGCCGCAAAGTTTCAAAAGCCTATGATGTATAAACCTCAAGGTTTGGATGCTGTGGCAATAAGTTGGCTACCTTACACAGCAGCCAAGGGAAACGTGGTGGCGATGCCCAGTTGGTATGTTCTTAGTATGAGCATAAGCTCATGAGTTTACCTCGTCAATCAAGTAGCTGCTAGTTCAGTCGTCTTGGATGTGGGTGTATGGGACAAGCCGCGAAAAAAAGCACCGAATCTAGGAGAAGTCCAATTTGTTCCTATTTTCGATTACCACTACGAGTAGTAACAGCAGTTTTGAGTTGTTTGATACTTATTATTTTTTCACAGGTTTATGAGCTTGTGCCTCTGCTTCTAGCTGAAGCAGCGCTTTTTCAAGTTCTTCCCCCGCTTTGTCCATCTCCAAACAGGCTTTTTTGACTTTTTCTGCAGTAAGTCTAACTTTTGCTATGTCAGGCTGTACTTTTGAACTACTCATGATAAACCCCAATCATTTTTAATTTCTTCAATGCTACGTGAAAAAGCTGGAATTGCGTTTTGCATACTTACGATTCTATCACTAATTATAGTAAGTGAATCACTAGTCGCTCTTGGTTGAATCGATGCTATTCTTAACATTGCATTTGTTAACTGCGAGTATCTGCCAGAACGTAATATTGAAGAAATTAATCAATAAAAATGCATTCAGTCATGATAACTGAATGCAAAGTTAATAATTTACGTATTTAATGCAAGATGGTTCACACCTAAACGCTTATCCTAGGAACCAAAGACCTCTGACTGAAGAAGGCGCCGAAGCTTATGCTGAGACTGCGAGTGATGTAATAGCGGTACCGAGAAGGTACCAAGCTGGGTCTGCAACTGTTTTTTGGTGTCGCACGCTTGTTTTTTGGGCTTTCTTTAAGTTGTTTAATACTTAATACTTTTTAACTGGTTTATGAGCTTGCGCCTCCGCTTCTAACTGAAGTATCGCTTGTTCAAGCTCATCGAACGCTTGTTCCATCTCTAAACAAGCTTTTTTTGCTTTTTCTGCAGTCAGTCTAACTTTTGCCATGTCAGGTTGTACTTTTGAACTACTCATGATAAAAACTAATTATTTTTAATGCTGTGTAAAAAGTAGCAATCCTGTTTTAGATTGTTCGCAAGTCTATCATAAAATAAAATTTTCAACTTCTATTAAAGAAGTTGGGAATTTTATGTTACAACTTTACTTTCTTCTTTACAAGCTACTACGGCGCCGAAGCTTATGCTGAGACTGCGAGTAATCTAATAGCAGTACCGAGAAGCTAGCAAGCTGCGTCTGCAAATGTTTTTTGGGTTTTCTTTAAGAGTCAGCCACAAAATGAATGATCCTGCTGTGTCATGCTGAGGAACGAAGCATCTCAAAGCGTAATGTAAACGTAGTTTTGCCGCAAATAAGCATATCCGCGAGATTCTTCACTGCGTTCAGAATGACAATGGGCATTTTTTTTAGTGGAGTTCTCTAAGTTGTTTGAGACTTAATACTTTTTACTGGTTTATGAGCTTGCGCCTCCGCTTCTAACTGAAGTATCGCTTGTTCAAGCTCATCGAACGCTTGTTCCATCTCTAAACAAGCTTTTTTTGCTTTTTCTGCAGTCAGTCTAACTTTTGCCATGTCAGGTTGTACTTTTGAACTACTCATGATAAAAACTAATTATTTTTAATACTGTGTAAAAGCTTGCTGAGTTAGCTCGGTTAGCTTGTTTAGATTATTTAGAACGTAATATTAAAGAAATTAGTCAATAAAAAATGCATTCAGTTGTAATAACTGAATGCGAATCTATTAGGTATGATATTAATTTTGTGGACAAGGCGCCTCTAAACCTCTTCTTGCCTCTTCCTTTGTGTACGAGCGCTTTGGAGCGTGGTTAATTCTTCTTCCTCTGTGCCCTCTGTGACTCTGTGGTAAAAATAATATGTGGGTAGGTCAGGCAGGATGCCTAACCTACGGGTTTAACCTAGGAACCATAGACCTCTGACTGCTACGGCGCCAGCAAATGCTGATACTGCGAGTGATGTAATAGCGGTACCGAAAAGCCACCATGCGGCTTCTGCGACTGCTTTTTTAGTGTCGCGCGCTTGTTTTTTGGCGTTTTCTTTAATTTTGCTGAGGCGTTTTTGGGTTTCGGTTTGAATTAGCTCTGCACGTTGTAATACACTGTCGCGTGTAGATTCAATCCGGTTAACGATTTGGTTTGCTTGCTCCTCGGAAATATCTTCGCGTGAGGAAAGCACTGCTACCAAAGTATCACGGTCGAATTGACTCAAACGCGCGCGCAATACATCAAAACCTGCTTGTGGGTCGTCGAAAACGCGCGAAAAGTCTTGTTGAATACTTTCGTAGTTAAGTTCGGGACGGTCGAGGGAGTTGAGGTAGCTGCGAATTTGTCCAAATACATTATCAAGTACTGATTGAACTCGCTGTTGAATTTGACGGTATTGTTCAACGAGTGAGTCACGTACTGATTCGATTTGACCGACAATTCGGTTTGCTTCTTCTTCGGAAATATCTTCGCGTTGTGAAAGCAGTGCTATTAATGTTGAACGGTCAATTTTTGAAATTCGGTCGCTCAAGCTGCCTGCTCCTGCACGAGGGTCTTGCAGTAATAATGCGAGGTCACGCTTAATTGCGTCTGGGTTGAGTTCTTCTTTGTTGGTGTTCCGCAAGTAGTTTTCTAGGTTAGCTTCAAAGTCTGCTACTCGTTTTGTTGCACGTTTTGCTAAACGTTGCGGCGCCTTAATAATATTGTTGATATTAGTTTGGAACGAGTCGATTACTTGGTTGATTTGCTCTTCGCTTAAATCACCACGCTGAGTTAATAATGCAATCAGTGTTTCGCGGTCGAAGTTAGAAAATCTTTCACGTAATGCTGCTGCACCTTCAGATGGGTCATCGAGCAGTTTTTGCAAGTCACGTTGAATACCTTCAGGGTTGAGTTCTTCTTTGTTGGTGCTGCGGAGATACTCAGTGATGGTATTAAGCGTTTGGTCGTACTGTTCAAAAGCTTTTGCTGCTGCTTTTTGTGGTGCGGTCAAAATACTGTCGCGTACCGATTCTAAATTGTTTAGAATTTCGTTGACTCGTTCTTCACTTAAATCTTGACGCTGCGACAGTAATTTTACTAATGTCTCACGGTCAAACTGTGATAAACGTCCACGTAAAGCACTGGCGCCTGCTTGTGGGTCATCGAGTAAAGTTCTAAAATCGCGTTGGATACCTTCAGGATTTAATTCATCCAGGTTGGTATTGCGTAGATAATCTTCGACTCGTTGACGTAGTTCTTGTGCTTGGGTTGTTACTTGCGATTGTAATTCCCGTGAAGAGTTTAGAACTCGGTCTTTGACTCCTTCGAGTTGACCTACTATATTATTCGCTTCTTCTTCACTCAAATCTTGACGTGAAGCAAGCACTTGTACTAGAGTATCGCGATTTAAGTTACCAAAACGTTTACCCAACTCGTCAGCATTTACTTGTGCGTCTTCGATTAAATTGCTAAAGTTCTTTTCAATAGCTTCAGGGTTGAGTTCATCTTTACCAGTCGAACGTAAATAATTTTCTACTCGACTGCTAAGTGATTGTGATTCTTGATTAGTATCTGAATTTTGAACTCTTTCAAAAACTTCTTTACGAACGCTTTCTAACTGTTCAGAAATCTCTTTAATACGTGGTTCGCTAATGTCACCACGTTGTTTGAGTAAATTGGCAAAGTATTCTTGATTTAATCCTTCGAGTTGTCTTTTAATAGCTCCCGGCGCCGCATTGGGGTCAAAGATAACTTCGTGGAATTCTTCTTTTATGGTTATACGGTTAAAGTGCCAAGGCAATGAATACAAAATGTACTCTTCAATATCATCTTTAATGGTATTGTCTTCTCTCTTCTGTACAGTTTCAAGCACAACAGGTATAGTATCTGCTACTTTTGCTGTGGCTTTATCACGTAGTTGCTTTAACTGTTGAGTGATATTTTCAACATCTACATCCTTTAATTTACCTTTGATTTCTTGTAATTGACTTGTTACTTTATCAACATCAACATTAGAGAAATCAACTTTATCTAGCACGGCGCCTGTAACTGCTCCCATACCAGATTGTAAAGCTCTTTGAGTTAAACCTTTTGAAGAACCGTTACCATTACCGTTACTAACTGCTACCAACTCTTGTAAGCGGGCGCCTATTTTTTCGGGTTTTAGGTCATCGGGACTTGATGACTTAAGTAAACTAATAACCTGTTCTGTGGGATTTTTACGATTAGTCGCAGAATTCCAAGCTGCTTCTAACTGGTCTGCAATACGGTTAACATCGCTTTTAGAGAAGTCAGTACGATTACTAATTAAATTTACAAGTGTTTCGCGATTAACGTTCTTTAATAAATCACTATCACCAAAAGATTCAAAATCAACGTCTTTCAGCACTTTATCAAATTGACCGCGAATCTCGTTCAGATTTAAATTAGGTAATTGCAACGAGCTTAAAGAACTTTGTAGTGTATTTTTAATACTGTCTGGGTCAAAACCAGAAGTTAATTCTTTACGTACAGCAGCAGCAATATCTTCAGCAGTTGATACCGCTTGGTTTTTAGTAACATTGGCGCCAATAGCAGCAGAAGCGGTACCCATTAACCCTTTTAAACCAGAGTTAGCGGTATTGACAATTGCACCAATTAATGAGCCAACTGCATTAGAACCCAACCAGGTAATTAACGAAAAGAATGCAGCCCAAATTACTACACCAATGATTGAACCAAGTAATGTGTTTTCGATTAAGCTGAGTTTAACAGCCAGAAAACAAGCAGCTCCTAAAGCTAAACTAACAGTAAAAAGCGCCCAGATGCCGACTTTTGCTTCAACTGCACGAATTTGATTACCAACAGTATCAGCGTCATCATCACCAACATCTCCTCCTCCAGCAGAAATACCTACTGCAACAGAAAAGTTAGTTAATAGCAATTGAAATGCAACTGCCATTAGCAAACCAGCAAATAAAGCTACTAAAAATTTTGGACCAGAAAACATGAGAGATGCTTGTTCTGGTGTAATTTGTTCTGTCACTACAACAGAGAACAATCCTAACTGCGAACAGTAGGATTGCACTAAATCTTCTAATTGATACATGTTATAACCTCAATCTAGCTCAACTTGTGCGGCGTATTAAAATATTAACCAAGGAGACAATCATGTTTTGGCTTGGTAATTCTCTAGAAAGATACTTACTCAACTAACCTAACTACTGAAATACATAACTGTTACTTCCCAAAGGAGTAAATAAAAATGCAAATAGCCACGCCAAAAGTTAGATTTAGCATAACTTTCTATTCTCACTTGGCATCAAATTATAATTAATACTAATCAAATAGCCGAAATCCACAAAGAAAGAATAACTAAGAATTAAAATATAACTTTAGATAGAGATAATAACTCTAGCAATCGATTGATGAAAATAAAATCAAAGCATTGTAGAACTTAGTTAGTGAAGTCAAAAAGTTAAATAAGACTTGATTAAACCCAGTAGAACACAATTAATAGTGGGGGAGCTAGCATGGTAGTCGGTTTACATAGAAGAGCCATAGGTGTGTTTTCTCATCGTCGAGATGCTGAAGACGCGCTACACGAGTTAAGAAATTCAGGTTTTGCAATGGATCGTGTTTCGGTTATCGCTCAAGATATTGATGGTAAAGACAATATCGCAGGTGCCGAAGTTCACGACCAAGTAGGTAATAAAGCAGATGAAGGTGCATCACTCGGTGCTGTATCTGGTGGAACATTAGGTGGTTTGACTGGTTTGTTAGTTGGTTTAGGAACCCTAGCAATACCAGGTGTAGGACCCATCATGCTTGCAGGCGCCACAGCAACAGCAATTGCAACTACATTAGCAGGAGCAGGTATTGGAGCAGCAGCAGGTTCTTTGCTCGGAGGTTTGGTAGGTTTAGGAATCCCCGAAGAAGAAGCACGTGGTTATAATTCACGAGTAGAGCGTGGACACTATTTAGTAATTGTAGATGGCACCGCTGCTGAAATTGCAAAAGCTGAAGCAATTATGCGTCGTCGTGGTATTGAAGATTTTCAAATTTACGACCAACCCGGACGTGATTATAATTCTTCAGATGTCATACCACCAGCACCTGTTGTACCAGGACCTGTTGTCGCAAATCCATATGATGCATCTGGTGTTTTTCCAACACCCGTAGTCTCCCCCATTAATAATTCTGACGTTCGTTCATCGAACCCATTGCATCGCAGCAGACGCATAGTTGGTGTGTTTGAACACCGTCGTGATGCTGAAGCAGCTTTGACTGAACTGCGCGATGCTGGTTTCTCAATGGATGAAGTTTCCATCATAGGTAAAGATGCAGGTGGCAATATTAATGCTCCTGGAACAGATTTACGTGGTAACAAAGCTGATGATGGCGCCAAAGCAGGTGCAGCAACAGGTGCCGCTTTAGGTGGTTTGGGTGGTTTACTAGTAGGTTTAGGTGCGCTAGCAATTCCTGGAGTTGGACCAGTACTATTAGGTGGAGCAGCAGCAACTGCACTCGCAACCGCAGCAACAGGTGCAGGTATTGGCGCCGCAGCTGGTGGTATCACTGGTGGACTAGTTGGTTTGGGAATTCCTGAATACAAAGCGCAGGCATATAACGACAAACTCAACCGAGGCGACTATATAGTTATGGTTGATGCCACCGATGATGAAGTTCGTCGTGCAGAAGTAATCCTCAAGCGTCACAACATTCAAGACTACGATGTTTTCGATGCAACCGATGTTAGTTCATCGCGTCGTGAAAGACCAGCTATGGACACCTCGCGTGTTGGCTATGTTAATACCAACCCCTCACATCGCGGCAGACGTATAGTTGGTGTATTTGAACACCGTCGCGATGCTGAAGCAGCTTTAACTGAACTGCGCGATGCTGGTTTCTCAATGGATGAAGTTTCCATTATAGGTAAAGATGCAGGTGGTAACGTCAATACCTCCGTAGGTGGTACAACTAATACAGATTTACGTGGTAACAAAGCTGATGATGGCGCCAAAGCAGGTGCAGCAACAGGTGCCGCTTTAGGTGGTTTGGGTGGTTTACTAGTAGGTTTAGGTGCGCTAGCAATTCCTGGAGTTGGACCAGTACTATTAGGTGGAGCAGCAGCAACTGCACTCGCAACCGCAGCAACAGGTGCAGGTATTGGCGCCGCAGCTGGTGGTATCACTGGTGGACTAGTTGGTTTGGGAATTCCTGAATACAAAGCGCAGGCATATAACGACAAACTCAACCGAGGCGACTATATAGTTATGGTTGATGCCACCGATGATGAAGTTCGTCGTGCAGAAGTAATCCTCAAGCGTCACAACATTCAAGACTACGATGTTTTCGATGCAACCGATGTTAGTTCATCGCGTCGTGAAAGACCTGGTATGGACACCTCGCGTGTAAACTACGCTGCTGATACTAGTACCACAACTAGAACCATCAATAGTGATGATGCAGATGTAATCATCATTGACCGTCGCGACGAAACAATTTAAAGAGAGATTTCCCTCCACAAAAGTAAGGTGGGCAGTGCCCACCCTACCGAAGCAAAAATCATTACCAACCAACAAACAATAAAAAAATGAAAAAGTTAACTTTACTCTTTATTAGTAGTGTTCTTGCTTTAGGTACTGCTGCGTGCCAACAACCTGCTAAGACCAGTGCAGATGCTCCTAATCCTGCAACAGATGTTAATCAAGTTCAAGCACCCGATGCAGGGTCAACTCAAGCAGCTAAAGAAGATGCTCAAAGCGAAATTCGACGCAACCAGCTAAATGCTGATATCCGTGCCCGTGAACAACGAAATAACATCGCGAACGATGGTGCTGCTACAAACCGAGCAGCAGGTGACCTTGCAAGTCAAGTCCGCTCGAAGCTCGAAGCAAATATCCCTAACGGCGCCCTTGCAGTTAAAGGCGAAGAAAACGGTACAGTAACAGTAACAGGAACCGTGCCTAAAAAAGCCCAATTAGAAAAGATTGAACCTTTAGCTAAAGAAATTAAAGGTGTTACAAACGTAGTTGTGAATGCAAAAGCTACCGAGTAAATGTATCAAAACATTAAGAAACCCAAGAAACCAGGTTTCTAGCCAAGATCATCGTTGTTATTACAATATATCAACAAAGAAACCTGGTTTCTAGGTTAAGTAGTTAACATACCGAACGGAGGAAAGGTAATATACCTATCTTCCGGTCGGTTTTTATTTTATCTATTTACATATCATTTGAATTAACATCTAGAATAGAAAAAGTTGTAACCATTAGGGGAATTACTATGGAAACTCAAGAACAACCGCAATATATTAACCCTGATATCACTCCCGAAACAAATCCTACCACCGTGAATGGTGTAGGAACGGTTGAAGTTGATGTAAAAGATGAATTGCCAAAATTGCCACCAGCATCAATGTCAACTACATCTACTCAATTACAGCAAATTAGTGATAAAATAGCAGTCTTTCTCGCGCGTTTACCCGATTATATCGGTAACTTCTTCAACGACTACAAGCAGCAAATTACCACTGTTGCCCTAATACTAGCTGCATTTATTTCAGTCAAGCTCGTATTTGCAGTACTCGATGCAATTAATGACATTCCGTTGTTTGCGACCATATTTGAGTTAGTTGGTATCGGTTACGCAACTTGGTTTGTTTCCCGTTACTTGCTCAAAGCTTCCACACGTCAGGAATTATCATCTGAGATTAACAATTTCAAAAACCAAATTTCTGGTAAATAAGTATAAATTGCTTCGATAACAATTTACGTAAACCGACACAATGTAGAGACGTTACATGTAACGTCTCTACATTTTATTTTACATTTCATGTTTTATATACCTTTTGGTTGATAACTTTAACCAAAAGCATGAATATAATTCCCCTCTCAAGATAGTGTATTTTACGCTACGAAAACTCTACTCTAATTTTATACATAAAAAAATTGTATCAATCAGGAGAGGTTGAGATGGGTAACGCTAATCAAGGCATTGATTCGCACGACCGTGCAGAAAGAGACCAATACGATAGAGGTATTATCCCAGCAGAAACAGCAGCACGCAAAGAACGTGAAGGTGAACTCTACAAAACAAAACCAACTGAAGAACGTGAAGCTGCTGCTCTTACTGATGACCAAACTGAATCAGATAGTATTCGGACAACAGATGGTTATACAGTAGACAATGAAGGTTTATTAAATAACTACGCAGTTGAACCAGAAATGTACTACGAAACACCTGGTGATGCCCGTGAAGTAATTGAAGAAGATAAACAGGCACGTCTTGAAGAATTGGCGGCAATTAAAGACCATAGCGAAGGCGAATTAACTATGGATGATGACAAGCGCGGTAGAGGTACTGGCGCCGTTTAGTTAAATAACAAAAGTTGAATACATCTTGTGGAACAGGCATCCCTGCCTGTCCCATAATATTTATTTTTACCCCACAACAAACGGCGCCATCTCATACTTATTCCACTGTCGCTGATGCCATTCTGTAATCATAGGACGCACTACAAATTTAGGTGCCTCTCCAGCTAAAACATCTATACGTAAACAAGAATACGGGCGCCGTTTTTGCGAAGCTTGCCCGTTGCGACCAACAAACAAACGCGAGCTAGCAACTAAGCGCTGTTGACCGTCAAATGTTTCCATCAAATCATTACCTTCTGGACGCTGACGACGCAAGCTAAAACCACTACCCCCACAAACAATCCAATTAATACCCGAATCACCGTATCCAGTATCTTGGGTTTGTAAATATTCTAAACAATGAGCGTGACCGCTTAATACTAAATCAACGATGGGACGGTCTTTCTTTAATGAATTTACTTGAACTGCTACTTTATTAAATACTTCACGTAACCGCTTACGAACAGCTAAAGTTTGTGCTTGCTGCCACTTTGTTGCCTCAGTGACATAAGGTGGATGGTGAAAAAATACTACTCTGCCCCTAACTTCTTTATTTTGCCAAGACTCAACTAACTTAGAAGCAAACCATTCGAGTTGTTCGGTATCAGTCACACTTCGATGTTTTGGCGCCAGTTGCTTTTCAATATCAAAAGCCATTTCATCTATTTGTGTAAGTCGTCCATGCAAATCATCAAGTTCTTCAGCTTCGTTTGCATTCGATGGGTCAAGCTGAGATATTCTAGCGACAATTTGCTCTTTTTGCTGCTCTAACTCTTGAAGATGCTGTCCAAGGTCTTGACGTTGTATCACACCTTCACTTGTTTTCGGTATTGGTAACGGGTCGTTGAATGTATTAGAATCAAGAGCAAAAAAATCTATATTGCCGTAGCGAAACGTATAATACCGATTAGGTAAACGAGTAAATTTACCTGGTTCATACCTCAAACAATAACCACTATCCGTTTTAGCGTCGTAGTGGTTATCAAGGTGCTGTATTAATTGTTCTTCAGAGTTAAAAGCTTTGAGATAATCTATAAATGCTTTTGCATATGCATCACCTGCCCTCGAACCATGCCAACCAACATCTAAATCAAGCTTTGATTTAAGTAAACGCCGAATAGGCATTGTCCCTAAAGATACAATACTCCAAAATATAGGTAAATCATAATAATCGTGATTTCCAGGTACAGGGAGTATTGGTAGTTTAAAAGTCATTTTGTCGTAAGCAATATTTTTATAATGCTGGGCGCCGACAAGAAACTCACGATAAGGTTGAATAAAGTTTTGCTGGTAGTATTCGCTTGACCCAACTAAATATATAACATCCCCTGTATGAAGCATAAACCTACATTCGTCATGGTGAGGAAGCATTAATTCAGCGACTTGACGCTGCGGGTTGTGGGAAGTGTGGGAACCCGAACCGCTATCACCGACTACAAGAAACGAGAATTCTTGTTCCGAAGCCTTTCCATCATCGAATACAAACTTTGTTTGGTCAATATTTTTATTAACCAATAACGGGTCTTGCCAGCGTACCCGTTGATTCATTCGACGAATTTTTTCGGCAATTCCAACTTCAGAGGCTAGTTTCATAATTTCAAGGAGCTACTTTAAGAATAAAATGGGGTTATGAGCGACAAGAGCAAAAATTCCCCATTATTATTTTCCTACTTTTCTTCAATTACCAAATTAGGTAATCCTTCGAGTTTTTCCATTGGTTCTGGCTCATCAATGCTAGGAACAAAGATTTGTATTGCTTTAGGAAGACACTTAACCTCAACAGGCCCAGCTTCCATAACTTCCCCATCAATAACTACTTTTTGAGGAGGATTCGTTGTAATTTTAAACTGTTTCGCACGCATATAACCTACATCATCGCGTTCGGCGCCATTTCCAGAAGATGCACTTTGAAATAAATGAATAGCTGTTGCAATAGCGGCGGCTTTCGTAGCAGGCGCCACAATCGTCATATCAAGTAAGCCATCATCTACAACTATACCACCACTACCTTGAGCAAGTACAGATGTTGGGGGTGCGGCGTTAGCAACGGTAACTGCTGATGCAGTTGTTTTAACTATCTTATCTTCGGTTTCTATCTCAACATCAAAGCTTTCTAACTCCCGCAACTCCTTTAACCCTGCAAGTATATATGCCATTACACCCAAACGATTTTTAGCTTCGCGGTCAGCAGCTTCAACTGCGTCAGCTTCAAACCCAATACCTGCTAGCAACACCATTGGGCGCCCATTACAATTAGCCGCATCAATTGTCCGCGTTAATCCTTGTAAAATAACTTCGCAGGCGCCTGGAATTGTATCGGGAATTCCCAATGCATTGGCAAAAGCATTTGCAGTACCGCGCGATATTATCCCAAATTTAATATTAGTACCAATAACAGCTTCAGCAGCAGCACTAAGCGTCCCATCTCCTCCAGACGCAATAATTGCTTCAACTCCACGCTTTACTGCTTCTGTTGCAAGTTCACCGGCGCCAACTTCTTTTGTAGTTAATTGAATATCAAGATTTATTTCAGGTTCTAAAATAGAACGAATCTGTGTTAGCTCAGACTCTGGGTTTCCTTGACCCGCAACTGGGTTAAATATAAGACAAGCTGAACGACTCATAAGATACTTACAGAATATAATTACTTGTTAAATATAAAAACATTATTTACTTATATAGAGCGTTCGGTCTTCCTTCTGCCGATAGGTTTTAGTCGGTTGGGGAGCCACTCACGTGCGGGGGTTTCCCCCGTTGAGTAAAGTGACGTTGGAAGAACGTAACCCAACCGACAATCTTAGTTAACTTTTGTGAATAATGTTTAAGTGTATAACACCTTACTTTTTCTCTACCTCTTATCAGACAAACTCTTTCCCTAACAAGGCTATCAGCCAATTTACGTTAAATATAAATGTTTACAATGTATAGATATATAAACCAATATGCTTGATTCTTTAACGTTACTTCGTAAAGATATATTAAAAAGTCAAAAATAAACTTGCCTCAAATCCACAAGGCATAGCTCAAATGGGGCATTCACTGCGGTAGTCTAGTTAAGTATTTAGTTTCCTGTTTTGATAAACCGCTTTATGACATCTGTTGTTTCCAGTCCCCAACGTACAATTCGCATTGGTTCTCGTAAAAGTCAACTAGCCCTGGTGCAAACGTACTGGGTACAAGAACAACTCCAGAAGAGCTTTCCAGAAATAAAGTTTGAAGTTCACACAATGGCAACTCAAGGAGACAAAATTCTTGATGTAGCTTTAGCAAAAATTGGTGACAAAGGACTTTTCACAAAAGAACTCGAACTGGGGATGATAAACCAGGAGATTGACTTCGCGGTTCATTCGCTCAAAGATTTGCCAACTCGTTTACCTGAAGGTTTAGCGCTGGCAGCAATAACCGAGCGAGAAAATCCTGCTGATGCTTTGGTTGTTCACGAAAAATATAAAGATAAACAAATCGATACACTACCACAAGGCGCCGTAGTTGGTTCTTCATCGCTGCGACGGTTAGCACAATTGCGTCACCATTTCCCGCATTTAGAATTTAAAGACGTGCGTGGTAACTTGAATACTCGTTTAGCAAAATTAGACGCAGGTGAGTACGACGCGCTAATTTTGGCAGTAGCGGGTTTAGAGCGCTTAGGAATGGGAGACCGTGTACACCAAGTATTACCCAAAGAAATATCACTTCACGCAGTAGGTCAAGGTGCATTAGGTATCGAGTGTCGAGCAGACGATACTGACTTAATATCGATGCTCAAAGCAATCGAACATCCGCAAACAAGAGACCGTTGTCTTGCCGAACGCGCGTTTTTACGTGATTTAGAAGGTGGTTGCCAAGTTCCTATCGGTGTAAACACTGAAATAACTGGTAACACACTTACCCTTTCTGGAATTGTTGCCAGCGTTGATGGCACAAGATTTGTAAAAGATAGCGTTTCCGGTGCTTGTGAAGATGCCGAAAAATTAGGTACACAATTGGCAGACCTTCTACGTAGTCAAGGCGCCCAACCAATTCTCGAAGAAATCTTTCAAACCGTTCAACGTGGATCATAAACGTATGGTGGGCAGTGCCCACCTTACTTCATAACTCATAACTAAAAAAATAGATGCGAATATTATTTGTAGCAGCAGAAGCGGCGCCAGTAGCCAAAGTCGGCGGAATGGGCGATGTCGTCGGGGCATTACCAAAAATTTTGAGAAAGATGGGGCATGATGTCAGGATATTTTTGCCTTACTATGGCTTTTTACCTGACAAAATGGAAATTCCATCTGAACCAGTTTGGAAAGGATATGCCATGTTTCAACACTTTCATGTTTATGAAAGTGTGCTACCTGGTACTGATGTTCCGTTATATTTATTTGGACATCCAGCTTTTGACCCTCGTCGTGTTTATGCAGGTGAAGATGAAGCTTGGCGGTTTACTTTCTTTTCTAACGGCGCCGCAGAATTTTGTTGGAACTATTGGAAACCCGAAATTGTTCACTGTCACGATTGGCATACAGGCATGATACCCGTATGGATGCACCAATCACCAGATATTAGTACAGTATTTACAATTCATAACCTAGCTTATCAAGGGCCGTGGCGTGGTTACTTAGAAAAAGTAACTTGGTGTCCGTGGTATATGCAAGGACATAACGTCATGGCAGCAGCAGTGCAATTTGCAGATAGAGTAAATACAGTATCTCCAACTTATGCCGAGCAAATAAAAACAGCAGCTTACGGCGAAAAGATAGAAGGATTATTGTCATTCATAAGCGGCAGATTATCTGGTATTTTAAACGGTATAGATACTGAAGTATTTGACCCCAAAACAGATAAATATATACCTGAAAACTTTACTCCCGAAACTTTAGAAAAGCGCAACAAAAATAAAGTCGCATTGCAAGAAGAAGTTGGCTTAGAAGTTAACAAAAATGCCTTTTTGATTGGTATGGTAACACGCCTAGTCGAGCAAAAAGGAATAGATATAGTATTACAAATCCTTGAAAAACTATTATCTTATACTGACTCTCAATTAGTACTATTAGGCACAGGCGATAGAAATTATGAAAGCCAAATGTGGCAAATGGCATCACGTTTTCCAGGACGAGTAGCCACCTACTTACTTTACAACGATGCATTAGCACGACGCATTTATGCAGGTAGCGATGGATTTTTGATGCCAAGTCGCTTTGAACCCTGCGGTATCAGTCAAATGATGGCATTACGCTACGGTTCAATTCCTATTGTGCGTCGTACAGGAGGACTAGTAGACACAGTACAACATCATGAGCCAATGAATGCAACTGGCACGGGTTACTGTTTCGACCGTTACGAACCCTTAGACTTATATACTTGTTTAATACGCGCGTGGGAAGGTTTCCGTTACAAACCCCAATGGCAAGCACTACAACAGCGTGCAATGCAGCAAGACTTTAGTTGGTACCAATCAGCAAAGCAGTACATTAAGTTATACCGCTCAATACTAGGTTTACCCGAAGAAGAAAACACTCAACAACAAGAAGAACAAAAAATCAAACAACCTGCGACCACCGCAAGCTAGTACTAATATTACAACTTCTTGTGGAATAGGCATCCTTGCCTGTTCCTAGCAATTTAAAAGGGCGGGCAAGGATGCCCACCCCACAAGATTACACAAATAGCCACAAAAGATTTTTCTAGTAGATGTTGTTTCTGCATCCCTGCCCGCATTAAGAGGAACGGCGCCAGTCGCAAAAAAGTTTAAGATGAATGTTATTTTGGAGTGTTTTGTGGGAACCCTAAGTCCAGCAAGGGTTTTTGATAAAAAATCAATTGCTAACCACAGTAAACACATATCGAGAAGGAAATCATGCCTAAGCCAATTTTTTCCAGTCGCAGCGCAAACCAAGTAGCACTTGAGACAGATGTCGCTACCGCAATAATTGGTATCTTTAGTGCGTATGCAGACGAAGAAGGTTTGAGCGAAGAAGAAAGCGAAGCTTTATGTGAAATGCTTTCTAGCTGTTCGCAGTATGAAGATTACTCAGAAGAAGACTTGCAAAGCTTAGTAGACGACTCTTTGGAAGTTTACGAGCAAGAGGGTGTTGCAGGTGCAATGGAACTAGCAATTGGCTCATTAAATAGTAAAGCAGATAGAGAAGTTGCTTATATCACCGCAGTTTGTGTTATTGCAATTGACGGTGAAGTTCCATCGAGCGAACAAGACTATATCAGCGACCTTCAAGCAGCATTGAAAATTTCTGATGAGCGCGCGGATGAAATTTTAGCTGAACTACTCGGAGAAGAAGAGGAAGAAGAGGAAGAAGAATAAAAAATACCTCATATCATTTCCGGGAGCGTAACCATAATAAAATCTTTGTAGAGACGCGAGGAACATCGCGTCTCTACGTGACTTGGTAATTATGGGTAATCAAGCGGACATAATATCATAGTGTAAACTTAGGTTCACCTTATATTATTTTGTAGAAATCTATCTAATTTGATGCTGATGTGGCGCCTTTTCCAAATGTAGAATGGGTACTAATATTGCCTCAAATTTAGATGTAGCTTGTGGTTGTTTTGCTTTCCTTTAGCACCAGTTTTTGTATTTAATGTAAGATAATGTAATTATTTACGCTTGCTAGGGAACTATGAACTTGGTAACACCAAAATATTTTCCTGAGTTATGGAATTTCTACCCAATCAAGCTAATCAGCGCAGTAAATCAAAAAAATTACCTCTACGCCTTATACTTGTAGTTCCCTTTGTGCTACAAATCTTTGCAGCAGTAGGATTAACGGGGTATTTATCGCTGCGTAATGGACAGAGAGCAGTTAATGAGCTTGCGACAAGACTAAGTGGAGAAGTTAGTTCACGTATTAACCAACATTTAGATAATTATTTAAAGACTGCTCGCCATCTAGCCCAAATCAATGGAGATGCAATTGACTTGGGATTATTAGAAACACAGGATCAGCAAAAGATGGCGCATTACTTTTGGAAGCAAATGCGTTTGTATGATATTGGTTATATTAGCTTTGGGACTTTAACAAATGAATTTACGGGCGCCGGATATTATTTAGACCCGAATAAAATAGTAGTTAGTTATGCATCGCCAAAAAAGCAAGGCAATAGAGATTTCTATGCCTACGAAACCGACTCATATGGAAATCGCACCAAGCTGTTTGATATCTTTAAAAATTATCAGTTTGAAAAAGAACCTTGGTATGCACAAACAACTAAAGCTGGTAAATCTATATGGAGTTCAGTTTACCAATGGGAAATAACTCCCTTTCCCCTAGCAGTTTCTGCTAACCGTCCTGTCTACGATAAAAATAACAACCTAATTGGAGTAATTGGCATTGACCAACGCTTGACACAAATAAGAGATTTTCTACGCCAAGTTAAAGTTAGCTTGTCAGGAAAAAGTTTTATTTTGGAAAGTAATGGGTTACTGATAGCATCATCGAGTCAAGAAGAACCATTTAAGATTATTGAAGGCAAACCAAAAAGACTTTTAGCGACAGATAGTAGTGATAAATTAATTCAATCTACAGCTAAATATTTACAACATAATTTTGGTAATTTTAATAAAATCAAAGATGCACAAAATCTTGAGTTTAGGGAAAATGGTGAGCGGCAGTTCGTTCAAGTGACCCCTTGGCGTGATGAGTGGGGGTTAGATTGGCTTGTAGTAGTTGTCGTTCCAGAATCTGACTTTATGGCGCAAATCAACGCGAATACTCGTACTACAATTATGCTGTGTTTTGGCGCCTTAGTTCTAGCAACTATATTAGGTATTTATACATCGCGTTGGATTGCCCATCCAATATTAGCTTTGAACCAAGCATCAGAAGCTATAGCGTCAGGAAAAATTGACCAACAAGTTTCGGAATCTACAAATGTAAATGAACTTGGGATGTTGGCACAATCATTTAACCGTATGGCACAGCAGTTACGTGATTCGTTTGCAGTACTAGAAACACGGGTAGAAGAACGTACACAACAACTACAAGCATCCAAAGAAGTTGCAGATAATGCAAATAAAGCTAAAAGTGAGTTTCTAGCAAACATGAGTCATGAGTTGCGAACTCCTCTCAATGGTATTCTTGGTTATGCTCAAATTCTAAGACGCTCAGAACCTTTAACTGATAGCGCAAATAAAGGTGTTGAAATTATCCATCAATGTGCTTCACATTTATTAACTTTAATTAATGATATTCTTGACCTTTCCAAAATTGAAGCGCGCAAGTTAGAATTGTACCCAGTAGATTTTCATTTTCTCTCTTTTTTAGAAGGAGTTTCTGAAATTTGCCGCGTTCGGGCAGAACAAAAGGGTATTGCTTTTATTTATCAACCAGATGCACAATTACCAATTGGTTTGCGCGCGGATGAAAAACGCTTGCGTCAAGTATTAATTAACCTGCTGGGCAATGCAATTAAATTTACCGATACTGGAGGAGTTACTTTTAAAATAGATGTTATTAACCAAGAATTAGCAAGTAAAGAACTAACTAAACTTCGCTTTGAAATTAAAGATACAGGTGTGGGAATGACATCTGAGCAGTTAGAAAAGATATTTTTACCCTTTGAACAAGTCGGTGATACTAAAAAACAATCTGAAGGTACAGGTTTAGGGTTAGCAATTAGCTTAAAAATTATCTCGTTGATGAATAGTAAAATTGAAGTTGAGAGTACACCTTCACAAGGAAGTACTTTTTGGTTTGAAGTGGAATTACCAGAAGCGCCTGATTGGTCAGAGACTTTGAGAATGGCGCCGCAAGGTAGAATTATTGGATATCAAGGAGAAAAGCAAAAAATTCTAGTTGTTGATGACAAGTGGGAAAACCGTTCGGTAATTGTTAACTTGCTTCAACCTATTGGTTTTGAAGTAGCAGAAGCAGATAACGGTAAAGAAGGATTAGAAAAAGCTTTCTCATTGGCGCCTAATTTAGTCATCACCGATTTAGTAATGCCTGTTATGCATGGCTTTGACTTGATAAAAAATTTACGTTCAGATGACAATTTCAAAGATATTACCATTATCGCTTCTTCTGCGAGCGTCTTTGAAATAGACCAATATAAAAGTTTAGATGCTGGCGCTAATGCGTTTTTACCCAAACCAGTACAAATAGAGACTTTACTCGAACTAATTGGTAAACATTTATCGATTGAGTGGGTATATCAAGACACTAACTATAATAAAAAGTCTCTAAATCAGCAAATTCAATCTGACACCATCATTTTACCATCAGAGGAGATATTAACAAACTTATATAATATTGCCAAACAAGGTGATGTATATAAAATAATAGACGAAGCGAATAAATTAAAACAAGCTGATGAAAATTTGGCGCCTTTTGCCCAAAAAATAATAGTCTTAGCAGAAAACTTCCAAATAAAACCTTTGTGGGAATACATTAGCAGATTTATTAATCAATAGAAACCTGGTTTATTTATACAAATAAGTAACAAACAACTATGTCAGATACAAGCTTTATCCTCATTGTCGATGATAACCCCACTAACCTCTCAGTACTAGCACAAACTCTGAGAAGTGAAGGTTTTGCAATTCGCATTGCACCCGATGGAGTCAGTGCATTACAGCAACTCGAAGAAGTTTATAACAGTGTGGCATTAATTTTGCTTGACGTTCAAATGCCGGGTATTGATGGTTTTGAAACTTGTCGGCGCCTTAAAGCAAATCCGCAAACCCATGACATACCAATAATATTTATGACTGCGCTTGCAGATACCGAAAGCAAAGTCAAAGGATTATCATTAGGCGCCGTAGACTACATAACAAAACCCTTTGAAGGAGAAGAAGTACTCGCACGCATCCGCATTCACTTACAAATGCGAGAGTTAACAAAACAACTTCAACAATCAAGCGCACAACTCGAACAAAGAGTTACAGAGCGAACATCAGCGCTACAATCAGCACAAGTACAGTTAGTCCAACAAGAAAAATTTGCCACAATTGGGCAATTAATAGCAGGGGTAGCCCATGAAATTAATAACCCTGTTGGTTGTATCGTTAATAATGTGGCGCCTGCACATGAGTATTTAAACTCACTTATAAACATTTTTCACCTTTATCAAAAACATTATCCAGACCCAGTACCTGAAATTGAACAAGCACTAATAAACGAAGATATAGACTTTGTACTTAAAGACTTAACCAAACTTATTGAGTCAGTACAGGTTAGTGCTTTGCGAATTAAAGATATATCAGTCACACTGCGCTCATTTTCTAGAAATGATTCTACAACCAAAGTACTTACTGATGTACATGAAGGAATCGACAGCACATTGTTAATATTGCAGCACCGTCTAAAAGCATCCGGTAAACATCCAGCAATTCAAGTAATTAAACAATATGGTGACTTGCCACAAATAAAATGCTATCCAGGGTTACTTAACCAAGTACTTATGAACTTATTAGCAAATGCGATTGAAGCATTAGAAGAGCGAATGGAAAATCAACAAGAATTTATTCCTCAAATTAATATTCACACTCAAGTAAATAATACTCCTACTCCTTGCATAACCATCCAAATCGCCGATAACGGAATTGGAATGAGTGAACAAATCAAACAAAAACTATTTGAACCATTATTTACAACCAAACCAGCAGATAAAGGAACAGGTTTAGGACTATCCATCGCGCGTCAAATTATCGAAGACAAACATAACGGGCGCCTTACTTGCTCTTCTCAGCTTGGACGCGGTACAGAATTTATTATTAGCTTGCCCATATAATTTATCAAATGTATGGTGGGCACTTTATCAAATGTATGGTGAACACTGCCCACCTTACTTATTATCTTGTGGAATGGGCATCCTTGCCCGTTCCGAATATAGAAGGCGGACAATCTTAAGCCCGCTCCACAAGAAACAGTAAGTATCTATATATAGTCAATCTAGTATCACCTTTAAACTCATACATTGGATTCATGAAAAAAGGCGCCTTACTCCCTATTTATGGCTTGGTTGGATTAATCTTGGCAGTTATACTAAGTATTAGTACTCCTGCAAAAACGCAATCCATTAATTCTACTTCAAGTTTTATTTATCCTGCACAAGGAATATTATCGCGTGGTTTTCGTAAATATCAGCACGAAGGAATTGATATAGCAGGCGCCAGTGGCACACCAATTTATGCAGCAGCAGCAGGTAAAATAATAAAAGCAGGTTGGGATGATTGGGGATTAGGTAACGCAATCACAATTCAACATCCAGATGGTCGAGTTACAGTGTATGGTCATAATCGGCGCTTGTTAGTAAACCTTGGGCAACAAATTAACCAAGGTCAAATAATAGCAGAAATGGGGTCTACAGGTAACAGTTCTGGACCCCATCTTCATTTTGAAATTCATACGAACAAGCGTACAGCAGTTGACCCTATTGCTTTTTTACCATCACAAAACACAGCAACTGTAAATACAACACAAATTGCCACATGCAAAGGTACAACATTAATTGCAGGTGAAACCAAAAACGCGCGCGTCAAAGTCTGCCAAGAAAATGGTCAATTATTCTATATTGGCGAATTAAAGCAAAACCCCAATCAACCCGTTAAATTACCCGCTTGGAGTATTAGCAATTCTAAATACCGCGCAGAAAACGGTAGCTTTTCATACTTCGTCACCCCACAGGGAGTTGAAATTTGGCGAAACGGGCGCCGCTTCCGTAACGATATATTTTACACAAATCAAAGTTGATCCCCCCTAGCCCCCCTTAATAAGGGGGGAATAAGAACTACCTTTTAGCCCCCCTTATTAAGGGGGGAATAAGAACTACCTTTTAGCCCCCCTTATTAAGGGGGGTTGGGGGGATTTTGATCCGGAAGAATGTAACAAATTTTATATTTTCTTAATTTCTCTCTCAGTAACAACGCTATAATATAATCAGTAACCAAAAATACATCCAAGCAAATCGGCTTTCTGAATGAGAAATCAGGAGAAAGCAGAAGCATTTCTAGATTTCTCATGTGTTAGAAACCCTATTTGTGACTTCAAAGAGCTATTAATACCAGGAGATTCAACATGGAATATCTAGCTTATTCTTCGATGTTTGACGCGAACGAGACAGTAGAACCAGAATTAGGACTCCCCGAAATACAATTTGATTTCAAAACACTTTTTAACCAAAACCTATTTAAATCAACAAGCTTGGCACTAGCAAGTCTTGGTCTTGTGTTTGCAACCTTCTCTGAAGCGCAAGCAGCAGTTACAGGATTCGTTCGCACCAGTGGCAGTTGTTTAAATGTGCGTACCCAACCAAGCTTGAACTCACGAGTCGTTGGATGTTTACCCAATGGTTCGCGACTATCAGTTGTTGTAGATACCGAAAATGGATTTACTCGACTGAGTTCAGGTAATTATGTTGCAACCAGATTTGTAAGCACTCGTGCAGGAGTTGGAAATAATCCCAGACCTGGTGTTGGTGGACCAGTTACTCTCAGTGTAGGTTCAGCAGGCGCCCCAGTTTCACAAGTTCAGCGTCGTTTAGGAATAGCACCAACTGGATATTTCGGTACGATAACACAACGCGCAGTGCGTAACTTCCAACTAAATAACGGCTTACTCGCTGATGGAAGAGTTGGACCACAAACAAGAGCCGCAATGGGACTGTAGAATAAGTAGAATAATTCGTGCAATATTCGTAAAATACGTGCATTATTGTAGAGACGCGATGTTCCTCGCGTCTCTACATTTGTTATTTTGATTCCACGATATTAAAATTAGGACGCTATGGGATGCCCATATCTAATGATTATTACTACAGATATTTGCAACTTCATTATATGTGAAAAAAGTCAAGTTATTTTGTGACAATTTATGATTACCTGTCCAACATCTTTAAATACAAACTCTTGTGGAGCGGGCATCCTTGCCCGCATCTTTCTATATATAAACAACAAAATATGAAGAAATGTAAATGTGAACCGTGGCTCACACTATATAGGCGCCCAAGCAGAAATTACAACAAATCTTATTCAATGCGTCAAAATGCTAACCAAGCCTCTAAATCAGAAATACTTGAGAAATCTAGAAAATCTTCTCCTAAAGCTTCAAGTTGCTCTGTTGTCAAGCCTTGGAGACGTTTAAGAATTGATGAGTCGATGGCGCCGAATTTCCGATTTAATTGGCGACTTACAAGGCGAAAAGCCTCATTTTTCTCACCTCTCTTTTCTCCTTGCTTTTCCCCTTTTTGTAATATGTCCTGATAAATTACTGATTCTTTCATGATGTCCTCACTTATTTATTGCCCACACCCTAGTGGTCTGTGTCATTAATTTTGGGGGGTAGAATTAAATCCCCCCAACCCCCCTTAATAAGGGGGGCTAAGAATAGCTCTCTTGTTCCCCCCTTATTAAGGGGGGCTAGGGGGGATCAAAACCTATAGCAACACCTCAAAACTATTGACACGAACTACTAGTGGTTCATGTCAATAGTTTTGGTGTGATATATTTTTTACCACAGAGGCACAGAGTACACAGAGAGAAGAGTCGGAGAAATTCGCTCTTGGCGCCTACACCCCAGAATTAATGACATGGAGTACTAGCTTGTGGACAACCTATGAAATACAAAAAGGAGGATTGCAAGGTTTAGGATTTGGTTTAGGACTTTTCTATGTGGGTGATCTGCCGAAACTGGATGCTCCCGGTTCCAACCGGGAATAGTTTGGATATCAGCGCCTGCTAATGCTTTATTTTGTTCCGCGTCGGTAAAGCTAACTATTTGGAAATATATAAATATGGAGAATGTATCTACGTGAGCAAGTCACAAACTAATTTTTTAAAGAGTGACACAGAAACTATAGTTGTCTGTACTAAAGATTGAGCTTCAGTAAAATCTAAGTCTCCAGTAATCAGGAAATCCGCATTAGCCTCAATTGCACAAGCTAAAAATTTAGCGTCCTTTTGGTCTCTTGGAAAATCAATTTCTAATTTAGGACTGATTAAAACTGTAGCATTATCAAAAATATCATTCCAACGATTGAGTTGCTCTTGAGTTAATTTAAACTTCTTTCTGGCT